>Ga0207684_10003728_pt1 | contig 14761 bp, 10 predicted proteins | sample KBSK5501metaG_FD_184342 | JGI IMG/M metagenome (GOLD analysis project Ga0207684, IMG submission 184342) | Corn, switchgrass and miscanthus rhizosphere microbial communities from Kellogg Biological Station, Michigan, USA - KBS K5-50-1 metaG... | ecosystem: Host-associated > Plants > Roots >...
CGGTTCCCTGACCGTGACCATAGCTAACCGGACCGCGGCTTACTCTCGTACCTATTGCCTCGGTCGCTGGTCGCTCAATTCCAAATCGGTCAAACCCGCCCGTAAAGGAAAAGGTAAACAGTAAACTAACAAACTCTTCTAGACACCGGCATTGTGCAAAAAGGAAAAAGAGTGCACGCTTAGCCGGACTGTTTCTCTCCACATCGATATAGCCCAAAGAGCAACAGCGACGCGTAAGAAGGTGGCGCACTTTCGCCCAGCGGATAGTGTGAAATTGACCCGCGTCGCGTCCCACTGAGCTGTCGCTCGTTCTCATCGAGGAACCGCTTTCAGACGACATTAACGGATCAGCCGGAAATTCAGAATAAAAATCCGGCGGCGATAAGCGTCGATTTCTCAAGGACGATTTTTGCCAACTGGCCAAATAAATGATAGTTTTACCTGAAAGGGAGCAGCAGCCGCTGCTAGATGTGTCCCGCGAAAAACTGACCCGGTTGTTGAGCTACCTCGGATCCTTCCTCGTGTTCCCGCTCCTGGTAGCCCTTGTGGTCGGAATGCTCGAACAGAGCGCGACTATTGGGATCAAGACTTTTCTCCTGGTCGAACTTGGGATGGCCGTGCTAGGCCCCCTCCTTAACGCCGTGATCGTTTCCGGCGAACGGAAGTCAGATCGCCACCGAGGAAGATGATTTGTTCGGATAAGTCCTCTTATTTTCCAGCGCTTCTTATAGGGGCGTCAGCCGTGTGGGGCATGGCGCTTAGTTTATGGCGGATTTGCCACCTTTCTGGTGTTGGGGCGTACTAGAAATCTTGGTCGCCTCCTTGTTGCTCGCCCCTCGGTCTACTGCATGGCAGGTCGCGACCGATCACATAGGACCGGGGTACCGGATATGCTTTGACTGGGCCGGGCAAGAAGGAAGAAATGCCGAGATTGCCTACTCGCGCAAAAGCCTGGTAGTTCCAGATGGCGAGCACAACGGGGATGTTCGGAAGGAATATGAAGAAGCACTGAGGACCTACCGTCAATCGGCGCAGAAAGATCCGGAGACCTATTTGCCTTACGTAGCAGCGACGCTCAATAACCTGGGGATTCTGGACAGCCAAGAGAACCGGATCACGGAAGCCCGAGCAAAATATGAGGAGGCGGTGAAGATTTGCCATGAGCTTGCGCAGAGAAACTCCGAGACCTATCTGCCTGGCCTCGCGGCGGCGCTCAACAACCTGGGGATGCTAGATCGTGACAAAAATCGGATTGCGGAGGCGTTAAAGATCTGGCGTGAGCTTGCGCAAAAAGACCCAGAGACCTATCTGCCCCACGTGGCGGCGGTCCACAACAACCTTGGGATTCTGGATGGCGGCCAGAACCGGCTGAACGAGGCTCGCAAGGAGCATGCGGAGGCGCTCAAGGCTTACCGTAAACTGGCGCAGAAAGATTCGGAAACTTATCTTCCTTACGTCGCGACGATGCTCAATCACTTGGGGATTCTGGATAGCGCTCAGAACCGGTTTAATGCAGCTCGCAAGGAACATGAGGAAGCGCTGGAAACCTATCGAAAGCTGGCGCATGACGACCCGCAGACCTATCGGCCTTACGTAGCGGCGACGCTCAACAACCTGGGGATGCTTGACCGTGACAAAAACAAGATACAGGAAGCTCTGAGGACCAACCGGGACCTGGCGCAAGACGATCCGCAGACCTTTCTGCCTGAAGTAGCGCTAACACTCAACAATCTGGCGATTCTGGATAGCGGCCGGAACCGGGTTGAAGAAGCCCAGAAGGAATACGAGGAAGCTCTCAAGATCCACCGAGAGTTGGCGCAGAAAGAGCCGGAGGCCTATCTGCCCCAGGTCGCGATGACGTTGAATAACCTCGGGATTCTGGATCGCGACCGGAACCGGATCACGGCGGCCCGAAGGGAATATGAGGAGGCGCTGGAGATTTACGAGGCGTTTGCAAAGCAAGATCCAGAGCAGTTCTCGCCTGACGTAGAGCGGGTGCGGAAGCTACTGCAGGAGTTGCCGAAGTAAGGCCGCTGCGCGCGGGTAGACTTGTACTGCCAGCACTCTCTGGAGCAAATAGTCAGGCGGTGCGTTGATGTGCCGCGGCGTCAAAGCCCTGATCCAATCCGGATGCTCCTTTTCCAGGTAAGCCCGAACTTCAGCGTAGTTGTGTAAAAGGGGTCCGCTTAGCGTATGTCCAAAAAGGCTGGCGAAAGAGTTTTTCGCGATCGATTCCGAGCAGCCAGTTTGGGTCCGCTTTGTCGTTGCAAGAGAGCCGCAAGAAAAATACCAAAGAGGTAGTGGGAATCTACGTTCTCCTGACCCGCTCGTTTTTTAGCGGCGGTATTCTGCGTAGGTTGCCTCCGCGCGCTTCTCTAGCAAAACCGACTTCTGCTCCTTTGCGGTGTTGGTGGCTGAGCCGAACGAGGCGTCAATTTGGGACTCATCAGCGGCGAGAGCCGTGAGAAACACACCGCGGAGCCGGTGCAATTCGGCACTTCTCCATGGGCCAGGGACTAGGCCCGCAGGATTTTACCCGGGTTTGAAGTGATTCAGGCGTTTCTCTGAATTGAAGCCGAAAAGATGAATTTTGACCCCGTTAGCTGTGATTTTCTGTCCGAGTCCAATGGTCCGAGGAGCCAAGGAACCGAGCGACTGCAGCACCAGAAGGTCCTTTCCTGACGTTGCGAGCTTCGGCAATGCTCAGGTCGCCGGCTCGCGTACGGCCAGCATCTACTGCCGGAACCGACTGCGAGTTGTGATTCTCTGCTCGCCAGCACAACATCACTCCACGGCGTGACAAATCCCGCCAAGATATTTACAAGAACGTTGAATGTTCAAATTACCGGTTCAACGTGTTTTTGTGTTTGCCTGGCTTTTGCTCTCTGTCGCCGAGTGGTCATCCGCGGATCCCTGTACTGAGCTAGACCGGGCGATCGATGTGCTAATCCCTGCAGTCCGGAACTCGGGCAAACAGATCGACCAAGCCCTCCAAAGCGGGGATTTCATCACCCGCGGGTACGTGTGGTTTTGCACACTATTACATAGCTGCGGATGTTTTCAGCTTTCGTGTGTAGCGATAGTCTCCGGTTTCCAGGGTCTCGCCGAATCGTAGTTACTATTTGTCGGCGGTCGGAACGGCCGCGTCCCGCAATTTGTGCTGCAAAAACCACGAGTACAGCTCCTATTCTCGTACTGATCGAGAATCCAGTGATCCCGTGCCGGTAGCACAGTAAACCTTACCTCTGTATTTCCGGCGTCTTTTACTGCCTGCACTAGTTCCACTGTGAGTGAGATCGGCGCAATGTCGTCCTTTTCGCCGTGGAATGCCCAGATAGGCATGTGTTTCAATCGGGAGGCCCATTCCATTCTCAGCCAATTTCCGCTCACCGGCGCGATCGCAGCGAACTTTTCGGGGTGTCGATATGCCAAATACCAACTGCCACGAGCGCACATGCTATGCCCAGTGAGATAGACTCTGCGGGGATCGATCGCATAATTTTTCAGCACGTGATCCAGCAATGCGATAAGGCCGTCTGAGTCCGTCCAGTGCTCGCCCTCCAGGCATTGGGGCGACAGGACGACAAACGGGAATGACTTGTTCTTTTCAACAAAAGCCGGCAATCTCGAAGCCAGGTTCACGAACCTTTTCAATATCCGTCCCGCTTCGTGACGCGCCGTGAAGATACATGATGAGTGGCCATTTCTTATCGGCTTGACTTCCGTACCCCTCGGGCAGAAAGAGTAGATATTTGAATTGAACGTCGAGCGTTCCCGTTCCGCGGAACTCTTGCGGATGTTGCCCGCTAAGCGTCTCACAAATGCAGCGCTCTGGCGATAGGAACGCCAAAATAAAGACGATGGCCAGTGAATAGTATGAGCGCCGAGAAGTAGCTGCGTGCGTTTTCATTCTTCTAGGACTCCCCGATCAATGGAAACCGCGAGCAATCGCGGCCCGTCCAAGCATTTTAGCAAGAATGAAACTGTCTTGGCATCGAAAATACGGGCCTATGAAGTACTACTTTCGGGTAGGGAAGCGAAATTGTGATCCGTTTTAAATCGAGCGGATCGCTTAAAGAATGAGCGGATCAATTTCATAAGTGACAAGCTCGGTTAAACTGCGCCGAGGTTATGAAGACCGCTTGCATCACTTACCGATTTACTGAGGCCCCCGATTATCGCAGCGCATGCTCGACAAAATAGAGTAGGGAATCGGTGTTAATCATCTCGTGCAGCGTAGCAAAAGCCGTAACTGTGCCTATAGCGGCCAGTACGAGGAAAAACGCGTAAAAGGAGGATTCACGACCCTTCGCACGGGATTCGGCCTGGCAGATCTTCCACAGGGATTGCTCGTCCGTTTTCTCATGACAGCTCCGGGTGTCGGTTCGAGCCGCCGATTTCCGTTCATGAACTGGGACTGCCCAACTATTGATCGCTGTTGCTGTATTCATGGTGCCTTTCAATGGGTTGCTTTGTTTTTGCTTCGGTTTTCAGATTCCCCTATTGGTCCGCACCTCCTTACAAAGCGATCTGGGAACGAAAGTTTCATGGAAGAGCTTGGCCGCCGTAGCTTCAGCAAAGCGGAAGTCAGGAGTCAGGAGCTGGGGGCGAAAAAGGCTGTTTCTATCCAGATTCGGAGATTTCCAGGTAAGCCAATCCAGTATAAACTCGGGGGGCAAGGTTGGCTGACGAAGGAGTTGGACTCTAAGCTCGGCCAGGGCTGTGAAAACGACAGACAGACGAACGTGTTCGGTTTGCAACACGCTGTTGGATGGCGACAGCGATATGTGTCCTGTCTGCGCGCTCAAGGACGCACTTGAGCCCGAGAATCACGCGACGGCTACGGAGCTGCGTTTCGAGCATTACCAAATCCTCAAGGACGAGGACCAAAGCCTGATGGAGCTCGGCCACGGGGCGATGGGTGTCACCTACAAGGCTCTTGATGTCCAGTTACAGAGGCTGGTCGCGTTGAAGATCATCGACGCAAAATTTATCGGTGACGCTTCAGCACGACAACGGTTTGTGCGTGAGGCCCGAGCTGCGGCCAGTGTTCGTCATCAGAACGTAGCGGCGGTGCATCACCTTGGAGAGATCGGTGGCGACTACTTTTATGCAATGGAGTTTGTCGACAGTGAAACGTTGGAAAAGATCATTCAACACGCCCGGCGGTTAAGTGCAGGTCTAGCACTTGAAATCACCGCCCAAGTCGCAGCCGGGTTGGATGCGATCCACAAGCAGCACCTGGTCCACCGCGACATCAAGCCGAGCAACATCATGGTGAGTCTCAAGGACGGCCAGATCGAGAGCGTCAAGATCATCGATCTGGGCTTGGCTAAGGGTATTGCCGAGGAAGGTTCGATTTCCGCTACCGGATCCTTTGCCGGGACACCGGCCTTTGCCAGTCCGGAACAATTTGCCGGGGTGGGAGTGAACATTCGCTCAGACCTTTACTCGTTGGGAATCGTGCTCTGGGAAATGTTAGCCGGCACCCTGCCATTCCAAGGCACGAACGCCGAATTAGTTTACCAACATCAGCACGCCTCGCTTCCGGTCGATCGATTGGCCGGTGTACCGCAGCAGGTCGTACCGCTGCTCGAAACACTTCTGGAGAAAGATCCAGCCCTACGATTCCAGACTCCGAACGACCTTCTCAAGGCGCTTGCGATCGTAAACGATGCGATCGATTCGGGACAGCGGCTGACAAAGAACGAATTACGCTCAAAAGCCGCTGGCGCGGTATTGCAAAAAGGCTCAGCAGTCTTATCGCCTGCTCAGAAAAAGAAACGAAGACGCATTTTAGCTTGGCTGGCTCTGATTCCAGGTGTCGCGGCACTATTCATTGGACTCTTCCTTTTCTTTAACCGCGCGCCACATGACAGCGTTGCCCTTGCCGAGAAGGGCGTCGCGGTCCTGCCTTTCGATAACCTCAGCTCTAACAAAGATGACGCCTACTTTGCTGATGGCGTGCAGGATGAGATTCTCAATAACCTGGCCAAGATTGCTCAACTCAAGGTCATTAGCCGGACCTCGGTGATGCAATATCGCGCAGATACCAAACGCGACCTACGTCAGATCGCTAGCGCGTTGGGTGTTGCGAACGTTTTGGAAGGAGCCGTCCGTCGAGACGGGAATCATGTACGCGTCAGCACTGAATTGATCGATGCGCGCAATGACCACACGATTTGGGCCGACAGTTATGACCGGGATTTGACTGATATCTTTGCCATCCAGAGCGAAATCGCCCAGAAGGTTGCTTCAAAACTGGCTGCCCAGTTATCCCCTGAGGAGAAAAAGACAATTGACGCAAAGCCAACCGACAACCTCGAAGCGTATGATCTGTATCTCCGGGCCAGAGAAATAATTGCAAACGATCGCCTCACGTCGATGGTTGTCGGAGGAAACATCCTAAAAGGGTTGGGCGAGGCGATCCCGCTTCTAGATCAGGCCGTACAACATGACCCTAGGTTTGCACTTGCGTACTGCGCGGCCGCGGATGTCAACGCATTGGCGTACCAGTTCGGCGATCGCAGCTCGGAACGTCGCGCAATGGCCGACGGGGCAATCAACCGTGTTCTGAAGCTATCAACTAACCTTCCCGAAGTTCATCTGACGTACGCCCGGTACTTATATTTGGTCCATCGTGATTATGAACGCGCGAGAGTACAGCTGGCAATGGCGATTCGTGAACTCCCGAACAACGCTGAGACACTTGAGCTTGCAGCGTACATGGATCGCCGCCAGGGCCAGTTTGATAAAGCAATCGAGGAGTTCAATGAATCGATCGCACGCGATCCCTTTAATGCGGTGGTGATTGAAGAGTTACGTCAAACGCTGTTTGCGGTCCGTCGGTTTGGCGCAGCAGAACAGGTGTTTGACAGGCTGGTCAATCTTCTTCCCGATAACCCCATGCTGAAGGTCCAGAAAGCGAACAATATTCTAGCGAGAACGGGGGACGCCTCGGCGCTCAAGTCGGTCCTCACGGAGTTGCCCGCTTCTATGGATAACGATCGCACCGCGCTCTGTTGGCGCCTCAGGTTGGCTTTGAATAGTCACGATTGGCAAGAGGCAAAACGGTTTATCGAGAAGTCGGACGGTGGTGATGACGACGGGGGTTTTGGAAGCTTTGGATACTCCGGATGGCGCGGCGAGGCACCTGTTCCAGTCGGTTGCTACTCGATCCTTCTGGCCAAGCTGATTGGAGAGCAACCAGACAACAACCCCGCTTTTCTTAAGACAAGAGCAGAACTCAAGGAGAAGGTCGATAGATCGCCCGCAACGACTGACCTGCTAGGGGCGTTGGCTTTAGTCGATGCTTTGCTTGGTAATAAAGATTTGGCTATTTCCGAGGCCAAAAATGCTGTAGAAATGCTGCCGATATCAAAGGATGCAGTGGACGGACCGCCGATCGCACTCAACCAAGCCGCAGTTTACACGTGGACCAACGAACTTGACTTGGCCTTTCAGACGTTAAACCGGCTTGCCAAAACTCCAAACGGCCTTTACTACGGTGACTTGAAATTCAACTCTTGGTTTGAGCCGCTGCGCAAAGATCCCCGCTACGAGCGGCTGCTGGAAGAGTTGGCGCCTAAGGATTGATGCAAGGAGAAAGGAAATCGCGGGCAGATCTCTCGAAGGCGATCCTGCCCTGTTGGGTGGGGTGACAAACTGGTCTGTTTCTATCCAGACTCCGAGATTTCCAGGTAGGCCAATCTAGTATAAACTCGGGGCCAAGGTTGGCTGAGGAAGGAGTCGGAAGGAAGTCCGGCCAGGGGTTGTGAAAACCACAGACAAACGAACTTGCCCGGTTTGCAATACGCTGTTGGACAGCAATAGCGAATTCTGTCCCGTTTGTGCGCTGAACATCGCGCTCGAGTCTGAGAGTCATGCGACAAGTTCGGACCTTCGCTTCGAGCATTACCAGATTCTTAAGAACGCCGATGGAACACCGATCGAACTCGGACACGGCGCGATGGGAGTTACCTATAAGGCCATTGATGTTCATTTGCAGTGCGCGGTGGCCTTGAAGATCATTAACGCTCAATTGATCGGCGACACCTCCGCTCGGCATCGTTTTGTCCGCGAAGCTCGCGCAGCAGCCAGTGTCCACCATCAGAATGTGGCCTCCGTGTTTCATCTCGGTGAGAGCGGTGGCGACTACTTTTATGTGATGGAGTTTGTTGACGGCGAAACGCTGGAAAAACTCATTCGCCGTCCCGGTAAATTGGAAGTAAACCTGGCTCTAGAAGTTATATCTCAGGTTGCGACTGGTTTAACTGCGATTCAGAAACATCATCTGGTCCATCGCGACATTAAGCCTAGCAACATCATGGTCACGTTGGAGGAAGGCCGGTTGGAGAGCGTCAAGATTATCGATCTCGGTCTGGCAAAGGGGGTAGTAGAGCAGGAAACGATTTCGGCCGTCGGCAGTTTTACCGGAAGACCGGGATACGCCAGCCCTGAACAGTTTGCCGGGCTGGGAGTCGATATTCGTTCCGATCTCTATTCTTTGGGAATAACGCTCTGGGAGATGCTTTTAGGAAAGCCACCGTTCCAAGGGTCTGTGACCGAACTAATGTACCAGCACCAACACACTGCGGTGGCCTTTGAGCAATTGAAGGGCGTTCCGGCGCCGATTGTCGCACTGCTGAACATTCTCCTGGAGAAAGATCCGAGCCGGCGTTTTCAAGGTCCACTGCAATTGCAGCGGGCGCTTGCTAAAGTGAAGGAAGCGGTTGTTTCAGGGTCGCGCATTAGCGCAAGCGAGTTGCGAACGATTGCCAATCAAACTACCGACCAATCTCCAACAAGACCGCGGAGGAGACGGATTGGTCGCTGGCTCATCGCATCTACCGTCTCTGCGACTGCATTATTACTCGGCTGGTTTTTCTTTGTCGCCAACCGCGGCCCGTTCTTCAATCGGCGAAGCGCGGATTCAGCAGCGACTGAAAGAAGCATCGCGGTCCTTCCCTTTGAGAACATCAGCGCGAATAAAGATGACGCCTACTTTGCGGACGGAGTGCAGGATGAGATTCTTAATAATCTCGCCAAAATCGTTCAACTCAAAGTCATTAGCCGGACCTCGGTGATGCAGTACCGGGCTGAAGCTAAGCGAAACTTGCGACAAATCGCCGCCGATCTGGGTGTGGGGAATGTGTTGGAGGGAACCGTCCGCCGTGACGGAAATCATGTGCGTGTCAGTACCGAGTTAGTCGATGCCCGAAATGACCATACAATTTGGGCCGATAGTTATGATCGGGATTTGACCGACATTTTCGCCATCCAGAGTGAAATCGCCAAAGCCGTTGCTTCAAGACTGAGTGCCCAGTTGTCCCCGGAAGAGCGAAACGTCATTGAGGAAAAACCGACCAATAACTTGGAAGCCTATGATCTTTACCTTCAGGCGAAGCAGCTGCTACAGGCCAATTATTGGGTTTTGCAAAAAGACGAAAAGGGAATTTACCAAAGGATAATCAGTCTACTGGAAAACGCGACCCGCAAAGACAGTAAATTCTTGCTCGCCTATTGCCTGATTGCGAAAGCTCATGACATTCTTTACGTCGATCAGATCGATCACACGCCAGAGAGGCGTGCTCTGGGTGATGCAGCAGTGAATGAAGCGTTGCGCCTTCGGCCTGATTTTCCTGAAGCGCATTTGGCGATGGCATCCCACCTTTATTACTGCTATCGCGACTTTGGCAGGGCCCGTGTCCAAATAGCAATGGCGGCGAAAGGTTTATCCAACAATCCTGAAGCCCTTGAGCTGACGGCTTTAATCGACCGCGTACAGGGGCGTTGGGAAGAGTCCACAACCGGTCTCGAAAGGGCAACGGCGTTAGATCCCCGCAACCCTGAGGTTCTCGGTCACCTCGTTGATAATTACGGACGCCTCCGACGTTACCGAGACTGCGAAGAGATTTTCAATCGGTTAATCGTGCTTGATCCTGATAACCCAAACTTTCTGCTTGGCAAAGTTAACTGGATCTTTGCAGAGAATGCAGATGTGAAGGGTGCTCGCGCTGCCTGCGAGGCGTTTCCGTCTTCTATAAAAGCTGATCCCTGGGTAGCTAACTGGCGGTTTTACTATGCGGCTTGCGCCCGTGATTTTTCTGCCGCGGAAAAAATCTTGGACGAAATTCCAAATCAACAAATTGACTTTCTTAACGCACTAGTCCCGCGTCAAATCGTCACCCTTCAGCTTGAGTTCGTTCAAGGAAATCATCCTACTATGAATGAGTTTGCTGGCGCTCGTGCGCAGCTCTGCCAGAAAATCGAAGCAGACCCGAGCAATCCTTGGCTAGTGACGGTGCTTGCTTTAACTGACGTCGCTCTGGGGCGGAAGGACGAGGGCATACAGGAAGGGCAGCGTGCATTGGAAATTCGGCCTATCTCGGAGGACGCCTTTGATGGTCCAGGCGTCGCAAGGAATGTCGCGATTGTCTACGCTACGGCAGACCAGTTGGATGCTGCTTTTGAACAGCTTAACAGGCTGATCCAGATGCCTGCTGATCCGCTTTCTTACGGAGACCTCAAGACCTGTCCCGCCTGGGACCCACTGCGAAAGGATCCGCGCTTTGACAAATTGTTAGCAGAGTTAGCGCCTAAGGATTGAGAGGCCGATTGGTCAATGTCTAGCGAGTTTGCACCTGAACAAGCGAAAGCCCAACTTGGAGCTCTTCCGCCGACTAATCCACGCGTACTATCTTTTTAATGTCTGACGCCGGAACTTCGTATCGTCGTTGTTCACTCCAAATTCCTTTTGCAAAAAATTTTGCGACGTCTTTACCGGTGACTGCTTTTCAGACAGTTCTCTCGGTTGACCTCCTCCCCCCCTTTTTGTCCTGCTTATATAGCAGCGTGACAATGCTGAAGTCCTAATAGGCCCCGGTTTGCATGAGCCGAGTTCTGACCGTACATCGTGTTGCCAAAACGGCCGTATTTGCACCGATTTGGAATTCTGCGCCGCCCCAGAGGGATTTTGTTGCGTAACGCTGTTGCCTTTGCTAAATGATTGGCAACGCCTTATCGCAACACACTTATGCTTATAGGTTACGCTCGCGTCTCAAAGCTCGACCAACAAGACACCCGTGCGCAGGTCAAGGCGCTGAAAGAAGCCGGATGCAAACGAATTTTCCAAGAAAGCGCGTCCGGCGGTCGGTGGAATCGACCTGAACTTCACCGTGCGCTCGATCACCTGCGACAAGGTGACATGCTGGTGGTTTGGAAGCTCGATCGCCTTTCACGTTCGCTGAAGGATCTGTTGCATGTCCTCGACAAAATTACTGAAGCCAAAGCTGGATTCCGAAGTCTTACCGAAGCAATCGATACGACCACTTCAGCAGGCCGAATGATGCTTCAAATGCTCGGTGCGTTTGCAGAATTTGAAAGAAACATGATCCGAGAACGAACGCGGCTCGGTCTCTTGGCAGCACGTGAGCGAGGGCGAATCGGTGGCCGTTTACCTAAGCTCACGGCGCATCAGAGAGCCGACGCTATTAGGATGGTAAACGGCGGTGAGAAGACGGCATCTGAAGTCGCGAGGCTGTTCCATGTTCATCGATCGAGTATTTCGCGGCTGATTGCTAAGAATGTGCTGGAAACAGGGGGACTATAAGTTTTCCGTGGTCTGCTTGCCCTACTCTTTTGCGAGGTAAAACACCCTACTACGTCGTCTTAAATGAGGAAACCTCACCGACCCGCGCAGTTAGCTCTGAGCGTAGCACCTCGCTTCTCGACGCCCAGTACTTGGATCCTCCTCAATTGCTCCAGTCAAAGGCGTTTAATTGGCCGTAGGTGTTTTTAAGTTCAAACGCCAGGCGTTGGCTTGCCGAAACGCGACAATACACCGTGTTACCCATTTCGGCCTCCTTGTATTCGAAACCGTCTGGCAACACAATGCGTGCCCTGTGTTCCTCGCCGGTTACCGGGTTTTTGATCGGTTCAATATTGGTCTCGCCAATACCGGGGATCCTAACGGTCGCTCGTCGCTTGTCACGATCGACTCTGAAAGTAATCGGGGCGAAGAGCGGTTCGATCGAGGTAGGGGCGACCGCAGCGGAAATCTCCCAAATCAACCCCCCGTGCTGGCCGCTTTCGATCGCGATCAGCGCATCACGCTGCTCCTTGGTGGCGTGCTCGTCAATGACCATGCGACGTACGCCGTTGCCTTCATGGATCGCTCCTGACCACCAGTAGACGCGAGAAAACACTACGTCGTCCAATCGAGTATTGCCAAAATATCCATTGCTGATCAGGCACGTAACAAAAGCTTCGCAGCGCCCCGTGGTCGGCAGCGCGTTGAATTGGCATGGACAGCCCCAGTTGCAATTACAGCTGGCAAACTCTTCACCTGCGATCCGCCATTTGATTTGTATCGGTTCACCCATATTCCGCTACTTCAAAACAGTTACACTCAAGGTCGGGCTACAAGGAATACCGCCCGATATTATACAGCGCTTTGCGCCACCGGGTTGCAAGATTGTCTTTGGGGGTGGCTTGGCAGCCCTTCTCCTCCGCCTTGTGCTCTAGCAATCGATCTGGCCGAGAGTGTAGGCGTCGACGAAAAGAGTGAAAAATTTCAGCTGTACCGTTACTGTTCAGTTGTAAGAGAGTTCCCGATGAGAGCGAGCGCCAGCTCAATGGGAGGTGCCGCGGGTCAATTTCACACCATGTGTTGGGCGTTGGTGATGATTTCCGTGGACGGCTCAAGTCAGTCTGTTTCCCTTGCGCTCTGCGGTTCGCTAGTCGCCGCTAAAGGGGGACTGAGGCCATGAAAGCGGAGTCCGGAGAATCTGAGCAGGAATCCGGCAAGGAGCTGGGATCAGCGCAGCGAGAAGCGCGCACCTGCCCGGTCTGCGGCACGGAGTACTTCGCGACCACCGATATGGAGTTCTGTCCAGTTTGTGTCCTGCGGGGAGCTACCGGCGGGGAATCTACAGCAACTGTGGAACCGGGTTCAGTATCTGAGTTGGCAGCTAGTTCTAAGGAGGCCGATGGTGGGTCGCAGGGCCGACGGTTTGAGCATTATGAAGTGATGCTGGACGAGGATGGCAGACCTATCGAGTTGGGTCGTGGGGCTATGGGCATCACCTACAAGGCGCTCGACGTTGATCTGCGGTGTCCGGTAACTCTGAAGGTCATTAGCGAACGTTATCTGGGTGACAAATCGGCCCAGCTTCGTTTCTTGCGGGAGGCGCGTGCCGCCGCCAGCGTGCGCCACCCGAATGTTGCCTCGGTCTTCCATCTGGGTAGAACCGGAAGCAGTTATTTCTATGCGATGGAGTTCGTGGAGGGAGAGACCCTTGAGCATCTCATCAGGCGTTCGGGGCGGGTCGAAGCGAAGTTGGCGCTGGAAATTGTGGCGCGGGTCGCCGCCGGACTAGCTGCGGTGCACGAACAAAACCTCGTTCATCGGGACATCAAACCGAGTAACATCATTGTCCGTCTGAAGGATGACGGCACTCTCAGGGCCAAAATCATCGATCTCGGGCTGGCCAAGTCACTCGATGAGCCGGGTGCTCAAACCGCGATCTCAACACCCGGTGCTTTCGCTGGTACGCCGGAGTTCGCCAGTCCTGAGCAGTTCGCTGGGGTAGGTGCGGACATACGGTCAGATCTGTATTCACTCGGTATCACGCTCTGGGAGATGGTGACAGGAAAAACGCCATTCCGGGGCACTCCCGGCGAGGTGATGTACCAGCATCAACACTCGCCCTTGCCGCTGGAAGAACTCAAAGGTGTGCCACAGCCACTCGTCGTTCTGCTTGAGACGCTCCTTGAGAAAGACCCCGGGCGGCGCTTTCAGAATCCGGGCGAACTTCTGAAGGCAATACCAACCATAACCGGACGAATCGAGGCGGGCCGTAGAATCACCCGTGAGGGCTTGCATAAGATGCCGCCTGCAGCTTCGCGCACCGGGACACGCAAGCCGCCAGCAAGACTGGGACCCAAGAAAATTTCAGTCGCGACGTTACCCGTCACCGGAAGTGATCTGTTTGGTCGAGAGGAGGATATTGCTTTTCTGGACGGTACATGGGCAAACAAGGATACCAACGTCGTTACCATCGTTGCCTGGGCCGGGGTCGGTAAATCCACGCTGGTTAACCATTGGCTGAGGCGGATGGCTGCTGAACATTACCGCTCGGCACAGCTTGTCTTCGGCTGGTCCTTCTACAGACAGGGAAGCAGCGGGGACACTTCGTCAGCCGACGAATTTCTTGATGCAGCTCTCAACTGGTTTGGAGATCCAGATCCACGGCTCGGTACGGCCTGGGAGAAGGGCGAAAGACTAGCGAAGCTCATCGCGCATCGGCGAACCTTATTGATTCTGGACGGTCTGGAGCCGCTCCAAAATCCGCCGGGTGCACAAGAAGGACGGCTGCGTGAACCTTCCCTTCAGGCCCTTTTGCGTGAGCTTGCTGCCTTCAATACAGGGCTATGCGTGATTACTACGCGTACGCCGGTTGCTGACATTGTAGATCACGAGGGCAGCTCAGCTCTTCGCCGTGACCTGGAACAACTATCCAGTGATGCTGGCGCGGAGCTGCTCCGAGCGCTCGGTGTAAAGGGGCATGAGGCAGAATTGCGAAGTGCCAGCGACGAGTTCAGAGGCCATTCTCTGGCTCTGACTCTGTTGGGCAGCTATCTAACCGATGCGTACGACGGAGACATTCGTCGCCGTAGCGAAGTGTCAGGACATCTTGGTGACGATGTACGACAAGGAGTCCATGCGCGAAAAGTCATGGAATCCTACGAGAGCTGGTTT
>Ga0207684_10003730_pt1 | contig 14738 bp, 8 predicted proteins | sample KBSK5501metaG_FD_184342 | JGI IMG/M metagenome (GOLD analysis project Ga0207684, IMG submission 184342) | Corn, switchgrass and miscanthus rhizosphere microbial communities from Kellogg Biological Station, Michigan, USA - KBS K5-50-1 metaG... | ecosystem: Host-associated > Plants > Roots >...
GCAGGACCAGTTGTCCAGGACGGCGGCGCTGACCGGCGCGTCGGTGCTGACCGCGACCAGCGTGGCCAGGGTGAAGGAGTTGCTGTCCGCGCCGGGCAAGGCGCTGGTGTTCGCGATGATTCAGAAGTACCGCAACCCGCAGGCCGCGAAGAACGATGACGCGGTGCTGAAGTCGCTGGGCGTGCTGGACACGTCCGAGGATGTGGTGGTGCTTGTCGATGAGGCGCACCGGTCGCAGGGCAGTGCGCTGCACGCGAATCTGCTGCGGGCGCTGCCGAATTGTGCCCGGATCGGGTTCACCGGCACGCCGATCATCATGGGCCGCCGTAAGTACACCGCCACGATCTTCGGCGCCTATCTGGACCGGTACACGATCTTGCAGTCCCAGGCGGACGGGGCGACGCTGCCGATCCTGTACGAGGGGCGCACCACGAAGGCCGCCGTGCGCGACGCGGCCGACCTGGATGAGTTGTTCGATGACATGTTCGCCGACCACACGCCCGGGGAGCTGGAGGCGATCAAGAAGCGGTGGGCCACCCGGGGCAACGTGCTGGAGGCCCCGAGGCTGATCGCTGCCAAGGCCCGCAGCATGCTGCGGCACTACGTCGACACTGTGCTGCCGAACCGGTTCAAGGCGCAGGTGGTGGCGGCCTCGCGGCTGGCCGCCGTGCGGTACCGGGCGGCGTTCCTGGCCGCCCGGGATGAACTGCTCGCCGAACTGGACGCGCTGGATCCCGGCCTGAAGTCGCCGGGCGCGGCCGACCAGGCGGACCGGCTGCCGGGCAAGACAGCGCGGCTGGTACGGGCCTGGCCGTTCCGGGACGTGATCGCCGCGCTGGAGTTCGTGCCAGTGATCTCCGCCGAGCAGAACGATGACGCCGACTGGGCGCAGTGGACCGACAAGGCGAAGCAGGAAGCGGTCATCACCCGGTTCAAGAAGCCGCTGCCCGTGGAGGGTGACGCGGACCCGGAGCACGCCAGCCCGGTCGCGTTCCTGATTGTCAAGTCGATGCTGCTGACCGGGTTCGACGCGCCCGCCGAGCAGGTGATGTACCTGGACCGCCACATCAAGGAAGCCGAGCTGCTGCAGGCCATCGCCCGGGTGAACCGCACCGCGCACGGCAAGAACGCCGGGTACGTGGTGGATTACTACGGGGTGGCGGAAAACCTTAAGGTCGCGCTGGCCGCGTACGCGGCCGAGGACGTCGATGGCGCTATGACCAGCGTCGCCGACCAGGTGCCGCTGCTGGCCGAGCGCCGCCAGGCGGTTCGCGCCTTGTTCGGCCGGCGTGGCATCGAGGCGTTCGGCACCCCGGCCGACCAGGATGCCTGCGTGGAGGCACTAGCCGATGAGCGGCTGCGAGCCGCATTCGAGGCCTCGCTCAAGCTGTTCACGATGAGTTTGGAGATCGTGCTGCCCCGTCCCGAGGCGCTGCCGTTCGTGCCGGACGCGAAGGCGTTCGGCGCGATCGCGTTCGCCGCCCGCCGCCGCTACCGCGACGAGGCTGGATTCGACGCCTCGCTGTACGGCAATAAGGTCCGCCGACTCATCGATGACCACATCGAGGCGCTCGGCATCGAGCAGAAGATCCCGCCGGTGTCGGTGACCGCCGCCGACTTCGACACCAAGGTCGCCGAGCTGCACTCAGATCGGGCCAGGGCGTCAGAGATGGAACACGCGATCCGCTACCACCTGCGCGAGCACTGGGACCAGGATCCCGAGCACTACAGCAGACTGTCCGAGCGGCTGGAGGAGATCATCGAGGAACTCGGCGAACAGTGGGATCAGCTCGCCCTGGCCCTGGCCGGCCTGCTGCCCGACGTACGGGCAGGCCGGCAAGCCGACGACTCCGGCCTCGATCCGGTCACCGAAGCCCCGTTCTATGACCTGCTCAAGCGCGAGCTAGCTGATGAGGGGAAGCCGGTCACCAGCCCGGGCGAGGCGCTACTCCGGAAGCTGACTGTCGACCTGGTCGACCGGATCAAGGCAGAGATCAGCCTGGTCGGGTTCTGGCACAACGCCTACGCGCAGAACACGCTGCGCGCCTGGGTCGCGCGGCGGCTGGCTGAGCCGATGATCGACGGCGATGACCTGTTCGACTTCGCCCGCACCGCCCCGGTCGCCGACCGGCTCGTCGAGCTGGCCAAGGCCAACCACGCGCGACTGGCGGCCAGCTGATGCCAGCCACGAGGCTCCTCTCCGCGGCCCCCGTACCGGAGTCGGCCCCGCTAGTGATGCCTGCCAACGGTGTCCTGCCTGCCCGGATGAGAATCGGTGACCTGCATTTCGCTGTCCGCCAGTCCGAGCGACGCCGCACCGTCGGCATCACGGTGGACCGCGACGGGTCGCTGCTGCTACACGCGCCTGCCGGGATCGGCGCGGACGCGCTCGCCGCCTGGGCCTGGTCCAAGCGCGGCTGGGTTTTCCGCAAGCTCGCGGAGAAACACATGCTGTTGCCAGCCAGCCCCGGCAAGGAGTTCGTCACCGGGGAAGGCTTCGATTACCTTGGCCGCCACTACCGGCTCCAGCTCACTGACGACCCTCCGGACACTGCGGTCAAACTCGACCGCGGCCGTCTGCGCATGCCCCGCACCCAGGCAGACGCTGACAACGCAGCGGAAAACGTGATGCGCTGGTACTGCCAGCGAGGGGCCATCTGGCTGCCGCGCCGCATCCGGCCATGGGCCGAGCGCATGGGTCTGCACCCCGGCGACCTGGATGTCCGCGACCTCGGCTACCGCTGGGGATCACTCGGCAAGAACGACCGGCTCAATATCCACTGGGCCGCCATGCAACTCCCTGTCTCGCTACTCGACTACGTCATCGTCCACGAGCTCGCGCACATCGGCCAGCCCCGTCACACCTCCGCCTTCTGGGCCACGGCCGAGCGCGCCCTCCCCGACTACGACCAGCGCCGCACTCGCCTCGCCACGACCGGCACGACCCTCTGGCTGGGCTAGACCGGCTCGGGCTGGTCCGGCTTTCCTGCCAGTGTCACGTAGTCACTCCGAGTTGATCTCACAGAGGGTAAAGGATCACCGGAAGGCCTTCACCCGGATTCCGCGCTCACAGGGAATTGCCGCAGGGCTTGGGCCCGATGCCGGTCCTGCAGACACGCTCCCTGCCGCATGCGGCTGGGCTGGGAAGCTGTTCATTACGAGCCGAGCCGGGCTCGTGTCAGCGCGGGCGATTTGCCTGCGGCCGGCGTCGTTCCGATAGCCGCAGGCCGCGGCCTGTTTTGGGTCTGCCAGTTTCTTGCTGACCGCGTTCGCTACTTCAGCGATGACCTCCGAGTATTCGCTCTCCAGCCTGTCAGCCACGCAGGCAATCTGGCACGCCGCGCTCGCTGGCAGGGTGCGGGCAACCACGGATAGTTCAGGGCTTGCGACCGGATGTAGATCATCATCCAGGGTTGCCAGGTGCTGTCCCCCGGTTGCCTGAACGATCTGCTCGGCGGTGGCGGGGGATAGAAGGCTTGCGATGAGTGATGCGGCGCTGCGCATGGCATGGAAGCGGCCCTCGGGGTGGTCGAGCTGGTGGGCCCAGGTGTCGAGGTGGGCGTCGATGACGATTCTGGCCAGCGGCTGAGTCCTGCGTTGCAGGACACCGCGGAGTGCGGCAGATCCGTCGGCCTGCAGGATCTCGGCGGGGTCGCGGCCAGCGGGCAGGATGACCGCGGTTATCTTGCCGGTGACTTCGCACAAGACGCTGTAGGCCCTGGTCGCTGCCTCCCTTCCGGCGCGGTCGCCATCAAGCGCGACGAGGACGCCTGTCTGGCGGAGGTCAACCACTCGGCCAAGCGCCGCGACCTGCCTGCCGGTCAGTGCCGTGCCGCATGGTGCGAGCCCGGAGTACCTCGACGGGTCTGCGGCCGTGACGGCAATGGCGTCGAACGGGCCTTCGACGATTACGGGCATGGCCCCGCGGGCAAGCTGGCCGCGGGCTTCGTGCAGGCCGAAGAGCAGGTCGCCCTTGGTGTAGGCGGGCGTCTCCGGGCTGTTCAGGTACTTCGGTACGGCCGGTCCCGATTGGGGGTGCGCCCGGCCGATGAAACCGGCGATGGCGCCGTACTCGTCGCGGATCGCGAGCATGACGCGGTCGCGGAAGTGGTCGATGAGGGTTCCGCGGGAGGACTGGCGGGCCAGCCCGGCTGCCTCGATCTGGGCGTCGCTGTGGCCGAGGCGGTGAAGGTGACTGAGGAGCGCGGTCCATCCGTGCGGGGCGTAACCGATGCGCCACCGGGCCACCGCCGCACGACTAAGGCCGCGGGCCCCGAGGTAGCCAGGGACCCAGCTGCGTTCCAGATGATCTAGATAGAACTGCTCGGCATCGATGAGAACGCGGCCAATATCCAGCGCCGGCGGCTCGTTGGCCTTCGTCGGCTCGGCGGCCGGGCGGATCGCATTGTCCGGGATCTGCGCTGCGATGGCACCCGTCAGCGGAGATCCGGCGCTGGCTGCGACATGCCGCGTACGAGCCGGGACAGGTACTGCCTCAGGTGATGGCTTGGCGAACAAGGCGACGTCGAGGCGGGCGGCGATCGTGGTAGCGGCGGCGGTGATCCGACCACCGGTCGAGAGAATCGTCTGCTCCCGCGGGGCGCGCGGGTCGCTGCCCGCCCAGCTGGCCACGTAGGGAAACAGCCACGCGGATGTGTCCATGTCCAGGCGGACAGACATGACGAAGGCGACGGAGTCAGCCTCAACCTTCTGGATGCCCCGGCATCCGGCGGTGCTGCTCCCCGGCGGGTGCACTAAGCCGCTGTGCACCAGGGCGTGGCCGAGCTCGTGTATCAGGGCCCGGGCTGCATCGAGCCCTTCTAACCCAGATCGGACCAGGATGCGCCTCGTAGTCCAGCTCGTCAGGCTGTCTGCCGGATCGCAGGGTGCGCGCTCGACGGCGAAGCCTTCGCGGCGGGCCAGCCACGTCAGCGCTTCCCAGAGCCCCGGAGGCGCTCCTCCCCCTGGGGATAACGGCAGCGCCGGGTCAGCAGCGGGCCCCTCGGTCTGGGTGATATCCCACACATAAATGCGCCGTGCCGCCCGGGCAGCGTGCGCAGTCCTATGAGCGGCGCTGTCCCTGGCCAGCGCGCCAGGGCTGCCAGGCATGCCAGTCGACTGGCCTGGCTCGGCGATGACCTGGATGCCTGGCTCACGCTTGCGGACTTGCCGTCCCCGTGCCTGCCACGCCTGGTACCCGGCGACGGCAGTCGCGCCGGGCCGCTGCGCGGCGATCAGCAAGATGTTGGTGAAGCTCCAGCCGGGGAGCCGGGCTGCCAGGCGCAGCATCGCTACCCAGTCCTGCCCCGTGACCAGCGCGCGGGCCTGACCGGCGGTGCGTTCGCGCAGCCCGGCGACCGCGCGCTCGCGGCCTGCGTCCCGCCCGTCTCCCTGTGCCGGTCCCGGCCAGTCAGGCGACACCATGGCTCTTTACTTCGAGGGAGACTCAAGCCCGCTGACCGTGGCGAGCCAGCGGAGCCGCCCGTTAGCGATGCTGTAGCCCTCGGCCCGGAGCTGGCGGGCGAGTTCGGCCTGGCTCAGCCGGTCTCCCCGGAGCCGGGCCGCGGCGACCAAGCGCGCGGCGCCTTCGATCAGCGAGCCGTCGCGGTGTCCCTGCACCTGCCCAGCGAGCTGCGAGCCTGCGGCCGGGCATGCGGCCCCGAAGGCTGCGTAAATATTGCCGTTCAAGAACCGGCTGACCGGGAGGCCTCTGACTGCGCAAGCCGCCGACGCCCGCGCCGCGCCGTTGAGGCCGGGCGTGACCTGGTACCCGCCTGGCGTGCCGTGCCCGGGGACCGGGCCGGGCGGCCATGGGAGGAAGGCAGGACTGGCCAGTCCCCCGGCCGCCGGGCCGTCGCCCGGCCCAGGCGCGATCATGCTGGCGATGACGGCGTGCGCGGGTTCCGCGGTCGCGTAGTCAAGCCCCGCCAGCGTCCTGGCCAGGGTCAGGACCTGGACCTGGCGCAGCACCTCGGCCGCTGCAACCGGGTCAGTGAACCGGGCCCGGGTCAGCGCAGCCTGAGCCCGCCGCTCCCCCCAGCGCACCCGGAAAGCGGCGCTGGCCCTGGGCCGTGCCGCCTGTTCCTGAAGGCCGAGAGCCTGGCGCAGCCCATACACGCGGCGGGCGGCAGCTTCCACCCGGACCCGGCGGATCGCCTCCCCGGCGGACAGCGAACCGTCGGCCGACAACTGCAGCTGCACCCGGAACCTCTCGGCAGGGCGCAGCCACCCCAGCCCGGCCAGCCTGCGCCCGGGTGCCCTGGCGGTATGCCGCGTCTCCCGCAGCGAGAACTCGAACAGCACCACGGCGATCACCGGCATCAGCGCGAACGCCGCCCGCGCGCCCGGGTGATCGGGAGCGTGCGTCCAGTTGAACACGCTGGAGGCCGCGACCAGGCCCCACACCGCCAGCCGCGGCGCGAGCGCCGACTCCCCGCGGGCCGCGCGGCGCATCAGCAGCACCGCGCACAGCCCGGCAGCCCCATCCAGCGCGCCCCACAGAAGGTAAGGCCACAGGCCCAGCAGCCCCATATTGGCGCGGGCGAACCCGGTCAGGCCGTGCGCCGACACCGCCGCCGCCACCGCCGCGAACCCGAACAACAGCCCGTACTGCGCGACAGCCGCCGCCGCTTCCCGCACCCGGGCCCGCCGGGCCGGATCAGCGGCCGCCACCAGCCGTATCCCCGAGCCGACGGCCAGGGCCAGCACGACGACGGCCGCCGCGATCAGCCACCAGCTGCCCTCGCGCATCAGGCGCTCCCGTGCCCAGGCATGCGGTCAGCTGGAGCGCCTGCGGGCAGCAGCCCGAGACCGCGCGACCGCGTCAGCGCCTCCCGCCAAGTGGTGACCTGCACATCAGCCTCGCAAGGATATAAATTAAGAGAAACGGATAGTACACATTTGGTCAACTAAGATTGCTATCTAACTATAAGACCGCCAGACACCGCCTTGTCAACCTGAAGGTCCACCAGGACAAGTGATCATTAATCTGAGATGATGACCAGGTCACGCGCGAGGAGGTGGGCCATGCCAGACACGGCCCTGTCCGGCGACCCGGCCGACCCGCCCCTGCGCACCCTCGCCGACAAGATCAACTGGCTGATCGACCGGGCGCACCCGGCCGGGCGCGGGCCCTACTCCAACGCCGAAGTCACCGCCCTGATCGAGAAAGTCACCGGAGAGCAGTTCTCCCACACCACCATCTGGAAACTGCGCAACGGCCAGGCCGCCAACCCCCAGATGCGCCTCATCGAAGCGCTAGCCCGCACCTTCGGCGTCCCGCCCGCCTTCTTCTTCCCCGGCTACGACGACGAACAAGCCGGGCTCCTCCGCGAGCAAATCGAGCTCCTCGCCCTCGTCCGCGACACCGGTGTCACCAGCGCCCAGCTCCGTGCCCTCCTCGAACTCACCCCCGCCGCCCGCCAGGCCGTCGCCGATCTCATCGAGCACACCGCCCGCACCGAAGCTCAGAAGCGCCCACGCAGTAAGAGCTGACCCGAACCGGGCTGCTGAAATCAGTCTTGGTTACTGACCGTGTACCCGCAGTCCTGCTACTGCTGGCCATCACTCACGTTGGGTCAACATGCTATCCGCGGCATGAGCGGACGTTTGCAGCGCACTCAGTCAGATGGCGTCCGTTCAGCCTGGAAGCGCGGCGAGCCCGGCGAGCAGAGCAACGCGCTCGTCGACGCTCAGGGTGGCGTAAGGCACACCGGCTCGACGGTTCGTCTCCGCTTCGATGGCGGCGCGCATCGGACCCGCGGGCAGCTGCATCATGGCTTCGCTGGTAAGTCCGGCAGCCTGCCACGCCGCAACGTGCGCGTCGGCGCGGTGGTAACGCAATACCGACAACCGGTGATTGAGTAGCACACCGACGGTGGCATCGGCGGGCTCGTACGGCGGAGCCATCGTCATGTACGCGTCCCCACCGGTCGCCAGGCCGGCCTGGACCACTCGCCCGGCCAGGTCGTTGAGGCCAGCGAGCGCATTGTCGTGCTGGCTCCACAGTTGGCCGGTCACCTCGGCGCCGGCCTGGTACATCCCGACCAGCACAGCACGGCCAGTCTCGGTGGCCTCGATGGTACCGTCGCCAGCTGCATCGATCAGTCCCGCCGCGCGCAACCCGTCAAGGTCACCACGCACCTCGTCGGGGTCGCGGTAGCGGTAGACCGCGGCAATCCCAGCCGCAGTGACCGTGCGGGCAGCCAGAGCCGTGCGCAGCTGGGCGAACATGCGCATGGCGTCGGCCGAGGCGCCACCCGGTGCGGGCATGCTCGCCGCGCGGGAAACGGACATCCTCACCACAGCGAACGTGAGCCGCTCAAACACCGGCGCTATCAGCGGTGCATACCGATCTGGTGAAAGATCAGCCAAGTCAGCCACCAGCTGACCGTACCAGTCACCTGCGAACAGACCAGACGGATTCTCCCCACACCTGCGGCAGAAGCGGACGTGCCCGCCCGCCGCAGCGATGGATATTTATTCAAGCAGGCCGACCCGCTCGTTGGATCAAAGCTTGGGATCGCAGGACCGCGAAAAGTCCAAGGCCCTGTCTCCGGCGCGCGAATACGCACCGACACGCTGCGGCGGGATCGCGTTAAAGTAGCCCGGCGACGGTACAGACCGGAATGCTCGGTAGCGCCTGTGGTCGCCCCATGCTCTGGGGAAGAACTCGTTTTCAAACTCACTGTCATCAGGTGAAAACGTCGCCTCAGGTATGCCGAATATATGCCTGCTTGTTATTCATGGCCAGCGCGGCCGGGCTCCGAGCGCTATAGCGTCATCGAGCAGCGGTGCAACGCCAGGACCGAAGCGTGAGCATAGCACCGTTGCCATGCCCCGAATATCGGTAAGAACCTCCGATCGCTCCCTCTCCTTTGAATCTGACAGCAGTGTGCTCCAGACTTGTGTGATTGTGCTCTGTGGGAGAGTGGTCATGATGGGCTGCAGCCTCCTGAGCACGTCGACGCGAACCTCTTTGGAGGCTCCCGCCCAGCCATGCGCATTAGCGAAGGCCTCAAGGACGAGCTGAGGTTGCTGTGGTCTGCTCACTTTCGAGATGAGGGCAGCAAGAGCGATGAAACGCTCGCCAGACCTCAACCCCCGCGCATACGTCAGAAGTGTTTCCGTGCTTGAGCGGGGAGCTGCCGCGAGCACCGCCGGAGCGAATTGGCTCCACTCGGGATGCATTCCCGAGACCTCTTCGAGTAGTTCTAGAGCGAGTTCGATTTCGCCGAGTTCAGCTGCCCGGAGCGCGATTGCTCGCCGTGTCCGCCGTGATCGCAAGGTCCTTTCACGGTCAGTCAGGACGAGGCGGAGCCAGTGCCCGGGCAGCCGCTCTACAAGTCCGGTTACTATATCATCCGGATCGACTGAAGCAGCCGGTGAGAGCGCCGCTTGCGCCAGCTCACGGTCTTCGGTATCGACTGCATGAATAAACAGCGCACGCCTCAGCGTCAGTCCCTCCTTGTCTGCGGGGTGCGTTAGGAGCAAGGCGACAGCTTGATCGATGATTTGGCGGGACCCGTGTCTTATAAGGCATGCAAGCACGGTCGTGTGTTGGACGGGTTCTTCGGCGATCGCTTCGAGGACAGTCCGTGCGATCGACGGGTCCAACTCCATTAGGGTATCGGCGGCAAAGGCGTGTAGCACAGGATCTGCACGCCAGTTTTGAGCCCGAGCGATCTCCTTCGCTGCGGCGGCTGATCGCTGCTCAGGAATTAGCCTCGTGGCAAGGTCGGACAAGATGGCGAGGCGGGCTCCTTGATCGCTGGAGTCATTGACCCGGGTCAGGAGATGATCAATGTCCGTTGGTGTCAGCCACTCGACGAGTTCATGCAGCAGGTATGCCAATTGGGCGAGCGGTTTGGCCAGTAGTTGGTCCAGTACTCGGCGGCGCCAGTCGGGGTCGAGGTCGCGCGACAGGTCGACAGCCAACCCCGGGTTTGCCGTGACAAGCTCCAGAGCTTGATCGACGGCCGTCACCGCCAGTTCGTGTGGGGCCACGTGAGCCAGGGCAATGAGCCACGCGAGTCGGAGCCCACTAGGCGGAAGTTCTTCCGCGGCTTTGAGTCCGCGGCGCAGCTGTCCTTGATCGATCGATCCCGGTGCGCCCCGAGCAATCAGAACCTTCGTGGCACCATAAAGCAGCTCACTGCGGTCTAGGGATCTGGAAGGTAGTGCTCGGTACATTGCGCCGAGCAATAGTGTCACCGCTTCCGCACGATTGCTCCGCTGCTCCGTTGGCAGATCTTGGAGAAGTGCGGACAGGCAGCGCACCTGGTCGAGCGGCTGATCCAAGGCGGCGATGTCCGCCAGAACGCCGGCGACCTGGTCGGGGGGCAGGTATGGCGCAAGCGCACAACGAGCCAGTGCTCGCTCTGCGTCGATCGGGTGCGGGCGCAGCGTACTTGCCAGGGGCGCAATGAGGATTGCAGGCAATTTTTCTACAAATGCAGCGGCAATTTCACCTCGCTCGAATTCGAGCACATCCAGCTCGTCGAGCCAGCGGAGTGCTTCCTCCGGCTCTCCCAGCTCAACCAGGCGCGACAGCAGCGCTTTGTAGGCCCGTTTGCCGTCCACTGGGTCAGCCTTGGTGACAAGCGTGAGGCTGCGGAGGACGTCCTCCAAACTGAGCCTGTCGGCCAGCGGCGCCCACAGTTCGGCTGCAAGGGCAGGTGCGTCTGCAGAAGCCAGTGAGGCAGCAAGGTTCTTGAGGGTCGGAGCGCTGAGGACGACGGCCAGTTCGGCAAGGATCTGGAGCCGTGCGTCCTCGCTCGACGCATGCCTTGCGGCAGCGGCAACTGCCCGCTCGTCGAGACCGTCCTGCAATCGCGCCTGATTGCTCGCCAATGCCCTGAGCACTGGTCCACCCCACCACCACCCGAGCGGCACTGCGCTGTCGAGAATACGGCCAAATCTGTTGGAGGGGACCTCTGGCGCGAGCGCCACGAGTGTCTCGGACAGGATGAGCCCGTAGCCGATGCCCTGGGCTATGTCAAGCGCCTCGTCACAGCGGCTGTGGCGGGCGAGGGAGAGGGCGAGGGCCTTCCGTATGTTGTCCGACAAGTCCGCGCCCTCGCTGCCAAGTCGCAGGACTAGGTCGGGATTGATGGTTGCGAGCCGTTCAATGTACGCGTCCCAGACACCGCGGACCGATGATGGCGCCAGTTGGATGCGGCCTGCTTCGAGCTCATCCATAACGTGGCGGAGGAATTCCTGAGGGCCTCGGCGCACGACGCTTTCGAGTGCAGAGGGACCGAACATCCTTCCTGACGACTCGCTTTGGCGGTCCGCAATTCGGGCCGCCTCGAGTGCCTCAGCGAACCTGGCCTCCCGGTCAGCACCGGCGCTGTGCGCCGCCAAGACAGCCATCGCCTCAGCTCGCAGGCCGGACTGCGTGAAGGATTCGGCAAGCATGTCGAATTCCGTTGCAACTTCACTGTTCGAGGTGGGATCAGCTGACCACCGCTCAAGCAGGTTCCTGAGCCCACCGAGACGGCTGCCCTCGTTGTCGATCTGCAGGAGCAGGTTGGCCGCGAGCCGCTGGGATCCAGGTGGGAGGTCGTCCAAGAGAGCCACAATGCCAAGTACGCGGTTATCGGGGTCGCCGATAGAACCCACAGTTTCCAAGGCCAACTCGACAAGGTCGGGGCGTCCCAAGGCTCCCTCAGCGCTCAAGGTATCTCGGATGATTTTCAGAGCGTCTGAGGCGTCGTGCCGAAGCGCCGCCCGGTCGATCGCTTCCTGTCGGGTCCACACACCGGCCCGGGCGAGGGCAGCGCACACCTCGGGTGGTATCGATGCCGCGACCTCCGAAAGCCCCGCGATCAGTAGCGCGTAGCGGCCCGGCAGGGCCAGTTCCTGACAGGGGCGCTTGCGCCTTGATTTGAGTATGCCGGTGGTGTGTTCCCACAGGAGTTGTAGGTCCTCGGAGTAACCAGCGATCTCGTGGCGTGCCTCGCGAGCTGCGAACCACGCATGACGTCCGTCGGGTTCCAGGTGGCCGAGAATGCGGTGAGCCGTCTGGATCGCGTCCGATGAACCCTCAAGGTGGCGTGCGATGCAGTGCCGGAAATCGTAGTCGTCGAATAGATCGAAAGCTCCACCGGGACGCATCGTGGCCTCACCAGTGGATCTTCCGGTCATCGGCTTGCAGGCTTGCCCTTCGGAAGTTGGTCAGATTGACCTTCGCCTCTAGGAACTCCAAGAAGCTGGCGTGGTAGAGGCGGTGACGCGGAGGGTCGCCGTCAACCGTATGTATAAACTGCGCCCACTCCTCGAGCACATCGGCGACGTCGTCTTCCTCGACAGGGTGGAACTTGCCGGAGTTGTTGACCCACTCGGTGATCTTGGGTATGGACACCGGTTCTCGTGCCGTGGCGAGCATGGCGATGACTGGCCGCTGAAATTCCCGGAATTTCTTGCGGTCTTGTGCTTCCATTTCTCGCCAGTGTCGCTCGTAGTACTGACGGAGGCCAATTGGGAGGTCATCAAGCCGCGATATTGAGCGGAGGCGACCCGAGGCGATGTCTGGGAGTACCTGTACGAGGTACATGAAGTTCCCGTCTGAGCTCTTGGCTATTGCGTCGATAAATTCGGCTTGAGTGGTATTGAGTTCTGCCAACCTCTGTGCAATTGTGGCGCTGTGGTCGGAGAGGAACCATTCAGTGTAGGCTCGCAAGTCGGTTGCGTTTGCCGCACTGTCCTTAGCCAGGACAAGGTCGGATTGGGCTCGCTGCGATGAGTAGAAGCGCGCATCGACATTCAGCCGCAATGAACCGATGATGTACGAGCTCTGCGGGAGGGTTGCGGGAAGCAGGAGGCGATTCATCCCAGCTGGCGGATCCTGAGCCTCATCGAGAGCGTCCACAACGACGACTACCGGACCTAGGCCCGCTTCCTGGCGGACCGCCACCGACTCTTCAAGGAGCCCGGTCAGCACCCCTGAGTTCTGGTCGTATCCGTCTGGGAGGTCGTTGTAGCGCAGGCGGTGGCCGACGATCAGTTGTGCGCAAACGTTCCGGAGGAAATCACGGGGTGTGGTCACACCAGCTGTTACGCGGTTGAAGTGATGGAACCAGCTTCGGCTAGAGGCGAGTTCGGCCATAATGGCGGTCTTCCCCGCACCGGGCTCTCCTCGTAGCACCACATACCCAGCTGGGAAGTTGGGGTCGCCGAGCTGGGCGTCAACGCCAGCAAAGACGTCCTCACGACCAATAAAATGCTGCGCTCGCGCACCGGTATGGGCTATGTCAACGATGCAGGACTCTACCGTCTGAGATGCCCAGCGGACCAGGGCATTGAGTTTCGGATGCGCTACTACGTGCAGTGGCACAATTTGACCAGAACTAACGCCTTCCTTCGTTTCCCGCATAGCCAGCAGCCCGATTACGTCGCCTGTCGTTGACACCATGACGCCTCCACCGCTCATTCCGGAGTCGATCGGATAGCCGGTTGACGTCACCAGGTCAGCTTGAATAGCCACTGCGCTCGAGGGCGCTAGAAGAGAAAGTGGAATGGAGGTTTGCGGACGGTCTCGGCCCGGCCAGCCAACAGCGACGTATGATCCGGACGCGAAAGGCAACGATCGGCAAACTGCTGGCTTAACGATGGCTGAGCTCACTTTAGGTTCGACCTTGAGCACTGCGAGATCTGCGCCCCCCGGCATCCATGCATTGCTGTCGGCCAAGCCGAGGACGCGGTAAACGACGGAACTGGCAGTCGTTCCGAAGGTCGCTCTCCAGTCAGTCGCCCACGAATTAGCAGGTTCTGGTGGTGATTCCCGGTTCGGATGGGTGCGTATTACGTGTGCACAAGTGACCAGCAGGTCGTTTCTCACAAGAACGCCCGAACCACGTGAGGTACCGCTTGCATGCAGTCGGGCCGACCAAGGTGTCTCCACCCTTCCTACCCCGTTTCACTCGCCGATCTCCAAGTGAGCTGGATCCTCATCGTGGCAGTGATGCCCCCGTTTACAACAACGAAGCGCCCAGCCGCATTCAAATCGAGTCCGAACTCTGCGACCACTTCAGACGGTGGGCGTGCCAGCCGCTCAACTTGCGACTGAACGGCTTCGGCCATTTCCTTCAGCGATCCCATGGCGTCCGCGAGCGTAATGTTTACCTTCCGGATTGTGTCTTCGACCGTCCCGACTGGCTCGAGGCCGAAGTCGTCCTCCGAGCCACGCACGAGAACCTGCGAAGAGGATCCCTCGAATTCAACTATCGTCGTCATTGTGCCAATGTAATCGAGCCACACTCCTGCAGCAACAGGTCAAGAAGGTTTTGCCGCGCCAGGCGGCCACGGCCTCGGCCAGGCAGAGCCACCGGAACTTCACTGGCGCCTACATAATCCCCACATACCCCACCACCCCACCGCAGAAGTGGGGCATCTGCACGCGTCACCGCCTTAACCCGGCAGCCGTCGAGCCACTCGGCTCGGCGATCTGGCAGCGCTGATAACTTCCCGTCGACCGGGAGCGAAGTGCTCTTGTGCAGGGTTCGGCGGACGATCAAAGCAGTCGTGCAAATGTCTGCGTTGACCGGCATCATTGTGCGCAGCGGGAGGCGCACTACTTTCGGCAGATCCGTGCGGCTCGGCGCACAGAGTGACCTGATCTGCGCGCCTCATCCAGTGATCACCGAGGCGTCGCCAGCCGCCCCGAACGGCGGTTCGCGGAGGTCAAGCGATTCACGGCTGGCTACCGAGCGTGTCCGGCGGGCCGGGTGGGTCAGCGG
>Ga0207684_10003734_pt1 | contig 14721 bp, 14 predicted proteins | sample KBSK5501metaG_FD_184342 | JGI IMG/M metagenome (GOLD analysis project Ga0207684, IMG submission 184342) | Corn, switchgrass and miscanthus rhizosphere microbial communities from Kellogg Biological Station, Michigan, USA - KBS K5-50-1 metaG... | ecosystem: Host-associated > Plants > Roots >...
CTCCCGGGCGTTGGCGGCGTCCATCTGGTATGCGCGACGATCGCCAAAAGCAGGTGCGCTGTCCGCTGCTTCGCGAAACGGACCATAGAATCCTGACGCATACTTCACCGCGTAAGCCATGATCGCGACTTGATCAAAACCTGCGTCGTCCAGCGCATCGCGAATAACACCTACCTGGCCGTCCATCATTGCCGAAGGTGCAACCACATCAGCGCCTGCTTCAGCCTGGCTTACGGCTGTGCGAGCCAATAGCTCAAGCGATGGATCATTTAAGACTTCACCATCGCGCACCACGCCGCAATGCCCATGCGAGGTGTACTCGCAGAGACAAGTGTCGGTAACAATCACCAGCTCGGGCGCTGAGGCGCGAATCGCACGCACCGCCTGCTGGACAATTCCTTTCTCGTGATAGGCCCCAGAGCCCGCTTCATCTTTCGTTTCGGGTAGTCCGAAAAGGATTATGCTCTTGACGCCGAGCTCGGCTGCGGCTGCGGCTTCCGCCGCGATCTCATCGACAGAAAGATTGTGCACGCCCGGCATCGAGGGAATTTCGCGGCGAACTTTCTCCCCCGCGCAGGCAAATAGTGGGAGTATGAAATCTTCGGGCGCAAGTGATGTTTCGCGTACCAGGGCGCGCAAGTTTTCGGTCCTTCTCAGGCGGCGGGGACGATGAAAGAGATCTGGCATAGGGTTTAGTTAGGAAGAATTGTCCGAGAGCTAAGGGAACGAATGATACCCGCCCATGAATACGGGAGGCAAACCTTTTAGCTTTGTGCAAAGCTGATGTAATAAAACTTTCCTTGTTAGCCGTTAGCTGGTTTATTCATTTCAGTTTCGTGGCATCTGAGCCAGGCCGATTTGAGGGCATGCTCATTGCGGCAGGGCGATATGAGTTGATAATTCGTTTTATAAGCGAACACAGGAGTTATAGTGATGGTTCAGGACTTGGCATTGGCACTTCGGGAACGGGCGCTATCCGCCCTCGAAACGTCAACGAATATGTTGACGGTCGCCCAGAATCTGCTTCAACAAGGTAATCAAAGAGAAGCTGCTCGCTTACGAAACGAAGCCCGATACAAGCGTAATGAATCGATACTCTTAATGGATCAAGCAAGAGAGGTCGAGCTGCGGTCGTCAAACATCCTCAGATTTCCAGACAGGAAAACTGCAGAATCATCCGCTGAAGACAGATCCTCATTGGCGGGACGCGGACGGCGTAACACCAGAACCGGTTATTAAGGTCAGAAAAACCTCCTCGAGAGTGGCTCGTTGGGGCGCCAGCTCCATGACACTAAGATTATTTGCGACTAGCAAGGCATTTACCCGCGGAATATCTTCCTCTCGCATTCGGATGTAGAGCGACTTAGAACCGTTTCGGCTTACTGAAAGCGCCTGATCGCGGCTCAGCAATCTGCAAGCTTCTTCGAGCGGCTCGACGGTAATCTTGATCAATCGCTCTCTTGAAACCAGATTTTCAATCGCTCCCTGATAAAGCAACCTGCCTCCGTCAATAATCGCCACTCTATTGCAGATGCGCTCAACTTCGAAAAGAAGGTGACTGGACAGCATGATCGTCAGTCCAAGTTCATCACGCAGGTGCGGTAACAACAAACGAATTTCGTGAATGCCTTGAGGGTCAAGCCCATCCGTCGGCTCATCGAGGATAATGAATTCTGGATTAGGCAGGAGTGCCTGAGCTATACCAAGTCTCTGTCGCATGCCGTGTGAGTAGGTGAGTACCGGATCCTTGCTGCGCTCTTGCAAGCCGACGAGTGCGAGCGATTCCTCAATTTGTTTTCGTTCTGCTCCTCCCGACATCGCAGCCAACATGCGGAGATTGGCGTAGCCGGAAAAGTTTTCGTAGAAGGCCGGCGCTTCGACGATGGCGCCGACGCGGCCGAGCGCCCGCAATGGATGTCTCGCCATGTCGTGTCCGAAAAGCAAGATGCGCCCGCGGGTTGGGCGCACAAGTCCCAGCGCCATGCGAATCACGGTGGACTTGCCGGCGCCGTTCTGACCCAGGAAACCAAAAATATCGCCGCGCTCAACAGACAGCGAGAGACTGTCAACGGCCGTCCGCAGGCCATATCGTTTTGTTAGTGCTTCGGTTTGCAGGATCAACTCGTTCATACAAGCGTTACTGTTCGTGATATGACCAGCCGCGAAGCGGCGCCATTTAGTAGCCCCGTGCGTTAGCGCGGGGTTCGAAGTGGTCAACGATCTTGAGCGCCGAAGGTGCGACACCCACATTGAGGAGGTGCCGGCCCTTCGGGCCTCGGCGATCCTTTCGGTTATGCCCACGCCCTGACGGACGTGGCTACTAACTACCGGCCCTTCGGGCCTTTTGAGGTTTGCACGGAAAGTTGAGTCAATTGCGAAATCTGGAAATCAAAAGGCTACTTCAACCAGCAGCGGCCAGTGATCCATACGACCAATCGCCACAGATCGGAGCACTTCCGCGCGACGCAGCGACACATTTGCCATCGGCCCAAAAACGTAATCAATCCGGCGATCGTTGATTGAAGTCTCGCCGGCATCGAGGCCGAGATCACGAAAATACTTCAGCAGGTAAGCATAGGATTCGCTGTCGTGTTTTGCGTGGTCAGTAAAGAGGTTGTTTTTGTTTCGCGTGCTGACTTCGAAATTGAAATCACCGGCGATGAAAGTCAGTTCGCTCTTGGTGTGACTGCGGGCCCAGTTAGTCGCGTCTGTCGCAAACTGGCGACGGCGCGAGGCGCTGAATGCGTCGGCATGAGCGCTTACGAGCACTACTTCGGGCGAGTCTTTCTGCACACGAAAGGTTGCCGCGGCTGCAAACCGGTCACCCGCCGGAACGTCGCTGAAGATCGCACCGGCTCCCCGGCGATAGGCATATTCCCCACGTTCGCTGTTTTTCTTAACCAATACCGCCTCAACCCGGTCGCCATCGGCCGAACTACACACATATCCGCTGTAGCGATTTTCTAGGTATTGCAACAGAAGTTTAAGCTGTTCATTGCCGGTTAGCTCCTGAAGCGCGACGGCGTCTGCGTCGTTATCCAGTATGACCTTAGCTACGGCAGGCAGATCTTCCGTGTGGGCGCGCGTTTCGGATTCCAGGTCGCCGTTGCCGATGTTCCAGGTCAACAGCCGGAGGCGATTTGCATTCTCGCTGCGAACGTCCGAATTGCTTTCACGCTTGAGCTCATACTTGCTTGCCGGCTTAACAACGAAGGCGCACACGAGGGAGAGCGCGAAAAGGGTACCGAGCATTAGCTTAAGCCACATTTCAGGTAGTGATGTCCTTACGTTCAAAGATAATGACAGCGGTCAGCATTAGCCCAAAGATGTATGCGCCGCAGGTCGCAACGTAGTGATACAGATCGGGCCAGGGCACTTCCGGCTTCAAGACGTCGCGCCAGAAGTCCATATCGGTGGTAAAGAAGAAAGGCCGCAGGTCTACAAAGAATTCAATCCGGCCGACGATGTAAAGCATGAGATAGATGGCGATCGTCGCCGCCACAGCTGTTACCGGGTTCCGGAAAATCACAGACAGAAGCATCGCTATCGCAGCGACAACCAGTAGTGCCCAGGTGCCTGAGAAACTCGCGTAACAAAAACGCCAGAGCGCTTCATCACGAAGGATTCGACCGGGGGCGTCAACAAGATTTAGTGGGCCGGGATACAACTCCAGATTTCCCCAACCGACAAAGAGCAGTCCTACCAATAGATTGAGCCCGATGAAAAAAGCCAACAACAAATAGGTATGGATTGCGACCACGAGAAACTTCGCCACCACTATCGACGCGCGCGAGACCGGCCGAATGCAGATCATGCGCAGCGTGCCGGCGCGACGTTCGCAGGCAATCTGCCCGCCCGCCGTCATCGCTACGAAAATGGGAATGACCAGGCTGAAGGCAAACATCAACGAATAGAGCGTGAAGGTTAACCCGTTGAAGTAGGTCTTCGATTCGTAGGTGTATTTGAATTGTTCATTAGCCAGGCCGCTGGTTTTCTTTTGCGCATAGGAATAAAACCCCCACAGCATCAGCATGACGAAGGCGGACAAAGCCGCAAACGACAGGTAGAAGCCCTTCGAGCGCACCAGCTTCAGGAGTTCCAGCCTAAGGTGGGTAATCATTGTTGGAGAAGATTTCGTTTCGAACGTACTGCGAGGATGAGTTTAGTGGTGTGAGATCAGGCTTACACGGGAGCAGGCCACAGCAGAGGGGTGTGGGCTTTACGGTAGGACGGTCGATGTCGGGCAGCTGCGGCTTAAGAGAGGAGATTTCCGTTTGTCATTAGCGGATTCAATTTGGAAGTACAACAAGTTGATGCGGTCGGATTTCGCCCCAGCGGGGCGAGATGTTTATAGCCCCAACGTACCCTAATAGGCTCGCGCTCCGTAGGAGCGCAAGAACCTAGCGCACTGGCTAGCTGGAAGCATATTTCGCTCCTCACGGAGCGAAGAGTATTGAGAGGGATGGTTTGTTGCTATAAACATGTCGCTCCTACGGAGCGAAGAGCAGTTCAAGTTGCACTTGAAACTGGAATCCACCAATGACAAAAGGAAAATCTTCTTAAACGTCTCGTTGGCAGGAATGCAACTCTACCACCGATGATAGGCAGGGTGTCCCGGCTTCACAGCAACAAAAATGCCGCGGCAGGTGGCCGTCACTTTGTCGTGTGCAATCAGCTCGCCTTCGACGATGGCGCGGTCAGCGGTTGATTCAACGACGCGGGCAACCAGGTGAATTGGTTTGTCCGTCGGCGTTGGCCGCAGGAGTTTGATGGTGTACTCAGCAGTGACGGTGCAGGGCGGATGATCGAGACCGTTCCGTTTCATCAGATAGTGAGCGGCAGTCCAATTGCAATGACAGTCGAGCACGGTGCCCGTGATGCCTCCGCTCAGCACTCCCGGAAATGCCTCCTGGTAACTCTCGGGCTGCCAGTCAGCAACAACTTCCTCGCCGGCCGGGAAGCTGCGAATGTGCAAGCCCTGTTCGTTTGCGGGGCCGCAGCCAAAACACTTGAGGTTCGGTGCGTAAGTTTCCTGGATGCTTTTCTCGGTCATTGCTATCTTGTGATGGACGTGTTCAATTTCGACTGGACACCGCCGGGCCGCATTGTTATCCGCAGATTACACAGATTCAAGATGGAACGGCAACAGCAACGCGCTTCTAAAGCCTTCCACGCAGCTTTTTACATCGCTGGTTTTGTCTGTGTAATCTTCGTAATCTGTGGATGAGTTCATGAGAGCAAACGCTATGAAAAGATCTCGATTAATTGTTCTTGCCCTCATCTTCACGCCGACCCTTATGGTCTCGTATGGTACAAGCGCTGCCTTAGCTCAGTCAGTTGAGTTCAACGAACCGTGGAAGAATCCTCAAATCGCTTTGGCAATTGATCCCTACGAAGGAAACGAGATCGATTGGGAGCAACTCGCGACCGATACGCGCGTGGTCGCTATCATTCATCGGGCCACCATCGGCGATCGTGCAGACCGCAAATACGCCGAACGCCGTGATGAGGCAAAGAAACGTGGTTATAGGTGGGGCGCCTATCATCTCGGTAAACCCGGAGACCCACGCAAGCAGGCCGACTTCTTTTTGGAAACCGTAAAGCCTGCCGCCGACGATTTGATTGCTCTGGATTTGGAGAGTACAGACGAAACGAGGGACATGAGTTTTGCCGAGGCGCGCATATTCATCAAACGGATCAAAAAGAAAACGGGACGCTACCCGCTAGTCTATGCCAACAATAAAGTGACAAAAGCGATTGCAGATCAATACGGTTCGGATGATGTATTCTCAAAGACACGTCTTTGGTATGCGCGCTTCAAAAAGAACGTCACAGATTTTCCGTCAGGCACATGGAAGACGTACACAGTCTGGCAATTCTCCAGTGAATTGAATTGCAGCCGCGCAGATCGAACTGCCTGCCTCTACGCAGTCCCCGGCACTGAATACGACATGGATGTCGATGTCTATAACGGCACCATTGAAGAGCTCAAAAGCAAATGGCCGTTTGCTGAGTGAGAATTGTGTTCGGAGTTTCCTCGCGCCGGCTAATTCGCAGTCTTTGCGGCCGGCGCAGGCTTTTGCCTCAAAAGTCAAAATGCATTTGTTTGGCAGTGGGATTCTCATTAATGCCCCAACGGGGCTACGGCCTCCAGCCAAGGGTTGCCGCTTCGGCTACCCTGGGAACCAGTAAGAAAAGAGATCTCAACCGCAACGCGGTTGCGTCTGTTTCTCAGCGAGAAATGCACAAAGCAGACGCAACCGCGTTGCGGTTGAGGACAAGATCGTTTTCTTAACCCAGGGTAGCCGAAGCGGCAACCCTGGGCTGGAGGCCGTTGCCCCGTTGGGGCATCACTGAGAACTAATTGTAATCGTCAGGAGGAATTCCTGACTTTCAAGGCAAAGCCGCCTGCGCCCGCAACTGCTGCCGAAGTTTGAAGCGCTGCACCTTTCCGGTCGCCGTGTAAGGCAACTCGTCCACGAAGACATATCGCCGCGGTTGCTTGAAACGTGGCAGTGCTAAGCGCGCGACCTCTCGCAGAGCGAGTTCAAGCTCTCCGCTGTCTGCTGTTGCCGCAGATCGCACGACGAAAGCGCAGGCGCATGGCAAGCGATCGTCATCGAAGTCTTCAACCACAGCCACGCGATTAACGCCTTCGTGCCGCAGCAAAACTCCTTCAACTTCTACCGGCGAAACCCATTGGCCGCTCGATTTGAAACAGTCGTCGGAACGACCCATGTGAAACCAATAACCGTTCCGGTCCTGCCGGTAGAGATCTCCGGTGCGCACCCAGCCGTCAACAAAGGTGTGGGCAGTAGTCTCAGGCCGTTGCCAATACTCGATGGCTGCGCTCCGGCCTTTGACCCAAAGATTTCCTTCAGCGCCGGTCGGTGTTTGATTTCCCTCGGGGTCAAGCAGTCGCGCCTCGTAACCTTGCAACAATCTCCCGCTGCTGCCGTAGACCACTGCACCCTGGTGATTAGACATCCACATGTGCAGCATCTCGGTCGAGCCAATCCCGTCAAGCAGCGGTCCACCAAAGGCCTTTTCCCAGTCCTCGCCGAGTTGAGCCGGCAACGCTTCGCCCGCGGAAATGCATAAGCGCAGACTCGAACAATCAAGCGTTGAGTCGCCCGAATGTTTTTTGGCTTCGTCGAGCAGGAGGCGATAGACAACGGGCACGCCGAAGAAGATCGTGGGCTTGTAGTCCGTGAAGACTTTGGCGATTACCTCCGGGACAGGCTTCTCGCGACAGAGAATTGTTGTACAACCATTTAGCAGCGGGAACGAGAAGGCATTTCCCAGGCCGTAAGCGAAGGGAAGACGTGAAGAAGAAAACAGCCTGTCGCCCTCTCGTAGCTTTAAGACCTCGCGACAGTAAGTCTCATTCGTGTAGAGAATGTCTGACTGGCGATGCACCGCACCTTTTGGTTCGCCAGTGCTGCCGGACGTGTAAAGAATGAAGGCCGGCTGATTCTGATCTGGAGAAGGGAACTCAGGGTTTGGTAGTTGCTGCGACTCAGTCAATAGGTCAGCCAGGAATACTCTCGTTATCGACGACGACTTTTGTGTGTCAGTCGTTGATGCCTTGTTGTTCTCCCCACGACTGACTCTAACGACTTGTCTTAAATGATTTAGTTCGCTTTCAGCCAGCAGCGCCTCGCAGATATCTTCTTCGACCATCGCAACACTCGCGGCGCAGTTGTTCAATATCGCGCGCTGTTCCTCCAGTCGCAGCCCCATGTTGATCGGGACCGCCATTGCGCCATAGGAACAGATAGAAACGAAAGCCGCGATAAACTCGGGGGAGTCGTTGAGCAACAGGGCCACGCGATCACCGCGATCCACCGCCAATGTGCGCAACCCGCGTGCGATTGCTAACGTCTGATCGCGCAATTCCGCATACCTGATTTGCCGCTGCTCATAAAGAATTGCCGTGCGTCCAGAGACATTTTGTTTGAAGATAGCGTCGAAGAGACTCATTGCAGTTTGGCCAGTCAGGCGGAGCGGACCGGTTTCGGATTATAATCTCCGGCACCTCTTTTCAGCAGTACGCGCGCTTCTTACTAAATACTTCCAGGGAACGGAGAAAGAGTCTTGAAACGAACTAGCCTGTTTGCCGAGAGTTCAGGAACATGGGGTCTCAAACTGTGATAAAGATTCCACTCAGGCGGTTGAATTCAGTTTACCGGTCGTTGATCGTTATGCGCCTCGTTTTTTCATTCGCTTTGCTGCTCAGCCCCGGCGCTTTTGTAGCCCTAACCAACGCCTGGCCGCAAACCCCATATCTTCCGGCAACTTTGCTTCAGCAGAAGAACGGTTGGACCGCGATCAAGACGGACGAGGGAATACTTTTGGTCTGGAATGAGCCCGGCCTTTCTTTTTCAATTTCAGTAAGGGGCCAAGAAGTAAAGCCAATGAATGATCCGGAACATATATTCTTCAGTGTTGATGGCCGCGTGCTGCAAATTCAACTGGCCGGCATCATTAACTTTGCGCCTGACGCGAAAGAAAAGAAGCTTGATGGCAAAGCTATTCTCGCGGCTCACCGAGACTGGGAGGCGAGGTATATTGAAGGACTTCTTCACAGCAAAGTCACGGTGCAAACTTTCAACACCAAACTAAGCAATGGTGGCGATGCAATGATGTGGCAATTCGACATGCCTAAAGAAGTGAATGCCGAAGCGCAGAAGCAGTTGTATCTGACGTTGGTTGCCAAAGACTACGTCTTATTGCTGAATAGCGAGTCCAGCGCTGCCAACCCGGATGCCGATGGACGCAAATTTCTTTTGGATACGATTGCAACTTTGAAAATTAGTTCCACTCCGATCGATGTGAAGAAATTGTCGGAATCGATCCGCGCGGGCAGCAAACCTTAACATTCTATTGATTCGTGTTGGTCCCAAAATGCTTTATCGCGAAATCCAACCCACCCCGGCACTGGCCCGGTTCGTCGAATGTTTTTGGACCCTTGAGAATGATGGCAGCACAACCGTCGCCCAGCCAGAACGTTTGCTTCCCGACGGTTGTGTAGAGCTGATTTTGAACTTTGGCGAACGCTTTCGGGAACACAAGGATGACGGCGAAGAAGAACGTCAGCCGCAGCATCTTCTGGTTGGGCAGATGACGCGTCCAATTCTGATAGCGCCTACTGGATCCGTACAGCTGTTAGGCATTCGGTTTCATCCCGGCGGCACTTTTCCTTTTTTCGGCATCCCCATGCAGGAGCTGACCAATCGGGTTACAGACCTCGAGGCCCTATCCGGTGAGTTTCAGAATGATCTGGTTCGCTATGGCGATAAGACCCTGTTCCTTTCAAAAATCGCTGCGGTGGAAAAGCTCCTTGTCGAGCGCGTGCGCTCTTCCAGAAACGACTCGCGCCTGGTGAGTCTGGTAACCAAGCTGGTCCAAAACGGCGGCCAGATTTCGGTGGATCAGCTGGCCACGGATGCCGGTCTCAGTAGTCGCCAATTGGAACGCAGATTTCTGTCGGAGGTAGGAATCGGACCAAAGTTACTTAGCCGAATACTACGCTTCCAGCAGATCTTCCGCGCTGTGGATCGCCACGACGAGGGCTGGGCAGCGGTTGCTGCTGAGTGTGGCTATTACGACCAGGCCCATCTCATTCGTGACTTTCGGGAGTTTGCCCGGCAGACACCAGCACTGCTCTTTGAAAACTCGAGCGCACTGACGGAAGCCTTTACTCGCAAGAATCGCATGTCGCATTTTTCCAATACGCCCGCCTGAGATTTCCTTAGAGTGCTCGCTGTAAGTCTTCAGTCGATTGTTAAGTAGAGAAAGAGGGAGATAGTTATGAAAACAAGCACGCGCTTTTGCACCATTGTCACCTTCATTTTTGCCGTCACGCTAATGATCGTGTGGAGCGTCAGCGCCTCAAGAGAAACTCAAACGCCTGGCACCGGGTCGAAAATTTCGGACCTCGCGTGGCTTTCCGGCGACTGGCAAACGGCGCCAGGCGGACGCGCCCGCATTGAGGAACATTGGACGGTTCCCGCCGGCGGCATGATGATTGGAATGGGCCGGACGGTGGTCGGCGACAAAACAGCCGAGTTCGAATTTCTGAGAATCGAACAACGCGGCGATGATATCTACTACGTGGCGAATCCGAACGCCAGGTGTCCCCAAACCGACTTCAAGCTTACGCGCCTCGCCGGGCAGGAAGTGGTTTTTGAGAACCCCGCGCACGACTACCCCAAGCGCGTCACGTATCGAAAGAATTCTGACGGTTCTTTGCTTGCCAGCATCGACGCCGGAGAAGGCACCAAGTCCCAGAGCTTTTCGTACCTGCCGGTCCGAAAGTAAGCAGAATCCTGTAGCGAAGCAATCCATGAAAACTTCACTAATCGAAACAAAAAAAAAGAACTCTTTTCGGGTTGTTTCGTGTAAATTCCTGGGTACTTTGTTTGCTTCGTACGTTGTGATAGAAAGGCCGCCATGCATGTCATCTCACAACCAGTAGTTCCAATCATTCGTCAGTTAGTCGGAGCTTGCGTTTTCGCCGTGCTGATCTGCGTTCCTGAAATCAGCGCGCAACAGTTGCGAACCTATCCGGCATTTACGATGACAGTGCAGACGACGGCTTATGATGCAGGCGGTCAGGCTATTTCGAGCTCTATCGCAACGCGCTACGACTCTGCCAGTGGTGATTGGCGTTTTGTGAGAGACGTTGCCGGTTACGAAATGGCAACTCTATATCGCCGCGGCCGCGGAGTGTATTACGCCGACTCGCGGACGCAGGTAACTCTCAAGATCTCGGCTCATGCGCCAGGCTGTCCAATCCGAAGCGCGGAGCAATTGCGTGGAGATCCGAAGTTTATTCGTACTGAGAATATTCTCGGATTCGAAGCCTATTTCCTGAGCCAGCGGTTTCCGAATAGCGACTTTGTAATGGAGACATCGTTTGTTCCGGAATTAGGAGGAGGGATACCCTTCAAGCGCGTGTACACTTACGACGATGGCCGTCGGATTGTAGAAGAACCGCTGGCGCTCGTTATGGGAGAACCGCAAGCGGCGGATCTTAGTGGTCCGGAGTATCAGGTGATCGAGCAACTACCAGTTTTCGATAAAGAACTCGGGGCCAGGATCATCTCACAACCCGCTCCGGTTTTTCCTGCTGACGCCGATACCGGTGGCTTCGGTAACACTGTTTTCGTCTCGGTGATTATTGACGAAGACGGCCGCGTGCTTAATGCAACCGCTAACACTTCAATTACCTTCCTCGACGACCCGGCGACTGCGGCCGCTTACCAGGCGACCTTCAAACCAGCCACTTGCAACGGTAGGCCGGTGAAGTCTACAGGGTTACTGCGCTACAAGTTTGTTAGCCCGCAGCTGGCGAAGAGCCAACGAGCAGTCGGACACTCTAAACCCACACAAATACGGAACCGGGAGCGGTAGCGACCGGCTTCAACTGACCTTACACACAAGAGACGAATGCGAAACGTGAACAGGTACCTGGATGGAAACTTTGACCTCAAATTCGCGCAAGTTGAACCCGGTCGCTACCGCTCCCGGTTCTGTATTAGTCGACCCACGATGAAGAAACTGGTTAACGTGTCTGTCCTACTTATCGTCGAGTTTCCTGCCTGCATTCAAGTTGTCAAAATTCAATATTGCGTTGAAGACAAGGAAGTAGCTGCCCTTGGTCTGGCCACGCCACATCGGGTTGGTTGAGAAGAGTACGACGTGGCCACGGCCTGAAGGCACGTCAATCACCGCCGCGTGTTCCGCGATTTCGTCGCCGCCGTCCAGCAACCCAGAGACAAACAGATCCTTCATGTCGGCGTAACGCAGGATTACGCGCGGGCGCTCGGCGGCGGGAATTACCATGCCGCCACTGTAGCGACGCTGTTCATCGGTCAAAGGCATGGCTTCCCAGGTTTCCGCTTTGGGCGATTCCGGCACCTCAGCCGGTGGCCGACCCTGAACAATATCTGGGTCGTTAGGGCCACCGCGTCCGGTGAAGCGTTCAGTATTGCGGCGACGACCACCGCCACCGACGGCTACGTTACTGATATTAAAGATCGGGCCATTCGCGCAATACATCGCTAAAGAATCAGCGTAGCCGTAAGCAATCGGGCTCATGGCATCGACAGTCCTCATTCTTAGAATATCGCCGACAGCCTTTAATCGATTGGCGCGCGCAATTGAGACGCCCGGGGTGAAGCCATAGTTCACTGCAAAGCCCGCGGTGTCGTCCACCGTGATCAGAACTCCGCCTTGCTGCACAAACTTCTGCAGATTCATGAGGCCGGTCCAACCAAGGCCGGGCCGCATGTCGTCAGTCGAGTCAATCTTGCCGAGGTTAGGAGTAAGCGAAGTTGTTTTCCACGGCAGTGGATTTCCGTACATCGGCAGGCCATTCACGATCAAGGCCGCGTCGCGGGCAGCGGGTGCGAAGACAACTACGTCATACTTCGCTTTCAGATTTTCCTCGCGGGCAACGTCCTGGGTGCTGATGTAGGCATAAGGTACCTGGAACTGATCAAACGCAATTCGCCACCAACCCTCGTCCTGTGTGTTGATCCAGGTATGCATCATCGCAACGCGCGCCGGCTTGAGCGCGTGCGTCTGAACGGCGGGCGCTTCGGCGACAGCATAGACCTGGATTCCAAGATCGGCCGCAGCCCGCTGTATTTCATCGGCGGACGCCTTCCGGATAATAAAAGAGCCGCGATTAAACTTCTGTCCGGCGGCTTCAAAAGGTTCTTCGGCGGCAGCAACGGTTGCGTCCTTCAACCGAAAGCGTAGCGTCACGAGCGCGTTGTCGGCGTTGTGATTGACGAGGTAAGTTGAACCCGAGCCGATGATATTTCCAGCCGTGCGAACGTCACCATTCACGCGGTTCGCGGGCGCGTCCAACACTTTCTTGTCAGTTATTCGAAACACCTGGAGATTTGCCAACTCGCCCATCGTCCAGGCGGTGTCGTCGTAGATTTCTGTCTGCGGATCGTTTGGCGACCAGTATTGATAATCAAGCAACGCGTCGGCGGTTCGACTGTAGGGCTGATCCATGCGGACGATGTAAGAGCCGGCAGGGAAAGTGCGCGTGCCAGATGATTGAGTCGCCGCAGGTGTTGGGGAAGGGCTTGGTGTTGGAGCAGGCCCGGTCGATACCACGACATTAGGGCTTCGGCCTGCGGCTGGTTCGGATTTTGTGTTAACGGTGAAGGGCGCGGTCGTGCGATGAATCTCTACGCCTTGGGCTTGCAAGGTGCGCAGTAGTTCGGCCTGATTGCCCGGTCGCGGATCGTCGCTCGGGAATACATAGGCAGCCGGTCCTTCATTCTTCGGTTTCAGGATCGAGCGTTTGCTCTTCAAATAGAAATTCTTGAGAAAGAGTTTGCTGTTGTTACCGAAGTAGTGAAGCGAGGTTAAGAGTGCGGTCTGCTGGTAGTTATTGTTGTTGCGCTGCGACCATTTTGTTTTCGGTAGTGGTGGATTCTGGCGATACCAGGTGCGCTGGTACTCACCGGGCGAAGTAGTTCTCTCCAACGTGTCGGCCCCGGCATTGCCGAAAGTTTCGTAGAGGCGACTGATGCCATTATGTGTTGCGGCAATGAACATCAGGTAACCCGGCGACCAGGTATCGAAGTCACCATGAGCAAACACTCCGGGCATGCCAAACTTTGTCAACTCCGAGACGTTGTTCCAGCCGATTATCTGCCATTCGTCCGTCAGGATCGGATCGACCCAGGCGTTGTAAGGCCCATCGCCAATGGTGTTGTCGTACAAATAAGGGACTGACTCGTGCAGATCGTGAAGCACCTGCGCTTTCCAGCCGGTGTAAGTGTTAAGCACGTTGCGCGTAAGTTTCAGCGAAAGGCCGATTGCATCGCGGTTATTGTCGTGGGCAACGTAGTGACCCCAATAAATCAGTGGCGGGACGTTTTCACCCGGGTGGGCCAGGTGCCAGTTGTAAATATCAACCATTCGATTACGCCCATCGACCTCCACAACGGGAGTGATCAGCGTCACGACACTTTCACGAATCGACTTAACGTAAGCGCTATCGTCGACCGCGAGGCGATAGGCCAGTTCCATCAGGGCGGTCGGCGATCCTGTTTCGGTGGAGTGGATAGTGCCGGTGATGTAATAGATCGGAAAAGAAGCAGCGACGAGCTTGTCGGCTTCGTCATCGTTGAGATTAATCATCCGTGGGTCGGCTAGTTTGGTGAGCCGCGCACGATTCTCATCAAGATGCGCCAGTAGTTGCTCGGAAGCAACGGCGACCGCAATCATCTCGCGCCCTTCTTCAGTTGTCCCGATCGTGTAGACCTTTACGCGTGGAGTCGCTTTCTCCAGTAGGCGCATGTAGCGATAAACTTCTTCGGCGTAGGGCAATTTCCCGGGGGCGCCGGCAACGTCACCCAGCACGGCCTTTGGCGTGGGCACATTTGGCGAAGCGGGCAGATAATCTGTAAGTGGTGAATTGAAGAAAGGCTCGGTGGTATACGCCCGAATCTTTTGAGTGTATTCCTCATCGACCGGTTGGTTAGCATCGCGGCCGGGCTTGATCTGACCACTGGCAACTGCGCCGGCGGCAACCAAGAGCAGACAAACAATCAGGCAACGTAAGAGTTGACGAGTCATCCGGGTTTTTCACCTTACAAGAGAATTAGCCTTAGCTTCTTTGCTGGGGAGAAGAAGCTTTTAAGCTAAACGCGATTGCAAGTCAAACTTTGTCAAAACCGATCAAGT
>Ga0207684_10003737_pt1 | contig 14708 bp, 14 predicted proteins | sample KBSK5501metaG_FD_184342 | JGI IMG/M metagenome (GOLD analysis project Ga0207684, IMG submission 184342) | Corn, switchgrass and miscanthus rhizosphere microbial communities from Kellogg Biological Station, Michigan, USA - KBS K5-50-1 metaG... | ecosystem: Host-associated > Plants > Roots >...
CGCTCACGGACGTCCACCCGCTCGCTGCGGGCGCGCACCAACGCCTGCAAGCGCTCCCGTTCGGCGTCCGTGAGCGCGCGCAGGGGCTCATCCGCTGTTTGACGCATCCGCCCTCTCCCTTACTCATGGGTTTCCGTGATCCTACCACATCCCCTCGCTAATAGCCAGATGACCCACTAGTGCATGATCAGCTGGCCTTGTCGAGAATGGGATCAGGAAGCGTGAGGTGAGATTGATGCGGGCAGCGATGGTAGGCACAGACGCGGGTCGCCACCTCCTGAGCGCTGAGCAGGCGGGTCGGCTCGACGATGGCGCGCTTGGCATGGACCCACTTGGGTTCGATCGGGTTGAGCCACGGGCTCTTGACCGGCAAGTAACAGGGGACGATGCGCACGCCGTGACCGTCTTGCTTGGTCTGCTGGTTGTGGGTGCGGATCCAGGTCCGCACGCGTTTGCTGACATGCCAGGAGGCGTTGTCCCAGATCAGCGCCCAGACGCGTATACCTACCGCCTGCAGTTGGTCGCAGCACCAGCCCAGGAACTGCTCGGTGATGGCGCTCACCGGGCGGCCATCGACAAAGCGCAGCCAGACGCGCTCGGCACGCCCGCGCTGGCGCCGCAGCACGCCGTAGCAGGCCAAGGCCTTGGGATCGGGATCCGCCTTGGGCGCCTCCTGCTCGACCAGCCGCAGCGCGCCCTCGGTGGCGTCGGCCCAGGTGGGCAAGTGGGGGCGAGCGAAGCGACTCCACCAGGTCTCATCGGCGAAGCCCAGCGCCCAGTCGGCGTGCTGGCTCGCCACAGCAATCAGGCGGTCACGCTGCCCTTTTTTCGGGCATACCCCGGATCGGGACTGGTGATCCAGTGCTTGGCGCGCTTCCAGCCGATGCCGAGGCGCTGCAGCGTCTGGCGGATGGTTTCGCCGGTGACCCGGGTCGCCGTCAAGCCCTGGGCGAAGCTGACCTCGGCCGCCAACTCGAGCGTCCACAGGCTGGTGGGCTTGCCAAACCGGCGTGGACTGTGGTGCAACAGCGCCCGCAGCGCGGCGGCCTGTTCGGGCCCAAACGCTGCCGGGCGCAGGCGCTTGGGCCGGGAGGAGCCCTTGCGCAACGCTGGCAGGCCGTGCGCGTTGAAGGCGTGCAGGGCGTCGAGCACCGTCTGGTCGTCGCAGCCGAGGTGCGCGGCGATCCGCGGCGCCCGCTCGCCGCGTGCGCTGGCGAGGAGAATTTGGCAGCGGCGCAGCACAAAGGCGTCGGGGGAGCGCAGGCCCGCTGTCAGCGCCTGCCGCTCGGCGTCCGTGAGCGGACGCACAAAGATCGGTGGTCTCATGCAGACCAGCATACCACATTCTCGTTCACCTACTCTGAGTCGGCACTAGGGGACTGGAAGGACTGGCGAAAGTGGCCCACCTGCAGGGGCGCTGGGAGGACGCCGTCCGCTTGTGGGCCGTGGCGCTGGCACGTCGACCAACCGGAATATGAGCGCGATCTCGCCGCCTTGGGCGCGGCCTTGGGTGAGGAGGCGTTCGCCGCGGCCTGGGCGACCGCGAGCGGCGTGCCGCTCGAGCAGGCGCTCGCCGAGGTGGAGCGGGAACGCCGCGCGTGAGCGGACGCGCCGCTCCCTGAGGCAGCGCGGAGAGATCCGCGTGTGGCGCGGCGCGACCAGCGTACGTTTCCAGCAGCGCCTCCAGCGTGTCGGGGTCATACCGGTTGGCCATGGATGCCCTGGTGGTCATGCCTCATCCCTCCTCTGGCGGTGGATCCCAGGACTCATCTATGAGGCGACTCGTAACTCCCGCCTGACGCTGGACCTCTTGCGCGAGCGCCACGACATAGGCACTCCCAGCCGCCACATCGTCGAAGAGGTGTCCACTGGAGCGTCATGTTCTCCCGCCTGGACCAGCATGGCGAAGTACACGCGCGCATACGTCTCCGTGCTGTGTGAGGCGGCGGTGTTCCTGACACCCGTGACGAAGTTATGCTTCCAGTTTTGCACGCGGGACGACGTTACGCTTCTACTGCCACGCGTGGATGGATGCTCGATGGACACCGATAAAGGAAAAGAGGCGGGCACCGGACGAAGTTATGGTTCCACCGATGAACGAAGTTATGGTTGCAGTGACAGAAGTTGAGAACATTCTTGGTCCAAGTTGAGTACATATTGCACGGACTTGAGAACAGCCGCTTTGGCTGCACGTGTGCTCCTATTCGACCAGATGCCGCACGCGCTGCAGGAGAAGCTTGACGCCATGCCTGCAGGGGCGCATGCGTTCTAGCGCACCAGCCTCCTTGCTGGGCTGCCACATGGGATCACCGCTGGCGACACAGGCGCCATTGTCTGTTGGTGGTTTCGTGGGAACCACGCTGGACAAAGTCGTCAACACCTCTCGTGCGAACGCAGATCTTCAGTGAACCCCTAGAGCAACTTTCAGGTAGCTTGAGCAGGCAGAGTGTAACCAGCATGAGCGAACCAGGCCACCGCATCGTGGCGGGTGATAGCCTCGATGGCGAGGCGGACCGCTTCTTGGAGCGTCTCCTTGGAGCGTCTCCTTGGAGCGCGCGCCCAGCCCGCGCAGGACGGCCTTGATCTTCGAGAAGGCCTGCTCGATGGGAGTGCAGTCGGGCGAGTACGGCGGCAGGAAGAGCAGCTCGCAGCCGCGCGCTGCGATGGCCTGGCGAATGCTGTCGGCTTGGTGGGCGCTCAGATGGTCCACGACTACCACCTGCCCTGGCCGCAGCGTCGGCGCGAGCTGCGCTGCGATAGACCACGCAAACGTCGCCGTCTCCATCGCCCCCGCGATCATCCAAGGCTCGTGCAGACCATCGGGGGCGAGCGCTGCCCCCAACGTGGTGTGCTTGCCGTGGTGGCGCGGGACCGATCCGGTGGCCCGCTGGTCCTGCGGCGCCCAGCCCGACAAGCGCGTCAGGGAGCTGTTCGTGCCGCTTTCGTCGACCAAGACGAGCTGCTGCGGGTCAAGCTGGGCTGCGGCCGCACGCCAAGCGGTACGCCCCTCCTCGTTGCGCACGGCACGGCTGCCCGTGTCTTTTGTTCTGCGTCCAGCCCAAGCGGCGGATGGCCCGCCACCTCGTCGCCTCGCTCAGCTGCTGGCCCTGGTGCTGCGCCCACCAGGCGCAGTGTTCCAGCACTGTGGCGTCAGATGCCGTTTCCAGCCGCGTCCGCAGGCTCGACTCCTGCTCTGGCCCGCTACGGCGCGGGCAGCCGGGAATGGGCTTGCGCGCCAGCGAGCCCGTCTCGCGCTCTTGCCCCACGGCGCGGTTGACCGTGGTCACGGCGACGTGAAAGCGGCGAGCGGCTTCTCGCATGGGCAGACCGTCAGCCACCGCTCGCACCAGTCGTTCTTTCAGGTCGGTCGAATACGCACGCATACCTGGGGTCACTCTATCACTCTTGCCTGCCACTGCTTCTCGCAAGTTGCTCTAAGGTCAGTGGCTCTTTCGGCCGAGATGACGATGACGTGCGCTTCTGGCGTCAAGCCGACTATTTGACAATACTCATCGGCTCAGATATCGTCGTCGCTCTTCGGGCGAGAGCCGCTCAATAGCGTAACGCAAAGCTGTTCGAGGCATGCGACCTGCGTGCTGATCTAAGAAATTGAGCAGCGCCTGATGATCCTTCTTGCCTACTTCGCGAAGAGCCCAGCCAGTCGCTTTGTGAATGAGATCTTCTTTGTCGTTCAACAGCATTGCCGCAATTTTGAGCGTTAGATCAAACTGACCGTCCCTAATAAAGGCAAAGGCAGGAGTCTGCGGCGCAGTGCGGGGCCGTCCCGAGCGGGTGATGCGGATACGTGGCGACTGATACCGCGTCGCGCCATACAGGTGTAGTTTGGGCGACCGCCAAGCGCTGAAACCCGCACGCTTGAGCGCCCGCGTGCTATGACGGCATGACCCGACCTGGTATCACTTCCGTGCTGCAGAGTTGGCCGACGCCCCCACCCTCGTGTGGAGAGGAGCGCGTTCGCCCCGCGCGGGCCATGACGCGCTGGACGGGCGGCGCTCCGCATCCCTCGTGCGCTCCGGCTGGCTTCCTGACGCACCGCGCACCTCGACGCCCACCTCGCTGGCATGTGATGTGGGCGTCGAGCGATGACCTCTTGTCCCCGCCACCTCAGCGCTCGCCGCCGGGCGCTCCTGGCCATGTGGCCGGTGGGGGACGGCCGCTCGGCGGGTCGGCGGATCCTCACGCCGACTACCCGCAGCGGGGCTTATCGAAGGAGACGACCGCGCCGCTTGCGCTCACGCTGAGATGCATGGTGTCGTGGAACTGCAGCGTCGACCCATCCGAGCCCGTGCCGTGGATGGTGAAGGTAGAATGCTCCACTTCGTTTTGCCGGTTGTCACTGTCGCCGAACCAGGTCGTGAAGTGTCCGGTGTAGGTGGGCTGCGTCGGATCATCGGGCACAAATACGAAGGCGCCCGTCTGTGTGCCGGTCGCCCAGAAGTCGCCCGCCTTGTTGACGGTGAAGTGGAGCACGCCGTTGTAGGTGATGGTGACTGTCCCTGGCACTCCAGAGCAGGGGTTAGGGGTGGCAAAGCTGTCCGTCGCGTTGTGGAATGTCTGTGTGAACGTGGTCGCCCCCCGCCCGGCGGCGAGGGCCGGCACGGCAGCGACGACCAGCAGGGCGATGACGGCGCACGTCACCGCGGCGCCGCGCAGTGCCGCGCGCTCCAGATTCAGATGCCTCATCGACTCACTCCCTTCTGCAATGCTGACGTTCAGGTGTGCGATCCTGCGAGGTGTGTGATCCTGCGAGATATGTGGCCCCATCGGGGTCGCCGGTGGCTGACGCGGAGTCCAAGCGCTCCCCCATCGCGCGCCCAGCCTGTGGCCCTCTGCAACCGACCCTCGTGTGCCTGTCAGACCCCTCACCTCCTTCCACCGCATGACGCTACGACGCGGAACGCTGCTCCGCGGGATGGCGGGGGACAGCCCCCAGGCGATCCGACGTGATCCCCGTGGCGACTGTTCACACAGAGAGTGTACCCGGCCCGCCACAGGCGCAACTCCTCAAATGGTGTAACTTTGGTGAACTTTTGCGTCGGATGGAGGAGAGGGTGTGGACGAGGATGCGGCGTTCGGGGCGGCACGCAGAACTCGGAGCAGCAGCGCCAGCGAACTCGAGTCGCTCAGCCGGAAATGAGACCCGGTCGCGTCATACTGTTGTAATGAGCTGAGCGCCATGGATCGCCCATGGGGAGGAGGCGCAGTAGCCAACGTTCTACAACAGTTTTCCCTGGGCGAAACCCGCCTGCAGCGATGAAAATGGCGCGCACACGACCGGACTGAGCATCGCTTGCAGGGCACACTTCTACCCTATTCCCTCGAAAATCCTCCCCTCAGCCAGCGGATGGAGGCGGGTTGGATTGAGGTGTCAAGGAGACGGTGTAGCCGAGTTGCTCCAGCCGTCGGACATGATGACGTTCGAGTTGTGTTTGGTGCAGGTGGTCGAAGTAGTCGGCGCCGAGCTCGTGGTAGGGCTGTTTGGTCGTGAGGACGTGATACACGATCACCAGCACGCTGTGTGCGACGGCGACCAGGGCTTTGTAGACGCCGCGCCGATGCGCCAAGCGGCGGAACTGGGCGCCGAGGTACGACGTCGGGTTGCGGGCATTAGCCCAGGCCACCTCACTGAGGACGGCTTTCAGCCAGACGTTCCCGCCGGTCGTCTTGCCCCCCAGACGCTTGCCCGCGCTCTGCTTGTTACCAGGACAGACGCCAGCCCAGGAGGCGAGCTGCTTGGCGGACGGGAAGCGCTGCATGTCCGTACCGACTTCAGCGACCAAGACGGACGCCGCGATCTCCCCCACGCCCGGAATCGTCTGGAGCAGCGTGACGGCTTCGTGATAGGGTTCCAAGCGCTGCGCGATCTCGTGCTGCAGGTGGGCGATTGCCGCGTCGAGAAAGTCCAGATGCGCGAGCACCTGTTGGAGCAGCACCCGGTGATAGGCCTGGACCTGCCCGTGCAGGGCCCGGCGCAAGTCGGGCAACTTCCCGCGCAGCCGGCCTCGGGCCAGTTCGGCCAAGGTATGGGGATCCTGCTCGCCGTGCGCGAGTGCGTCCAACATGCATCGTCCACTCTTGCCCAGGATGTCGCTGGCGACGGCTCCTAGCTTGATGTTCGCCCCCTCAAGCAGCTTCTGCAGCCGGTTCACCTCTTGGGTGCGCTGCTGCACTAGCGCCTTGCGATAGCGCGTCAGCTCGCGCAGCGCCCGGATGGGAGCCGGTGGGATAAAGCTCGGCTGCACCAGCCCATGCTGCAGCAGATCGGCGAGCCACTCACTATCTTTGACGTCCGTTTTGCGGCCAGGCACCGCCTTGAGGTGCTGGGGATTGACCAGCACCACCGTGCGCTTGTCGTCCTCCAACAGGTTGAACACGGGCCGCCAGTAGACCCCATACTCTCCATCGCCACCTGCGTCACCCCCAGCTCGCACAACCAATCGCTGAGGGCGAGCAGATCGGCCGTCATGGTCCCGAAGGTCCGCACGTCCTTACGCACCCTTCCATCCAACTCCGTGAGCAGCACACACGCGACAACGGTCTTCTTGTGGACATCCAACCTGCAACAGCGCGCGTAGACGACCCGCATGTTCTCCCTCCTGTGGAGGTACAGAAGAGCCGGGCTGGGGACGAATCAACAAACAAGATTCCCTCGCGTGCTCACCCTCACAGGCGGCGACAGTCAGCGCTGCTGGACCGTCCCCTCGGTCAGCTTTTCAGACGGGCTCTGATGCACCACAATAGGGCCGACCACTGCCACCGGCTCTCGCATAGTCTGCCCCATTTTCATCCGCTGCGCTGTCCAACCGGACATTAGGCTTTTCAGGAGGGTATTGATGCGACGCCGTATGACATCCTAACCCTCAGAGACGGGTACGGCCCCTGCGCACAGCGAATTGTCGATCACAGCTCGCCTCCGGCGTGCGCCGCGTCGACGCGTTTGTCGCCCATGATCGAGCACCAGCATCCCGTGTCATGAATACTGTCTAGTGGGTCAGTTGTCCCACACATCGCCATTCGCATCACCTGCTGCCAGTTACTCTGGCAGATGGGCCCGCCTGACCACAGTGACTACGTACCCGGCTACTGCACCGTGAACGCGATCGCCTGCGCCAGGAAGTGGTCGTTAGGTTGCTCGTTGCTGTCGCCTACCGGCTCGTCCCAGTAAAGTTTGACCAGGCCTTGGCCAGCGGACAGGTACGTCACGCTGAAAGAGAGGGGACCATCGTGCGTCACCGTCGCGTAGGTGTACCCGCCAGGCGACCGAACGAGCTGGCCCTGCGAGTACCAGCGAATCGTGAGGCGATGGGCCTGCCCTGACTGGACCCCACGCACCTGGCAGACGACATAGACAGGCACACCGACCGCGAAGTGAGCGGTCGGGTTGACGGGTGCACCGTTCCGGTCTACCCCCGTGGCCGTCACCGCCACCGGCACGAAGTGCGCTTGTGGTCCAGGGGTCATGGCCGGTGCGCCTGACGCCACCGCCTGCGTCGGCGTTGATAAGTGTGGTCCGGTGGGCGAGGTGCTGCTGCAGTTCGCACACCCGAGCGTGAGGAGCACAGCACTGGCAAGCGCCACCACGCCGCGTGCCAGGGCCAGGGGCCGACCGTCCAGTCCGCTCCACACATCGGTACCTGTCCTTTCATCGGCGCTGTCAGAGCGCTATCACCACTTCCACACGGCGCTGCATTCCAGGGACCAAGAGCGCCACCGCCTCGTCCGCACATGGACGAGGCGGTGGCGCTCGCACCGTAGTAGTCTTTCTGCGGGAACTTGTAAGCTCCGGCAGGAAGTGTCCTGGGGACAGAGTCCGCCACGACAGGTCCTGCCGGCTCGTCAGCGTGCCAGACAGATCAGGCCGCAAGCAGGGCCCTAATCGCGGTGCTTGCTGCCGTTGTTATCGACCACATGCCACAGGCTAGCCGCCCCGCTGTTATTACCCCCGAAGAGCACGGGATCGCCAGCCGAGGAGGTGCTACCGCCCAGGAGCGCGAGCCCGGAGGCTGTCGTGTCTGCCGGCTCGTTGCAGTTGTCGGTCACGTCGCCGCAGTTCGTGCCCGATGTGGGCGCGGTGGCCGTCATGAACGCCGCGTGCGCCAGGTTATCCGAACCATAAGAGGTCGAGATGTAGTCCCCGACCATGCGCCCTTGGCTCGTGTTAGCCACCCAGCCGACGTTGAACGGACCCGTCACCGGGGTGACCGCGCTCCAACTCGTGCCGCCGTTGGTCGAGGAGATGAAGCCCACATCCAGCACGCAGCTGCTGCGGCAGGCCGACACAGGATAATAGTAGTAGGTCAGCCCCAGTTGGGCGCTGCCGCCCGACGTGCTCTTGTTGACCGCCAGACCGGGGATGAAGTGGTCCACTCCGCTGTTGGTCGCATCAGTCGGCACGCGACTGACCGCGGACCAACTCGTCCCAGTGCTGTTGAGCGAGTGACTAATGACGATGTCGTTGGCCGCCCCCCGCTTCCTGAACCGGGAGTCCGACCAGACGACGTAGACGGTGCCAGCGCCGTCGATCTCCGCCGAGGGCAGCGCGCCGGAGCGCAGCCCACCGGCCTCCGTGTGATGCCTGATCGTGGCGATGGTCGTGACCGCGCTCCAGGTCGCGCCGCCATTGGTCGAGTTGAAGGCGCCGATGGCGGTCTCGTTGGCGTTGTCGATGGGGACGATCACCGTCCCGTCCGGGCGCACGAGCGGTTGGCCACCGATGACGCCGGTGTTGTTGGTCGCGGGCACGCTCCAGGTGAGCCCCCCATCAGTGGAGGTGCTCATTTGAAGTAGGTTCCCCGCCGCATTGTTATCCCACTCGGTGTAGCAGTGGCCGTAGAACGGGCTGGTGGACGTGTTGTCGCAGACAATCCAGTTCTTGTCCACCCCGGTGGTGAGGTTCGTCGTCACCGGGTTGCCCCAGGTGATTCCGCCATCGGTCGAACGGCTGGTGAGGACCGCCGCGCCCGAGGTCCCAAGCAGCGCCAGCGAGGAGATCAGCCAGACGTTGTGGCGGGCGTCGAAGGCAACGGAGGGGTCGCTCACGCGGCTGTAGATACCGCCCTGAAATGTGGTGATGCCGGGCAGCAGGCCATTGGTCCAAGCGCCGCCGTTGTTGGTGGAGGTGGCAAAGCCGATGTCGCAGGAGCCGCCATCGAAGACGCGGCCTACCTGGAAGGTGGCGACAATCGTTGAGCCATTGGAGAAGGTGTCGGGCTCGACCTCCGTGTGGTGGTACGTGGTGTTGGAGGCTGTGCACGTAGCAGCGGTGAAAGGGTCGCTACTGATCTGGGTGAGGCCAACATTGGCCAGCGCGATGGTGGGGAGCGCAACGGTGAACGCAAGAGCGAGGCCGAGGGCGGCGAGGGCGCGGGTGCGCCAGCCGAGATGAGAGAGCACTACCGAGACGACTGCTGTGCGCGATTGCTCCTTTGCCATGCGCGATTCCTCCTATGCTCGCTGTCTCGATCCAGACCGCATCACGTCGATGTGGGCTGCACCGGGCCACATTACATATTACAGAGCATGCGGTCAATACACTTAGCCAAAAAGTACTAAATTCAACCAATCTACTACGCAAAAGTACTGGATGTGTAGACGTTTGCTCTGGCCATGCGCTTGGACAGCGTCAATTGCCTCACAGGTGCGCTGGCGACGTGCGCGCGTCTGGTTCTCCCACGGATCATGGAGCAGACGGCAGACGCGTGGAAGCGTACATACGCCAAGGGCGCTAGGGACCGAGGGCGGCGGATGCGCGCGCTGATTGTTTACGCGTGCGCTCCGCCGCGTTGCTGCGATGATAGCAAGCTAGTCGGGCTGAGCAGGCGTGCTCAGGGGGCGGTCAGTTGAAGTTGGCACTGCCCGTGCCGCACCCCACGCCCTGGATCCAGACAGTCTGGACGCCCGGGATATCCGGCGCGAGGTCGTGGTCCGAGACCGCCATCTTCGCGGTGAACGACTCGTCGTTGCCGTCCCCCTGCCGATAGAAATCCGCGGCCAGCACCACCGTGGTATCGCCGGTCGTGGCGGTCTTCAACGGCTCGGCGGCCGCGCCCGTGCACTTCAACGTGGTCGACGCCAGCAGCCCCGCCGTATCCCAGCGGATGCCTTCACCGGCAAGACAGGGGGTGCCGTCTTTGATGCTGGTAGAGAGCGGCCCCTGCAAGACTGATGCGCTGCAGCGGAAATGACCGCCTGCGTGGGCGAAAGTCGTGCTGGGCACGTACGCGCCGCCGCCGGTGAGGATCACTCTGCCGGTGGGAAACCCGGCAATGTCCGTGCTGTGAAAGCCGAAGGCGTCGCGCGCTTGCGCAGAAGCCGCAGACGCCGCCGCAACGCCAAATCCTCCGGCCAGAGAGATGACCAGTCCACCAAGCACGATCAGGACCGCCGCAAAGTGCTTCATCGCGTGCTTCATCGCGTTCTCCTCGTTCGCCCCCATCCTCTTGAGGATGAGTTTGGGACAGGGCGGGCATGAGTGTGCGCCCTCGTTGAGATTGACCGAGGCAAGCTGACCCAACCAGGCTCATCCGGCCGCCACAGCTCGCGCTGGCCGAGAGGAGGGAACGGCGTGAAGCAAGACACCCCCTCCTCAAGACAACTCTGAGACAGCCGACCAGGACCCTCTAGAACCCGCGTTGGGCAGCATCCGCAGCCTTGGCCAGATTCATCAGCGTGGTAAAGAACGCCGCCGACTGCCCGATGAACAGCCCGTCGGCCGTGAACGCGTTGACCGTTGCTCCCTCCCCAAAAAATTGGTCCACCCCATAGGTTAGAATTTTGAGCAACCGAGAGGAGGGCCAGATGCGCAAGTCGACCTTCACGGAGGAACAGATCGCGTCCGCGTTGCGCGAGGCAGAAGCGGGGACGTCGGTGCTTGATGTGTGCCGGAAGCTGGGGATCAGTGAGCAGACGTTCTCCCGCTGGAAGCGCAAATTTGCGGGGATGGGGATCGCCGAGCTGCGGCGGTTGCGTCAGCTTGAGGAGGAAAACCGGCGCTTGAAGCAGCTCGTGGCGGATCTGACCCTGGATCGGCACATGCTGGCCTGAGGTGATCAGAAAAACGCTCCATGTCGCGGAGCGACACCCCCGCGAATGAAAATGGCCTACACTCCCCGGCAGCGAGCCGCGCGCTGAGGGCGACAGCTTACTGGTGTGCAAGCCCGTCGAAAAACGTGCTCTGGGTGCGTCCAGGACCCCTGAATGTTGCCGCCGCTGGACCAAGGCGTGCCTCCGCGCCTCGTGAGCTGGCTGTGAGCACGGCAAAGAAACTTGTGTCATCTCCGCACCCTGCGCGGCTCGCCTGTCCTCTCGATGCGCGGCGATACGAGGAGAAGGGAGCGAGCGCATGCAGGTCGTGTATGAGCGGTGCGCCGGGGTGGATGTGCACCAGCGGACGGTAGTGGTGACCGTGTTGCTAACAGGGCCGGAGCAGGTCGAGAAGCACACGCGCACCTTTGGGACCATGACGGCGGATCTTTTGGAGCTGAGCGCGTGGCTAGCAGCGCTGGGGGTGACGCACGTCGCGCTCGAGTCCACGGGAGTGTATTGGTGGCCGGTCTACAATCTGCTCGAGGAAGGGGTCACCCTCCTGCTGGTGAATCCGCGCCACATGAAGGCCGTCCCCGGACGCAAGACCGATGTCAAGGATAGCGAATGGCTCGCCGACCTCTTGCGCCATGGGCTCCTACGCGCCAGTTTCGTGCCACCCCAGCCCATCCGGGCGCTGCGCGAACTCACACGCTACCGCAAGCGCCTCATTCAGGAGCGTGCACAACAAGCCAATCGCCTGCAGAAGGTCTTGGAAGCGGCCAACATCAAGTTGGCGACCGTCGCCTCGGATGTGTTGGGCACGAGCGCGCGCGAGATGGTGGAGGCGCTCATTGCTGGGGAAACCGACGTCGCCGTCATCGCCGCACATGCCCGCAGTCGCATGCGCGCGAAGATCCCGCAGTTGCAGCGCGCTGTGACGGGGCGGCTCCAGCCGCACCACCGCTTCTTGTTGCGCGCGATCCTGACCCACATCGATTTCTTGCACATGGCCGTGAGCCACGTGACGCAAGAGATCGAGCAGCGGCTCCTCCCCTACGAGGACGCGGTGCGCCTCCTGCAGACCATTCCAGGCATCCAAGCATCTGCGGCTGCCACGATTGTGGCGGAGATTGTGGTGGATATGGCGCGCTTCCCCTCCGCTAGACATCTTGCCTCCTGGGCCGGCGTGTGTCCAGGCAATAAGCAGAGTGGCGGGAAGCGGATGGCGGAGACGACAACCAAAGGCAGTCCGTGGTTGCGCGCCATGTTGGGCGAGATTGCCTGGTCGATCTCCCATACGCGTGACAACTATCTCGCCGCGCAGTATCGTCGGCTCAGCAAGCGACTGGGACCCCACAAGGCCGCCGTCGCAGTCGCGCATAGCGTGCTGGTCATGATCTACTACATGCTGCGCAACCACACCCCCTACACCGACCTGGGCGCCGATTACTTCGACCGCGTCGACACGGCTCGGCTCGAGCAGCACCATGTCCGCCGCTTGGAGCCACTCGGCTACACCGTCACCCTCACGCCGAGTTCTTCTTCATGACGCCTCATGCCGGCTGGCAGACAGGACGCTACCCAGCTCCACTCAGCACTCTATTTTCCAAAGAAAGCTCTAAAGCCGGCTCAGCAGAAGCCCCTCGTGGAGTTTGTGCGGGTCGGCTTTGGGACGAGTGAACGGCGAGCCTGTCGGGTGCTTGGGTATCATCGCAGCGCCTACCGGTACCGCAGTCGAGCCAAAGATCAGCCAGCGCTGCGGATGCGCTTGCGCGAACTGGCGAGTGTGCGGGGCCTCTATGGCTACCGCCGGTTGCATACCTTGCTGCGGCGGGAGGGCTGGCAGGTCAACCACAAACGGGTCTACCGGCTCTCTTGTCTCGAAGGGCTCTCGGTCCGCTCCCAGGTCCGCCGCAAGCGGGTCAGCGCTTTGCGGCCCCTGCTGCCAACCGCCCAGACGCCCACTGAGCCAGGGAGTATGGACGCGCATGAGCGATAGCCTGGCGAACGGGCAACGTGTCCGGCACTTAACGCTAGTGGATAACATGAGCCGTGAGAGTCCGGCCATCGAGGTGGATCGCTCGCTCACCGGACACCGAGTCGTCGCCATCCTGGAGCGGCTTGCGGCCCAGCGTGGGCTGCCCCAGGTTCTCCAAGTCGACAATGGGCCCGAGTTCAGCTCCCAGGCCCTCGCCGCCTGGGCACCCCGTCGTGGCGTGAAATTGGCGTTCAGTCGACCGGGCACGCCCACCGATAATCCCTTCATTGAGGCCTTCAATGGACGTGTGCGGCAGGAGTGCCTTGACCAGCAGTGGTTCTACTCGCTGGACGAAGCCAGAAGATGCTTAGAAGACTGGAGGAGGGACTACAACACGATCCGGCCGCATACCGCGCTCGGCAACCAGACCCCCGCAGCCTTCGCCGCGGCGTGGCAGGAACAACAAGCAAACAGAGAAATCGGCTAACGCAATCGGTGGACCAAACTCTGGGGGCATCTCATCCCGGTCGCCGTTACGATACTGCTGGACCAAAATAATGAGGGCGGTGAGACGATGCTCGTGTATGGGACTTCGCAAGAGCTCACCCACTTCTTGCAAAGGCATCTCCCTATAAGCTGCCGCGATCTTTCTTTGGTCTGGTACGGTCACTCCAATAAACTGGTCTCCTTCACCATATTGCCCCGGGCCTGTATTGAAGAACCAAGCCGAGTTTTTGGCGCGTAAGGGGTCTGCCAATTTCTGTAGCGATGATTTGACATCTTCGGCGTTCATACGGCCATAGTAAATCATTGGCATTGGTTATAGAAGAGCCAGATCTTCCTGTCATTTGGCATAGTCTTAGTTCCTTTGGGTTAGTTGCATGCGAGCGATCATAGCAGCTAGGTCTTTTCAAATAGCTGCTTGCCTGAAGTCCCGTCATGTCTAGGCCGCCCTGAGTGGGTCGATACGCCATTTGTTAAAATGCTCGGCTAAGGAGTAAGCAGGTTCTAACCTGGTCGAGAATGGCCAGCGCTGCTCCCACCAGCCCCGAATGGCCGCCTCGTCGCGCTGCGTCGCTCGCTCGATGGGGCGCTGCACGCTGTCGCGCAGGCGATGCAAAAGATGACTGCTGTGCGACGGATCATAGGTGACCCCAAAGGTGCGCCGGATCACTTCACCCACCCGCTTGCACGTCCACACCTGGCCCCGAAAGCCAGAGGCCTCTGCCCCACGGTCCAAGAGCGCAGGCAGCTGTGCAAGCGGCTGTGGTGACAGTTTGGGTGTGGGGCCTGCCGCCGGATGTCGCCGCAGCCCGTCCTCCACCCCTTCGGCACGCGCGCGCTTGAGCCACTGACTCACCGCCCCGGGCGTCACCCCCAGCGCGGCGGCGATGTCCTGCTGTTTCCCGCCCGCTGCTTTGAGCTCCCTCGCGTTGGTCCGTCGCCGCTTATGGACCCAGGTTCGTTTTCCGACATCGCCCTGCGCCGCGGACCTTGTAAAAGTCCCCAGTGCCCTGCTCGAGCACCTGACCGACCTGCTCTCCTACGCAGCGTAGTTTGGATAAATCATCATGGTCCTGCGGACCACCACTACGCATGAAAATGGCGTCTGAGGAGGTAGACTGTGGTAGGGGAGCGAAAGCGCAGAGGCCGGGCTTAGACTTGGCGCCACGAGCCTGTGATA
>Ga0207684_10003744_pt1 | contig 14700 bp, 15 predicted proteins | sample KBSK5501metaG_FD_184342 | JGI IMG/M metagenome (GOLD analysis project Ga0207684, IMG submission 184342) | Corn, switchgrass and miscanthus rhizosphere microbial communities from Kellogg Biological Station, Michigan, USA - KBS K5-50-1 metaG... | ecosystem: Host-associated > Plants > Roots >...
TGGTCAGTGCCGGCCGGCCGCCCGTTCCAGGCTGTCGAGGATCAGGTCGAGGCCGGTCTCGAACTCGTCGCCGTAGCGGTAGCCGGGCTGGAGAACGTGCTGGACGGTCAGCTCGGTGAGGTGGGGGTACTGACCGGCGGGCAGCTGCCCGAAGATGTCCCGCGCGACCTGCGCCGCCTCCCGCGCGGTATCGAAGGGCAGGGTCGCCTCGTGCAGCGCGAATCCGTAAATGTAGCTGTCGAGCAGGGAGTACGCGTGGGCGGTCAGCTCGATGGAGAAGCCCGCTGCCCGGAGGCAGCCGAGCACGGCGTCGTGGTGGCGGAGCGTGGCCGGCCCGGGTGAGGTCCGCGACTCCATCAGGCCGATCGCCCAGCGGTGGCGTGCCAGGACCGCGCGCGCCGAGATGGCCCTCAGGCGCATGGCCTCCCTCCAGCCGGTGTCGCCGGCTGGCAGGCCGATCTCGCTGAACACTACGTCGACCATTCCGTCCAGGAGGTCGCCCTTGCTGGCCACGTGGTTGTAGAGCGACATCGCCTCGACCCCGAGCGCCTGGCCGAGCTTGCGCATGCTGAGCGGCTCGATCCCGCCCTCGTCGGCGAGAGCTACGGCGGCTCGCAGCACCCGGTCGCGGGTCAGCGGCGCCCGGCGGGCCGTTTCGGGCTCGGTTGGCGGCATCCCACGGGCTCCGGTTCTGCGCTGAGTTGACCATACTTACACCGTAAGTGTACGCTACTTACATCGTAAGTTTGAGGAGGAGCGAAGGATGAAGGCAACGACCCAGAGCGGGCGCGAAGCGCGGGGGCGGGACCAGGAGTCCGGCCACGCGCCGCGGGCGCCGGTGACCGGCGGTCAGCTCATGCGGGCGATCGTGCAGGACCGGTACGGCACCGCAGCCGGCGACGTGCTCCGGCTGGCGCGGATCGGCGTGCCCGCGGTCAAGGACGGCGAGGTGCTGGTCGGGGTCCGGGCGGCCGGCGTGGACCGGGGCACCTGGCACCTGATGACGGGCGTTCCCTACCTGATGCGGATCCTCGGCTTTGGGGTGCGGGGCCCGAGGGCGGCCGTCCTGGGCCGGGACCTGGCCGGCACGGTCGAGGCCGTCGGCAGGGACGTGACGGGGCTCGAACCGGGCGATGAGGTGTTCGGGACCGGCCACGGGTCCTTCGCCGAGTACGCCCCGGCCCGGCCGGACACGCTCGCGCCCAAACCCGCGAACATCTACTTCGAGCAGGCGGCCGCCGTCCCCACCTCCGCCATCACCGCCCTGCAGGCCGTGCGGGACAGGGCTCGCCTAAGGCCCGGCCAGCACGTGCTGATCGCCGGGGCGTCCGGCGGCGTGGGCACGTTCGCCGTGCAGATCGCCAAGGCCTACGGCGCCGAAGTCACCGGCGTCTGCAGCACGGCGAAGATGGACCTGGTGCGGGCCATCGGTGCGGACCACGTCATCGACTACACCCGCGAAGACTTCGCCGACGGGCGGCGCCGCTACGACGCGGTCATCGACATCGGCGGCAACCGGCGGCTGGCGCACCTGCGCCGGGCCCTCACCCCCCGGGGAACGCTGGTCATCACCGGCGGGGAGGGCGGCGGCCCGTGGCTCGGCGGCACCGGCCGCAACCTCCGGGCGGCCCTGGTGTCCCCGTTCGTGAGCCAGCGGCTGACCGCCTTCATCGCGCGGCAGCGTCACGCCGACCTGATGGTCCTCCGGGACCTGATGGAATCCGGGGCGGTCACGCCGGCCATCGACCGGGCGTACCCCCTCAGCGAGGCGCCGGCTGCGGTCGGCTACTTGGCCGAAGGCAGGGCCCGGGGCAAGGTCGTCCTGACCATCTGAGGATGAGGCCAGGTCACCGGGCGGCCTGGCGGTAGGCCAGCGGGGTGAGGCCGAAGTGCCGCTTGAACGTCCGGGTGAAGTGGCTCTGGTCGAAGAAGCCGGCCTCATGGGCGATCAGCGCGATCGCGTCCTCGGAGTCGGTCAGCCTCCCGGCCGCCCAGGCGAGGCGCAGCCCGCGCGCGTAGGTGCCGATCGGTGTCCCGTACCGGAGGCGGAACACCCGCGCCATGTGGACGGGGTGCACGCCGACCGCCCCGGCGACGTCGGCGAGCCGGAGGTTCTCGCGGTACCGGTCGTGCAGCAGCGCGGTGGCTTCGCCGAGCCACCGCGGAGACCCGCGCTCGGCGCCGATGGCGTCGGCCTTGCGCAGCCTGGCGGCCAGGGCGAGCAGTTCCAGGACAAGTCCCTCCACGGCGAACGGGGTCAGGCTGTCGGGCGCCCGGAGTTCGCTCGCGGCGCGCCGGGCCACCGACGCCACGTTCAGGTCGCGCATGTGGTTGACCTCGCCGAGGACGCCGCCGAACGGTTCCAGCAGCTCCAGCCTGCCCGGGTCCGGCTGGACCGTCAGGACATCCGCGCCCGCCCGCTCGAACAGGTTGCCGTGCAGCTCGCCGGGCGGCTCGGTGAGCATCGTGGACGCCGGGCACGGATGGCTGGAATTGCGCATGAGCCCGTCGAACGAGCCGTGCAGGATCACGGCCACCGTGGCGCGCTCGTGTGAGTGCAGGGGCAGCTTGGCCAGCGGCGGAAACCGTACCCAGGTGACCAGGAAGCCGTCCACGTCGGCACGGCGAGACCCGCTGCTGCCGAGCGTGACTGGAACATGTCCGGCGCCCATCACGCCTCCCCTTTGCCCGGCGCTGGCTGGTTTCGTGCAACGCCGCTTCGCCCGTGCAAGACGGCAGCCAGCCAGACGCTCATTCTGTGATCCGCCGGATCAGATGTCGAGCCGAGGGAGATGCGATGTCGAGGTTGAGGTGGGCGGTGGCCGTCTGCGCCGCCGCGATCACGGCGGTCACCGGCGCCGTTTCGGCCGGGGCGGCGCCCACGCCGGACGGCAGCCCGGTCGTGGCCCAGGTGGACGGCAGCACCTACGTGCTGCTCGGTCCCAGCGTCTTCGGCGTCACCGTGCAGCAGGACCCGCTGGCCTACCACGCGGTCAAGCTTGCCGACGGCACCGCACAGGGACAGTGGCGCTACGACCTATGGCAGGCGGGACAGGAGACCACCTTCGGCGGCCCGGTGACCTGCATGTCCGTCAGCGGCAACCGCGCGTGGATCGGCGGGCAGATCACCGCCTCCAGCGACCCGACCCAGGTGGGCCTCTGGGCCTGGTGGCAGGTGGCCGACAACGGGACCGGGCGTCACCCGGTCATTCCCGACCAGACGACGTTCGTGGGCATCGGCACGCAGGCGCAGACCATCGCCTACTGCACCGGCGAGCCAGCTCCGCACTTCATCTTCGACGTCCAGCTGGGCGGCGTCCGCGTGCAGGAGCTCAGCCCTTGAATAGCTGCCGCGCGATGATCGTGCGCTGGATCTCCGAGGCGCCCTCGTAGATGCGCGGAGCGCGGACCTCGCGGTAGAGGTGCTCAAGCAGATGCCCCCGCTGCAGTGCACGGGCGCCATGAATCTGCACGGCCGCGTCGACCACGAACTGGGCCGTCTCGGTGGCGAACAGCTTGGCCATGGCGCTGCGGCCGGCCACCCCGGCCGGCCGCGGCTCGCCGGAGTCAAGGGCCGCTGCCGCCGAGTAGACCAGCAGCCGGGCCGCCTCGGTGCGGGTGGCCATCTCGGCCAGGAGGTGCGCCACGGCCTGCTGGTCCTTCAGCAGGCCGCCGAACGCGGTCCGGGAGCTGGCGTAGGCGCAGGCGGCGTCCAGCGCCGCCTGCGCCATCCCCACGGCGAACGCGCCCACGCTCGGGCGGAACAGGTCGAGCGTGCGCATCGCCACCGCGAAGCCGCGATCCGGCTCGCCGAGCAGCTCGTCGGCACGGACGGGAACCGCGTCGAAGGTCAGCGTGCCGATCGGGTGCGGGCTGACCATGTCCAGGTGCTCGCCGGACAGCCCGGGCCGGCCGGCCGGGACCAGGAACGCGCTCACGCCGTGCGCCCCGGCACCGGGCGTGGTCCGGGCGAACACCGTGTAGAAGTCGGCCTCGGGGGCGTTGGAGATCCACGTCTTGGTGCCGGTCAGCCGCCAGCCGTCTCCGTCGGGGTCGGCGGCCAGCTCCAGCGCGGCGGCGTCCGACCCGGCCCCGGGCTCGGACAGCGCGAACGCGGCCACCGCGTCTCCGGCGGCCACGGCGGGCAGCCACCGGCGCACCTGCTCGTCGCGGCCGGACTGAAGCACGGGATAGCTGCCCAGGCCTTGCAGCGCCAGTGCGGTCTCCGCCTCGGTGCTGTGGATGGCCAGCGACTCCCTGAGCAGGCACAGGTCGGTCGCCTGGGCCTCGCGGGACGGCTGGCCCGCCGCGGCCCCGGGGAACAGCCGGGCGAGCAGGCCAAGCCGGCCCATGGCCTTGAGCAGGTCCCGGTTGACCCGGCCCGGCTGGCCGGCCTCGGCGAGCGGGCGCAACTCGGCCGCCGCGTGCTCGCGTACCTCCGCCGCGAACGCCTGCTGCGCGGCGGTCAGCGAGAACGAGCTCACCCCTCCACCTCCGCCGGGCGCCAGCGGGCGTGCGCGGTGCCCGGGGTCCCGGCCCTGATCAGCTCAAGGCGCGGCCGGGGGCCGTCGGTGCGCCCGGTCTGCGGCTTGCGGCTGCCGGCCGCGAACTGGTCCGGCCAGCGCACCCCAGCGCCGGAGTAGCCCTGGTCGGCGGCGGCGTGCAGGGTCCACTGCGGGTCATACAGGTGCGCCCGGCCGAGCGCGCAGAGGTCGGCCCGGCCGGCCAGCAGGAGCGAGTTGACGTCGTCGTAGGAGGAGATGACACCGACCGCGATCACCGCCACGCCGTACTTGCGCCCGATCTCGTTGCGGATCCGGTCTGCGTAGGGGGTCTGGTAGCTGCGCCCGAACGCCGGCCGCTCGTCGCTGACCACCTGCCCGGTGGACACGTCGATGCCGTCGACCCCGTGCTCGGCGAACGCACGGGCGATCTCCACGGCCTCGTCGGCGTCGACCCCGCCCTCGTGCCAGTCGGTGGCCGACACCCGCACCGTGAGCGGGCGCCCGGAGGGCCACACCGCCCGGACCGCGTCGAACACCTCGAGCGGGTAGCGCAGCCGGCCCGCCAGTGAACCCCCGTAGCGGTCGGTGCGCTTGTTGGTGAGCGGGGAGATGAATGATGACAGCAGGTAGCCGTGGGCGCAGTGCAGTTCGAGGAGGTCGAAGCCGGCCCTTGCGGCGCGGCGGGCCGCAAGGGTGAACTGCCCGGTGATCTCCGCCAGGTCCGCCTCGGTCAGCTCCCTGGGCACCTGGTTGAGCGCGGAATAGGGGATCGGGGACGGGGCGCGCACCTCCCAGTTGCCCTCCTCCAGCGGCTGGTCGATGCCCTCCCACATGAGGCGCGTGGACCCCTTGCGCCCTGAGTGGCCGAGCTGGAGCCCGATCCGCGCGCCGGTGCCGGCGTGCACGAAGTCCACGATCCGCCGCCACGCCGCTTCCTGCTCGCCGGTGTACAGGCCGGCGCAGCCGGGGCTGATCCGGCCCGTGTCCGACACGCACACCATCTCGGTCATGACCAGGCCAGCGCCGCCGAGCGCCTTGCTGCCCAGGTGCACCAGGTGGAAGTCGCCCGGGACGCCGTCCCGGGCCGAGTACATGTCCATCGGCGACACGATGACCCGGTTGGCCAGCTCCAGCTGGCCGATCCGGCCCGGCTGGAACATCGGCGGGCGGACGCCCGGTGCCTGCCCGCCGGCCGCCTGCTGGCCGGCCGCGAACCAGCGGTCCATCCCGGCGACGAACTCTGGATCGCGCAGCCGCAGGTTGTCGTAGGTGACCCGGCGGCTGCGGGTGATGATGTTGAACGCGAACTGCTCGGGGTCCTGGCCGGTGTACTGCCCGATGTTCTCGAACCACTCCAGGCTGGCCTGGGCGGCACGCTGGGTCGACGCGACCACCGGCCGGCGTTCTGCCTCGTAGGCGGCCGCCGCGGCCGGCACGTCCGGCTGCTCGTGCAGGCAGGCGGCGAGCGCCAGCGCGTCCTCCATGGCCAGTTTGGTGCCCGAGCCGATGGAGAAGTGCGCGGTGTGCGCGGCGTCGCCGAGCAGGACCACGTTGCCGTGCCGCCAGCTGGCGCACCGGACCGTGGTGAAGTTCACCCACCGGGAGTTGTTGCCGACGATCTCGTGCCCGCGCAGTGCTAGCCCCGACCCCGCCGCCCCGCCCCGTGCTAGCCCCGACCCCGCCGCCCCGCCCAAGACGTCGGCGCACAGTTCCCTGATGAGCTCGATGGATGCCTCATCGCTGCGGCCCGGTGGCAGGTGCGCGGCCGCGGCGGCCGGGCCGGCGAACCCGGCGCGGCGCCACACGTCCTCGTGCGCCTCCAGGATGAACGTGCTCGCATCCCGGCTATACGGGTAGCCGTGGACCTGCATGACCCCGGCCGGAGTCTCCAGGATGTAGAACTTGAACGCGTCGAAGACCAGGTCGGTGCCGAGCCAGATGTAGGCGCAGCGGCGGGTCTCCAGTTCCGGGCCGAACGAGCCGGCCAGCCGCTGCCGGGTCTGCGAGTTGGCGCCGTCGGCGGCGACCACGAGGTCATAGCCGGCCGCGAGCACCTCCGCGTGCGGCGCCTCCGCGCGGAACTGCACCTGCACCTCCAGCTCGGCGCACCGGCGCTGCAGGATGGCCAGCAGGCGGTGCCGGCTCATCGCGGCGAAGCCGTGCCCGCCGGAGGTGAGCACCGTGCCGTGGTAGTGCACGTCGATGTCGTCCCAGCGGGCGAACTCCCGCTCCATCCGCGCGAACACCTCAGCGTCGGCGTGCTCGATCCCGCCCAGCGTCTCGTCGGAGAACACCACGCCGAAGCCGAACGTGTCGTCGGGCGCGTTCCGCTCCCAGAGGTGCACCTCATGGCGGGGATCGAGCTGTTTGGCCAGCGCGGCGAAGTACAGCCCGCCAGGCCCCCCGCCGAGCACGGCGATGCGCACGGCGCTTAGCTCCTTCCAGGTGCCTGCCGTGCTCAACATATGTCGTGATCTGCACGACCGTCAATAAGACAACATGCTTAACGGCCCTCGCGTGGTTGCCCTGTGCGGTATCCCGGCAGCATCCGCCCGTCTCGGCGCCCGGATCCGGCCGGTGTGGTATCACGGGGCGTGGGCGTCGAACGGATCAACCCCGGCGAGCTAGCCCCGCCGTCGGGGTTCTCGCATGCGGTGGCCGCCAGTGGCCGCCTGATCTTCCTTGCCGGGCAAACCGCTCTGCGCGCGGACGGACGGATCGAGGGCGGGAGCGTACTGCACCAATTTGAGCGCGCCATGGGAAACCTTCTCGTGGCCCTGCGCGCGGCGGGTGGCGGTCCGGCGGACCTGGTGAGCCTGACCTTGTACCTCGTGGACATCGACGGCTACCGGGCCCATGCCCGCGAGGCGGGGGAGATCTGGCGGCGCCTGGCCGGGCGGGATTACCCGGCGATGGCCGCCATCGGGGTGCACCGGCTGTGGGACCCCGAGGCGCTGGTCGAGGTGCAGGGGATCGCCGTGCTGAGCGCGGACGGATCGGGCCTCGGCTGGCCCGGCGTGGCCCGGCCGGGGTGGCTGCCCGGCTAGCCAGCGGCCATGCCCGGCGCGCGGCTATCCTCGCCGTCATGCCAACGTTGGCGGTTGTGGGCGCAGGGCCGAAGGGAATCGCGATCGCCGCCAAGGCGCGCGCCCTCGCGGCGGCGGGGCTTGACGCGCCGCGGGTGGTGCTGGTGGACCGGGGCGCCGTGGCGGGGAACTGGAGCGGGCGGCAGGGCTACACCAGCGGCCTGCTGCCCCTGGGCACGCCGCCAGAAAAGGACGTCGGCTTCCCCTACGCCGACAGCTGGGGGCTGGCCTCGCCGGCGGTTTCGGCGGCGATGTCGGACTACGGCTGGCAGCGGCATCTCATCGCGCACGGCGAGTACGCCGACTGGGTCGACCGGGGCCGGCTGCGCCCGACGCACCGGCAGTGGAGTTTCTACCTGCGCGAGGTCGCCGAGAAGGCGGAGGCCGAGATCATCGCCGGTGAGGTCGCCGGCCTGGAGACCGCCGGCGGGCGCTGGCGGCTGGCGCTTGAGTCATCGGAACCGGTCTGGGCGGACGGCGTCGTCTTCACCGGGGCGGGCACACCGATCGGCGTGCCCGGCCAGCCGGACCAGCACCCGCGGGTGCTCGACGGGCGCAGCTACTGGCTGGCCAAGTGGGCCCACGGCCCGCACATGGCGGAGAACGTGTGCGTGATCGGCAGCGGCGAGACCGCGGCCTCGGTGGTCATCAGCCTGCTCAGCAGCTGGCACAAGAGGTCCACGATCGACGTGCTGACCAGCCGGGGGGTCCTGTATTCGCGGGGGGAGAGCCTCGACGAGAACCGCTTCTACTCCGATCCGGGCGACTGGCCGCGGCTGGCCGAGTCGCACCGGCGCGAGTTCCTCGAGCGCACCGACCGCGGCGTGTTCTCGCTGCAGGCCGAGGCGGCCCTCAGCCAGTCGCGCGGCTTCCGCACGCTGGCCGGGCGGGCGGTGCGGATCGACGCCGGCGAACGGCAGGTCATCGTCACCATCGAGTACGGCACCGAACGTGAGCGGGTCGCCTATGACCTTGTTGTGGTCGCGATCGGGTTCGACGCGCGGTGGTTCGAGGCCCTGCTCGGCGAGGAAGCCCGCGGCCGGCTCAAGATCGCGCTCGCCGGTGAGGAGCTCGCCCGGCGGATCGAGGTTGACCTGTCGGTCGCTGGCTTGGACCCGCCCCTGCATCTGCCCGTCGTTGCCGGGCTGGCTCAGGGGCCGGGATTTCCGAACTTGAGCTGCCTAGGCCTGTTGAGCGACCGCATCTTGCGCCGCTATGTCAGGCTGGCGGCGCCGGCGCGCGCCGCGGCCGAGGGGAGGGAACGTGTCGGAGAACCCTGACCTGGTGTGGGAGAGCGATGATTGCGTCCGCCGGACGGTGGTCATGCCGGCGGCGCTGGCCGAGCGGCTCGCCGCCGAGGCCGAGCGGCGCGACATCTCGGTGAGCGACCTGCTGGCCGAGTACGCGGAGGAAGGCCTGGGGCGCAGCACGCCCGGCTGACGCCCGCGTGGTTCCTAGCCCTCACCGGGGGACTGCGCCTGGGCGGCGTGCTCGCGGGCTGCGCCGGCCAGCCGCGACTGGAGCGTGAAGAACACCTCGGCCGCCTGGGCGCCAGCCCAGCCGGGCGGGAGGAGCTCCGCCGGGAGCCCGGGGTCTAGGTACGGCAGCCGCCGCCAGTCCGTCAGCACCCGCACGTAGTCGGCGAACGCCTGCTGCGGGTGGGCGGCGGCTCGCCGCCGCGCCCAGCCGCGCAGCACGGGTTCGTGAGCGGTGACGAAATCACGGGCGAGGCGTTCGGTCTGGTCGAGGTCCCACCACTGACGCACCTTCGCGGCCAGGTCGCCGGCGCCAGGGGCCAGGTGGTCGGCGCGGAAGAGGTCGGCGTACCCGGCCAGGCCCAGCCTGGCGAGCATGTCGGCGGTCGCCTCGTGCAGGTAGGCGGGGGCGATCCAGACCCCGGGCGCGGCGGTGCCGAACCCGAGGCGGGACAGCTGGGACCGCAGCACGTGCCGCTTATGCCGCTCGGCCTCGGGCACCGAGAACACCGCCAGCAGCCACCCGTCGGCGAGTCTGGCCCGCTCCCTGCGGAAGATCCGGTGATCGCCCTCGGCCAGGATCGCCTGCGCGGTCTGCGACAGCTCGTACCCGGCGGCGCCCGCCCTGCGCCGGGCGTGCAGGATCTCGCGGCGCTTGAGCCTGGAGATGGACGACCGGACCGCTGGCTCGTCCACGCCGAGGTCGGCGAGCAGGCTGACCAGGGAGGCGACGGACATCCAGCCGCCCTCGGCGCGCGAGTACAGGCCGTACACGGTGACGATCAGGTGCCGGGGCTGTGCGCCCCGCGGTTCCGGCCCGGCTGCCGCGTCTGGTACGGCCGTCATCAGGACACGATAGCGCTACGGCCGGGCGGAGGCGTCCGGCGTGCGCCGGGGCCCGGCGCGGGGACCGTGACAGTTCCATGGCGACATTGAGGGGGTAAGGTCCAGTCTGCTCAGCCCGGCAGGCCGGGACGGCGGATAATGAACGGATTTGGGAAGCCGGTTACCCCGGCGAGGAGGCGCGGCGATGACCAGGACCGCCCCGGTGGCCAGTCCCGTGGACTTCCAGTCCTACGGCGACTACTCGGTGAAGGCGCCGGTGCGGGCGGACGGGGCCTTCGTTCGCCCGCTGTACCCGTTCCAGGGAAGGATCAGCGCCGACGGGTCCAGCGGGTACCCGGCCGAGCGTGGCCGCTACCACCTCTACGTCTCCCTGGCCTGCCCGTGGGCGCACCGCAGCGTGATCGTGCGCGGGCTGATGGGCCTGGAGGACGTCGTGTCGATGTCGGTGGTGGACCCGGTCCGGGACGGGCGCGGCTGGGCGTTCCGCGAGGGGCCGGGGTACGGGCCCGATCCGGTCAATGGGTTCACGCTGATCCGGGAGGCCTACGAGGCGACAGAGCCGGGCTATGACGGGCACATCTCGGTGCCGGTGCTGTGGGACCGGGCGACGGCGCAGATCGTGAGCAACAACTTCCCCGACATCACGATCGACCTGGGCACGCAGTTCGGCGCCTTCGCGCGTACCGGCGCCGACCTGTACCCGGAGCGGCTGCGCGCGGAGATCGACGCCCTCAACGGGGTCGTCTACGCGACCGTCAACGACGGCGTGTACCGGTGCGGGTTCGCGAGCACCCAGCAGGCCTACGACGCGGCGGTCGCGGCGCTGTTCGCCACGCTCGACGAGCTCGAAGAGCGGCTGGCCGGCCGCCGGTACCTGTTTGGCGGGCAGATCACCGAGGCGGACGTGCGGCTGTGGGTGACGCTCGCCAGGTTCGACAGCGTCTACGTCACCCACTTCAAGGCGAACGTGCGCCGGCTCGTCGACTACCCGAACCTCTGGGCTTACGCCCGTGACCTGTACCAGCACCCGGCCTTCGGGCCGACCACCAACTTCGATCACATCAAGCGGCACTACTACACGACGCACCCGCACCTCAACCCGCAGCGGATCGTGCCCGCCGGGCCGATTCTCGACTGGTCGGCGCCGCATGACAGGGAGCGCCTCGGGGCCTGACCGCTGACCGTAAGCCGGCCCGCTCCGGGGTACTTCCATGATCCTGAAGCTTTCTACTGCAATACGTGGGACAGGCCTTCAGGCTCATGGAACTGAGGGGTTCACCCGGGTTCGCGAATGACCTCGGCCGGGTCTTTGTCGGTGCGCAACCCCCGGTAGGACGGCGCGCGCATGCGCCCCGCGCGGGTCCAGCCGGTGAAGGCCACGTCGGCCACGAGCAGCGGTTCCGCCCACACGGCGTCGCGCGCGTGGTCGGCGGGCAGGGGGGCGGCGAACGGCGAGGTGTCCCGGCGCAGCGGTTGGAGCCGCTGGGTCAGCAGGCGCAATGCCTGGTCGGTGAACCCGGTCCCCACGTGCCCGGCATAGGCAAGACCGCCGGGTTCCTGGACTCCGACCAGCAGCGAGCCGATCTGCCCGGTCCGGTTGCCCTTGCCCGGCCGCCAGCCGCCGATCACGGCCTCCTGCCGCCGCATGTTCTTGACCTTGCGCCAGCTCCCGGTCCGCTTCCCCGGCTCGTACCGGGAGTCGAGCCGTTTGGCGACGACGCCCTCCAGGTCATGCTGGACGGACACGGCCTTTACGCCGGCCCCTGGCTCCCCGGTGAACGAGGGCGGGGTCTGCCAGCTCGGCCCGTTCAGGGCCAGGCCGTCCAGGAGCGCGCGCCGCTGCGCGTAGGGCACATCCAGCAACGGCCGCCCGTCCAGGTGGAGCAGGTCGAAGGCCAGGTAGGTGACCGGGTAGTCGGTGGTCAGCCGCAACGCCGCGTCCGCGGACTGGACGTGCATCCGGGGCTGCAACGCCTCGAAATCCGGCCAGCCCGACTCGCCGAGCGCGACGACCTCCCCGTCGAGCAGGGCCTGCCGCCTGCCGAGGGCATTGCCCAGGCCGCGCAGTTCTGGGTAGGTCGGCGTGATGTCCTGGCCGGTCCGCGAGATCAGGCGGACCCGGCCGCCGTCGCAGTAGGCGAGCGCCCGCACGCCGTCCCACTTCATCTCCAGCGCCCAGCTGCCGTCGTCGGGCGGCAACTCGGCCTCGGTGCGGGCGAGCATCGGCGTCAGTATCCCGGGCAGCGCCTGCCGCTCCCGGTGCATCATCCAGTCGTCGCCACGGGTGTGGAACACCGTGTAGCCGCCCGCCAGCCGCCGGCCGCGCAGCACGACCTTGACCTCGTCGTCGGTCCATTTGACTGCCTCGTAGGTGCCCCGGTCCCAGATCGTGACCGTGCCGGCCCCGTACTCGCCGCGCGGGATTTCTCCGGAGAACCAGGCGTAGTCCAGCGGGTGGTCTTCGGTGTGGACGGCGAGGTGGTTGACGGCGGGATCCTCGGGCACCCCCTTGGGAACCGCCCACGAGACCATGACGCCGTCGCGCTCCAGCCGGAAGTCCCAGTGCAGCCTGCGCGCGTGGTGCTCCTGGACCACGAACATGCCCGCCTGCTCACTGGCACCCGCCTGCTCACCTGCTTGCCCGCTGGCGCCCGCCTGCCCGCTGGCGCCCGCCTGCTCGCGCCCGCCAACGCCAACCTGCTCGCCCTCGGCGGCCTGCCCGTCGGCCGGGGGTGGCGCGCCCGGCATCGGCTCGGGGGTGCGGTCCGCGCGGCGTTTGCGCCGGTACTCATCCAGGGAGCCCATGACCTTGGCCTACCCAGGGCGGAGTCGGCATGATCCCGCTGGCCCAGGTAGCGTCGAAGGCATGTGCCGCAACATCACCACGCTCCGGGGCCTCCAGCCGGAGGCGACCGGCGAGGAGATCGAGGCCGCCGCCCGGCAGTACGTGCGCAAGGTGAGCGGGGTCCAGACCGTGTCGCCCCGCACGGAAGCCGAGTTCGAGCGAGCGGTCCGTAAGGTGGCCGAGGCCACCACGGAACTCCTGGCCGGGCTCCCGCCGCGCACCCAGCCGCCGCCCACGCTCCCGCCGTTGCGGCGGATCGCAGCACGAAAGGCGGCCAGCTAAGGCTCGCCGCAGCGAGGGCCCCCGGCCGCTCCTGCGAACCGCGCTGAGGGCCAAGAGGCCTGCCATCAATACCTCTAGGGGGTATCTGAGGTGTGCGTGGCCAGTCGCTGCCGGACCGCCTCGTACAGGAGGATGGCCGCGGAGGTCGCGACGTTCAGAGAGTCCGCGCGGCCGAACATCGGGATGCGCACCCGGGTGTCCGCGCGCGCCAGCCAGTCGGCGGGGAGGCCGCCGGCCTCGGAGCCGACCACGATCGCGGTCGGGCCGGACAGGTCGGCGTCGGTCAGCAGCACCTCGCCGTCCGGGGCCGCCGCCATCAGCGCCAGCGATCGCGCCGCGATCCAGGCGAGGACCTCGGCGGAGGACGCCGAGGCCACCGGCACGGAGAAGACCGTCCCCTTGCTTGCCCGCACCACGTTCGGGTTGCCCCAGTCGGTCGCCGGGTCGGCGGCGATCACCGCCGCGACGCCGGCCGCGTCCGCTGTCCGCAGGATCGCGCCCAGGTTGCCCGGCTTCTCCACGCCCTCGCAGACCAAGACGAGCGGCCCGGCGCCCGGTTCGAGCAGGTCGAGGCCGGTTGGTATCGCAGGCACCACGGCGAGCCAGCCGTCGGGCGACTCGCGGTAGGCGATCTTGCCGAATACCGTCCGGCTGACCCGCACCACCTCGGCCCCGAGGCCGGCCACGCGGTCGATCATCGGCTGCGCGCCGGCGCCGGCCAGGTCCGGGCAGACGTAGAGGGCAAGCGGGCGGGCCCCGGCCGACAGCGCGAGATCGAGCTCCGCGTACCCCTCGACCAGGGTGACCCCGGCACGGTCGCGGGCGCGCCGGTGCCGCAGCGCGACCAGTTGCTTGACCCGGGCATTGGCCGGGCTGGTGATCTCCAGGCCAACTGGCGCCCGTACGCCGGCTCCCATGCGGTCATCGTAGGGGCGAGGCCCCGGCCATGGGCCGGCCCGGCGAGCGCGGTCTTCAGAGCCGGCTCGGGCCGTAAGCGGCTTAAGCGACCGGCCCATGGTGGTCCGCGCCGCGGGTGAGGTTCATGGCTCACGGGGGAAGTAGGTGTCCAGGAACTCGTTCCGGAACTTGCCTTCCGGGTCGAGGGAGTGGGCCAGGGCGCGGAAATCGTCCCAGCGCGGGTAGAGCCCGGCCACGTCCTCCGGCGGCAGGCCGAACAGCTTTCCCTTGTGGGGTGAGACGCAACCCTAGACCATGCGGGATCAGGATCGGCAGGCCGGTTCCATCGCGCTTCGGCAACGGAATCGGGCGCGGGCTGCCGCGGGCTAGTGCAGCGCCAGCAGGCACACGCCGGCGAGCAGCAGGAGCAGCACAACGACGACCGTCACCATGAGCGGGTCGTTCGGCGGCGCCTTCTCGGCAACGTGCCTGCCCATAGTGAAGCTCTACACCAGCTAGCCGTGAGGCGGAAGTCCCATTTTTGACCTATATCGCCCGTATCAGGTCAACAGGAGGCGGCCAGCACGGTGCCGACCATCCCGCCGAGCGTCTCGTAGGCCGAACCCGGGTTGACCACGGCACCGAACACCGCCCGGGCGGCGACCGAGATGCCGGCCCCGACGCCCACGATCACCGTGGAGTGGCCGAGTGCGAAGAAGAACCCGGTGGCCGGGGGCCGCTGGCCACCGGCCATGAGCTTGCGG
>Ga0207684_10003746_pt1 | contig 14695 bp, 10 predicted proteins | sample KBSK5501metaG_FD_184342 | JGI IMG/M metagenome (GOLD analysis project Ga0207684, IMG submission 184342) | Corn, switchgrass and miscanthus rhizosphere microbial communities from Kellogg Biological Station, Michigan, USA - KBS K5-50-1 metaG... | ecosystem: Host-associated > Plants > Roots >...
GTCGGTCGCCGGCGAGCGGGCCCGCCGCTCGAACTTCGTGTACGGGTCGACGAAGGCCGGCCTCGACGCGTTCTTCCAGGGCCTCGGCGACGCGCTCGTAGGCACCGGCGCGTCGGTGATGATCGTTCGGCCGGGCTTCGTGCACACGAAGATGACCGAGGGTCTCGATCCCGCGCCGCTGGCCACGACGCCGGAGGCGGTGGCTGAGGCGATCGTCCGGGGCCTCGAGCGCGGCTCCGAGATCGTGTGGGTCCCACCGGCGCTGCGCTGGGTGATGACTGCGCTCCGGCACGTCCCCCGGCCGCTGTTCCGCAAGCTCCCGCTCTGACGATGGACGAGCCGCCGCCCCGCGGCGAGCGCGTCATCGCGGCGTTCGACTTCGACAAGACGATCTCGACGCGCGACAACGTCGTGCCGTTCCTCCGAGCCGTGGTCGGACAGGCACGGCTGACCCGGGCGTTGCTCGCGATCAGCCCGCGCCTCGTCCGGGCGGCGCTGGACGACGAGCGGCGGGACGCAGCGAAGGTCGCGCTGGTTCGGCAAACGTTGACGGGCTACGACGCTGCCCGCGTCAGCGCCGTGGCGGCCGAGTTCGCCGAGGACGTCGTCGCCCGGCACCTGCGTCCGGACGTGGTCGAACGGGTCGCCTGGCACCGGAACCAGGGGCACGAGCTCGTGATCGTGTCGGCGTCGTTCACGAACTACCTCGATCCGATCGCGGCCCGGCTCGGGTTCGCCGCCGTGCTCGCCACCGAGCTCGCCGTCGGCGACGACGGGCGGCTCACGGGCGAGCTCGTCCGACCCAACGTGCGCGGCGCCGAGAAGGTGCGACGCCTCGACGAATGGCTCGGCGCCGGGCCGGCGTTCGTGTGGGCCTACGGCGACAGCTCCGGCGACCGCGATCTCCTGGCGCGCGCCGACCAGGGAGTCATGGTCGGCGGACGCGCTGGGCGCACCTGATCGCGAGCGCGCGCTACCAGTAGAGCTTCACGTAATAGCGGGTGTACGGGAGGTAGTCGTACAAGGCCTGGCCGGGACACTCGGTCGACGACGTGTCGCGGTGGCCGAGGATGTCGGCCGCCGGGTCGTCGAACGGGTTGTCGCCGTGGATCTTGAGCTTCCAGCGGATGACGTTCTCGAGGGTGCCGAGCGCTCCGTTCGACGGGAGGACGTCGCTGAACGTGCCGAGCATCGCCACGCCCGTCGTCCCGTAGTTCGCGCCGATCGCGTGGGCGCCGACGACCGATTGGTCGATGCCTCCCAGGCGACCTTCGTACGGGACGCCGTAGTTGTCGATAATGAAGTTGTACGCGATGTCGCAATACCCCAGCGACTGCACGTGGTACGCCCAGATGCCGCGCATCATGCCGATGCTGTCGCCGGGTCCGTAGGCGTTGCTGTTGACCGTGTGATGCACGATCGCGGTGCTCATGTACGGCGCGTACTCGGGCCCGCCCGGGCACGCGTCCCAGTTCCACGGGAGGTCCGGCGCCCAGCTCGATCGCGGGACGATCCCGTCCGGGGCCGGCTGCGCAGGCGGACCGTCCTTGGTCGGCGCGCAGGCGACGCCGACCGCGACCACCGCGACGACGAGCACCGCGAGCAGACGGCGGCGGCGCACGATGAACGCCACCGCCAGCGATGCGAGCGCGGCCGCAGCCAGCCCCTGCCCGAGGCCGAGCGCCTGCTCCGCTGGCTGCGACGTGGTGGTCGTCGACGTCGACGACGACGATGAGCCGCCCGGACCACCGGCCGGCACCGACGGCGTCGGCGCGCTCGGCACCGGCGGCGCGGTGGAGGGCGGCGAGTCCGCGGTTGTGCTCTCGATGCTCGTCTCCGGCTTCTTGCCGGTGGTCGAGTCCACGACGTGGAGCTTGAGGTCCTGAGCCGTGCCGTCGTCGAGCCGGACGCGGACGCCGCTCACGTTCTTGCCGACCCAGACCGGGTCCGTGATGTTCTTGGGGGCGACCTTGGCGACGGCGGCGGCTTCCTTCGAGCCGGGATCCGGGCCGTTGTCGATGGCCTCGAGCTCGGACGCCTTCCGCCAGGTTCCGCGCTGGTCCCGGACCTCGACTGTGAACTTGGCGCCTGGGTCGCCGTCCCACTGCACGCCGACGAGGTTGGCGTCGGTGCCGACCTGGCTCTCCCATCCCGAGCCGACCGGCGCCTGGTCAGCCGTAAGGTCGACCTTGTCCGTCTTGGGTCGCGGCCTCGGCAGCGGCCCCTGGCCCTGCTGCCCGAAGGCGGCCGCGGCGAGCACGACCACGGACACGGCCGCGACCGCCACGCCGGCGACGAGCTTCGTGCGGCGGGACCGGATGCGGATCCGTCGCATCCGTCGGGTCGTGCGGTCCATCGGTCAGCTCCCGGGGCCTCGGAGATGTGCGGATTGCAGGAGGTCGAGGCAGTTTTGCAGGTCGGCCACGCTCCGCGGGGGATCGACACGCAGGGGCCGTGACTGAAGGGAGAATTTCCCGGAAGGTCGCGCTTCTCGCCGTTTGCGTACCCTCTTCGATGTGGACAAGCGGCGGCGCCTGAGCGCCTGGCTCCGGGGCGACGGCATCGAGATCGGCGCCCTCCACGTCCCGCTCGGGATCCACCGGGAGGCGCGGGTCCGATACGTCGACCGGCTGACGGTCGAGGAGCAACGCCGGCAGTACCCGGAGCTGGCCGGCGTGCAACTGGCCCCCGTCGACGTCATCGGGAGCGCCGAAGACCTGAGCGCGTTCGACGACGGCTCCGTCGACTTCGTGATCGCCAACCACCTTCTCGAGCACCTCGAGGATCCGATCGCGGGGCTGCTCGAGTTCGCGCGCGTCCTCAAGCCGGGCGGGATCGTCTACCTGGGCCTCCCGGATCAGCGCCGGACCTTCGACCGCGAGCGCGAGCTGACGAGCGTGGACCACCTGGTGCGTGACCACGAGGACGGAGCGGTCACCAGCCGGCGCGACCACTACGTCGACTGGGCGCGTCATGTCGCCCACGTCCAACCGGGCGATCTCGACGGTTACGTCGAGAGCACCATGGCCGACGCGTACAGCATCCACTTCCACTGCTGGCAGCCGGACACGTTCCTCGACTTCTTCGTCAGCGTCCGCGAGAAGTTCGGCCTCGACTTCGAGATCGTCGCCTTCGTGCCCCCCGAGGACAAGGACGACGTCGAGTTCATCCTCATCCTCGCCAAGGGGCGGAACAACGGCGTGCGCCTGCCGCCGGGACCGCCACCGTCTCAGCTCCGGGACGCGGTGTTGCACAGCCGGTTCGGTCCTCCGCTCCGTGCGCTCCGACGCGCAACGAAGCGATCGCGAAACTGACAGGCAAGGTGCGGGAGGCGCTCCGGTAGCCTGTCCTCGATGTCCGATTTCCTGGCGGCCCTACGTGATCGCGTCCTGATCTTCGACGGCGCCTTCGGGACGTGGGTGCAGGACCAGGACCTCGGTCCCGACGACTTCGGCGGCCCCGAGCTCGAGGGCTGCAACGAGCACGTCGTGCTCACCCGCCCCGACGTCATCGCAGAGATGCACCGCGAGTTCTTCGAAGTCGGTGTCGACGCGGTCGAGACGGCCACATTCGGGTCGTTCCCTGTCGTCCTGTCCGAGTACGGCATCCCCGAGAAGACCTACGAGCTCAACGAGACGGCCGCCCGCATCGCCAAGGAGGTCGCCTCCGGCTATGCGACACCGGACCGGCCCCGCTGGGTGGTCGGCTCCATCGGTCCCGGCACGAAGCTCCCGTCGCTCGGCGCCATCGCCTTCGCCGAGCTCCGCGACGGCTACGAGACGCAGGTCGACGGGCTGCTCGCCGGCGGCGTCGACGTCCTCCTCATCGAGACCGTCTACGACCTGCTCCAGGGCAAGGCCGCGATCGTCGCGGCCCGGCGGGCGATGGCGAAGGCCGGCCGCGAGGTCCCGCTGATGGTGCAGGTCACGGTGGAACTGACCGGCCGCATGCTCGTCGGCACCGAGATCGGCGCCGCGCTCACCACGCTCGAGGCACTCAACCCCGACGTGATCGGCTTGAACTGCGCCACCGGTCCGAGCGAGATGACCGAGCACCTCCGGCACTTGTCGCAGCACGCGCGCACGTTCCTCTCGGCGCTGCCGAACGCGGGCCTCCCGTCGGTGGTCGACGGGCGCACGCATTACGACCTCACGCCCGACGAGCTCGCCGAGGCGCACGACCGGTTCACGAGCGAGCTCGGCGTCAACATCGTGGGCGGTTGTTGCGGCACGACGCCCGAGCACCTGCGCCGCGTCGTGGAGACCATCGGGAAGCGCGCCCCTCTCGAGCGCCACCCGGTGCACGAGCCCGGGTGCGCGTCGATCTACAGCCACGTGCCCTTCCACCAGGAGACGTCGTTCCTCGTCGTCGGCGAGCGCACCAACACGAACGGCTCGAAGAAGTTCCGCGAGGCGATGCTCGAGGAGGACTGGGAGACGTGCGTGCATATGGCGCGCGAGCAGGTCAAGGAGGGCTCGCACGTGCTCGACGTCTGCGTCGACTACGTCGGGCGCGACGGCACGGCCGACATGGACGAGATCGCGTCGCGCTTCGCCACCCAGGCGTCGATCCCGCTCGTGTTCGACTCGACCGAGCCCCAGGTCATGGAAGCGGGCCTCCAGCACTTCGGCGGCAAGCCGATCCTGAACTCGGCCAACCTCGAGGACGGCGACGGCGAAGGCGCGCGCCTCGACCGGGTGTTCAAGCTCGCGCGTGAGTACGGCGCCGCCGTCGTCTGCATGACGATCGACGAGGAGGGCCAGGCCCGCACGACCGACTGGAAGTTCCGCATCGCCAAGCGGATCTACGACCTCGCGCAAGAACGCTACGGGCTCGAGCCCACCGACCTGATCTTCGACTGCCTCACGTTCCCGCTCTCGACCGGCCAGGACGACCTCCGCCGCGACGGCATCGAGACGATGGAGGCCATCAAGCGGGTGAAGGCGGAGCTGCCGGGCGCGTCCACGATCCTCGGCGTGTCGAACGTGAGCTTCGGCCTCAAGCCCGCCGCCCGTCACGTGCTGAACAGCGTGTTCCTCCACGAGTGCGTGGAGGCCGGCCTCGACGCCGCCATCGTGCACGCGGCCCGCATCATGCCGATGCACAAGATCGACGACCGCATCCAGGACGTCGCGCTCGACCTCGTCTACGACCGCCGGCGCGACGGCTACGACCCGCTGACCGAGTTCATGGCGCTGTTCGAGGGCGTCGAGGCGAGCGCGGTCGAGCAGGAGGACCGGTCGGGATGGCCGGTCGAGGAGCGCCTCAAGCACCGCATCATCGACGGCGACCGCGACGGCATCGAGGCCGACCTCGACGAGGCGCTCACCACCCGCCCCGCGTTGTCGGTCATCAACGACGTGCTGCTCGACGGCATGAAGGTGGTCGGCGACCTGTTCGCGTCGGGCGACATGCAGCTGCCGTTCGTGCTCCAGAGCGCGGAGACCATGAAGACGGCCGTCGCGTTCCTCGAGCCGCACATGGAGAAGGCCGACTCGGGCGGCAAGGGCCGGGTCGTGATCGGCACGGTGAAGGGCGACGTGCACGACATCGGCAAGAACCTCGTCGACATCATCCTCACCAACAACGGCTACGAGGTCGTCAACCTCGGGACCAAGGTGCCGCTCACGGAGTTCGTCGACAAGGCGACCGAGGTCGAAGCCGACGCCATCGGCATGAGCGGCCTGCTCGTGAAGAGCACGATCATCATGCGCGAGAACCTCGAGGAGCTGAACGACCGCGGCCTCGACCGCATCCCCGTGCTCCTGGGCGGCGCCGCGCTCACGCGCAACTACGTCGAGCGGGACCTGCGCGAGGTCTACAAGGGTCGCGTCTTCTACGGGAAGGATGCGTTCGAGGGGCTGCGGACGATGGACACGCTCGTCGAGGGCAAGCGCAGCGGGCAGCTCGACCCTGACTTCGGGCGAGCCCTCGAAGGGCGGGCGCTACCGCCCCGCAAGTCGCAGCGCGCCGCCGAGGACGCGGCCGATGTCCCGGCGCGCTCGGACGTCGCCACCGACGTCCTGGTGTTCGAGCCCCCGTTCCTGGGCGCACGCGTCGCCAAGGGCATCTCGATCGACGACATCGCCTCGTACCTCAACGAGACGGCGCTGTTCCGCAACCAGTGGCAGTTCCGGCCCGAGAAGCGCGACGGCCGGTCGGGCGGCGACGGCGGCTCTGCCGACCGTCGCCGCACGAGCCCGAGCCCGCGAGGGCGAGACAGCGAACGTTCCGAGACCGACGCCGAGTTCAAGGACCGGATCCGGGCCGTCCTGCGCGACCAGCTCGACCGGGCCAAGGCGGAAGGGCTGCTCGTCCCGGCCGTCGCCTGGGGGTACTTCCCCGTGAACGCCGACGGCGACGACCTCGTCGTCTGGACCGACGACGACCGCGCCACCGAGCGGCTGCGGTTCCGCTTCCCGCGCCAGCAGAAGGACCGGTTCCTCTGCATCTCCGACTTCTTCCGCCCCGCCGACTCGGGCGACAAGGACTACGCCGGCTTCCACGTCGTCACGATCGGCGACGAGGCCAGCCGGCGCGAGCAGGAGCTGTTCGCGTCGGACAGGTACCAGGACTATCTCCTCCTGCACGGGCTGTCGGTCGAGATGGCCGAGGCGCTGGCCGAGCTGTGGCACCGCCGCATCCGCGAGGAATGGGGCTTCGCCGGCGAGGACGGCCCGACGCTGGCGGGGCTCTTCCGCCAGCAGTACCGGGGGTCGCGCTACTCGTGGGGCTACCCGGCCTGCCCCGACCTCGAGGACCAGACCAAGGTGGCGGAGCTGCTCGACATCGAACGCATCGGCGTGACCCTCACCGAGGAGTTCCACCTCGTGCCCGAGCAGAGCACGTCGGCGATCGTCGTCCCCCACCCCGAGGCGAAGTACTTCATCGCATGAGGTCCTGCCAGGCGTGGTCGCCCACAAGACCTGATCGCCGACCGGACGCCGGATAGCAATCGTGCAACGCGCAGCTCGTTACCTCCTCGTCGGCGGTACCGCGGCTGCGGTGATCGGGCTCGGCTTGGCTCACGCCACGATCCACGACGAGGTGTACTTCCGCTCGTTTCGGTTGTGGTGGGCACTTGCGTACATCATCCTGCTCTGCGCGTCCGCGTACGCGATCGGCCTTCCCAACCTCGTCCGAGGCCGACAGGCTCCGGTCGCGGCTCTCGGGGCCGTGGCGGTCGCCGCGGTCGGCATGTCGCTGTTCCAGCTCGTCGCCGGGACCGCCCTCCTGCCGCGCTTCGTGGTGTTTGCCGCGGCCCTCACGCTCATCCCGTGGTACGTGCTGTGCACGGCCCTGGCGCTGAAGGGCCGGGCGGGCGCCCAAGAGCGAGATCGAGTGGTCATCGTGGGCGACACGAGCGAGGCCGAGTCCCTCCGGGACGAGCTCGCCCGCACTCCCGAGCGTCACGCTCAGCTCGTCGGGGCGCTCACTTGCTCCGAAGCCTCGGCTGTCGAAACGGGGCGGTATCCGCTCGAAGCGCTGGTAGGACGCACCGGGGCCACGCTGGTTGCTCTCGCCCAGTCCGCCCAAGCAGAGGAGCGCGTCGTCGCCCAGGCTGCGGATCTCCATGCCGCGGGGGTACGCATCCGGACGTTGACCGGATTCTGCTCGGAATGGCTCGGGAGGCTCCCCCTCTCGGAGCTCGAGCGGGCCTCGCTGCTCTTCGACATCGGCGACCTGCATCGCGCCACGTATGCACGTCTAAAGCGGATCGTCGACGTCGCGTTCGCCGTCTTGGGGCTGATGCTTCTGGCGATCGCGATTCCGTTCATCGTTGTCGGCAACCTCGTTGCCAACCGGGGCCCACTCTTCTTTCGCCAACCACGGGTCGGACGCAATGGCGAGACGTTCCGGATCTTGAAGTTCCGCACCATGCGCACCGACGCGCACGGAGAAGGCGAATGGACTGCCGAGGACGACCCGCGGCTCACGCCGTTCGGGCGGATCCTGCGGCGGCTCCACATCGACGAGCTTCCGCAGATGCTCAACATCCTGCAAGGCGAGCTGTCGGTTGTCGGTCCTCGACCCGAACAGCCGCGTTATGTCGATGAGTTGATCGAGAAGATTCCCTTCTACGAGCTCCGTCACCTCGTCCGCCCGGGTCTCACTGGGTGGGCTCAGGTCAAGTACGAGTACGGCGCAACCGATTCCGACGCGCTCGAGAAGCTCCAATACGACTTCTTCTACCTGCAGAACCAAAGTGTGAGCCTCGACGTGCGCGTGATCCGGCGCACCATTCGCCACGTGTTCGACATGGCTGGTCGCTGAGGGCGCCCTTCGATCAGGATCGGCGTTTTCGAGCCGATGCGAGGCGGAGCACCTCGGCGTACGTCTCCTCATAGCGCCGCACGACGGACGCCAGCGAGTACCGGTCGACGATCGCCGCTCTCCCGCGGGCACCCATTGAGCGCCGCTCCGCCCCGCTCATGTCGAGCAGCTCGATCGTCGCCCCCGCAAGGGCGAGAGGGTTTCGCACCGGAACCACGCGACCCGCGTCGCCGACCAACCGGGCCGCGTTCCCAGTGTCGGTTGCCACGCACGGCACACCGGTCGCCATCGCCTCGCCGATGGCGATCGAGAACGCTTCGCCGAAAGCCGATGATGAGACCGCGACATCCAAGGCGGCAGTCACGGCGGGCATATCGTCTCGGACACCGAGCACGGCCACGCGATCCTGAATCCCGCTCGCCCGGAGCAGGTCGACGAGGTCGGCATTTCCGGGCGTGACGCCACGCCCGCAGAGAACGAACCGGACTCCTGGCACTTCGTCGACGACGTGGCGGGCGGCCATGGCAAACGTGCGGTGATCCTTCTGCGGGTCGAAACGAGCGACCAGCCCGACGATCGGTGTCGACTCGTCCCACCCGAGTTGGTCGCGCACCGCAGCCCGGGCTTGGTCGTCGGACCGGAAGCGGTCGGTATCAAAGCCGTTCGGGACGACCCGGAACTTGTCGGCTCGATAGCCCATGGCCGCGTGGGCCTGTGCCGCCTCCGGCGAAACGCAGAGGATGAGCGTCGGAAGCCAGCGCGACAGCGGCGCGCAGATCCTGGCGGCCAGGACGTTCGATCGCAGCCCCGGTTCGGGCCGCAGGTCGGTTTGATGGATGCTCCAGAGCAGCGGCACGCGACCGACACACAAGGTCACGAGACCTCCGATCAGATCTGCCTTGTATAGCCAGGTCTCCACCAGATTCGGGCGTTCCCGCCGGAGGAGCCGAACGAGCGCGAGAGGATCGGTTGCGACGCGCACCGCGTGGACGGGCACACCCGCCGCCTCCAATGGCTCCGCAAGGGGCCCGCGTCCAGTGAGTGAGATCACGACCGGCTCGAAACGAGAACGATCGAGACGCGTGACGACGTTGACGAGCTGATGCTCGGCGCCGCCGGGCTCGAGGCCGGTGATCACATGAGCGACTCGTATCATGAGCGCGATTTCCGGTCGGGATCGCGTCCGGGAATCGTCGAGCCGGCCGACGGGGAAACCGCTGCGATGACCAAGAGCACAGCCGACCTTACCGTCGACGCTTGCCCGCTCTGCGGCTGTCGGTCTTCGAACGTGGTCGAGTTCATTCCGTACGCATCGATCTGGGCGGAGCTCGAACGGCAGCTTGGTCTCGTCACTCCCGCCGAACTGCGCCGACGCTTTACACCCGTTCCCGAAGCATTGCTGTTCGCGTGCTCGACGTGCGGGCTCGAGTACTTCTCCCCGCACAATCAAGGTGACGCGGCGTTCTACGCCTTTCTGACGTCGGCGGAAGCGGGCTACTACACGAATCGCCGTTGGGAGTACTCCGTGGCCGAGAAACTGCTCCACAGCGGCGACTCGCTGCTCGACATCGGCTGCGGTGATGGCGCGTTCCTCAAGCAAATCGTTCGACGCGTTGGCAGGGCTGTTGGCGTCGACCAGAACCCGGAGGGAATCCGCCTCCTCGCCGAGGTCGGGATCGATGCTCGATGTACAGATCTGGAGGTCTTCGCGGCCGAGAATGCCGGCGGTTTCAATGTCGTCTGCGCTTTCCAGCTGCTCGAGCACATGCCGCGCGTCGATGCCTTCGCGGAGGCGGCCCGTCGTTGTGTTGCGCCGGGCGGACTGCTCCTCGTTTCGGTCCCGAACAACGACCGGCTGCGGCTGAATCCACTCGACCCGCTCGATTGTCCGCCTCATCACGTCTCGCGCTGGCGTCCGGCCCAGCTCCGAGAGTTCGCTCGCACCTTCCAATTCGATCTGGTCGACGTCATCTGTGAGCGACGCCGTCCGGGCGCGCTGCCGAGCCTCCTGGGCAGTCTCGGCAGGAGGACCTCGATGCTCCGCCACCGCGGTGCGGCCACATCGGCCGACGCGCACGAAGGGCGGTCCGAGCCGCGTGATCGATCCCGCAGGCCGACGCTCAGCACGCGACACCTGCGGAACCTCATGCTGGGCCATACGATGATCCTCGTCGCCCGCCGCCCCGCTTGAGCACGCGCGACCAAATCAGAACTGCGCAACGCAGGGAGAGAACGTTGCCGGACAGCTCCTCTGATCCTCGCCCGTCCCGGTATCTGGACGGAACGCAACTCGCGACTGCGCCGGACTGGTACGAGTCGGACGCCGCGTGGAAGGCGGAGCAGGTTCGCGACATGATGCGCAAGCACGGCATGGAGCCCGGTTCGATCTGCGACGTGGGCTGCGGAACCGGCGGCGTGCTCGACCACCTCAGTCGGACCCTGCCACCCACGACGAAGCTCGTCGGCTACGAGATGTCACCGCAGGCCGTCGCACTCGCCCCCGAAGCGCGGAAGCAACGCATCACGGTCGTGAGCGAATGGGCTGCGGAATGCGAGGGCGGTTTCGATCTCATGCTCGTGCTCGACGTCGTCGAGCACGTCGACGATTACCTCGGTTTCCTACGGACGCTCCGCGGGAAGGCGGGATCGTTCATCTTCCACATCCCGCTCGACGTGTCCGTGCAGACGGTGCTGCGAGCGTCGCCTTTCACTCGGGCACGCGAGTCGCTCGGTCATCTTCACTACTTCTCTCGCGACACGGCCCTGGCGACGCTGCACGACACCGGGTACGCGACCGTGGACGAATCGCTCACCCAGCCGGGCATCGACCTGTGGGGCGGGAAGTCGAGGCTCGCCCGGCTCCCGCGGAAAGCGGCGTTCCGTCTCAACCCCCGGCTGGCGGCAAGGGTGATGGGTGGCTTCTCGTTGCTCGTGCTCGCGAGGCCCGACGAGGCACGCTGAGCGTCGCGGCCTGCCACCCCACCACCGACGCGAGCCATCCGACGGCGAGCACAACCACACCGAGGAGCACCGAGGCTGCCACCCGAGGAGGCCACCGAGGATCAAGAAAGTACAGGATCGGCCCGCGCGCGCCGACCGTGAACCGATGGGCGACGGTCCAGTACAACGCCAGTTGCGCAACGACGAACGCGACGACGACGCCGGCAGCAAGCAGCCGCGTCGCGTGCGGCTGGAGTCGCTCCGCCTGATCGAGCAGGAACGCAGCGACCAGGGGCACGCCCACCGCCAGCGGCAGTGTGTACTTCGCCGAATAGTTCTCGACGTAGGTGTTGGCCGTCAGCGCGGTCAGGACGATCGGCGCGCTGACGACGCCGACGACGAGGCCGCCCAGGACCATCACGCCATGTCGACTAGTTCTCCGCGCTGCGGCAGCGACAAGTGCGAGCACCCCGGCGCCTGCGGCCACGATCACCACGGACACGGCCCCAGTGGCGATCGTGGCCGGGGGAACAGTGGGTTCGCCCGGCCAGCCGTCGAAACCCACCATGCCCGAGAGGAAGTAACCCGTTCGCTCAGCGACCGACTGTGCCGTCGCCAGTCGTCCCGGACGCGGCGCATGATTCGCCCAACGGATGAAGTCGTCCTGCGGTCTGCGGAGCAGGATCCATGCTGCGGCTGCCGCGCCAGCAATCGCGAATACGGCGCATCCGATCTGCACCGAGCGCCGACGCAGCAGCGCCCACGTCGTCGTCCGTCCCGCAACGACGGCGACGACCACCGAAACAACCGCTGCCCAAACCGGCGAGAAGGGCCGGGCGAGCAGCAACAGGACCGCGGCCAAGGTCGCCCGGACGATGAGGCTCGGCAAACGAGGGTCATCGGCCCGGCGCTCAATCAGCGCGAGGAGCGCCGTCCACAGCGCGATCGCTGCCGCGACCTCGAGCGCACTCGAATTCACCGCTCCACCGATGACGAACACGGTCGGCGTCGCCGCGACCAACACCCCAAGAGCGAGCAGGCGTCGCGGCCGGTCGCGCACCGCGGTGTCGAAGGCGAGCGCGAGCAGGGCCGCGACCAGTACGGCGCTCGCGAGCCGCATCGCGTAGAAGCCGTCAGGCCCGGTCACAATGACCGAGGCCGAGCCGACCAGCGCGAAATAGAGGGGTGGGTACCCACCGTGGTACGTGTTCTGGATGGCGGATGGGTCGACGCGCAGCGGTCCCGCGCACGACGGGAGCCGTTCCTGGTGACCCATGAAGCACTGCCAGTCGCTCACATACTTCGGCAGCCGGAAAACGCCATACCGTTGCACGGTGCCCGGTCCAGCGCCGCCGCCATTCTCGGCCTCGTACGGAGGGATGAAATGGAAGCGCCCTGCTGCCTCCGCCCGCACGGTCGACGAGTACTCGTCTCCCATGTCGAACGGAGGAACCGTCAGCGCCCAGGCGCCAGCAATCGCGGCACAAGCCACGAAGCACCCGAGCGGAAACCACAACGAGACACGTCCGGGCCGCCTCACATCCCAACTACCCCTGAGGGGCGGGCAGGTACCCGCTTCCGCGTCGGTCGGCCTCGTCCGGTGGCCGGCGGTTCGAATCGGCGTCGCGGAGCGCATGAAGGAACTGCCGCAAGTACAACCCGACACCGATCCACGCGGGTATCACCATCCCTCGGGCTGCTCCGACCCCACCTCCTAAGACGCCGCCCGCGATGCCGCCGGCGACGAGGAGCAAGACGGTGGGAATCGTGGCCCGGAGGCTCCGGCGCGCCGCCGCCAGCGAACGCAGACCGGCGGCAAGGCCACCCGACGCAGCCGTGCCCGCCACCGCGAGACCGAGCGGGAACGTGATCTCCTGCGCCAGGTGCCAGGTTGGGCCGAGCAGCGCCTCGCCCGCGCGGTCCGGCAGCTGTGAGACAGCTGCGCTCCACACGACGACCACAACCGACAGAGTCGCTGCGACCAAGCACACGACCCGGCGCAGACGCGCCGGATCTCGGTCCTTGAGGCGAACTCCTTCGGGGACGGTCGCGATCACGGCGCCGGTCGCAAGAAGGATCACCGGCCCGAGAAGGACGATGGCGCCCCGCAGGCCGCCGGCTTCGGAGTACCCGGAGGCCACGGCGAGAGCCAGTAACACCAGCTGCGGGGCTCCGCTGATCATGAGGAACTCCACGGCAAACCGCACGTTGAGGTCTGCGTGGAGACGCAACCAGTGCACGGCACCCCGACCTCTCGGCCACGTTCGCGCGAAGGCCATTCCCACGACCGCAGCACATGCGGCTGCCGCTGACCACGCCACGACGTAGGGCGCCGCGGTCGACGCGTCAGCCTGAACGGCAATTGCGAAGAGCACACTGAGGGCGAGCAGCCAGACGAGGTCGTTTAGCGCGGCAAGCTGCGGTCGCCGTGAAGCGACGAACTGGTACCGGTAGCTGTCCTGCCACAGCAGGAACGGGAGGCCGACGCCGAAGGCGAGGAGCGACGAACGGAGTGGAGAGCCGGCGAGGAAGGCCGCCGCGACGAGCAACCCGCCGACGATGACACCGAAGAGTATTGCCGTGCCGGCAGCGGTCCCGGCTTCCTCGCGTTGATCGGCCAGGGACTTGTGGCTGAAGCGGACGACGAGTGGGTCGGTGGAAAGCGCACGAGAGACACCCAGCGCGAGCGCGTAGATCGTGAATCCGATAGCGAAGACGCCGTACTCGGTCGTGCCGACTCGCCGGGCCACGATGACCGCAAGTGCGAAGTTGCTGGCACTGGAAAGCGTCTGGTCCAGGACCGCCCAGACGGCACGAGCCTTCGGCCTGTGCACCTCGTTGGCGATCAATTTCTGATCACCTGGCGGTTCCTTCGCTGAAGGCAATCCAGATAGACATTTTCAAGCTGGGGGATGGTGTGCGCGAGCGTAAAGTCCTTGGCCGTTCGCGTTCCCTGATGCACCAGGCGATCTCGCAGGTCCTTCTCGCGCAAGAGGCGCACGACTCCGCGTGCGAACTGGTCAGGTGAGCTCGGCGGCGCGAGAAGACCGTTGTGGTCGTCCCGGATCAGCTCGCGGTTTCCGTCCGCCGTCGACGCGACCACAGGCACCCGGCACGCCATTGCCTGCGGGATGACGAGGGGCATGCCTTCCCACAGGGACGTGAGTAAGAACACGTCGAAGGAACGCAGGATCGCCGGGATGTCGGCCCGGACACCGGTGAGCAGGAACCGATCGCGGAGACCGAGCTCTCCGACGACTCGCTCGACGTCTCTCCGCAACGGCCCGTGCCCGACCATGACGAACCGCGCCTCGGGGATCTCGGCGGCGACAGCTGCAGCGGAGTGCACGAACGTCGTCGGATCCTTCTGGTCTGAGAGGCGGCCGACGGTGCCGATCACGGGCGCGTCGGCGGGCAACCCGAGCCGGGCCCGGCTGGCGGCGGGCGCCTCGTGAGTACTTAAGAACGGGTCGAGGTCGTT
>Ga0207684_10003748_pt1 | contig 14692 bp, 11 predicted proteins | sample KBSK5501metaG_FD_184342 | JGI IMG/M metagenome (GOLD analysis project Ga0207684, IMG submission 184342) | Corn, switchgrass and miscanthus rhizosphere microbial communities from Kellogg Biological Station, Michigan, USA - KBS K5-50-1 metaG... | ecosystem: Host-associated > Plants > Roots >...
TAAGGAAGGCCCGACAGTAGAGTGAGTCAAACAGTCTTGAAAACTGCGGCGGCTTAGACCGTGTAGGGTTCGACTCCCTAGCCTTCCGCCAATCGATTGCGGATTGCGGAACTGCCGATTGCGGATTGCAGATTTCAGATTGCGGATTATCTGTTGAGTAATCTAATCCGAAATCCCCAATCTGCAATCCGAGTTCGTAAGGAGGCGTCGCCTAACGGTATGGCAGCGGTTTGCTAAATCGCCGCGCAATGCGCGTGCAGGTTCAACTCCTGCCGCCTCCGCCAATCGATTGCGGATTTCAGAATGCGGATTGTCGAAATTATTTGTCTCGGCCCGCCAATCCATAATCGGCAATCCGCATTCCAGCAATCAACAATCGAAGGACCTGTAGCTCAGAGGAAATAGAGCGCGACTTTGCGAAGGTCGAGGTCGCACGTTCAAATCGTGCCAGGTCCACCAGTCAAGGGATGAAGGATGAGGGCTGAAGGATGAAGTTCAGGCAGGAACTCTGTTTCATCCTTCATCCTTCCGCCTTCATCCCTGGTTTTGCCGGCGTAGCCCAACGGGCAGGAGGCGCTAGTTTTAGAAACTAGACAGTGTGGGTTCGAATCCCTCCGCCGGTACCATGCAATTGCAGATTGCGGAATGCTGATTTCGGATTTGAAGAGATTTGCTCAAGTGAAAATCTTTTCTCAACTCCATTTCTGAAAAAATCCGCATTCCGCAATTCGAAATCCGAAATCGCTTTGGGGCGTTAGGCAAGCCAGGCTCAAGCCGCTTGATTTTCAATCAAGAGATGCGTGGGTTCGAATCCCACACGCCCTGCCAATCTCGGGCGAATGCTGAACGTGACTACATCCTGCCAATGTGACCGTCACGCTCGATTCCTTGTCGCCCTTTGTTACTGCTCGCGTAGTCCAATCGGCAGGAGACGACAGTTTCAAAAACTGTATAGTGTGGGTTCGAATCCCTCCGCGAGTACCACTTAGAAATTATTGCGCGTGTAGCCCAACTGGCAGAGGCAGCTGACTTAAGATCAGCCCGATGATGAGTTCGAATCTCTCCACGCGCACCATCATCCTTCTGTGGGTCGTAGCTCAAATGGTAGAGCACCGCACTGTGACTGCGGCAATTGAGGGTTCAAATCCCTTCGACCCACCCAATTCGATTTCGGATTGCAGATTTCGGATTTCAGATTGGTTTTGAATCCGCAATCAGCAATCGCCAATCAGCAATCGGTTCGGAACTGTGGCCGAGAGGTGAGGCACCTGGTTGTCAGCCAGGCCGATGACGGTTCGAGTCCGTTCAGTTCCGCCAATTCCGGACAGGGATACATGCGAGTCTGTTTTTCACGTCGTGATAGATGGGAATGTCTGTCCCACACGCGTCAGTAGCTAAATTGGACAAAGGCACCTGCCTCTTAAGCAGGGGATTGTGAGTTCGAGTCTCACCTGGCGCACCAGGATCAGAAGGCAGTAGGCAGAAGGCAGTAGGCAGCAGCAAGGATGGGTCATCCTGCCCCGGTGGCAAACTTTTCATTTTCAATTATTCTTTAGAAAGGAGAATCAACATGCCTTACGAAAAACTACCAATCGGTGGAGCTCACGCGGATGTTCTGTCGTGGGCCGGCCACGAGTTCAGCATCGACGAACAAGCGATGCTGCGAAACGTTTCGCGCTTGCCATGTTTGTTCAAGCACGTTGCGTTGATGCCTGACGCGCATCTGGGCAAAGGCAGCATGGTCGGCTCAGTCGTGGCCACAAAGGAAGCGGTGATTCCAGCCACGGTCGGCGTCGACATCGGATGTGGAATGATGGCCGTGAAAACGCCATTCAAAAGCGGCATCCTTGACGGCAAGTTGAAGGATCTCCGCCTGAAGATCGAAGAAGAAATTCCGGTTGGCTTTAATGCGTATAAGGAATCGGTAGACGAAGCCTCGTACTGGGACGGCTGGAAAGACTTCGGGGAACTGCACCAGGGCGTTCGCGATCGAAAAAAGAAAGCGATGACGCAACTGGGCACACTCGGCGGCGGCAACCACTTCATCGAAGTTTGTCTGGATACTGAAAGCTTCGTTTGGTTGATGCTGCACTCGGGGTCGCGCAACATCGGCAAGGAATTGGCTGAACGTCACATCTCGACCGCCAAGGGCCTGTGGCAATTGTCAAAACTTCCTTCACCCGATCTGGCCTACTTCATTCAGGGCACGCCGGAATTTGCGGCGTACTGGAAAGACCTGAAGTGGGCGCAGGCGTACGCGATGAAGAATCGTGAGATCATGATGACGCGTCTGTTGAAAGTCTTCAACAAGATGTTCAATCATCGTCAACCGTTCACGCCCGAGATCGCGGTTAACTGTCATCACAACTACGTTGCACTCGAAGAGCACTACGGCGAAAAAGTTTTCGTCACGCGCAAGGGTGCAATCAACGCCGCCAAGGATGTGTACGGCATCATCCCGGGTTCGATGGGCGCGAAGTCGTTCATCGTAAAGGGTCGAGGGCTGGCGGAGAGTTTTAACTCTTGCTCTCACGGTGCCGGACGCAAGATGTCGCGTGGTGCAGCCAAGCGGGCTTTTACGAAAGACGATTTGGCAAAGCAAACACAAGGCGTTGAGTGTCGTAAAGACGTAGGCGTGCTGGATGAAATTCCCGGCGCTTACAAAGACATCAAGGCAGTGATGCGTAACCAGAGCGATCTGGTGAAGATCGTTGCCGAGATCAAGCAAGTGGTCTGTGTCAAGGGGTAGTCCAAGGTCCAACGTCCAAAGTCCAAAGTCAGGATCGAAAGAAGCAGACTTTGGACATTGGACTTGAGACTTTGGACACTCTTTCGGGGTGTGGTGTAACGCGAGCATCCGAGTCCTGGGAACTCGTGGCGACAGTTCAATTCTGTCCTCCCCGACCAAGCCGATAGCGGATTTCGGATTGCGGATTGCGGAATTCGGATTTGAAACCTAAGCAGGTCGCATCGATAACAGCCTGTTGGCCGGCAAAGGCGAATCCGCAATCCGAATTCTGCAATCAGAAATTCCCGCTGCATCGTTGGTCCAGTTGGTTCAAGACACGGCGTTGCCAGCGCTGAGACACCGGTTCGAATCCGGTACGATGCTCCACGACCGATTACGGATTGGGATTTCAAAATGCTGACTGGCAGAAAAAAATATCTGCCCACGTCCGCCAATCCGCAATCAGAAATCAGCAATCCGAAATTCATTCTGCTCCTGTAGCTCAACTGGAAGAGTGCGACGCTTCGAACGTCGAGGTTGCGGGTTCGATTCCTGCCAGGAGTTCCAGGCTTATGCGGAAGTGATGTAGCTGGAAACATGCGAGTCTTCCAAATTCGCTTCGAGAGTTCGAATCTCTCCTTCCGTTCCAATCATACAAAGCTGTGCTTTGAACTTTGTGCTTTGTCCTTTGAAGTTGGTATTCATGCGCCTCGCTCGTGAACTCCTCAAAGAACAACGCGCAAAAAAACAAAGCACAAAATGCGCGCGCGTCGCCAAGCGGCCAAGGCGCCGGATTGCAGATCCGGTATTCGGGAGTTCGAGTCTCTCCGCGCGCTCCAATTTCTATGTAACGCAAACTGTTAGTTTGCGACGCTTGAATAAGTCGCACCGATCGCAAACTAACAGTTTGCGTTACCTAACCTTCAAGGGCGGTGATTCGCACCTCGTGAGTCAACTCCTCACCTCCGTCCTTGAACTCCTCGAAATGGACTTGGGGTCTTAGGTCTTTGCTCTTCTGTGGTGCGTTGATTTGAACTGCAAGAAATTGAAACTCGGCGTTCGGCAGGACCCAAAGACCTAAGACCAAAGTCCAAAAGCCTGAAGGCGATGGGAAAAGTACAAAGCACAAAGTACAAAGATCAAAGCACAAATTTATGAAAGGAGGTGCCGGGTGATGGCACTAAACGGCAGAGTTCTACTACTAAATCAAACTTACGAACCGCTCGGCACCGTCAGTATCGCGCGAGCGATCATCATGACTTTCAAGAACAGCGTCTTCGTCGAGGAGTGGGACGGCGATCGCGTGCTGCGTTCGGCGCATGATGAATTTCCTGTGCCGTCGGTAATTCGCCGGCGCATTTACATCAACGTTCGCCGCCGTCGGGAGCAGTCGGGCATGAAGCGTCTGCGAATTTACATGCGCGACAAGTTTCGCTGCCAGTACTGCGCGGAAAAGAAAGGGGTGGCTGAGCTAACGCTCGATCACATCATGCCGCGTTCGCGTGGTGGTGATAATTCGCCGGTGAACATTGTGACGGCTTGCGTTCCTTGTAATAACCGCAAAGCCAACCGCACACCAGGGGAAGCACGCATGCCGCTTTTGACTTCACAGTCAACGTTGCGCGTGAAACTCGAACGCGTGGTGCTTTGCCACTACGCTGAGGCGCGCGCCGAGTGGCGCAAGTACCTGTTCATGGACGTGCACGACGATCGTGACGTTATGGAAAAGGTAGAACGCGAACGCAAACAACTTCTGGGGTAATCGTTCGTGTCGTTTTGTACTTTGAACTTGGTGCTTTGAGCTTTGATCTCTTTTCGCTGGCGAGCGGGGTCAAAGTACAAAGAACCAAGTACAAAGTACTCCCTCATTCCGCAATCGGAAATCGAAAATCGTCAATCGATTGGGTCGGATAGCTGAGAGGGATTAGCGTGGGTTTGAAAAACCCGAGAGGTTGGTTCGATTCCAACTCCGACCGCCAAAAGCAAGGATGAAGGCGGAAGGATGAAGGATGAAGCGAATTCTTCCCTTGTCTTGTTTATCCTTCAGCCCTCATCCCTCATCCTTTGATTCGCCCGAGTAGCTCAACTGACGGAGCGCTGGTCCTACAAACCAGAGGTTGAAGGTTTAAGTCCTTCCTTGGGCACCAAAGAACAGTAGGCAGTAGGCAGGAGCAGGAGGCAGGAAACCCTGGGTTATCTGCCTCCTGCCTCCTGCTCCTGCATCCAGATTTATCGGGGCGTGACTCATCCCGGCAGAACGGTGACTGTCAGGGAGCGTGGAGTTTGCAGAGGCCTACGATCAACGCCTCACGCCCCGACCAATACTGGTCCAAAGTCCAAAGTCCAAAGTCAGAGGTTGTCCTGGTTGAGCGGACTTTGGACTTTGGACTCGGGACTTTGGACTAGTTCCGGGCCTGTAGCTCAGCGGAATCAGAGCGTCTGTCTTCTAAACAGACCGTCGCAGGTTCGAATCCTGCCAGGCTCACCATTTCAATGCGGAGTAGCTCAAGCTGGAAAGAGCGTTCGTCTCATAAACGAGAGGTTGCGGGTTCGAATCCCGCCTCCGCGACCAAGCACGAGTCCAAAGTCCAAGGTCCAATGTCCAAAGTCATCGAAATCACGGAGACGTTGGACCTTGGACTTGAGACTTTGGACTGATTCAGAGGGGCTATGATCTAACGGCATGATGCCTGCCCTGCAAGCAGGACGTAGAGGTTCGACTCCTCTTAGCTCCACCAAAAAAGCAGAATTCAGGACTCAGAATTCAGGAGTCAGAATGCGATTCCTTTCGGACGACTCGGAACTCGGAACTCGGAACTCAGAACTAACGAGGCGATGTAGCTCAACTGGATAACAGAGCGTCGGTCTTGTAAACCGGTCGATAAGGGTTCGACTCCCTTCATCGCCTCCAACATGACGCGGGAATAGAGCAACGGCGGCTCGTTGGTCTCATAAGCCAGAACCGGCAGGTTCGACTCCTGCTCCCGCAACCAATTCTTTGTGGCGTAGCCAAGTTGGTAAGGCACCGGATTGTTACTCCGGCCACGCGAAGGTTCGAATCCTTCCGCCACAGCCAAACTAATAGTTTCGAGTTTCAAGTTCCAAGTTTCAAGTTGTTCTACCGAGCGACCGAGTAACCTGAAACTTGAAACTTGAAACCGGAAACTTATTGCTGGCCCGGAACTCGAGTGGCAGAGTAGCGGACTTTTAATCCGTAAGGTGCGGGTTCAAGCCCCGTCGGGTCAACCAATACTAAGTCCAAAGTCCAAGGTCCAAAGTCCAAAGTCATCTTCCAGCCAGGCAGACTTCGGACCCTCTTCCCGCGGTGTAGCTCAATGGCAGAGCCCTCGATCGATAATCGAGCGACGTAGGTTCGATTCCTTCCGCCGCGACCAAATCAAAGGATGAAGGCGGAAGGATGAGGGATGAAGAAGAAAAGCGTTCTCACCCAAGCTTGAATCTTCAAAACTTTCATCCTTCATCCCTCAGCCCTCATCCTTTGATCTTGCGGGATGGTGCAACTGGCAGCACGTCGGGTTTTGGCCCCGAAGATGAGGGTTCGACTCCTTCTCCCGCAGCCAAAAAATATCAATTCGCAAATAGGTACTTCGATTCTTAAGGGTCGGAATGGAGGTAACAAAAAAATGAAGCTAGCAGAAGCACTAATGCTACGCGCAGATTGTCAGAAGAGATTTGCCCAACTGAAGTCGCGGCTACTTGCCAACGCCAAGGTCCAGGAAGGTGACCAGGCAGCGGAAGAGCCAAAGGCGCTGACTGCTGAACTCGAAGGAGTTGCAGCTCAGCTTGCGGATCTAATCAAGCGCATCAACAAGACCAACTCAACGATTGCCTTCGCGGGTCTTGGAACGATTTCGGATGCGCTGGCTAGTCGTGATGTTCTGGCCCTACGTCGAGCTGTCTACGCCGATCTGGCGCAGTCGGCTGCCTTTACGCAGGACCGCTTCACCCGTTCGGAAGTGAAGTACGTGCGGAACATCGACGTTGTTGAAATCCAAAAGCGCGCTGATGAACTCGCCAAGGACTACCGCGAGCTCGATGCGCGAATCCAGGAATTCAACTGGCAGACTGAACTGATCTGAGATCCAAACTGGGATCTCAGATCAACTTGATCGATGCAGACGGTAGCCGAAGGGAACAGAAGCGAGCACATACCTGCCAACTAGGAAATAGTTGGGCTGCGCAGTAAGCGCCTCTGGTAGCGCGAGGGGCCGCCTAAGTGGGTTCGATTCCCACCTTACAACTAACGCCCAGCAACGTAACAAGCGCAATGGGTAATGTAAAAGTGACTACCGCGTGCTGGTCTGTTTCATTGGGTGAGGGAGGGTCCGGGGCACTGTATCGACTTTCAAAAAGGTACTTTCGATTGGTTTCGCCTTGCAGGAGGTAACGAACGATGGCAAACAAGACTCTATTCAAGTCTCTATTCGGCAAGCTAATGCCGGCAACTGACGCGCTCAACGAAGAGCGCGCGCCAGCCTACGCCCTGGCGCCAAAGCACCAGCTGGCCCAGTACGCCGCAACCGGCTGTTTGAACACTACTTTCTACGCAGGCGCAGACGAGCAACTGGCGAAGGTTCTAGAACTCTGTGCGGACATCGACGCTGAATTCATCGCCAAGACCGCGGTGTTCTGCCGCGAACGTGGTTACATGAAGGACATGCCGGCGCTGCTTTGCGCCGTGCTATCGGTGAAGGATCTTGAACTGCTAAACGCAATCTTTCCGCGCGTAATCGACAACGCGAAGATGCTACGCAACTTCGTGCAGGTCATGCGTTCGGGTGCGGTGGGTCGTAAGTCGCTGGGCTCGGCGCCAAAGCGTCTGGTGCGCGAGTGGCTCGACGCTCGCGATCCCGCAGCGCTGTTTAAGGCGAACGTAGGTCAGGACCCTTCGCTGACTGACATCGTGAAGATGGTGCACCCAAAGCCAAAGGATGCTGAGCGTGATGCGCTATTTGGTTACTTCATCGGTCGCGAATATGCGGCTGATGCACTGCCACAGGTGGTGCGCACCTTCGAGGCTTTTAAGAAGGGGGAACCAGGCAAGGAGCGAGACATTCCTGATGTTCCGTTTCAGATGCTGACCGCACTCAAGCTGGGCACCGCGGAATGGACTGCGATCGCGCGCCGCGCGCCGTGGCAGATGACGCGAATGAACCTGAACACGTTTGCGCGTCATGGCGTGTTTGGTCAGCCGGGCTTGCCCGAGCTAATCGCGGATCGCCTGCGTGATGCGAAGGCAATTGCCAGGGCTCGGGTGTTTCCGTACCAGCTAATGGTGGCCTACACGATGGCCGTGGCTAACGCGGACATCCCGCAGCTCGTTTGCAATGCACTACAGGACGCGATGGAGATCGCAACTGCAAACGTTCCTGAATTTTCGGGCAAGGTCTATGTCTTTCCGGACGTCTCAGGTTCAATGCAATCGGCGGTGACGGGTTACCGTCAGGGTGCGACTACAGCGGTGCGCTGCATCGATGTTGCGGCCCTGATCGCGGCCACGGTGCTGAGAAAGAACCCTCGCGCGGAAGTCATTCCGTTTGAGTCGAAGGTAGTTCAGGTTCGCCTCAACCCGCGCGACAGCGTGGTGACTAACGCCGAGAAGCTGGCAAAGCTGCCGGCTGGTGGAACTAACTGCAGCGCGCCGCTGGAATTTCTAAACCAGCGTCGTGCTCAGGGTGATCTGGTCATCTACGTTTCGGATAACGAGTCGTGGATCGACGCGCCCCACTACGGTCGCTTCGGCGGCAGCGCGACGCAGACGATGAAGGAATGGGCGAGCTTTCGCGGGCGCAACCCTCAGGCGCGAATGGTTTGTATCGACGTTCAGCCTTACGGCACAGTGCAGGCAAAGGAACGCGCCGACATCCTTAACGTTGGCGGATTCTCTGATCAGGTCTGGGACGTGATTGCGGAATTCACGCGCGGTGAACTGAACGCTGACCACTGGATCGGAGTGATCGAGTCGGTGGCGTTGTGAGAATTTCGGATTGTGGGTTGCGGAGTTTAAGACTGTTCTTCAAATTCGCAATTCGCAGTTCGAAATCCGAAATTTGGTTTGGGCCGAATGCTGCTGGGACTACATCTTTCGCTTGAAACGAACGTTGTCTCAGCGACCCCTTGTCGGCCCTTTATTTGAAACTTTGGCGAATGCTGGTTGAGAGTACATGGCAAAACGAAAGCTGAGGGGTTCGAATCCCTGCTTGCCTGACTTTGTCAGGCGAGATCTCTCGCCGACCTTGTCGCCATTAAGACCGGTGAGTGTTGAATGGTGAATAGCAAACGGATGAGATGTCCTCGAGACCATTCACCATTTACCAGGTTCAGCGACGAATGCCGATGAAACTACATGCCTGTTAAGCACGAGGATCCGGGTTCGAGTCCCGGTGGCTCCAACAACTTGCGGGGCCATAGCTCAATGGTAGAGCCCGCGTTTCATCAATCCTTGTCGTCGCGACTTTGCAAAAACTTTGGCGGCTCGAGGCCGCTCAAGCGGCAACCGGCGCTGGAGGCCGATGCCCCCTTGGGGCATCATTGAGAACTTATCATAGCGTCAGGGGGATTCCGCCTTTTAAAGGCAAAGCCAGGTATCGCAAACTATTAGTTTGCGCTTGTTGAATGCCTTTCATTCGTCGCAAACTGACAGTTTGCGTTACAACTTAATGCTGCACGCCTCACGCTACCTGGTTCAGGCCAGAGTCCCGGGATGTTGCGCTTATCTAGCGGGCTGATCTTATCCGCAACGGTCTTCGGATGCCAGAGTCTTTGGACGGTTTATCCAGAGGTGTTTTATTCCAACTTCCAACGAACGCCGGCCCAGCGTGCCAATTTCCGCGGCGCGCTCGGTTCTGTTAAAGACATTCATCACTTGACCTCAGACGGTCAAGTGGAATTAAACTGCCAACTCATTCTGCTCCGGCCCCGGTGCCTAATCTATTTCCGTGAAAACAATACAAGCATTATTCAGCTCATGCATTCTCTCTTCAGCATTCCTGGGAGTGAGCTCGATCGCCGCGTCGGAAGAGACAAAAGCTGTAGCTCCGCGCGTCTTCATAATTGATGGTCGCAAACTGGCAGAAACTAAGCGTCGCATCCGGTCGGGTGATCGATCTTTCGCACTCGCTTTGGCAAAACTCGAAACTGACGCGCACCGGGCAATGCAACAGAAACCTTTATCGGTGGTTAGCAAAGACCCCACGCCACCAGGTGGGGACAAGCATGACTACCTGAGTCAGGCTCCATACTTCTGGCCAAACCCGAATAGGCCCGACGGACTGCCATACATCCGCCGTGACGGCGAACGGAATCCCGAGATTACTAAGATCACCGATCATCTTGCTCTCGACCAGATGGAAGGCGCGGTGCGTACGCTCTCGCTGGCCTACTACTTCAATGAGGATGAAAACTATGCGGTGAAAGCAACGCAGCTTTTGCGCGCCTGGTTTCTTGATCCCGCCACTCGCATGAATCCGAACCTGCAATACGCGCAATTTATTCCGGGCGTCAACACCGGGCGTGGGATCGGGCTCATTGAAACTCGCGGCCTGACAGATATTGTGGATGCAATTGGTTTGCTGGCAGGATCAAAGTCCTGGACAGCCGCGGATCAAAAGGGACTTGAAGACTGGTTCACCAGGTTTTTGCAGTGGATGCAGGAAAGCCGAAACGGTCGCGAGGAAAACGAGGCAAAGAATAATCACGGCACGTTCTACGATGTTCAGGCGATGTCGTTTGCGCTGTTTGTAGGCCGGACCGACTTGGCGAAGCAAATTGCTGAAACGGCGAAAGGGAAACGAATCGCGCTGCAAATCGAACCGGACGGCCGCCAGCCGTTGGAGCTGGAGCGTACCAAAGCATGGAGCTACAGCAACATGAACCTGGATGGACTAATGCAGCTGGCGCGCCTGGCCGAAAGCGTTCAAGTGGACCTTTGGAACTATCAGACAAAGGACGGGCGCGGCATTCGCGTCGCACTTGAATATCTTTACCCCTACGCGACGGAAGATCGACAGTGGACCTTTCAACAGATCGGCGGTTTCGAAGCGAAATCGTTCTTCCCCTTATGGCGCCGGGCCGCCGCGCATTATCAGGATCAAAAATTCAAAGCCGCTAAGTTGAGGACTTCTAAATTAGAGCCGACCGACCGGGAGCATCTTCTGTCCGGAAAATGATTGCGTGACGGTTTAGAGAATCGCTCTCTCAGCGGAGAACAGGTCAGGAACTTTTAACCGACGATTCGTTAGCGTTGAAGGATAACCATGCAAATACTTTCATGCTTACTTATTGTGGCGCTCATGTCATTCAATCCGATGTTGAGGGCGCAGAAGAATAAATCTTCGTCAAAGATCTACCACGACGGCTGGATCGATCTGAACAAGAACGGCCGGATGGATGTCTACGAAAATCCAGTTGCACCGATTGAACGAAGGGTCGAAGATTTGCTTTCCCAAATGAACCTTGAAGAGAAGACCTGCCAGACAGCTACGCTCTACGGCTATAAACGAGTGCTACAGGATGAACTGCCGACGCCAAATTGGAAGAACGAGATCTGGAAAGACGGAATCGCAAACATCGACGAACATTTGAATGGCTGGGCCGGCGGCTCAAAGAGCGAGTATGCAACTGACATCAGGAAACACGTATGGGCGATGAATGAAACCCAGCGCTTCTTTGTGGAAGAGACACGTCTCGGAATACCCGTTGATTTTACCAATGAAGGATTGCGCGGAGTCGCATTTCCAACCGCTACCAGCTTCCCTTCTGAGTTGGGTGTGGGGAATACGTGGGATCCGAATTTAGTCCGCGAGATAGGACGCATTACCGGGCGGGAAGCGCGAGCTCTTGGTTACACCAATGTCTACGCGCCAACTCTGGATGTGTCTCGCGATCAACGGTGGGGACGCGTCGAGGATACTTATGGTGAAGACCCGTATCTGGCCTCGCGCCTCGGCGTCGAAATGGTCAAAGGTTTGCAGGAACACTACGCGGTAGTGTCAACTGCCAAACATTTTGCGGTTTACAGCGTGGGGAAAGGAGCGCGCGAGGGCGAAGCGCGTACAGATCCACAGGTCTCTCCTCGCGAAGTCGAGAATATCCTACTGCCGCCGTTCGAAGCAGCAATCAAGGAAGCGGGAGTGCTTGGCGTGATGAGTTCCTACAACGACTATGACGGCATTCCGGTGACGGGAAGCAAGTACTGGTTGACGGACAGGTTGAGAAATGATTTTGGCTTCAAGGGATACGTCGTGTCGGATAGCGCCGCTGTGGAATACCTCTATAAGAAACACGGAGTGGCTGCCGACATGAAAGAGGCAGTGCGACAGTCGATCGAAGCTGGTTTGAACGTGAAGACCAACTTTACTCGACCGGACGATTTCATCCTGCCGTTGCGCGAATTGGTAAAAGAAGGAAAGGTGTCAATGAAGACCCTCGACGATCGCGTGCGCGATGTCTTGCGGGTCAAGTTTCTGGTGGGCATCTTCGATCATCCTTATGTAGCCGACGCGGATGTTACAGCACGAATCGTGAACTCAACCGAACATCAAGCGGTGGCCTTGAGGGCAGCGTGCGAGAGCATGGTGCTTCTGAAAAACGAGCGTAACGTACTGCCCTTGAGCAAACAGGTTGCTTCCATCGCGGTCATCGGTCCGAACGCCGATGACGACAGCACGGCACAATATCGATACGGACCTTCGGGGCTAAAGGGCATCACGGTGCTGGAAGGGATCAAGAAGAAACTAGGAGATCACATTAAAGTTAACTACGCCAAAGGCTGCGAAATAACGAGCGCACATTGGCCGGAAACGGAAGTTCTGCCAGAGCCTTTGACGAAAGAAGAACAGGCAGAGATAGACAAAGCGGTCCAGGCGGCGAAGAACTCCGATGTAGCTGTTGTGGTTTTGGGCGACTCAGGAAAAACCGTCGGTGAGAGCGCCTCGCGCACCAGTCTCGATTTGCCAGGCCACCAGTTGGAATTGGTGCAGGCAGTTTATGCGGTCGGCAAACCTGTGATCGTCGTCCTCATCAATGGCCGGCCGATGAGTATCAACTGGGTGAACAAGTATGTGCCCGGGATTCTCGAAGCCTGGTTTCCCGGCGTCCAAGGCGGCACGGCGATCGCTGATGTGTTGTTCGGTGATTACAACCCGGGCGGCAAGTTGACGATGACTTTCCCGAAAACGGTCGGGCAAATCCCTTTCAATTTTCCGACAAAACCAAACGCCCAATGGGAGGGCGAGAAGACCCGCGTTAATGGAGCGCTCTACTATTTCGGCCATGGCCTGAGTTACACGAGCTTTGCCTATAGCAATCTGCGCATAGGATATCCTGAATTGAGACCTGGCGGGTCAGTCCGGATGGTCTCGGTAGATATTAAGAATACCGGGACGCGCCCAGGCGATGAGGTAGTCCAGCTTTATACGCGTCAACTTGTCAGCAGTGTCACCACTTATGAAAAGAACTTGCGTGGTTTTGAACGGATCCACCTGAAATCTGGCGAGAGTAAGACGGTCTGGTTTCCCTTGTCGGATGCTGACCTGGCAATTTGGGACCGTCAAATGCATTTTGTAGTCGAGCCCGGAACATTTCGCGTGATGATTGGATCTTCTTCCGAGGACATTCGTCTAACCGGCGAACTTACGATTGGTCGTTAAAAACATGGCTTCGCTTCAGCCCTTGCGGTTCTCTTATTGAGGAGGTTCATTGATGCTGCGATTATCTACTGCCTTTTTTCTCGTCACGATTATGGTTACGTTCGCCGCGGCCCAATCACCGGCGACACCGACGCCTGCTACGGCGGATCCCTGTTCCGAAACGAAAGCCCAACTAACTCGGCTGGAAAAACAGCTCAAGGATTGGCCGGCGCTGGGGCGCTACCACGATGCGAACACCAAAGTCGCCGCCCCTGCTAAGGATGAACAGCGCGTTGTCTTCATGGGAGATTCGATCACCGATAGCTGGGACGATCCCAAATACGGCGGATTCTTTCCTGGCAAACCCTACATAGACCGTGGCATCAGCGGACAGACCACGCCGCAGATGTTGATTAGATTTCGTCCTGACGTCATTGCGCTGAAACCGAACGTGGTTGTGATCCTTGCGGGCACCAACGACATCGCAGGAAACACTGGACCAATGTCGCTCGAGGCCATCGAGGACAACCTGATCTCAATGGCAGAGTTGGCGCGCGCCAACAGAATTCGCGTCGTACTGTCTTCGGTTCTGCCAATCAGCGATTATGAGACGAGGGAAGGGAAGCCAATTATTCAATCCGGGCGCAGGCCGCCCGCGCAGATCAAAGCGCTCAACGAGTGGATGCGAAAATACGCAGCCGATAGCCACGCTATCTATTTGGACTACTACTCAGCGATGGTTGACGAGAAGGGGTTCCTCAAGGATGAACTAAGCGACGACGGCTTGCACCCAAACAAAAAGGGGTACGACGTCATGGCGCCGCTGGCGGAACAGGCCATCAGCTTAGCTCTAAAGCACAAGTGAGCCGCACCAACCGCGACCCCTGCGAATGGTTCTGACCAGACGATCGGGCAAAAAAACCTCTCATCGATTAAAAAACACTTGACAGATATCTGAACCAGGCATATTTTGTTTGCGTTTCGAACAATATCTCCTTCAGATCGATGCGCAAAATCAACACTCGAGATTTCCGGGTTGCAACCCGCACTACGTCGCGCGACATAAACAGGCGCATCGCACTCAATGTGATCAGGGAACATCAACCCATTTCTCGTGCGGACCTGGCGCGGCATCTGAATATTACCCGCGGAGTCGTCAGTACGCTGGTGCAGGAGTTGATTGCGCAGGGAGTAATCTACGAAGGCGCAACTGGCGAGACCGCGCGGGGACGCAAACCGACCTTTCTGCATATTAGAACTCACGATCGTTTGGCGATCGCGGTCGATGTCCGCTTCAGTAAAACCTATCTGATGC
>Ga0207684_10003752_pt1 | contig 14682 bp, 15 predicted proteins | sample KBSK5501metaG_FD_184342 | JGI IMG/M metagenome (GOLD analysis project Ga0207684, IMG submission 184342) | Corn, switchgrass and miscanthus rhizosphere microbial communities from Kellogg Biological Station, Michigan, USA - KBS K5-50-1 metaG... | ecosystem: Host-associated > Plants > Roots >...
GCTACGACCATCGTTGAAAGACTTAATTTTGCGCCAGTGGCGATTGATCTTGCGGTCGAATTGGGCGCTCGCGCGATTGCAAGAAAGCTACCAACGCGTCAACCTCCGGCGGCTTCAGCGAGCTACCGAACGCCGGCATATTGCCTCCGCCGTTGACGATGCGGATGATAATATTATCTTGCGTCAGTTTGTCTCCAATGTAGGTGAGATCGGGCCCGCGACGACCGCCATAGCCTTGAATCAAATGACAACTGAGACAGGCTTTGTCGTGAAAAAGCTGTGCGCCTTCAAAGACCGGTCCGCTCGTTGCGCCAATAACTTTTTCGGTGAGTGGCAAAGCTTGAAAATTTGGCGACCAAGGCGATTGCTGTCCCGCAACCCAGAGCGATCCGATCATAATCACCGACAGTAAAACAACGGCAATTGCCCATGGGCGCCGAGACGCAGCACGCTCGCCCTTATTATTTAGCACGGGAATAATTAGCAGCATGATGCCGATAAGGGCTGGCATGAGAATCATCAGGTAGCCCTCGATTTTGGCCGGGATCAACGCGAGCAGCGCGAAGTACCAGAGAAGATACCAGTCGGGACGCGGATCTGCGTTGAGCACGCTCGGATCAGGGGGCTTGTCGAGCGCAGGCGGGCCGATGAAGAACGCAAACAGCGCGATCGCCAGGATCAGCCCCGTGCCAAAGATGACATCGCGCCAGGCCAAGTCTGGCCAAAATGGCCGTCCGCTTTTTTTTAGGAGTTCCTCATATTCCTTACGATAAGTTTCCGGGTTAACCATTTTCCCGGCGGTCGGCGGCTCCGAAATCCCGTGACGCAGGACGAGCCAGAGATGCAGGCCGATGAAGGCAAACATGATGGCAGGAATGACGAAAACATGGATGGCAAAAAAGCGGCTCAAGGTGGCGCCGCCGATCGTGTTGCCTCCCAAAATAAAGTGGGCCAGCGAATCGCCGATCAAGGGAACGCGACCAGCTTGTTCGGCCGCTACTACTACCGACCACGCAGCGGTCTGATCCCAGCGCAGCAGCTGGCCAGTAAATCCCATAGCAAGCGTGAAGCCAAGCAACAGCACGCCGGTCGACCAGGTCATCTCGCGTGGGAATTTGTAGCAACCGAACAAAAAAGTTTGGGCCATATGGGCCCCAATCATCAGCACCATGGCGGAAGCGCCGTAGTAATGGAGTCCGCGCAGAAAGCGGCCGAACGGCGCGTTGTTCGTAATGAAGACCAGCGTCTCGTAGGCCTGCGAAGACGAAGGAATGAAAGAAAATGCCAGAGCCACGCCGCTCGCCACTTGCACGATGAAAGAAATCATCGTGGCGGTTCCAAAAACGTACCACCATTTGGCGTCTTGCGGCGCGATATGCTTCATCGGCTTGAGCAGCACGCTGATTCCCACCCGATCATCGAGCCAAAGCCACGCAGCCGTGAAGAGCCGCTTCATAAGGTGGTAGAAATTGGGACGACGACCGAGTTGATTCTCACTTCGCCATTTTTGATGCGCACGTCGTAGCGAAAAAGCGGACGCGGCGGCGGACCGGCAGCAACGTTTCCATCTTTGTAGTAGGCGCCGCCGTGGCAGGGACAGAGGAACAGTTCCGCACCCTCCATCCAGCGCACCGGGCAACCGAGGTGAGTGCAGTTAGCTGAGAATGCGATGAAGCTGGTGTCACTTTCGCGTCGCAACCAGACCGCATTCTTTGCGGTGATGCCAGCCCACGGCAATGGCGAGGGATCGAGCACGGTAACGCTCGCCGTCTTGCCGATTTGAAAGTCGCCTACTTTGCCGAGAGTCACCCATTGCCCCGGTTCTTTGCGAAACAACGGCGCGATCACGAACCCAATGAGTGGGAGTCCTACGACGGCGGCGCAAAAGCTGCCGAGAGCGATCGAGAGCTTTTCCAAAAAACGGCGACGGCTCAGGACCTCAGGAGCTTCGACGCGGGCTAAAGAGTGGTCAGCGCTGTTTTCGTTCATAACGAATTTCCGTGATCCATCCAGCGAGAGACGCGATGAAGAGCGCAAGACCGACAACGAAGGTGACCCACGAAGTGATCAAGCCCCAAAAGAGAAAGGCGATTCCCATCGCCAAACCGGCGGGGAAGTAGGTGGGCCGCGGGAGGCGCTCCGGCGGCAGCGGCTCCCACTTCGGACGGGCAATGGGTGACTGTTCGTTAGGCATTAGATTTCTCCACGTGCGGGGGCAGGATCCGAATGCCAGCGAGCGAGCTGCGCCAGAATTGCGGTAAGATAAATCAAGCACATCGGAACCCACATCAGCAATCCACCGATTTGCTGGTCTCTATCACTTGTTAGGCCCCAGTCGCCGCGGATGGTGCCAAGCATCCGCAAACGATCGACCGGTTGTTGGTAAACCGAGCAAATCGAAACCGGCGCAAAGGTCAGAATAATGCCCAGGACGCTACAAGCGGTGCACGCGGTAAACAGATAAATAATCCCTGCCGCCGGCGAGAGCCGTTCCGCGTCGCGCGGGGCGAGCACCTGCCACCAGAACACGCTTCCCATTAGCAGCAGCGAGGTTGTTTGAATCGCGAAGACCGTGCTCGATGTTGTCGCCGCGTTGCAGAGCGCGGGCGCGTGCCAGAGCCACATTGCACCAACGCCGGCGATCCAACCGATAAACGGATGAGTCAAGGCTAAGAGTGGGCGCGGAAGGGAAAACGACCGGGGCAAACTTAATAACAAAAGCGCGGGAACAATGAGCACGAGCAGGATGTGCTGAACCATGTGCGCGCTGAAAAGATAACCGTTAGCCAACGCATTCACCGGCGAGATCAGGGCGAAGAGAAATATGGCGAGCGCGGCGCCAAGATAGGCGGGGCGGCCCCGTCGTCGAAAGGCGAGAAAATATCCCGCGAGAGCGAGTGCGGTGAAAGGCAGGAGAGTGGAATTCCACCTCCAGGCGGTAGTGAAGAACTGGTATGTAGTCATCGAAGGAGTGGAAGGATGTAAACGGTGAGCAAAACAAAAACCCAAACGATATCGACGAAATGCCAGTAATAGCCCGCGGCTGCGAACGCGGATTCGCGGCCCAAAGCAAAATCGCCTTGCCAAGCGAGCCAGAGAAAAATCAGGAGTGCAACCAGACCGAAAAGCACGTGTAAGCCGTGAAACCCGGTGAGAGTGAAGAATGTAGTGGCGAAAAGGTTTGTGCTGACATCGACTCCGGTCTGAAACAATTTCCAATACTCGATTCCCTGGCCAATTAAGAAGACGCCACCGAGCGCGATAGTGAGCGCGAGCCAACCAAGCATGGAGCCGCGATGCCGTTTGCTCATTGCAATCTCGGATCGCCAAAAAGTGAAACTGCTCGCAAAAAGGCAAAGGCTAAAGACCAGGGTCCGCCCCACCGCAAGTTCCCTCGGACCGGGACCGGGCTGCGGCCGGGCGTAGAAAAACAAATACGCGAGCAGGAGAACCGCAAAGAACCCAGCTTCGGAAAGGATGAAAGTAAGAATGCCAACCTTGTTCTTGTCCGGACTCTCGATCTCCGAGGTGTCCTTGCCGACCACAGGGTCGGGCCGGTCAGGATTCGCGATATCCCATAACGGCCGGCGGCTGCGGATCGCCGGCAGCGCGTCAAAATTTTCATGCGGCGGCGGCGAAGTCGTCGCCCATTCCAGCGTCCAGGCGTTCCAGGGATTATCGCCCGCTATTTTTCCTCGAAAGAACGAGACAACGAGGTTCCAAACGAGAATGAGCGATGCTGCGGCCATAAAGAAAGCGCCGGCGGTCGAGAGCATGTTCATCCAAGCCCAGTGCGGCAGGTCCGGATAAGTGAACACGCGGCGCGGCATCCCGTAGAGACCCAGAAAATGCTGAATAATGAAGGTCATGTTGAAGCCGAGGACCATCAGCCAGAAAGCCCATTTGCCGAGCCGCTCCGAGAGCATCCGCCCACTCATTTTCGGAAACCAATATTGGACGCCCGCCATGAGCGCGAAGAGGATCCCGCCTGCGACAACGAAGTGAAAATGCGCTATGAGAAAATAGCTGTTTTTTGTCTGCCAATCGAGCGGCACGACCGCATGGCTGATCCCGGTTATCCCGGCGCAAAGGAATTGAATGAGAAAGGCGATGCAACAGAGCATCGGCACGTCAAAGCGGATCCGCCCGCCGAGCATTGTTGCCGTCCAACTGAGCACTTTCACGCCGGTTGGAATCGCGATCAGCAGGGAAGTGATGGCAAAAAACGAATCGGCTGCGCGGCCCATCCCCACCGTAAACATGTGGTGGCCCCAAACACTCATGCTCAGGATCGCGATTGCCACGGTTGAGCCAGCGACAAACTCGTAGCCGAAAATCGGTTTCCTGGAGAAAACCGGGATCACTTCCGAAACAATCCCGAAGGCCGGAAGCACCATGATGTACACCTCCGGATGACCGAATGCCCAAAAGATGTGCTGCCACAAAACCGCCGAACCGCCATGGAAGGGCAGGAAAAAATGGCCCTCAAGCTGTCGATCGATCAGAAGCATCGCCAACCCGGCGTTTAAAACCGGCAACGCGAGAATGATGATGAAAGCATTGACGAAATTGATCCAGGTAAAGAGCGGAAGACGCCGCATCGTCATTCCCGGCGCCCGCCGGGAGATGACTGTCGCGATGACATTGATAGCAAAGCTGATCGATCCGATGCCGAGCACGAACAGCGCGACCGCCCAGTAATCGACGCCGAGAGTTGAGGAATACGGTGTCTCGCTTAAAGGCGTGTAGGAAAACCAGCCGACCGCGGGAGCGCCGCCCGCGAGCACGCTGAAGTGCAAAAGAATTCCTCCGAACGGAACCAACCAGAAACCAAGCGCGTTCAGACGTGGGAAGGCCATGTCGCGGGCGCCGATCTGCAAGGGAAGGAAATAATTTACGAAGCCGAACGACAGCGGCATGATGACGAGAAAAATCATCGTCGTGCCGTGCATCGTGAAGAGTTGATTGTAGGTATCCGGCTGAAGGAAATGATTATTGGGTAGGGCTAGTTGCAGGCGCATGAAAAGCGCCTCGATCCCGCCGACTACAAAAAAGAACAGACCGGCCAACAGGTAGAGAACGGCGATGCGTTTGTGATCAACTGTGGACAGCCACGCCAGCCGATGGTGCCAGTGCTCATCCACGTCTAGCACCGTTGCTTCAGCCAGGGTGGCGGTCGTGCCATTCATCGTAATGTCTCCAGATATGCCCCAAGTTGGTCGAGCTGTTGGTCGGTGAAATTGAAATCCGGCATGAGCGCGCCGGGCTTGATGTGCTGCGGGTTCTTGAGCCAGCGCCGCATATTTGCCGGAGTATTTTCCAGAATGCCCGCTGCGAGTTGTCTCCGACTGGCGACGTGCGTGAGATCCGGCGCGACGTGCGCATCGGCGCCGGTCACGCCGCGGATGGCGTGGCAATTGATGCACGTCGATGTCTGAAACAATGCCAATCCTTTGACTGCGGCGTCGGTTGTCGCCGCCTGACCCGGCTGCAATTGAGCCCGTTGCCATTCTTCGAACTTCGAAGGCTCGTCCGCGACGACCAGGATGCGCATCCAGGCGTGTTGCGTGCCGCAAAATTCCGAGCAAGTGCCGATGTAAATGCCAGGCTTATTAGCCTCCAGCCAAATGTGGTTAGGCTGGCCCGGCACCGTCGTCATTTTGCGCGCCAATTCCGGCACCCAAAATTCGTGCAACACATCCTTCGAATCCAACCGCACCGACAAAGGTTTGCCGATCGGAATGTGGATTTCGTTCGCCGTCACCGCTCCAGACGCCGGGTACTGTGCTTCCCACCAGAATTGATGCCCTGTCACAACCAAATCGGGGGAAGGCGCTGCCGGCGGATCAGCGCGATTCATTCCGCGCAGGGTCAGCACAAAAAGGAACACGACGATCAGGAACGGAATCACCGTCCAAATGACTTCCACTTTCTCGCTTCCCGCGTACTGTTTCGGGTCGGCCTCACCCTGACGTCCGCGGAAACGAAAAATCGCGTAGGCGATCGCGCCCGTCACGGCGACGAAAATGAAGACGAAGACGATCGCTGAAACGATCCCCAAATCGTAAATTGCGCGTGCCTGTGGCGACTGCGGATCCAGCGCATTTGAGGTGTGCATCGCAGAAACCTACATTCTCCTTACCCCATCCCCTCAAGGCCTGAGCGCTCAGGGATCTGGCCAATAAGCGGCCATTTCGAGAGCAAGCCAGTGAGCAACGCCATATCGTTTCAACCACCTAAGTCGTTCCTAATTGTTTTATCCGCAGTGGTAAAGCGCAATGATTTCCTCACCTCATGAAGAGCCTTGAATACGAAATTCCTGCCGCGACGCGGTGTTGAGCGTCGCGGCAGGTTAGTACTTCGTCACGTCGCGCTTGATCGCGATCGGCGGCGACAACCACGTTTATTCCTCGAGCGAAGCACGCGAGGTCGCCATTAGCAGCAACCGAGAACGCTGGCATGCATGCATCTCAGCCTGGGCTGCTCGGTGTGATGATTCTCTTGGAGCTGCCGTTCGATTTCCTGAGGTAAGCCTGCTCAGAGTTTCTCCAAAACGCGGTAAATGCGTAGGTCTTGCCGGGTTTTGCGTTAACGCGTCGTTGCGTCGGCGGTGTATATATATAGGTCTGTGGAGTCGTGCTTACCGACAAGACATGCTGCCCGGGGGGCAACACCGCATCGTAACTCTGATTAAGCCCCAGATCCGCAACCTGGACGCCGTCGACGAACAAGTTGAGGTACTGGAAAGTTCCAAAATTGGCTGCCCTGGTCACAACCAAACGAGCGTCATCGTCAGAACGGGCCGAGGCAGAGTTCGATCTGGCCTCTCGCGTCTGAATGGGTGTGTTTGCAGCACAGCTGCATGCGATTGCAACCATGATTAGTTTACCTGAAACGTAATTTAATACTTTCATGGTCTACCTTTCAGCCGGAATCCCCTGGCGCCCAATGCGCACTCGTGGGATTTTCTTCTGCTGCGGGTGAGGGAACTGCGCTTGCCACTTTTGAGGGAGGCTCAGCGGGTAGACCATCAGGGGCGACAGCTAAATCAATCGAACCGTAAATATCTTCTCCGGTGGAAACGTAACGTTTGTAGTTGCCCCAGACGCCTTAGGCTACATACGTTGGGCGCCTACTTCTTGGTGAAGCGAATTTAGGTCCAAATCAACCAACTATCGTCGCTTTGAATCCAGGAACAGCGGTGCGATTCGTGCGTGAAAGCGGTGGCTCCATTGTCTTAAAACTCGGCGAGTTTGAGTTTACTGCCCCTAGAGAGGCGATAACAGACGACCCCGACCTGGCACGGCAGGCCGAGGCAGCGTACTCATCTCAGCATCGCTGAAGCGGCTGGCTAACAGCGGCCTTCTACCACGCGCTAAGCCCCGTCCGGGGCAGTTGGAGTCAGCGCCCAAAACTACAGGCCAGCGGCCTGTGTTCCTCGGAATCGCGGCTGATAGCCTACCGTTTGGCGGCAGCGCGTTCCTAAATTAAGCGCTCCGCCCGATAATCGAGACTCTGGATTCGTTCGCGAAGAGTATGAGCGCTTCTTTCTCGAGTAGCAATGTCCGGCCTGCCTCGATGGCAATGGCACGGACGTTCACCTCGGATGCTATGCGAACCGTTTCGGCGCCAATTACCGGAACGTCAAAACGCATGTCTTGGTTTGACTTCGCCACCTTGATCATGATCGCTCCTTTGCCGGCGATCTTTCCACCGCGCCTTATCGTCTCATTCGTTCCGTCAAATCCTTCAACGGCGAGTACGGTGCCGTTCTTAATCACAACCGTCTGCCCGATATCGAGTCGCGCGATTTCCTTCGCTATCTTCCAGCCCAACTCGACGTCCTCTTCATTGCGCCGCGACAGTCTTGGCCCGGCAATCAGTCCCGCTGGAGCGAGAAAATCTTCGAGAAAAGTTGTGGCCGGCAGCAGATCGACATCAATCTTAGCCAGCTCATCTGCGATCGCGGCGAAAATCGTTTCGGCATTACGCCGTTTCAATTTCGCCAGCAAGAGCAGCGCTTTCCAGTCGGGTCGCAGATCAAACAGGTTTTTCGGAGCGATCTGTCCCGCCATGATGGCCTGAGGCGCGCCATGTTCGCGAAAGAACTTCAAAAGTTGGCCTAATTGCCCCACGCACAACCATTTAATTTCGTCGACATGTCTGGCCAGGGCGGGATCGGTCTCCTCGGAGAAGGCGACTGCGACGATTTTGTTTACGCCTGCCTTCCGCGCGGAATCAACGAGCAATCTCGGATAAAGGCCGTTTCCGGCGATGATGCCGAGAGTTTTCGGTGGTTTCGCGATCACAGCAGTTGTGGGCAAGTTTCCTAACTTGCCTGTTCGCATAACGCAACTTTAGAAACTTCTGCGGCAGTTCGGCACTGATGTGGCCGGAGAATCACACATTCGTCTCCTCACCCTAATTCTCTCCTCGATCGAGGAGGAGAGGAAGCGCGGGTCACTCGCCGCTACCCATGATGACGACGGCGTTTAACGCGAAGTTGCGCGAGCGCTTTTTGTAGAGAAGCTTGAATAGCCGCGACTTCTTCCGCGCCATGATCTTCTTTCATCGCGGCTTTGGCCCGCTCGACAGCCGCTTCCGCTGCAGCGGTGTCGATTTTTTCCGATTCGAGAGCCATGTCGGTTAAAACCGACACTGAATCAGCTTTGATCTCGACGAAACCTTCCCCGACCGCGAGAAAAGTCTCGCGTCCATCCTTCAAAACGCGCAGTTCACCCGGTTTCAAGGTCGTGAGAAGCGGAACGTGCTTAGGATAAACACCGAGTTCCCCTTCCGATCCCGGCAACGTGACCATGGTGACATCTTCGGAGTACGTCTTCGTTTCCGGGGTAACTATTTCGAGTCGAAGTGTGGCCATGGGGATTCGTTAAAATCGTTAAAAAAGTTGAAAGGTTAAAAAGGTAGACAAATTGAACCGACGCAATAAAAACATTTTAACTTTGTAACCCTTTTAACTATTTAACCATTCAACTTTCCCCAATCATCTCAATGCCGCCCTTCATGTAGAAGTTGGCTTCAGGAACTTCGTCATGCTTGCCGTCGAGGATTTCTTTAAAGCCGCGCACGGTATCAGCCGTGGACACATACTGCCCTTTGTGACCGGTGAAAACTTCTGCCACGTGAAAGGGCTGGCTCAGAAATCGTTGGATTTTCCTCGCGCGATAAACGGTCAGCTTGTCTTCGGGACTTAGCTCGTCCATGCCGAGAATTGCGATAATATCTTGCAGGTCCTTGTAACGCTGTAGTACGCGCTGCACACCGCGCGCGACATTGTAATGCTCTTCGCCAACAACTTCCGGTGCGAGCGCCTTTGATGTAGACGCCAGCGGATCGACCGCAGGATAAATACCAAGCTCGGCGATTGAGCGTTCCAGCACGATGGTCGAGTCGAGGTGGGCAAATGTGTTCGCTGGCGCCGGATCGGTCAGATCATCGGCCGGCACGTAAACCGCCTGGAAGGAGGTGATCGAGCCCTTGTTGGTCGATGTGATTCGTTCCTGAAGATCGCCCATTTCGGCCGAAAGCGTCGGCTGATAACCTACCGCGCTTGGTGTGCGGCCGAGTAATGCTGAAACTTCCGATCCCGCCTGTGAAAAACGGAAGATGTTATCAATGAAGAGCAGCACGTCCTGATTGCGCTCGTCCCGGAAATATTCCGTCATGGCAAGGGCCGACAGCGCCACGCGCAAACGCGCGCCGGGCGGCTCGTTCATTTGTCCATAAACAAGGGCGACCTTGGACTTGCTGATGTCTTTCTGGTCGATAACACCGGCTTCGCTCATTTCGCGATAAAGGTCGTTGCCTTCACGGGAGCGTTCGCCAACTCCGGCGAATACGGAAAACCCGCCGTGCTTCATCGCGATGTTATTGATCAGCTCCTGAATAATGACCGTCTTGCCGACACCGGCACCGCCGAATGCGCCGACCTTACCGCCCTTGGTAAAAGGGCAAACCAGATCAATGACTTTAATGCCGGTCTCTAAGATTTGCGCCCGCGTGTCCTGCTCGGTTAAATCGGGCGCTTTGCGATGAATTGGATAACGCTTCGTAAACATGACCGGGCCGCGATTATCGACCGGATCACCGGTGACATTGAAGAGCCGACCTAGAACTCCATCGCCTACCGGCACAGTGATTGGCCCACCAGTATTAGTCACGCTCATGCCGCGCTTCAGACCTTCGGTTGAAGACATGGCTATGGAACGGACCCAGCCTTCGCCGAGATGCTGTTGCACTTCGAGCGTCAGCTTGGTTGGATTCCCACTTACTTCATACTCGATCTCGAGCGCGTTATAAATCCCGGGAAGATCCTTCCCTCCCGGAAATTCCACGTCCACCACGGGACCAATCACTTGGACGATGTTTCCTTTATTCATAAAATTTGATTGGAAGGCAGCCCGAAACAGGGAAGCAATGCAATCATTCCAGTTACAATTCGCCAGGCGGCCCTCACCCTCCCCTCTCCCTCAGGGAGAGGATTAAGAGCCTGCCCTGAGCGATGGTCGAATGGGTGAGGGTACAAGTCTTGGTTCTTGCAAATATAACAATCAAATTCGCTGCGACCGTTCATTTGCCGTTGACTTCTAACCACCGAGCGCCATCTGCGCGGTGGCAATCTCAAGCAACTCGGTGGTGATGCCGGCCTGGCGCATCTTGTTGTATTCGAGTGTCAAATCCTTGATGAACTCATTGGCATTATCGGTGGCGTTTTTCATCGCCACCATCCGTGCGCTGTGCTCGGACGCGCGCGCGTCGAGAATCATTTGGAAAACTTCGTAGTGAATGTAGTAGGGCAGCATGATATCGAGCACCGCTTCCGCACTCGGTTCAAAGGTATAGCCGACCATCGGATCGGCGCTGGCATCTGGACCAGATTCCTCGTGTTTCTGAGGAAGATCAAAACTGCTAATCGGTAATAGCGTCTGCACCACCGGCTTTTGATTGATGGTGTTGATGAAATGCGTGTAGAGGACTGAGACCTTGTCGACCTCGCGGCTCAGAAATTTGTCTTTAACAAAGTTAGCAATCGGTTTGGTCTCGACAAAACTCGGAGCGTCTTTCAATTCAAAATCAGCCAGCAGCTCGCGTTTTGTCCGGACGAGAAATTGCCGCGCTTTCCGGCCGGAAACAACGAAGCCGGTTTTCTCAGCTTCGAAACGAGCCGCTTCCCGCAGGAGATTTGTGTTCAGAGCGCCGGCCAATCCTTTGTCAGTGCTGATGATGAGGACGAGCTCTTTTTTTATCGGACGCACTTGCAGGAGCGGATGCAATTTGGGGTCAGTGCGTTTTTGCAATGAAACGAGAACCTTGTTCATCAATCCCGCATACGGACGGCCAGACAAGGCGTGCTGCTGCGCTTTGCGCATCTTCGAAGCAGCGACCATCTGCATCGCTTTTGTGATCTGCGCCGTGTTGCGGATCGATTTAATTCGGCGCCGGATATCTTGGGTATTCGCCATTCGTTGTTAGGCCACAGATTTACACAGATGAAACACAGATATTCTGAATCTGTGAAAATCTGTGTCCATCTGTGGCTGAATCCTCATTGCCAAACTGCTTTGAACTCATCGAGCGCGCTGCGGAGTTGCGCTTCCAAGTTTTCGTCGAGCTGTTTCTTCTCGCGAATGGAGTTGAGCAAAGCTTCTTTACGCGTTTGCAGCCAGTCCTGGAGTTTCAGCTGAAATTCCTTCACCCGCTCCACCGGGACCGCATCGATGTAGCCATTCTGCATGGCCCACATGATCGCCACCTGCTCCTCCACCGGAATTGGGTTGTATTGCTTTTGTTTAAACAGCTCGACAATGCGTTGACCGCGGTCGAGCCGCGCCTTGGTGGCCGCGTCCAGGTCGGAACCAAATTGTGCAAACGCCGCCAGCTCGCGAAACTGAGCCAGATCAAGTTTAACTTTGCCGGCGACTTGCTTGATCGCTTTTATTTGCGCGGCTGAGCCAACCCGACTAACAGACAGACCCACTGAAATGGCCGGGCGAACACCCTGGTAAAACAAATCCGTCTCCAGATAAATCTGGCCATCCGTGATGGAAATCACATTTGTTGGAATATAAGCCGATACGTCGCCCGCTTGTGTCTCAATGATGGGCAAGGCTGTCAGTGAGCCGCCGCCGAATTCTTCCGTGACGCGCGCCGAGCGCTCGAGCAATCTTGAATGCAAATAAAAGACATCGCCTGGATAAGCTTCACGGCCGGAGGGCCGCTTCAACACCAGCGAAACTTGTCGGTAGGCCACCGCATGCTTCGACAAATCGTCAAATATAATGAGCGCATCCATCCCGTGGTCCATGAACCATTCGCCCATGGCTGCACCCGCAAACGGCGCGAGATATTGATTCGTCGCCGTGTCCGAGGCCGGCGCCGAGATGATCGTCGTATAAGGCATTGCTCCTTCTTTTTCCAAAATGGCAAGGGCGCGCGCGACGTTTGAGTTTTTCTGACCGACCGCGACGTAAATACAATAAAGCGGCCGATAATCTTTCAGATCCCCTTTCTCGCCCGCCTTGTTCAGTCGCGCCTGGCTGATAATGGTGTCGATAGCAATCGTCGTCTTGCCAGTGGCGCGATCGCCAATGATCAATTCACGCTGTCCGCGACCGATTGGAATCATGGCGTCGATCGCCATGATACCGGTTTGCACCGGCTGACTCACTCCGCGGCGTTTAATCACGCCGGGCGCGATTTTCTCGAGTGGATAGGCCACTTCCGATCGAATTGGCCCTTTATTGTCGAGAGGCTGACCAAGTGTATTAACAACCCGACCCAGGAGCGCCTTGCCCACCGGCACCTGGAGAAGTTTTCCAGTGGTCTTGACTTCGTCGCCTTCGGATATCTTGGTGTTGTCTCCCAGCAAAATGGCACCGACTTCAGTTTCCTCGAGATTAAGCGCGAGACCGAAAACACCGTTCGGAAACTCGATCATCTCATTGAGCATGACATCACTCAGGCCTTCAATTCGTGCGACGCCGTCTCCGGTTTCGCGAACGACTCCAACATTGCTTTTGGTCGTCGACGTCTTCAGCGCCGCGATTTTCGTTTCGATCTCTTCAAGTATGCTACTCATAAAAAATTGAGAGTTGAGGGTGAAACAAAGACTAAGTGGCGAGATTTTGTTCGAGCCGCTGCAAACGGTTGCGCACCGTTCCGTCCCAGACATCGCTTCCGATGTGAATGCGCAAACCTCCCAAAAGTTCCGGCTTCACCAGGAATTCAGTCGTTAAGTCTTGTCCGTATTTTCTCTGCAGCTTTGAGATAATTTCGGAACTTATTTCCGGAGATAGCTCGGTCGCGCTTTCGATTCGGGCGTGCCGCTTCTCGATTTCGAGTCGCAGCAGCCGCTTGTAATTTTCCAGAACGGCGAGGTAATGCCGCGGTTTCTTTTCGACGAGCGATTGGATAAGCGATTCAATCTTGCCGCGATCGAGTTGCCCATCGGTGAAACTGGCGCGCAGAAGCTCGCGCCCTTGGCGGCGGATTTCCCTGGTGATCTTCATGACGCGAGTTGGCGCGCCGCTTCCTCCTGCAGCCGCCGCTGATCTTCTGGTGTGAGGACTTTGCCCGTTACTTTTGCAGTGGTATCAACAACGAGGTGGCCGAGTTGACGCTTCAATTCCGCCATGGTCCGCTCGTGCTCGAGCGCGCTGGTCTCCCGCGCCCTGGCCATGATTTGTTCCGCGGCTGCAATCGCTTCCTGCATCTGGCGATCAGCCAGATGGGCGCTGCTTTCGCGCGCCTCATCGATCATCTTTTGGGCTTCGGCATGCGCTTTGGCCAGGATTTCGGCATGATGTTTCTCCGCTTCCGCAAGTTGTTGCTTGATCTTTTCAGCGTTGCGCAGACTTTCCGCGATCCGGTCGCGTCGTTCATGCAACACATTCAAGATCGGCTTGTAAGCGAATCGCCGCAAAAGGATGGCAACGGTGACGAAGCTGATCACTTGTGAAAGGAACAGCTTGAGATTCCAGCCGAATGTTTCGGCGGTATCTTTCACAAGATCGGCGAAACCGGCCGCAGCCGGAACTGTAACGGCAAGCATAGTGAGAGACATTTCAGTCGTGGTTAGCGCAACTCCACGCGATCAACGAACGAGAAAGAGCGCGTAAAAGACGATCGCCTCGGTAAAAGCGATCGCCAGAATTGCTTGCACGAGGATGGGAGTGGCCGCGCCGGGATTCCGCCCGACAGCCGAAGAAGCTCCCATGCCGATTAAACCGACGCCGACGGCGGCGCCGAGCGCAGCCAAGCCGACGTGAATGCTTCCGCCAACTTCTGCCAATATTGGTAGTATCATTTTTATGTTACTTTCTTTTTTTGTTCGCCCAGCGACCTCCGCGGGAACCACGGTCATAGCCGCCGAAAACTATTTACTGGTGAGCCTCATGCCCCGGTTCGTGTTGCGCAATCAACAAAGTAAAAACGGCCGTCAAAAGCATGAAAACCAGTGCCTGCACGATGCCGACGAGCACTTCCATAAAGTAAAACGGGATCGGAATTAGCCAGGCAAGTGACGGGACCAGGTTGGACATAGCCTCAAGCATGTTCTCACCTGCGTAAATATTTCCGTACAATCGAAAACTCAACGAGACAGGCCGGAACAAAATCGAGACGACCTCGAGCAAGCCCACAAGGAAAAAGATAACGACCATG
>Ga0207684_10003753_pt1 | contig 14681 bp, 13 predicted proteins | sample KBSK5501metaG_FD_184342 | JGI IMG/M metagenome (GOLD analysis project Ga0207684, IMG submission 184342) | Corn, switchgrass and miscanthus rhizosphere microbial communities from Kellogg Biological Station, Michigan, USA - KBS K5-50-1 metaG... | ecosystem: Host-associated > Plants > Roots >...
CCGGCCCCACCCCCGACGGCCTGCGCGGGACAGCCCCCGCCGGCCCCACCCCCGACGGCCTGCGCGGGACAGCCCCCGCCGGCCCCACCCCCGACGGCCTGCGCGGGAGGAGCCCGGCGGCGCAGCTACGGCGGCACTGGCTGCTGGCGATCCTGCTGGCAGCGGGCCTGGTCCTGCGCGTCCTGGCGCAGATCGCCTACCGCCCGGCCCTGCTCTACATCGACTCGCTCAAGTACCTGTATGGTGCCTATCCGGGCAATGACCCGCCCGGCTACCTGCTCGTGCTCAAGCCTTTCCTGGCGGTCGGCAACCTGGACCTGGTCGCCGCCGTGCAGCACCTGCTCGGCCTGGGCATGGCCGTGGCCCTGTACCTGGTGATGTGCCGCCGCGGCGTGCCCCGCTGGCTGGCCGCCCTGGCCACCGCGCCCATCCTGCTCGACGGCTACCAGCTCCAGATCGAGCAGACCATCATGCCCGACACCCTGTTCGAGGCACTGATCGTCACCGGCCTGGCCATCCTGCTCTGGCAACCCCAGCCGAAACGCTGGATGATCGTCGCCGCCGGAATCACCCTCGGCGCCTCCGCCCCCGTCCGCCAGATCGGCGAGATCCTCATTCTGCCGGCCGTTATCTACCTGCTCGTGACCATCCCCGGCTGGCGCGCCAAAGTGACCAAGGCCGCCGCCCTCAGCGCCGCCTTCGCTCTGCCCATCCTCGCGGTCAGCTACCGCGACTACGTTGCCATCAAGCACTTCGCACTGGCGCCGTACGCGCAGAGCACCATCTACGGGAGGGCGGCAGCGGCGGCTGACTGTCAGACGCTGCGGCTCCCCGCTTACGAACAGTCGCTGTGCCCGAGCCGTCGTGAGCAGGCTCTTGGCCCTGATCGCCTCGACCATGGCGCGCTCTCGCCGATCAAGAGCTACAAGCCCCCGCCAGGCTGGCATGGCTACATGATCGCCTCCGACTTCAGCCACCGCGTCATCACGCAGCAGCCGCTAGGCGTCCTGCGCGCCGTAGCCCGGGACGCGGTGAAGGTGTTCGCCCTCCAGCGGATACAGGCCACCGGCGACACTCCGATCAGTCGCTGGCAGTTCCAGACGGCTTACCCCTCCTACCCGCCCTACATCGCGTTCCAGCGCGGCCGGCTCCGGTTCGCGGAGACGACCTCGAGCGGCCGGCTGAAGGTTCTCGGGCGCGGCCAGCCCTTCGGGGGTGGCCCTCCATTGGTAGCCAGGCCTGTCGCCTCGGTCCTGCGCATCTACCAGCTCGGTGGGGGCTACACCCCCGGGCCCCTGCTCCTGTTCGCCGCCGCGGCCGGCCTGCTCGGCAGTGTGGGCCTCCTGCGCCGACGCGGCACCCCGGCCCAGCATGAGACGGCCGCCGCCTGCCTGGTCACTGTCCTGGCCGCCGCCGGGGTGCTGCTCGGCTCCGATGTCTTCGAATTCAGCTGGCGCTACCAGCTACCCGCACTGGTTACCCTTGTGCCGGCTGGTGCCCTGGGCATTACCGTCGTCATCGGCTTCCTCGCGGCGCGCCGCGGGCAGCCAGCCGGGCCGCCGGTCTCCCCCCAGCCGATGCGGCCGACCCCCACGCTCAGTGGCGAGCACCCCGGCCTTCAGGCGAAAGACCGCGCATCCGCCGGTTAAGCTCCCTCAGGGAGCCAGACGATAACCGCAACTCCCTGCCAGGATGACATTTATGCCACTTCGCTCAACAGCTGACGGCCAACCGGCCGGCCAGGTTGCGGCCAAGGTGGGTCTCCGCGGTCTGCAGAAGACCAGCCCGCCGAGGACCGGCCCGGGGAAATCTGACCCTCGGCAGTCTGGCCTGCGGAAGCCCGGCCTGCGCAGGCCTGGCCTGCGCGGGATGAGCCTGGCCGCACTGCTACGGCGGCACTGGCTGCTGGCGATCCTGCTGGCAGCGGGCCTGGTCCTGCGCGTCCTGGCGCAGATCGCCTACCGCCCGGCCCTGCTCTACATCGACTCAGTCAAGTACCTGTATATAGCGAACGGAGCCGACCCGGTCGGCTACCGCGTCTTGCTCACGCCCCTCCTGGCGGTCGGCAACCTGGACCTGGTCGCCGCCGTGCAGCACCTGCTCGGCCTGGGCATGGCCGTGGCCCTGTACCTGCTGATGCGCCGCCGTGGCGTGCCCCGCTGGCTGGCCGCCCTGGCCACCGCGCCCATCTTGCTCGACGGCTACCAGCTCCAGATCGAGCAGACCATCATGCCCGACACCCTGTTCGAGGCACTGATCGTCGCTGGCCTGGCCATCATGCTCTGGCGGCCCCGGCCACAAGGCCGGATGCTCATCGTCGCTGGAATCACCCTCGGCGCCTCTGCCACCGTGGCCCAGATCGGCGAGATTCTCCTCCTGCCGGCCGTCATCTACGTGCTCGTGACCACCCCCGGCTGGCGCGCCAAGCTGACCAAGGCCGCCACCCTCGGCGCCGCCTTCGCCCTGCCGATCCTCGCCTACAGCTCGGTGTCACTCGTGGACAACGGGCACTTCAGGCTGGCGTACACGGGAAGCAACGATCTCTACGGGCGGCTCGTGGCCTCGACCAACTGCCACTCCCTCACGCTCCCGGCTTACGAGCAGGCCCTGTGCCCGACCCGCGAGCAAGTAGCCGCACTTGGCATCGACGGCCTCGAACACAACCACAAGTCGCCGCTGCGGCTCTACGTGCCACCGGCGGGCATGAGTTTCTCCGGTGTCGTCGCTGACTTCAACCGCCGGCTGGAGCGGCATGACCCGGTCGGCATCGCACTGGCGATCGGCAAGGACGCCACGAAGCTGTTCGCCCTCCAGCGGGTGCATTTCCCGGGCGACACACCGATAACCCGCTGGCAGTTCCAGAACGACTACCCACAGTTCAGTCCTTACGTCTCCATCAAGAATGGTCAGCTCCAGCTGGCCCAGCAGCCCACGGGCGTGGTGCAGGTTCTCGGCCGGGGCCAGCCTTTCGGCGGCGGCAACCCCATGGCGGTCAAGCCGCTGGCCTCGTTCCTGCGCGCCTTCCAGCTGGATGGCGGCTACACGCCCGGACCGCTGTTCCTGCTCAGCGTGGTGGCCGGTCTGCTCGGCAGTCTCGCCGTGGCGCGCCGCCGCGCCACGGCCGCGCAGCGCGCGACGGCCACCGCCTGCCTGCTGGTCTTCACCGCGGGCGCGGCGGTGCTGCTCGGCTCGGACGTGTTCCAGTTCAGCTGGCGCTACCAGCTTCCCGCGCTGGTCACCCTGCCACCTGCGGGAGCCCTTGGCCTCACGGTCATGGCTGGCTACTTCGCGGCCCGCCGCCGCAAGCCCGCGGGACCTGAGCTTCCCCGCCAGGCGCCCGCTCCTGCCGGAGAGGCCGCGACGGGCAGCCAGCCGCCCGCCGGGGACGCCGGGGGCAGGAACGAACCGCTCGGCGTGTGAGGGCTGCGGTCACGAGAGACCCCTCACGGCCGGCCCCTCAGGGCATAACCGTCATCAGCGGCCGCGGCGCAGCGTGCGGAGCGGCACGGGCCAGGAGCCGGCCGCGGACAGTGCCAGCACCGCCACCAGGGGAAGCAGGACAACTGCGGGCAGCCAGCGCGGGACGTGGGCGGTGACGGTCGCCGAGATGAGCGCCCCAGCGATGAGGGCAGCGAAGACGCCCAGGCTGCGAGCGAGCCCTTCCGGCTTTTTCCCGGTGGTGAGCACCGCCACGATCCCGGTGAGCGTCCCCGTAAGGTATGTCGTCGACATCTGGCCAAGCTGCCGCACGGCCGCTGCCTGGATTCCCATCGACACGGCCAGCATGGCGAGCAGCACCAGCTGGGCGGTTCGGCCCGGATGTCCGCCCTGTAGCTCCCATCCCACGCAGAATGCGGCCAGGATGCAGAATTCGGCCGCGAGGGCGGCTGTGACACTGGGCGGCCAGGTCGCACGCGGGCCAGCGGACCCGGCCGCCCGCTGACCCGCAGCCCGAGCGGCGATGGGCGCGCCGATGAGCACCCCGCAGGTATAGCTCACCAGGGCCACGCCGCATGGGATGGCCAGGTTCGGGTCATGGGACCCGGCCGCGACGCCCAGCAGGACCATGGTCCCGGTGACCACGCTGCTGAAGACGTGACCGAGATGCAGGAAGCAGGCGGCATCCACCGCGCCCGTTGGCAGCGTGAGCAGCACGACCAGCACGTCTCGGAGTCCCCCGGACAGGTCACGTTTCACGATCGGGCCTGCTGGCGTTGCGCCGGTCCGGATGCGCCGCACCGCGCACACCGCGCCGGCGATCGGCGCGACGGGCTTCCTCGCCCGGCAACCGCAGGACCGCAGGCCACTCGCCCGCTCGCACCGCCCTGATGACCTCGGCCAGCCCGGCGACCAGCTTCCGGACACCGCCCAGTGACGGGCGGCTGCGCCATGGCGCACTGGAACTCGGTTCGAAGATCCGACGGCGCGCGATAGGCCGGGCGGCGCAGCCGTGACCGCCCTGGTGAGCCGTCGAGGAGCGCTCGCTGTGCATAGAGGCCGACACTATCGACCGCAGTCGCCAACTGCCCTGGCAGGTGCGTATGCCAGCTCATCGGCCAGGGCGCATAGCCCAGCTCGTCCTCGGGCGTGAGGCCGTCAGTGACCTCCCCGCCGCCGGCTTTGCCGTGGGTGAACAGGAGGTAGCACGCCCGGCACACGCACATCAAGCCGGACGCCTCCAGGTCCGCGACATGGCTGTGACTCGGACCCACCTCCGTGGCAGACATCTCGCACACAAGTGTCCTAACGTGCTGCCATGGTGGTTCCCTCAGGACACTACCGACTCGTGCCTGATAACGGCCGGATCGTGCTCCGCACCTCTCGTGATGGCTTGGCCGCGACGGCCGGTCATGATCTCACCATCGAAGCGCCGCGGTGGTCCGGTGACCTGGTCGTGAAGGACGATGGCACCCCGGTCTCGCTGGAGGTGCGCATCGACGTGGGGGCGCTCACCGTGCGCGAGGGCACCGGCGGGCTCAAGCCTCTGACCGACCGCGACCGCCGTGAGATCGGCGTGACCATGCGCCGCCTGCTCGAAACCGGCAAGTATCCCGAGGTGATCTTCACCGCCACGCGGTTCGAGCCCAGTGGCGACGGCGGCGTGATCGAGGGAGATCTCACCCTCCGCGGTACGTCGCGGCCACTCATGCTGGAGGTCTCCCAGACCGGGCCCGGCAAGTACAAGGCAACCGGGACTGTCGTGCAGTCCTCGTACGGCATCAAGCCGTACAGCGCATTTTTCGGCGCGCTGAAGGTGCGCGACGCTGTCGCGGTCGAGGCCGAGGTGGAACTGCCCGCGCCAGGAGACGCATGAGAAGCGACATTTCGTTAAGGAAGTGACCGAAGCAGTGTGGGCACCCATGGAAGACGAAGACGTCGCCAGGCTGTTCGACCGCCGGGCCGCGCCGGTCCAGGATCTTGCCGACCACGCTGGAACAGTGGCGGCGGCTTGTCATGCCATGGCCGTGCGCTTCCATCAAGGCGGCCAGCTGGTGGTGTTCGGCACCTGGCCTTCGGCAACGGCGGCAGCGCCACCGACGCCCAGCAGATCGCCACCCTGTTCCTCAACCCCGGTGGCGGCGAGCGGCCATTGCCCGCTTTCGGGCTGGCCAACGACACCGCCGTGATCACGGCGTTGTGCAATGACATCGGCGTCGACGTGGTGTTCGCCCGGCAGATCGCCGCGTTCGGCGGCCAGCATGACATCGCCGTAGCGCTGTCCACCAGCGGCAATTCCGAGAACCTGCTGCGGGGCCTGGACGAAGCGGCCCGGCGTGGCATGCTGACTGTGGGCATCGCCGGCTATGACGGGGGAAGATGTCCGAGCTGGATAGCGTGGATTACCTCTTTGTCGCACCATCGTCGTCGGTGCACCGGATCCAAGAAGCGCAGACCACCATTTACCACGCGCTCTGGGAACTCACGCTGGCCGCCCTCGGCGACGGGCGGCGGAAATGACAAGCCGTAGAAAATAACACCACGAAGAGGTGATCGCATGTGCCTTGGCATTCCGGGCGAGGTGATCGAGTTCCTCCCTGATCAGCCGGACCTGGCCAGGGTGGACGTCAGCGGGGTTAAACGGGTCATCAATGTCGCCTTGCTCGCCGACGACCCGCCAGAGCCCGGCGAATGGGTGCTTATTCACGTGGGCTTCGCGCTCTCCAAGATCGACGAGAGCGAGGCCGCGGCGGCCCTGGAGTTCTTGGAGGAGATCGGGCAGGCCTACGCGGACGAACTCGCCGCGCTGCAGGAATCACGGATCGAATAGGAGCGTGCGGTGATGCGGTTCGTCGATGAGTTCCGGGACGCCGACAAGGCGCACGCCCTGGCCGCGAAGATCGCGGCGCTATGCGTGCCGGGGCGCCAGTACAAGCTGATGGAGGTGTGCGGCGGGCACACCCACACGATCTACAAGCACGGGCTCGAGGACTACCTCCCTGAGTCCATCACGCTGGTGCACGGGCCGGGCTGCCCGGTGTGCGTCATCCCGATGGGGCGGGTGGATGACGCGATCCACCTGGCGTCGCAGCCCGATGTCATCATGACCTCGTTCGGTGACATGATGCGGGTGCCAGGCAGCCAGGAGTCGTTCTTCGACGCCAGGGCGGCGGGCACCGACATCCGCATGGTGTACTCCCCGCTGGACTCCCTGAAGATAGCCAGGCAGAACCCGGGCAAGCGCGTCGTGTTCGTGGCGATCGGCTTCGAGACCACCACCCCGTCCACCGCGATGACCGTGCTGCGTGCCGCGGCTGAGGGACTCGGGAATTTCTCGGTCTTCTGCAATCACGTCACGATCATCCCGGCGATCAAGGCGATCCTGGACTCGCCCGACCTGCGCCTGGACGGCTTCATCGGCCCGGGCCACGTGTCCACGGTGATCGGCTGCCGCCCGTATGAGTTCATCGCCAGGGAGTACGGCAAGCCGGTCGTGGTGGCCGGCTTCGAGCCGCTGGACATCCTCCAGTCCATTTACATGCTGATGGTCCAGCTATCCGAGGGCCGCACGGAGGTGGAGAACCAGTACACCCGGGTGGTGCCGTGGGACGGCAACCTCGCCGCGCTGCGGGCGATCAACCAGGTGATGGAACTCCGGCCGTACTTCGAGTGGCGCGGGCTCGGGTTCATCTCGCACTCGGCGATGCGCATGCGCCCTGATTACGCCTCGTTCGACGCCGAACTGCTGTTCCAGGTGCCTGGCGTGCGGGTGGCCGACCCCAAGGCGTGCCAGTGCGGCGAAGTCCTCAAGGGCGTGCTCAAGCCGTGGGAGTGCAAGGTGTTCGGCACCGCGTGCACGCCCGAGACCCCCATCGGCACCTGCATGGTCTCCCCCGAGGGCGCGTGCGCGGCCTACTACAACTACGGCCGGATGAACCGGCACCGGGTGGTCGAGGTGAGCATCTCATGACCGGCCGCACGGCTCCCGACACGAGCCCGGGGCCGCGGAGCGGATGGGTGGACGAGGCCCTGCGCGAGCACGAAGAACACACCAGGGCCGCCATGTCACGACCCAAGACCGCGGCACCAGAACGCGAACAGCAGGTACTCGACCGGATCGACAAGGCCCGCCGCCGCCGCTCGAAAATCCGGGAAGAGCGGATCACCATGTCGCACGGTGCGGGCGGCAAGGCCACCCGCACCCTGGTCGAGGCCATGTTCCTGGATGCGTTCCGCAACCCGCTGCTCGAACCGCTGGAAGATTCAGCCCAGCTACATCTGAACGGATCGCGGGTGGCACTGACCACCGATTCCTACGTGGTCTCACCCCTGTTCTTCCCGGGTGGGGACATCGGCGACCTCGCGGTCAACGGGACCGTCAACGACCTGGCGGTATCCGGCGCCACCCCGCTGTACCTGACGGCCGGCTTCATCCTGGAGGAAGGCTTCCTCGTGGCCGACCTGAACCGGATCGTGATCTCCATGCAGGCTGCCGCCGTGGCCGCTGGTGTCCAGGTGGTCACCGGCGACACCAAGGTGGTCCAGAAGGGCAAAGCGGATGGCTGCTACATCAACACCGCGGGGATCGGCGTGGTGGAGGATGAGGTGTCGCTGGGCGTGGCCACCGCCCAGCCGGGTGACGCCGTGATCGTGTCAGGGCCGATCGGCGACCACGGGGTGACGATCATGCTTGCCCGCGGTGAGCTGGACATCGAGGCGGACATCGTCTCGGACACGGCCCCGATGAACGGCATGATCGGCGACCTGCTCCGGGCCACCACCGGGGTCCGGGCGCTCCGCGACGCCACCCGCGCAGCGTTGGAAGGGCCTCTCGGTCCAGCCGGGACTCCCGGCCAAACGGGACAAGACGCCGAAAACGGCGGTTAGGGTGGAGTCCTCCGCCGTGTTTCAACGGCCGTGAGGAAAGGCGGTGCGGTGACAGAAGAATGGTTCACCGGCATCACCCCGACCACCAAGAAGCCAGCCGACCTCCAAACCAGCGTCCCGCACTCGGCGCGCATCTGGAACTACTGGCTAGGCGGCAAGGACAACTACGCCGCCGACCGGGCGGCCGGTGATCAGGTCATCCAGATCTTTCCAGGCATCATGCGCACCGCCCGCGCGCAGCGGGACTTTCTCGGCCGGGCGGTCCGCTACCTGGCCGGTGACGTAGGGATCCGCCAGTTCCTGGACATCGGCACGGGGCTGCCGTCAGCCGACAACACCCATGAGGTCGCCCAGCGAGTGGCCCCCGAGGCGCGCGTTGTCTATGTGGACAACGACCCGATCGTGCTGGCCCACGCGCGGGCGCTGCTCAGCAGCACCCCCGAGGGCGCCACCGACTATGTGGACGCAGACCTGCGCGACACCGGGCACATTCTGGATGCCACGGCCCATACTCTGGACCTCTCCCAGCCCACGGCGCTCATGTTGCTGGGGATCCTTGGGCACATCAGCAGCGACGAGGAGGCGCTCTCCATCGTGAACCGGCTGCTCGGTGCCCTCTCATCCGGCAGCCGCCTGGTGATCGCCGATGGCGCCAATGTGACCGCAGAGGGAAACGAGGCCCAGCGACGCTATAACGAAGGCAGCCCCATCCCGTATCACCTGCGCAGCCCGGAACAGATCGCCAGGTTCTTCGAGGGCCTGGAGCTGGCCGAGCCCGGCGTTGTGTCGTGCTCACGGTGGCGCCCCGATCCGGGTTCACCCGTGGACGACGAGGTCGAGGTGTACGGCGCGGTGGCGCGCAAGCCCTGACGCCGCCGCCGGTCATGCCCGGCTCTGCCAGCACGTCAACTTTAGGTTGACGTAGCGGCCGCGGGGCACGGGGGGCCAAAGTCCTCACGGAACTGGGTGTCACACGGCAGCGCGCCGGGGCCTGGATCAGCCAGGCCCTCCACGAGATCGCCGCCGCTGACGGCCGCGATCAAGCGGGGTAGTCGGCTGGAACTACGAAGTCAGCTAGCCCGGCCCGGCCCGGACCCAGGCCGGGCCATAGGCCGGTGAACGCCAGGACCGCGATCGCCGCGGTCGGGAACTTCAGCCTGATCCGCTGGAGCGTGTCCGGATCGCTGCCTTCGGTCACGCCCGCGGCCAACATCAGCGACAGCTCCCTCATGGTCGGCTCGTGCCCCAGCACCAGGAGGGTTTCCACCCCGGACGGGGTCTCCCTGACGACGTCCAGGAGACGATCGATGTTCGCCCCGTACACCCGCGGCTCGAACCGGACCGGCGGTGACGCGCCAAGCTCGGCCACCGCGAGCTGCCAGGTCTCGCGGGTCCGCCGGGCTGTCGAGCACACGATAAGGTCGGGCACGTACCCGGCCTGGCGCAGCCAGCGGCCGGCCCGGGGAGCGTCCCGCTGGCCCCGCTTGCCCAGCGGGCGCTCAATATCCGGCACGTCCGGCCAGGCCGACTTGGCGTGCCGCAGCAGCACCAGCCGCCTACTGGGATCACCCGTCATGAGGACAGGTTCTCAGAACCAGCCGCTCGGCAGGCACAGCAACAACAGCGAAACGCATCAACCGTCGTTAGGGAAGGCCCTTGTTGGCCAGGGATGGCAGTCGTCCGCTCAGCGGCCGGCCTGCGTCTGGCTCGTCCGCTCCGCGGCGACCTGAGCGCCGAGCGCTGGGACCGCATGGGCCGCGGTGCTCCCGGCCGGTACCCGCCGCCCGGGCAGGACCAGTCCGGCAACTGCCCCCGCGAGGGACAGGCCGGCGGAGACACCCATGGCGGGTGCGAACCCGTCACTGAAGGCATGGCCCGAGGCATAGCTGCCGGCCGCCGCGAAGACCGCGACGAGTGTCGCGACCCCGAACGCGCCGCCGAGCTGGCGCATCGTGCTGAAGGCGCCTGACGCCTTGCCGATGTCGCCTTGCGCGACGGAACTCACAACGGCTTTGGTGACCGCGGGTATCGCGATAGCGAAGCCGCAGCCGGAGATGACCATCGGCGCGATCATCGTCGGGTAGGCGACGCCGGGCGTGGCGATGAGCGCTATCCAGGCCATCCCGGCCGTCTGCAAGAGCAGGCCGGTGATGATCAACGGACGCTCGCCGAGCCGGTCGGCCAGTGCCCCGGCCCGGGGGGCGATCAGAAACGGGGTGATGCCCCACGGCAGAAGCCGCAGCCCGGCATCGAGTGGTCCCTGGCCGAGCGTGATCTGCTGAAACTGCGCCATGAAGAAGACAGCCCCGGTCAACGATGCGTTAAGGAAGAAAACCGCGGTATTGCCCGCGGAGAAAGCGCGCGAGCGGAACAGCCGCATCGGCAGCATCGGCGCGCGGGCGCGCACCTCCCACCCGACGAACGCCACCGCCAGCAGCGCCCCGGCCACGAGGGCCGCGACGACCTCGGGGCTGCCCCAGCCGGCCGCGTTCCCGCGCACGAGCCCCCACACCAGCCCGAGCGCAGCACAGCCGCCGAGCCCGAGGCCCGGGATGTCCAGGGCGGCGCGCGCCCCGTAGCTCTCCTGGATGCGGCCGAGGACGAGCGGGATGGCGAGCAGGGCGATCGGGACGTTCAGCCAGAAGATCCAGGGCCAGGCGATCCCCTGGGTGATAGCGCCTCCCGGCACCGGGCCGATCAGCGCGGCCAGCCCGGTCACGCCGCCGAAGATCCCCATGGCCCAGCCCCGGCGCTGCGGCGGGAAGGCCGAGTTCAGCAGCGCGAGAGCGAGCGGCATGCCCAGCGCCGCGCCAGCGCCCTGGACGGCGCGCGCCGCGATCAGCCAGCTGACACTGGGTGCCAGCGCACATGCCGCCGACGCCGCCGCGAACAGCCCCAGTCCGATGGAGAACAGGCGCCGCCGCCCGAAGCGGTCGCCCAGGGCTGACGCGGTCATCAGCAGCACCGCGAAGCTCAGGGTGTAGGCGTTGACCGTCCACTCCAGTTGCTCGACTGAGGCGCCGAGGTCACGCCGGATGGTGCTCAGCGCGGTCGCGACGACCAGCAGGTCGAGCACGACCATGAACGACGCCACCGAGGCCAGCGCGAGGGCCCACGCCTGCGCTGAACTCGGAGCGATCTGCCTGCCCTTGGTAGCCACGTGTCCTCCGGTTCGCCGTTCTCGCGGTCGTTACTGGTTGAGACACCGTGGGCGCCAGGAACTGGCCGATGACTTTCTGCCCCGGATGGTGTCCTTATCAGCAGCGGCCGAAGCAGGAAGAAGAGGCGATGCGAGAATGCCGTGGTGACCGAGACAGCGCTGGCCCGGGCCCGCAGGGGGGACGGGGAGGCGTTCCGCCAGCTCACCGAGCCCTACCGACGCGAACTCCAGCTGCACTGCTACCGGATCCTCGGCTCCGTGCAGGACGCGGAAGACGTGCTCCAGGAGACCCTGCTCGCGGCCTGGCGCGGGCTTGACCGGTTCGAGGAACGAGCCTCGATGCGCGCCTGGCTGTACCGGATCGCGACCAACCGTTGCCTGAACGCGCTGCGCGACACCGGGCGCCGACCGCATCAGCTGGGCCGTCACCCGGCATTCGAGGCGCCCGAGCCCACCCGCCGCACCGAGCCAACCTGGTTCGAGCCCTACCCGGACGCCCTGCTCGAGGACCTGCCGGACACCTCGCCCGGGCCGGAGGCCCGGTACGAGACTAGGGAGGCGCTGGCGCTGGCGTTCGTGGCCGGGCTCCAGCGCCTGCCACCGCGTCAGCGCGCGGTGCTCGTGCTGCGCGACGTGCTCGGCTTCCGCGCGGCGGAGGCGGCCGACATGCTCGACAGCAGCGAGGTCTCGGTGAACAGCGCCCTCCAGCGGGCGCGGGCCACACTGGACGGCCAGTTTCCCGCGCGCGACCGCGAACGCGCGCCGCTGCCGCGCTCGCCAGGCGAGCGCGAACTCGTCGGGCGCTTCGTGGAGGCGTTCGAGAGCGCTGACATCGACCGGCTCGTCGCACTGCTGACCGAGGACGCGTGGATGACGATGCCGCCCGAGCCGCTGGAGTACCAGGGTCACGCGGCGATCACCAGGTTCTACCTGACCCGCAGCTGGTGGGGCGTTCAGGAGGCCCGGCTCGTGCCCACACGCGCGAACGGTCAGCCCGCGTTCGGCTACTACCTCCGGGATCCCGTGACGCCGATCTGGCACGCCCACGGACTGGTCGTGCTCACCCTCGAAGGTGACCAGATCTCAGCCATCACCCGCTTCGGCGACAACGGGATCTTCCCCTACTTCGGCCTGCCCCGGACTCTGCGCGAGTAGCAGGTTTCCCTGCCGCAGCACCAGAACCACCAGTCGTTGGCGGCCCGCAGCCGCCCGGCGCACCGGGGCGGGGGAGACTGGCAGAGTGACCCGCTGGGTGTTGCACGTCGACCTCGACCAGTTCATCGCTGCTGTCGAGGTGCTGCGCCGCCCCGAATTGCGCGGGCGTCCGATCGTGGTCGGCGGCGATGGTGACCCGACCAAGCGCGGGGTGGTCAGCACCGCGTCCTACGAGGCCCGCGCCTATGGCGTGCACTCCGGGCTCGCGCTGCGAACGGCGGCGCGGCGCTGCCCTGAGGCTGTCTTCCTGCCGGTCGACCGGGAGGTGTACGAGACCGTATCTGCCGAGGTCATGGACACGTTGCGGGAGTTTGACGCCGTGGTGGAGGTACTCGGCTGGGATGAGGCCTTCCTCGCCGTGGACACCGAGGACCCGGAATCGGTCGCCCGCGAGATCGCCGAGCGCGTGCGCGCCGCCACCGACCTGGACTGCACGGTCGGGATCGGGCAGAACAAGCTGCAGGCCAAGCTGGCTACCGGCTTCGGCAAGCCGGCCGGCGTCTTCCGGCTTACCTACCAAACGTGGTTCAAGGTGCTCGGCGACCGGCCCACCGACTCGTTGTGGGGCATCGGGACGAAGACCGCGAAACGGCTCGCCGGGCTGGGCATCGCCACGGTCGGGGATCTCGCGGCTGCGGATCCTGACCACCTGGCTGGGCACTTCGGCCCGACGATCGGGCCCTGGCTGGTCCTGATCGCCCGCGGCCACGGCAGCTCGGAGGTGGACGACACGCCCTACCTGGTCCGTTCCCGTGGCCGGGAGACCACCTTCCAGCAGAACATCAGCGACTGGGCCGAGGTGCGCCGCGAGGTGATCCGGCTCGCCCGGCAGGTCGCGGACGACGTCGCCGCCGAGCAGCGCCCGGCTGTCCGCGTGGTGGTGAAGGTGCGGTACGCGCCGTTCATCACCCACACACACGGTCACCAGTTGGCCGCGCCTGACTCCGAGCCAGCGGCGATCGAGCATGCCGCCCTGACGGCCCTCGACCGGTTCGCGCCGGCGAATGGAGGGTCGAGGCGCCCGATACGGCTGCTCGGAGTCCGCGCCCAGTTCAGCAGCTGAGTTCCCCAGCTGAGTTCAGCAGCTGAGTTCCCCAGCTGAGTTCCCCGGCTGACCAGGCACGGGAGAGACTGAACGGACGATCCAGCGCATCCGGACGTCGGTCCGCGTGGAGGGCGTGGTCCAGGGAGTCGGGTTCCGGCCGTTCGTGTACTCGCTGGCGACCCGGCTCGGCCTGGCCGGGTGGGTGGGCAACGATGTCGACGGCGTCTTCGCGGAGGTAGAGGGTTCCGCTGACTCCGTGAGGAAATTCCTGGTCTTGGTTGAGCGTGAGGCGCCGCCGCTGGCCCGAGTGGAGCGGGTGACCGCGCAGGCCATGGCGCCGAACGGGGCCGGCGGATTCTCCATCGCGCCCAGCGACCCGTCCGGCCGCCGCCGGGCCCTGGTCGCGGCCGACAGCGCGACCTGCACGGACTGCCTGGCCGAACTGGCCGACCCGGGCGACCGGCGGTTCGGGTACCCGTTCATCAACTGCACGAACTGCGGGCCCCGGTTCACAATCGTCCGTGACGTGCCCTACGACCGCCCGCTGACCACGATGGCCGGCTTCGCGATGTGCGCCGACTGCGCGGCCGAATACCACGATCCAGCGGACCGCCGGTTCCACGCGCAGCCGGTGTGCTGCCCGGCCTGCGGCCCCAGGCTGCGCCTGCTCGACGCAGCCGGAGACGCGCTGACGGGAGACCCGCTGGCGGGAGGTGCGCTAGCGGGGGCGGTCAGCGCGCTGCGGCAGGGGCAGGTGCTGGCGGTCAAGGGTCTGGGCGGCACCCGAACGGCCTGCCCGACGCCCTGGCGGTAGCCGCGCGCAACCCACAGGCCTGGCCGGACGTGCTCGTCATGGCTCGCCGCGGTATCAACGCGCCGGTCACCTCCAGCGCGGGGCGGCTGTTCGACGCGGTGGCCGCACTGCTTGGGGTCCGG
>Ga0207684_10003755_pt1 | contig 14680 bp, 13 predicted proteins | sample KBSK5501metaG_FD_184342 | JGI IMG/M metagenome (GOLD analysis project Ga0207684, IMG submission 184342) | Corn, switchgrass and miscanthus rhizosphere microbial communities from Kellogg Biological Station, Michigan, USA - KBS K5-50-1 metaG... | ecosystem: Host-associated > Plants > Roots >...
CAACTTGCTGTGGTCGTGGACGACAGTGCTATGCAAATCACAGAAGTCGTTCGGGGCGAAGATCTACTGCTTTCCACATTCCGACAGTTGCTGATTTATCGGGCGCTGAAGTTGTCGCCGCCGAAGTTCTATCATGCGCCGTTGATTGTAGACGAGACAGGCAGGCGATTATCGAAGCGGCACGCGGCTTTGAGTTTGCGTGAGTTGCGCGCTGCTGGCGCAAGGTCAGAAGAGATTCGTGGGAAATTTCGAAACTGTAGCGGCGGTCTATGACCGTCGCATTATTTCTTCACAGCGGATTATTCCTGTATTCGGCGATCATACACTTCTGCGGTGAGTGGCCAGTCATTCTCTTGCCACAGATTTACACAGATTTTCACAGATAAGAATCGGATACGTCTTCTTAATCTGTGTTTTACCGGTGTTGATGGATTCGACTTCGCTCACCACGGCGTCCGTGGCCAAATTTTCCTATCCGAAACAATGGTTGCAGGGTAGCGGGTAACGCGTAGCTGCCGCATTTCCGGCGGCTATGCGCCGCCGTTAAAGGACCGGTGCGTGTATCGTAAGAACGGCGACAATGCTGCCGAGGAACGCGAGGATTGCAATTGCGACTACGGCGAGAATTGCGGTTCGACCCGGGTCCTGGTCTTTGGCGCGCCGCTGAAAAGGTGAGGCATTGGCGAAATCAACGGGAGCGACACTAAGTTCGGCCGGTGCCGCCCCAATTTCCTCCTTTTTGGGCAACGGTTGAGAGCCGGTTACATCCGATTCGAAGCGCGCCTCCACTCCACCGAAGCGGATTCGATCGTCAAAGCGCAATGTCGTTTCCTTAATGGGTATGCCGTTCACTCGGGTCCCATTGGTGGAGTCAAGATCCTTCAGTCGATAAGTTTCGCCGCTGCGTTCCAACTGAGCATGGCGACCCGAAACTGATGGGTCTTCGATAGGGATCGTATTATCGGACGCGCGCCCAATCGAAATGAGATCCTCCGTCAGCTCGTAACCGATTTTTCCCTGGCTCTCGGTGGTAACAATTACCTTGGGCATCGGGTTAACATACCCAAAGAACAGCTGTGATGTCGAGTACGGCCGTCGGGAGCAAGACTTCCGTTGTTTTTAGGCAAAGAACAGCGTCTCGTATCTAGCAGCACACCAAATAGAGCAAGCTTCTGCTTCCGGCGTGCGTTCATTGTCGACCGGAGTTGAGACATCTCTCATTGTTGATCAGAGAATAGTAAGAGATTTCTCCACTCCGCTGCGCTTCGGTCGAAATGACAGCGGATGCATCCAACATCGACCGTGAGGAGTCGGTCCAATGCATTGCAGTTTGGGCAAGGCGAGGCACCAGCCTACAAATTGACCGGTAGGCAGCGCACTCGCATAGTGCGGCTTTCATGGCAATCGAGCTGACGCGCAATTTCTGCATCATCGCTCATATCGATCACGGCAAGACGACGCTGTCGGATCGATTGCTGGAACGCACGGGTACGATTCACGAGCGTGACAAGCAGGACCAGCTTCTCGATTCGATGGATTTGGAACGTGAGCGCGGGATCACGATCAAAGCGCATCCGGTGGCGATGCGCTATACGAGCAAGTCGGGAGAAAAATATCGATTGAATCTGCTCGATACGCCGGGGCATGTCGATTTTGCCTACGAGGTTTCGCGTTCGCTCGCAGCGTGCGAAGGCGCGCTGCTAATTGTAGATGCAGCACAGGGGGTCGAAGCGCAAACGGTGGCGAACGTTCATCTCGCCCACAAACAGGGCCTGACGATTGTACCGGTGATTAACAAGATCGATCTGCCTAACGCGGATGTGCCATCCGTAAAACGCCAACTCGAGGAGATTCTCGCGATTCCGGCGGAGGAAGCAATCGAAGCGAGCGCGAAGATGGGCATTGGGATCGAGGAAATACTGGAAGCGATTGTCTCGCGCATTCCGCCGCCGGAAAAACCGGCCGACGAAACGCTGCGCGCGCTTGTTTTCGATTCGGTGTTTGACGTTTATCGCGGCGTTATCGGCCACGTCCGTGTGGTGTCGGGAAAGATGGAGCCGGACCAGGCGATCAGGATGATGAGCAACGACGGGCGCTACGAAATCAAAGAAGTGGGCGTATTTACGCCGAAGATGTATCCGCAGACGCGCTTGAACGCGGGCGACGTCGGTTATTTTATCGCAAACATCAAGACGATCGCCGACATGAAAATCGGCGACACAATCACCGATCAGCGCAATCCTGCGCGGCAGGCGCTGCCCGGCTTTCAGGAAATTCATCCGATGGTGTTCAGCGGAATTTATCCGATCAACACCGGCGACTTCGAGCATTTGAAAACGGCCATTGGCAAACTGCGCTTGAACGATTCAGCCTTTGTTTATCAACCGGAGAGTTCCGTCGCGCTCGGTTTTGGTTTCCGCTGCGGGTTTCTCGGCTTGCTGCATATGGAAATCATCCAGGAACGATTGCGTCGCGAGTACGACATGGACATCATCGCGACGTCACCGAGCGTGGTTTACGAAATCGAGACGACGCGCGGCGAAACGCTCTTGATCGACAATCCCGCGCATTTGCCCGATCCGAGCCTGATCGAAGAAATCCGCGAGCCGATCGTGAAGGCGTATGTGCTTTGCCCAAACGAAAACATCGGCGACATCCTGCAGCTAATTTTGGAAAAGCGCGGATTGATGGACCACACTGAGACACTCGACGCGCGCCGCGTGATGTTGCACTGCGAGCTTCCGCTGAATGAGATTTTGGTTGATTTCAACGACAAGATTAAATCCATCACGCGTGGCTATGGATCGATGGATTATGAACACACCGGTTATCGCGCGGCGAAACTGGTAAAGCTCGACCTCCTGGTGAACGGCGAGCCGGTCGATGCTTTCTCGACCATCGTGCATAAGGATCGCGCCGAGGCGAGGGGACGCCAGTTAGCGGCGAAGCTGAAGGAAGTGATTCCGCGCCAGCTTTATCAGGTCGCGATCCAAGCGGCCATCGGTGGAAAAATTATCGCTCGCGAAAGCGTTTCAGCCTTGCGCAAAAACGTCACCGCGAAATGCTATGGCGGCGATATCACCCGGAAGCGCAAATTGCTTGAGAAGCAGAAGGAAGGAAAGAAACGAATGAAGAGCATCGGCAAAATCAACATTCCGCAAGAAGCGTTCATCGAGGTGTTGAAGGCCCAATAAAGTGGGCCTGAATGACGAAACCCGAATGACGAATGACGAATGAAATCCGAATGACTAAATCCGAAACGTCGGCGAGTTTGCGATGTCGTTCTTTTTCATTCGAGTTTTGTCATTCATTTGTCATCCGTTATTCGTCATTCCCGAGAGCTTCTTCGACTTCGCCCGGAACGACCGGCACCAAACGTAATTGTCGATCTTAACTCATGTTCACGCCGCGCCATATTAAACACAGCAAGTTGCTGCTCCGGCACGCGTTTTTTGTCATGTCAGCCGAACTGGAGACATCTCTCATTATTAATCAGAGAATAGTAAGAGATTTCTCCACTTCGCTGCGCTTCGGTCGAAATGACAGAGGGCACATTCAGTATCCAGTATCTAGTCTTCCGCATCTAGGATCCAGGATCTACCATCTAGCACCCAGCATCCAGCAATCGCATGTTCACGCCGCGCCATATTAAACACAGCAAGTTGCTGCTCCGGCACGCGCAGAAGTATTTGCGTTATAAAGCCGATACGCTGGATGCAGCGCTCCGCGAGCAAATCGAAGCGGAAATGCGCCGATTGCGGGCGGCATTGCGACAGCGCGACCGCAACCAGATCGAGGCCAGGGCCGAGGCGCTGGACGCAATCTTGCATCAAGCCGCTCCTGTAACCTGGGAATCGCATTGGCGGGAGAATTGCGAAGTTATTTTGGTTGCGATCGTCGTCGCTGTTGGAATTCGATCCTATTTTTTGCAACCGTTCAAAATCCCGACTGGCTCAATGCAGCCGACACTTAATGGTATCATCGGATACCGGAGCGAAGCTCCGGCGCCGAATATCTTGCAGCGGATTGCCGAGTTCGTTGTTCGCGGTCGTAATTACATCGACGTCGTTTCAAAACAAGACGATCAAGTCTTACAGGTGGAGCAGAAAAAAATTGGGTTCTTTTTCACCTACTCCCGCATTGTTTGCCAACATCAGAGCTTTTTGGTCTATGCACCTTCAGACACGCTCAAGACTTATTTCAATGTGTTTGCCGGACGAGGTTATCGCCGGGGGGAGATCGTCGCTCGCGGCGCGGTGGATACGGGCGACCAGGTGTTCGTTGATAAGTTCACTTATAACTTTGTGAAACCGCATCGCGGTGATGTCTTTGTTTTTCGAACGAACAACATTCCGGGAATTCCCGACGACCCAGAAACAGGCGCGCCCTTTTACATCAAGCGCTTGGCCAGCTTGCCTAGCGATACCTTGCGAATTGAGCCGCCGAAACTGTTCGTGAATGGCAAACTAGCGGAGGGCTACGGTTTTCAGCGCGTCACGTCGGCCAAGTCGGGTTATCGCGGTTATAGTTTAGGGGCAAGCCTTTTGTCTTCACCGGGCAGCACTTTCACGGTGCCAGAACATGCTTATTTCGCTTTGGGCGACAACAGCTACAACAGTTACGACAGCCGCTATTGGGGGCCGGTGCCGGAGGAAAATCTGGTTGGACGCGGGCTCCTCGTCTACTGGCCGTTCTATCCGCACTGGGGCCTAGTTCGGTAGACGCATTCGCTGTCCATGCTCTCAAGCCTGCCGCGAATGTACCCGCTGCTCGGGCTCTGCGGTGGATACCTTATCGTCATGCTGTTTAATCCGGTGCGACGGGCGTTGCTCGACGGATTTCGTTGTATCAGCCGATTCAAACGCGTTTGGGTGACATTCGTATTGCTCGGCCTGGCTTATTCCGTCTTTCAATTTGCCACTTTCACGCCCATTCAGAGCTCGGCTGATTTCGATCTCACCCAGGTTACTTCGTTACCGAGTTGGTATTGGCCGCGCCTGTCGGAAGTGTGGACGGAAGTGCCACTGCCCACTCTGGAAAATGTCGCTGGAATCTTTGACAACGCGACCACGACCTATCCACTCTCAGTAATTGCTGCCGTCCTTATTCTGGCGAACTGGCGGGGACTGCATGGGGCTTTGCTGGGCGCCCTGCGCAAAAGATATCATTTCACCAGCGTCCTCATTTACCTCATCGTGCTGCTCAGCGCCTTGGCATCGCTTTTAAAGCCGATTGTTTTCTGGCGATTGCCAGAGTGGGGCGGTCTAGTTCCGGCGGCGGGGTTGCTCCAGATTTCCGCCAGTGTTGATGCGGTTGCTTTCATTTTCGAATATCTCTTCGGCGTTTATATACAGGTCTATTTGATTATGGTGTGTTTCACCTGGATCCGTGGATTGAGTTTCGAAGAAGGCGAACTGTTTCGCTTCGCCATGCGCCGGTTCACTTATGTCTTGAAGTGGGCGGGAATCGTCGTGTTGCTGAGCATGATTCTGGTCCGAGTGCCGCTTTTACTGGCTTACTTCATGAATATTCCCAATGTGCTCGACTACCTGCCACTGCAACGCCTGTTGATGTGTCTTGTCATTATGTCATTTGCCTCAGTCCAGGTATCGTTGGCTTTGCACAATGAAAATTTGCGCGAAGCGATCCGGGCGCACCGCGATTTCCTGCGACGAAACGGCGGTCGGTTCGGCTGGTTTCTGCTTATCTGCGCGTTGCATTTCTTTTTTATCATGGCATGGGACGCAATTGTGCGGGGTGCGATCGCCGATCGGTTGATCGCCTTGATTTCTTGGAAATGCATCTTGGTTTGTGCGCGCGGTTTTATTACCGGTTGGTTGCTCGCTTCGTGGGTTTGCTTATTTCGACAGTATGAGACCGGTCGCATCGACCAGGAGAGCTGGATTCAATATTGACCAGCCTGAGCGCGTGAAGCTCGAGGCCGCTGAGATTACTCGACAGAGCAAATCAAATCTGGCGCTGGCGTTTATTTCGCTCGGACGCGAACGGCGACGCGATATCACGGTTTTTTATGCCTTTTGTCGCGTCATAGACGATATTGCTGATGCCACTGACTTGAGTACCGAAGAAAAGCGGCGACGCCTGGTGGAGTGGCGTCGCTGGCTGCATGCTGCAACGCCGGAAGAGCCGGAGCTGGCGCGCGACGTCCGCTCTCTTCTCAACAAGTACTCGATCGCGCCGGAGATGCTTAAAGAAATCATCGCTGGCGTAGAAATGGACCTCGATAAATCGCGATATGCGACTTTTGAAGAACTTCGGCTCTACTGCTATCGCGTCGCAAGCGCGGTCGGGCTGGTCAGCATTGAGATTTTTGGTTACCGCAACCCCGCCTGCAAGAATTACGCGGTCGAGCTCGGTTTGGCCCTGCAAATGACCAATATTATTCGCGATGTGGGCAAAGATTTGCGGAACGGTCGCATCTATCTGCCGCAGGAAGACCTGGCGCGTTTCGATTATCCCGAAGCTGAACTGCGCGATCGCCAGTACAATGATCGATTCATTCGTTTGATGGAATTTGAAGCCGCGCGGGCGCGGGAATTTTTCACGCGCGCGGCTGGTCTACTGCCGCGCGAAGATCGCCGATCGATGGTCGCGGCCGAGATCATGGCTTCAGTCTACCGGGCGCTCCTTCGTCGCATTGAGATGGATAAATTTCGTGTGTTTGAAAAACAATATCGTTTGAGCAAATTGGAGAAAGCCGGACGGATTGCGGCGCAATTGTTCAAATATATTTGAATTGTCGCAGCAGGCATCCGTCCGACATCTTCGGTGCGAAACCTTAATAATTACGAATATGAAAACTAAATTGACCGCAGTGATCTCGGTATTGGCAGTGACTTTGCTCGCTCTAGCTGTGTCTAACACCGCCAAGGCTCAGGATACAAGAACAGGCAAAATGACGGGTGGTGGCGTTATTGTGGCGACAGCGATCACTCCAGAGGAGGCCGCCAAAAAATATCCGGCTCCCAACGGAAAATATCCGAACGGTGAAAGAGATCCGCACAAAGCCTCCGGAATCGTTAATAGCCCCTACCCGCCGCATGCGGAATTTGACTGCTCGAAAATCGCGCATGGAGGACTTGTCGTTGACACGCGCGCGAACAAGGTTTTTGTACGACCGTAGGCCGGCGCTGGACAGTTCCCGAGCAATCTCAGTCGCGGGTGGTCGAATTCTTTGAATTTCGACACGCAACCTGCGTCTGATTTCTGGGTTCCATTGTGACATGGGTATGAGAAAACATTTTGGGCCAATTGTTTTGGGCGTGGCGCTTCTCGTGCTCACACTGAATTCATGTGATACGCCGACGGGAGAAGGTGCGGGTTACGGCGCGGCCGCCGGCGCCATTATCGGCGCGGCGGCTACTGGCAGAGTGCGGGACGCGGCGATTGGCGCCGCGGCTGGCGCGGCCACCGGCGCGTTGATTGGAGCCGCCATTGAGGAGAACGACGCCCGGCGAAGCTATCCGCCGCCTGCGAGGGGATATCCTTTTGCCGCTCGAACCGCGACATTCGGTTTTGTGCGCAGCCCGTATCCGCCCCATCGAATTGTCGATGTGCGCGGCATCCCACCCGGTGAGCTTGTGCGCGATCCTTCCTCCGGCGGAATTTTCCGAAATCCGTAGAGTAGGGACACCGCGCTGCGGCGTCCGGACATCGCGGCGCGATGTCCCTACGATCTCGTTAGGGATTTTGCACAGCGCGTAAATCCGTTAATTCGCCTGAACGCACGTTTCCTTCTGCTCCGCGCATCCACGGCAGCCAGACCGGCCGCCCATGCGGCACAACGTTCCGCCAGCGTCTGTCTATCCGCCAGAGGCCTGCCGCCCGCGTGTGTTCGAGAGCTTCTTCGAATTCGTTGCCATGCAGATGTCGATTGATCTGCGCGAAACGGGGTTCGGTTTCGGCTTTGTGGGCCGGATAATACTGGTCCATGACATTGACATAGGTGTCGCGCGACAGAGTCGTTGCGATGAACTGCATGATTTCGCGCGTGTCATCGAGCAGACCGGGCATAACCAGATGGCGCACGAGAACACCGCGCAAGGCCAGCCCTTGTTCGTCGACTTTTAATTCGCCGACCTGGGCGTGCATGGCCGCGATTACGGCGCAGGCAGCGTCAGCGTAATCGCTAGCCACGAGATAATTCCGGCAATGCTCCGTGTTCCAGAGCTTGAAATCGGGCATGTAGATGTCGACTAACCCATCCATGAGTTGGATGCTCTCGAGGCTGTCGTAGGCCGAGGTGTTGTAGACCAGCGGCGAGCGCAGGCCGTGCTCGACCGCTAGCACCAGCGCCTCCAGGATTTGCGGCACGACGTGCTCGGGAGTGACGAAATTGATGTTGTGGCAACCGGCGGTCTCCAGGTCGAGCATCATGCGCGCAAGCTCGGCCGGCGTCACCTCCATGCCCTCACCATGCTGGCTCGTCTCGAAGTTCTGGCAGAACACGCATCGTAGATTGCACCAGCCGAAGAAGATTGTGCCCGACCCGTTCCAACCGCGCAGGCAATCCTCCTCGCCGAAATGCGGAAACGCGCTCGCCACCCGCGCCAGCCGGCCGCTTTTGCACACACCGATCTTGTTGTTGAACCGATCGATCTCGCAATCGCGCGGACAGACGCGGCATGAGCGCAGCGATTCCACCGCTTGCTCAGCCCGCTCCTGAAGAACTCCGTCCTCGAACGCCCGCACGTAAGCGGGCACGAAGTCCTTGCGCGGCAAGACAAACCGCCCGTTTCCCTGCAACTCAGCGGGAATTGCGCGAGAATGGAAGCGAACGTTCATAGCCAAACTTGGCCGGTGACCTGGCCATGGTCAACGCGGGATCAGAGGCCGCAATCAACACTGTTTGGGCAAGATGTTGGCCAAATTTATTTGAGCTCGGTTCGGGGATCGATTCGTTAGGCGGAATTTCGGTATGAAACTCGCGCGCTAGTTTACTGTCGCGCTCCTCGCGTCTGACGGGCCCATGTTCGAGCTGTGGGCCATGGCGAAAGCGGCGGAGTACCGCCGCACTCCAAAACGCAAGCGAGTCCAGGAGCTCGGCCGCGGTAAACGCCAGTGCACCGTTCGAGAGCGCCTCGACCAGTGTCTCAGTGCTGATCAGCCACTTTCTTTTGCAGGGAGTCCACTAACGCCTGGGCTTCTTCGGTCATTTTCAGCAACTCCGGCCATGACCGGTTGTAGTTTTCGCCTGGCAATTTTCGGGTGGCGTCAAAACCCATGTGCGATCCTATATTTTGTTCGCTTGGGGCGTGATCGAGCGAATCGCTCGGATTTTTGATGACGGTGCTATCGCGCTCTGGATCGGTGTTAGCGCACAACCGGAATAGGACTTCGCTGGTATTGTGGACGTCGCAATCTTCGTCTACGACCACGATATATTTGCTGAACATCATCTGTCCCATGCCCCAAAGCCCATGCATTACCTTGAAAGCTTGATAAGGATATTGCTTACGAATGCTCACAAACACCAGATTGTGAAAAACCCCCTCCGGTGGCAGCGTCATGTCCACTAGTTCCGGGAAATTCATTTTAAAGACGGGCAAGAAAATTCGAACGCTCGCATCGCCCATGTAATAATCTTCCATCGGCGGGATGCCAACGATCGTCGTCGGATAAACGGCATCTTGACGGTGCGTGATCGCGGTTACATGGAAAACAGGATAGTCTTCAATGGCGGTGTAAAAGCCAGTGTGATCGCCAAAGGGACCCTCCGGCCGCATTTCTCCAGGTTGCACGTAGCCCTCGAGCACAAAATCGACGTCCGCCGGGACATCGATGTCGATGGTCTTGCAGCGCACCATCTCCACTGATTTCCGGCGGAGAAAACCGGCGAACAATATCTCATCCAGTCCGTCAGGCAGTGGAGCGGTCGCGGCAAAGGTGTAAACCGGATCGCCGCCCAGAGTTACGGCGACCGGCATGCGCTCGCCACGTTCGTAATAACGTTTGCCATGGCGTGCACCTACCTTGTGCACCTGCCAATGCATTGCGGTTGTCTGTTCATCATAAACTTGCATCCGATAAACACCGACGTTACGCGCCCCGCTTTCCGGATCCCGGGTATGAACATTTGGGAAAGTGATGAAACGCCCGCCGTCTTTTGGCCAGCACTTCAGAATCGGCAGATCGAACAGAGAAGGTTGATGGTTGAAGGTTGATGGTTGAAGGGATTCTTCGTTCGATGTTGGACGTTGGATGTTGGATGTTGGATGTTCCGCGAAGCGGTGGATCACTTCCTGGCACGGGCCTTCCTTCACATTCTTGGGCCGTGCGTGCAGCAAATGAATTCCCTGCTTAAGCAAACTCCAGCCTTCGCGTAGATCGGTCGGCGGTTTCGCTTTGAGGATGAGCTGAATCTCTTGGGCGACGTCATCGACGCTCTCGCGTCCCAGCGCCATGGCCATCCTTCGACGCGATCCCATGGTATTAATCGCGACCGGAAATTGCGAAATTTTGCCGTCAACGATCGGCTGCTCGAAAAGAAGGGCTTTGCCTCCTTGCGGTGATTTCATCTCGCGGTTTGCCCATTCGGCAATGAGAAGATCGGTGTCGACCGGAACTGAAATGCGCTTCACCTCACCAGCCGCTTCGAGGGTATCGAGAAAATTGCGAAATGAGCGATATGCCATCTTGACCGTGCCTCGTACAATGAATGCCTCCTCGCCCGAACGCGACTCGATTTTTTTGTCTGGGAGCAGGGAGAGCGTTCTCCGCAGGTCCGCAGATCCCGCAGCGCGGCCTTATATGTTCAGCGGCTGGCGACTGAACGCAGTGAGATTAAACATCGAACATCGAACGTCCAACATCCAACATCGAATTAGCACAATTCCATTTCGATGTTCGGTGTTCGATGTTGGGCGTTCGGCGTTTGCTTCCGCTGAATCGCACTAACGATACGGCGGAACCAGGTATTGAAAGGAAATGACGCGTCCGTTGGCGAAAGTGACTGTCTTGTACGGGTACGAGACGCTCGGTGGGATATAAGAGTAAAAAAATGGATCGTAGAAGGGATCGCCGAAGAAAACAAAGCTGCGGTGATGATGCGTTCGCACTACGCCACCGAAACCGAATCCGCCGAATCCGCCGAATCCACCATAGTAGGGGCCATACCCATAATACGGGTAGGGATATGTGCTCGTCTGAGTGTATACCCAAGTCTCGGTTGAACGGCCGCGCATGGCCCCGGCGGCTTTCTGATCAGCTGATCCCCATGCCAGCCAGACGGCGCTTTCCGGCATACCAACGCGAATTTGCCCGTGGCTGACCAGCTCTTGGTCACGCGGAGAGAGGCTTTGGTAAATTTCAGGGTGTTCGGAAATCCGTGATTCGGTGGTGGAGCAGCTTGTCAGGACAATTGCACCAGCCGCCGCGCCGAACGTCAGCGCCTTGAGAAGAAATTGACGCTTCATAATATAAAAATCATACAGCCCTGAGATTACCAGTCAATCATGCCAATATTCGGACGACCACCACTCCCGATTCCTCTAATCTTGATTCAACACCGCCTTAACCGTAACGTTGCGCTTAAATGGAGGATCGCTACGGCCATCGCATCTCTTATCTGCGCGTATCGGTTACGGACCGTTGCAATGAGCGATGCGCCTATTGCATGCCGGGCGAGCTGCATGAGTGGCTGCCGCGCGAAGGAATTCTGACGTTTGAGGAAACGCTTCGGCTCATCCGCGTTGCCGCGCAACTGGGGGTATCGAAAATCAGGATCACAGGCGGGGAACCGCTGACACGCCGTGGAATTCTTGAGCTCATTCGACAACTTCCGAAAATCTCTGGCATTCACGACATCGGCCTCTCCACCAATGGAACGCTATTGGCCCGCGAAATTGAAACAGGTGTCAGCACCGCGGCCGCCTTGGGCCAAGCTGGCGTTCGCAGCGTCAATATTTCTCTCGATACCTTGAATGAAGAGACTTATGCGCAGATAACGGGACGTGATTTTCATCGGACGGTCCTCGCTGGTATTGATGCGGCGATCGATGCACATTTCGAGCAGATCAAATTAAACGCGGTCCTGATGCGAGGACGTAACGAGGATCAGCTGGTGGCGCTCGTCGAATTCGCTGCGGCCCGTAATCTTATTTTGCGTTTTATCGAGTTGATGCCGGTGAGCACGAGCGAAGTGCTCAATGAGAACAATTTCCTACCAATCGCTGAGGCGAAGCGATCAATTGAATCGCATTATGGCAGCTTGATTGCAGAACCTTCCTTTCGCACGAACGGGCCGGCTAGCTATTATCAAGTTCCGGGACGACAGCAACGCGTCGGCTTTATCGGGGCGATGACGAACCTGCATTTTTGTGAAAGCTGCAACAAATTGCGTCTTACCTGCGACGGCAAGTTGCGCCCGTGTCTCGGCAGTGCGCTCGAATTCGACATCATGAAACCAATGCGCACGGGAGCCAGTGATGCGGAGCTGCGCCGGTTTTTTCTTGATGTGGTCGATCGAAAACCGCAACAGCACGATTTTCGAGAAAATTACCAGCCCGGCCGGAAAATGGTTGCGATCGGCGGCTGATCATGAAGCGGCTTTCGCACGTGGGCGCTGACGGGCGCGCTCAAATGGTAGATGTCTCTGTCAAACCGGTTAGCATCCGCCGCGCGGTCGCCTCGGGAAAAATTCGGCTGCAGGAAGAGACTCTGAATCTCGTTAACAAGAATCAAATCGCGAAAGGTGATGTTCTGGCCACGGCTCGAATCGCTGGCATTCAAGCGGCCAAGCAAACGGCGCAACTCATACCGCTGTGCCACACATTGCCGCTGGGGGAAGTTAAAATCGACTTGGTTGCTTCTGCGGATGGTATCGAAGCAAAATGTACAGCGCGAACCGTTGCTCAAACGGGCGTTGAGATGGAAGCCCTGACCGGCGTCACGATTGCGTTGCTAACGATCTACGACATGTGCAAAGCCGTCGACAAGCGAATGGAACTCTCGGGCATTCGATTGATCGAGAAGACGAAGCGTCCATCAGAGTAGTCGGGTATGGAGAAGTGGAGTAATGGAGTAATGGAGTAATGGAAAAGGACCAACCCCCCAACCCTCCATCACTCCAACACTCCAATTCCTTTGCCGTCGGCATTGTTACGATCTCGGATCGCGCGAGCGCCGGCGACTACAAGGATCTCGGCGGACCGGCGTTGAAAAAGGTCGCGCAAGAATCTGGCTGGCACGTTCTCGCCGAAGCGATTGTGCCTGATGATTTGAAGCGCATCCAGGAAACGCTCCGTTCGTTTGCTCAGCAAGGTTGCGGCTTGATTCTCACCACGGGTGGTACTGGCATTGGTGCGCGCGATGTCACACCGGAAGCGATTCGTGCAATCATGCAAGTGGAGCTGCCAGGGTTCGGAGAAGTGATGCGAGCCGAATCAATGAAAATTACGCCCAATTCCATTCTCTCGCGCAGTTTGGCTGCAATCGTCGATGGAGCGCTTGTCATCGCGCTTCCCGGTAAACCAAGCGGCGCGGTGGAGTGCCTCGGTTTCGTTGCCGGTGCCATTCCACACGGTGTGGCGCTGGCTCAGCGTGTCCCGACTTCGTGCTGATGTCTGCAGGGGCGATCTATGAGCTCCGATCTTGGCTCTTTGTCATGTCGACCGAAAGTCTTGCCCTGAGCGGAGTCGAATGGGTGGAGACATCTCTCATCGTTTTCCGGCGAGTGTGAGCTATTCCTTCTGGCGCTGCCCAACCCGGAATGACAAATTCAGCCTAACAAGAACGTTCCAATCCAAGGAGCAGCGGTTTTCAACCGCCGACCGAAAATAAACGGCGCTTTGGAAAGCGCCGCTCCTTGATTTTCCTTAGCTATTTTTGCCGTGAGTAGCGGCCCGTTTAACTCACCTGCGCAATGCATGATCGCTTATTGCAGGATCGAGTTGCGGGGTAACTTCAGAAAAATAGCCCAGCGTTTGAACACTGGGGCTTATCCACCCAACTCGGATCAAGTCCTGTTAGGGACGATAGAAGGATTAATCGAATGTCAGGGATATTCTTTCGTCCCTAGCGGGACTCGCTTGCTTTTAACCGATTAACCCAGCGTTAAAACGCTGGGCTATTGTCGAACTGCGAAGTGGCCCTGTAGCCGCGATCGCTGATCGCAACCTGCACTCCGCGAGAGCCCGGCTACAGCTATGTCATCGCCAAAGCAGTCTGGGAAGCGTCGCTCGAGCGTAAACGATGCTTGAAAAGCGCTGCTCCTTTTTCCGGCCCGTCACAGACCGCCGCTACAGAATTAATCCGGAAACGTTAGCAGCCTCATCAGTTGTTGGCCGGATTCGGTAAGATGCGCGCGGCTGCCGTGGCCGGCGATTACGCCGCGGGTCACATAGGCGTATTCGACCACACTTTTTTTGACGTAAGTCAGTTCCGGCTGCGCCACGTGAGTGTCGCTCGGCTCCACTTTTAAGGGCAGCCCGGAACGGGCAAACGAAATTTTCCAGGAAGAGGTTTTTACAACGGGAGCGTGTTGCAACATCCAGGGATAGTTTTTGACCAGTTCGAAATGCGGCGACATCGGCACGTTCACCTTGTAAAAAATTTCCTCATCCCTGAGGAACTCGGGAATGGTGAGCGATGGATTTTTTCGCAACGTCAGATAAAGGCGGGCAATGTCGAGCCCGGTGAGATTGATGCCGTTGTATATGCC
>Ga0207684_10003758_pt1 | contig 14678 bp, 16 predicted proteins | sample KBSK5501metaG_FD_184342 | JGI IMG/M metagenome (GOLD analysis project Ga0207684, IMG submission 184342) | Corn, switchgrass and miscanthus rhizosphere microbial communities from Kellogg Biological Station, Michigan, USA - KBS K5-50-1 metaG... | ecosystem: Host-associated > Plants > Roots >...
GGTATACGGCAACGACCGCGAGCGGAGCGGGATTCACTCCCGCGCAGCGAGGGGGGTCTGGGGGGTGCGCTGCTAGCACCCCCCAGCTCGATAAGGACCGGAGCGGGACCTCGCTGACGCTCGGTCCGCACTCCCCCGCGGCTCAATACGCTGCGGAGCCGACGCGGCGCAGGAGGGTGAGGGCCTCGGTGGATTCCCCGACCAGCCGGACGCCGACCTCGTACGAGCGGCCGCCGTCGTGTCCGACCCGCTCGACCCGCACGACCACGCCGCGCGCCGCCACCGGCGAGGCGCCCGCGGGGCGGATCACGAGGGTGACGTTGCTCCCCACCGGCACCGGCTCGCGCAGGCTCACGAGCAGGCCGCCGGCGGAGACGTTCTTGGCCCTCGCCGAGCGCCGCGTCGAGCGCGCGCGCAGGAGCAGGGGATGGCTCACCGGCACCCGCAGGTGACGCCGCCGCTCCCCGCCGACCATCGTGATGCGGTTCTTCCCGTTCGCCTTGGAGCGGTAGAGGCCCTCGTCCGCGCGCTGGAGCAGATCCTCGGGGCTGGTGGCGTCTTCAGGGTAGGTCGCAACACCTCCGGAGATCGTTTCCCCCGCCGCTTCCCTGCGCCGCAAGCGTTCCTCGACCCGCCGGCGGATGCGGTCGGCCACCACGTGCGCCCCCGCCCGCGAAGTCTCGGGGAGGAGGATCGCGAACTCCTCGCCCCCGTAGCGGGCGGCGGTGTCGATCTCCCGCAGGCTCTCCCGGATCACGGCCGCCGTCTTCATGAGGATGCGGTCGCCCTCGAGGTGGCCGCGGGTGTCGTTGACCCGCTTGAAGTCGTCGAGGTCGAACATCGCGAGCGAGAGCTTCAGGTCGTGGCGCCGCGCGCGGAGCACCTCACGCTTGAGGGCCTGGATGAAGTAGGCGTGGTTGAAGAGGCCGGTCAGGCCGTCGGTCACCGCCGAGCGCTCGGTGCGCTCGTAGATCGCGATCTCGATGACCTTGGGGTTGTGCAGCTCGCGGTTCACGTTGACGAAGTAATCGAGCAGGGCCACGCGCAGGCCGACGTCACGGCGCAGCGCAGCCTTCAAGCGGTCGCGGTGGGCCTGGATCCTCCGCCAGTGGCGGTAGGCCTCGCCCTCGGTGAAGCTCAGGTGCGTGAGGATCGAGAGCAGGCAGGCGTAGACGGGCTCGCCCGCCCGCCGGTAGCCTTCGAACTCCGCGAGCAGGCGCTCCTCGTCGGGGGGATCGGACTCGAGGAGCTTGAGGAGGCTCTGCCGTACGTTGATCTCGTCTGTCTGTCCCTGAGGCACGAAACCTTCCTGACGGGAAACCAGGAAAGGTTATGATAACCACGACGGCGTTGTCCAGCCCGGAGATCTCGTGCTCGCCCCCGCGATCCTGCTCATCCAGCTCGCCGCTCGCCCCGCCGGGCCGACCGAGGTGTATTTCGAGCAGACGACCCTCGTCCGCACCGGCGGCGCGGCCGGCTCCCCCGGGGTCCTCTCCCGCGTCTGGTATGCCGGCCGCCGGATGCGCCTGGAGCCGGGAGAGGCGCGCGGCGGGCCGGCGCTCGTGCTCCGCCTCGACCGTGGCAAGGCGTACCGCATCGATCCCGAACGAAGACTGTCCGTCGAGCTGGACCTCGCGCGCATGCGCGCCCGGGCACAGATGGACCTGGCGCTGGCGGGCGAGCTGATGGGCGGCGCCGATGCCGCGGCCCGCACCACCGAGCTGTCAAACGGCAAGATGGTCGCCGGGTACTCGTGCCGTGGCTACCGCATCGCGACGGGGGGAGTGTCGATGGACCTCTACGTCTCCAAGGCGGTGCCGCTGGGGGTCGACGCGTTTGCCGACTTCCTCGAGTGGTCCGGCGCGAGCCGCGCCCTCGGCGGCCTGCTCGCGGAGATCCGCCGGCTGCCCGGCTTCCCGTTGCAAACACGGTCACGGGCGGAAGTGATGGGCGAGGTGCAAGAGACGCTCTCCACCGTCACCAAGGTGAGCGTCGGACCGTTCGCGGACGGGCTGTTCGAGCCGCCACCCGGCTACCGTCTGGAGACCGAGGAGCCCCCCGAGGGGCGATAGGAGGCCACCGTGGGAATACTGCTTTCGATCGTCTTCAACGCGTTCGCGCTGTGGGTCACGACCTTCGTGCCCGGCATCGTCTTCCGGGGCAACCTGGTGACGCTGCTGATCGGAGGCGCGATCCTGGGCCTGTTCAACCTGATCGTGCGGCCGCTGGCCCTGCTGATCTCGCTGCCGCTGCTGATCCTGACGCTGGGACTCTTCTATTTCATCCTCAACGGGATCCTGCTGTGGCTGGCCTCGCTGTTCATTCCCGGCTACGTCGTGCAGGGGCTGATACCGGGGATCCTGGGCGCCCTCGTCATCACGATCATCAACTGGATCCTGCACCACCTCGTGGCCGGCAAGTAGTCGCTTCGGTCGGGTCTGCCTGGCCTTTCAACTCAGGGCCGCAGAGAACAACGGCAGCGAGCAAAAGCTGCGAGCGGAGCGGGATTCACTCCCGCGAAGCGAGCGGGGGTCCAAGGGGGTGCGCCGCAGCACCCCCTTGCTCAATTGAGGACGCGATCGCTTCGGCGATCTCGGTGGTGCCGGCGGTGCCCCCGAGGTCGCGGGTGAGCTTCTTGCCCTCCGCGAGCACGGCGCGGACCGCCCGGCGCACGCGGTCGGCGGCGGCGTGCTCCCCGAGGTGGTCGAGCATCAAGGCTCCAGAGAGGATGAGGGCGATCGGGTTGGCGATGTTCTTGCCCGCGATGTCGGGCGCGCTCCCGTGCACGGCCTCGAACACCGCGCCGGTGGCGCCGATGTTGGCCCCGGGGGTCATGCCGAGCCCCCCCACGAACCCCGAGCAGAGGTCGGAGACGATGTCGCCGTAGAGGTTCTCGAGGAGGAGCACGTCGAAACGGCTGGGATCGAGGACGAGCTGCATGCACGTGTTGTCGACGATCATTTCTTCGTAGGCGACCTCGGTGTATTCCTTGGCCACCTTGCGGCAGCAGTCGAGGAAGAGGCCGTCCGACAGCTTCATGATGTTCGCCTTGTGGACGGCGGTCACCTTCTTGCGGGAGTGGGCGCGCGAGTAGTCGAAGGCGAAGCGCGCGATCCGGGTGGACGCCTTCTCGGTGATGATCTTCAGCGACTCCACGACTCCGGGGACCACGACGTGCTCGAGCCCGCTGTAGAGGTCCTCGGTGTTCTCCCTCACCACGACCAGGTCGACGCCCTCGTAGCGGCTCTTCACTCCCGGCAACGACTCCACCGGGCGGAGGTTGGCGTAGAGGTCGAGCTGCTTGCGCAGCTCCACGTTGACCGAGCGGTGGCCGGTGCCGACCGGGGTCTCGGTGGGACCCTTGAGCGCGACCTTGTTCTTGCGGATGGACTCGAGCACCTGCGGGGGGAGAGCGGTGCCGTGCTCACCGATCGCGGAGGCGCCCGCCGGCTGGGTCTCCCACTCGAAGGGGGTCCCCGTCGCCGTCAGCACCCGCACCGCCGCCGCCATCACCTCGGGGCCGATGCCGTCGCCCGGGATCAGCGTGACCGTGTACGGGCGGCTCACGGTATCTCCTTCCCGGCCCGAGTACGGCCCGTGCGGTCGCGGGGCGCCTGCCGGGCCTGGCGCTTCAGGATGCGCAGCACGTCCCTGGGCGTTCGGGCGCGCTGCAGGATCTGAACCTCCTCCCCGCGGACCTTGCCGCGGCGCACCATCGTGTTCTGGATCCACTCCATGAGCCCGTCCCAGTAATCGTCCTCTCCGGCCAGGATCACCGGGAACGGCTTCACCTTCTTCGTCTGGATGAGCGTCACCGCCTCGAACAGCTCGTCGAGGGTGCCGAAGCCGCCCGGCATGATCACGAAGGCCTGGCTGTACTTCACGAACATGACCTTGCGCACGAAGAAGTACCGGAAGGACAGCGTGCGGGTCAGGTAGGGATTGGGCCGCGGCTCGTAGGGCAGCTCCACCGCGAGGCCGACCGACTCGCCTCCCGCCTCGAGCGCGCCCTTGTTCGCGGCCTCCATGTCGCCGGGGCCGCCGCCGGTGATCACCGCGAAGCCCGCGCGGGCCAGCGCCCGCCCCATGGCCTCGGCCCGCCGGTAGTCGGGGCTGCCCGGCTCGCTCCGGGCGGAGCCGAAGATCGAGACCCCCATGATCGTCGAGAGCGTCTCGAAACCCTCGACGAACTCCCCCATGATGCGGAAGATCCGCCAGGTGTCCTTGACCGCGAAGTCCAGCATCGGGTCCCGGCGCGGTGGCTCCAAACGTCTCTCCTTCAGCGAGTTTCGCGGAGCCATGATAGGCCCCGCCTTCCGGGTGGGCAAACCTCAGCCCTCCTCGGCGCTGTCGGCCAGGCCGTGCTTGCGGAGGTAGTAGGCCAGGTTCCGGGGATCGATCCCGAGCATCCGGGCCGCCTCCTTGCGCACGCCGCCCGACCGGCGCTGCGCCTCCAGGAGGAGGTCGCGCTCGAGGCGGGTCAGGGCATCGCGAAGGTTCAGATCGCCGCCGGAGGCGGAGGTCTCCGGAGCGTCCCCCGCCGAGGCGGGGGCGGGCAGCAGGTCCAGGCTCTCGAAGGCGCGGGCGGGATCGAGGATCAGCGCGCGCTCGATCACGCTGCGCAGCTCGCGCACGTTGCCGGGCCAGGGATAGGCGCGAAGGCGGGCCAGCGTCTCCGGAGAGATCGCGGGCGCCGGCCGGCCGAGGCGGGTGGAGACCTCGGTCGCCGCGAGCCGGGCCAGCGCTCCGATGTCGTCCTTGCGGTCGCGCAGCGGCGGCACGTCGATGCGCACCACGTTGAGCCGGTAGAAGAGGTCGGAGCGGAAGCGCCCCTGTTTCACCTCGGCCTCGAGGTCGCTGTTGGTCGCGGCCACGATCCGGACGTCCACCCGCGTGGGCTGCTCGTCGCCCAGCCGGTCGAACTCGCCGTCCTGGATGGCGCGCAGCAGCTTGGCCTGGCCCGCCGCGGGCATCGCGCCCACCTCGTCGAGGAGAAGCGTGCCGCGATGGGCGAGGTGGAAGCGCCCCTCGCGGTCGGCTCCGGCGCCGGTGAACGACCCCTTGCGGTGGCCGAAGAACTCGCTCTCCCACAGCTCGAGCGGGATGGCCGCGCAGTTGACGCGCACGAAGGGGCCGGCGGCGCGCGGGCTCAGCCGGTGCAGGCGCCGGGCCAGCAGCTCCTTGCCCGTCCCCGACTCCCCGAGCAGGAGGACGGTCGCGTCGGTGGGCGCGGCCGCGTCCACCATGCCCATGACCCGGCGCCAGGCCGCGCTCTCGCCCACGGGCTCCGCCGCCGCCACGGCGCTGCGCAGGTAGCGCACCTCGCGCCGCAGCGAGCGCGCGTCGAGCGCCCGCTGCACGGACACCTCGAGCGCCTCGGGGTCGGCGGGCTTCAGGACGTAGTCGGCGGCTCCCGCCTTGAGGCACTCGACCGCGGAGGCGACGTTGCCGTGTCCGGTCAGGATGATGACGGGGATCTCGGGGGACACGGCTTGCAGGCGGCGGAGCAGCTCCAGGCCGTCGGCGCCGGGCATGCGCAGGTCGGAGAGCACGAGGTCGACCGGCGCCTTGGCCACGAGCGCCACCGCCTCCGCGGCGGAAGCGGCGGGCTCGGCCTCGAAGCCCTTCGCGCGCAGCACGGCGACGAGCGAATCCCGCACGTAGGCTTCGTCCTCCACGACCAGGACCCGGGCGCGGGGAGCGGGCTTGCCGGGCGTGCTCACGGAGCTTCGAGCGCGGGCAGCGTCATCCGGAAGAGGGCGCCTCCTCCCTCCCGCGCGGCCACCGTCAGCTCCCCGTCGTGCTGCCGCACGATCGAGTGGCAGATCGACAGCCCGAGGCCGGTCGAGTCCTTGGTGGAGAAGAAGGGCTCGAAGATGCGCTCGCGGTCCGCCTCCGTCACGCCCTGGCCGCGGTCGGCGACCTCGGCCACCGCCTGCCTGCCGACGCGCTGCGCACGCACGCGCACCTCGCCTCCGCGCGGCTGCGCCTCGCAGGCGTTGAGGATCAGGTTCATCGCGACCTGGGCGAGCATGACCGGGTTTCCCCGCACGAGCAGGGGCGCGCGCTCCAGCTCGAGGCCGAAGCGGACGCCCGCGAACTCCTTGCGCGACTCGAGGAACCCCTCGGTCTCGCGCAGGACCTGGTTCAGGTCCACCGTGACCCACGGCGCCTTCGCGGGGTCCGACTGGGCGAGGACCTGGTGCACGATGCCGGCCGCGCGGTCGAGGCCCTCGCGCGCGCGGCCGAGATGCTCCGCGGCGGCGTCCGTCCGGCCCCGGTCCAGCTCGCTGCGGGCCAGGCTCAGCCAGTTGGCCATCCCCTCCAGCGGGTTGTTGATCTCGTGGGCGATCCCCGCCGCCAGCCGGCCCACGGTCGCCAGGCGTTCGGCGTGGAAGAGCTGGCGCTCCAGCTCACGCACGCGCGCCTCCTCGCGCGCGTTCGCCTCCAGCCGCTCGCGGCGGCGCGTCTGCTGCACCGCGAAGCCGCCCAGCAGCACCGCCAGCGCCATGGCCGCCAGGTTGAGCAGCAGCGTCGTGCGGTAGCGGGCCGTCACCGGCTCGACGCGCGCCACCGCCAGCTCCTCGGGTTGCTCGCACTCGATGCGCCAGGGGCCCGGCGCCGACCAGCCGTCGGAGCCGACCGCCGCGTCCGCGCTCACCGCGTTCTCGCCGCGCCCGGCCAGCGATGCCGCCCGCGCCGGGTCACGCGCGAGCAGCCGGCCCCCGGCATCCCGCAGGCGGCAGGCATGACCGTCGGCGGCCTGTTCGGACGACAGCAGGGCCACCGGCTCCACCTCTGTTTCCACGGTGGGGCCATCCGACGTCTCCGAGCCGAGCGTGAGGGTGGTGGTGAGCCGCGGGCGGCCGGGCGCGACCGCGGCGCCTTCCAGGCCGGTGGGGCGTGTCGAGACCCACAGCACCGGCACGCCGCCGCGCCGGCCCGTGTGCAACAGCGCCTCGCCCGTCGGCGAGCGCACGACCACCCGCACCACTTCCGGGTGACCACGAAGGAAGAGCAGCAGCGCCGCCTGGGCGCCCGCGCGCGAAGCCTCCGCGTCCGCGGGCTGGCGCAGACGTCCGAGCGGGGACGAGGCGGCCACGAAGGCCAGGTCGGACCGGATTCCCGCCAGGCGGGTCTCGACGGAGCGAGCCCGGGCGGTCGTCTCGTCCCGGAACGCCCGCTGCGCCTCCTCGCGCGCGCTCCGTCGCGCGGCCGCGATGCCGCGGAACCCGGCGAGGCCGACCGCGAGGACCGCCGCGATCGAGAGTCCCGTCAGCCAGCCGGCCCTGAAGGCGAATGGTTTCATGATCGAGACGCGCCCCGCGCACGCCAACATGAAACTATACGCTCGGCCCGCGACGCCTAGAAACGGCGACCGGCCGAGATAAAGGTAGCTCGCCCTGTTGAAGTTGTTGGCTGGCGAGGAAATACGGCGACAGCGTCTACGCGGGCGGTCCGGGCGGACGCTTTGGGCTTATGGGACCGGAGCGGGAGAAAATGCGTTGGCCGAGGAACCTCCACCGGCGCCCCGGCGTTAACGAGACGGCCCCCGGGAGGGCCGGGAGGAGGACGTATGGTTCGAGCCGGCATGCTGGGCCTGGCCGTGGCGGCTCTCGGCCTCGCCGAGTCGGCGTGCCTCGTCCAGATCACGCACGTCGCCGATCCGCGGCCGATCTTCGGCGCGGCGCGGGCCGAGGCCGAGCGGCTGGCGGGCCGGCCGGGCCGGGCCCACGAGCTCAACGTGCTCGTCTGGAACCACGGCGATCGTGAGCTGGTGCGCGTCAGCCTGCCCATGTGGATCGTGCGCCGAGCCGAGCGGCACATCGACTGGGACGACGACGACGCGTTCGACGGCGACCGCCACGCCCGAGACCACGTCCGCGACGCGCTGCGTCACGTGCGCCTCGAGGACCTGGAGAAGGCCGGCCTGGGGATCCTGGCCGAAGTCGACGAAGAGGGCGGCGATCAGGTGCTGGTCTGGCTTCGGTAGGGAGTGGACTCGTGCTCCAATGGCGGCGCTGCCGTGGAGCTATCCGACCGCGACCTCATGGGGCGCCTCGCCCGGGGGGATCGCGAGGCTTTGGGTCCGCTCATGGAGCGCCACCACCGGCGCCTCTACCGCCTCGCTCTTTCCTATGTCCGCGATGCCGATGAGGCCCTCGACGCCGTGCAGGAGGTCTTCGTGAAGGCCTACCAGAACGCGGCCCGCTGGGACGGAGGGTCCGAGGTGGGCCCGTGGCTCACGCGCATCGCGGTCAATCACTCCATCGACCGCTATCGCCGGGGACGGAGGCGGATGGCGGCGGAGACTCCCCTCGACGAGGAGGCCGGCGACCGCGACGCGCGGCTGACGACGGGCGATCCCTCGCCCGAGCGAAGCGTTCTGGGGCGCGAGGTGGGCGAGCGCATCGCGTCCGCGCTGCGGAGCCTGCCCGAACGGCAGCGCGCGGTCTTCGTGCTGCGCCACTACGACGAGATGCCCCTCGAGGACATCGCGCGCACCCTCGACATGAGCCTCGGCACCGTGAAGAGCAGCCTTCACCGGGCGGTCCATCGCATGCGGGAGCGGCTGGAGGGCCTGCGATGAGCCGGCTCTTCCACGGCGGCTGGCGTGAGCGCACGAGCCTGCTCGCCCTGGGAGCCCTGGAGGGGCGCGAGGCCGACGAGGCCCGGGCCCACGCGGCGGGATGCGCGGAGTGTGCGGAGGAGCTGGCGCGTCTGCGCCGCGCGGTCGAGCTGGCCGCGCTCGATCCCCTGCGCACGGCGGAGCCGCCGATCGGCGTGCCGGCGCTCCTCGCGCGGGTGAGCGCCCGCCTCGACGCGGAGGCCGCATCGTCGCGTCGCCCGGCGTGGCGGGCCGGGTGGCTGCTCCCCGCGGGCGCGCTCGCCGCAGGCCTGACCGCGCTCCTGCTGTTGCAGCGCACCCCGGCCCCGCCGACTGCGGCTCCCGCTCCGGTCGTCGTGGCTGGCCGGACGGTCGCGGTACCCGACGACGTGCTGGGCCGCATGGAGCGCTCGGTGACCCGCAAGCAGACCGCGCGCTACCTCGACGAAGCCCAGGATCTGCTGCTGACGGTGGCGGCGCCGCGGCCGTGCGCGCGGCAGTGGCGGCGGGTGGACGTCGAGCAGGACGCCCAGAGGAGCCGGGATTTGCTCGCGCGGCGCGCGCTCCTGGTGGGCACGAGCGGCGACGACGTGGCGAGCGCGCGCCTCGTCCTGCGGGACGTGGAGTACGTGCTGCGGGAGGTGGCGTCGCTGCCGTCCTGCGCCCGGGAGCGGGACCTCCAGGCGATCCAGCGCGAGGTGTCCCGGAGGAACCTGCTGATGAAGATCGACCTCATGACGAGGGAGCTGAAGGGATGAAGACGGCCCGGGTGGCCGCCGCCTTCCTGCTCGCCGCGGCCGGCCTCGCCGGAGCCGCGCGCGCCGCCGATCCCGAGCTGGCGCGCAAGGCGAAGGCCCTCTTCTTCGACCGCCAGTACGCGGAGGCGCGCACCGCGTGGCAGGCCGTGCTCCAGGCATCCCGGAAACCGGAGGCCGACCAGGCCGCGTTCTGGATCGCGCGCGCGAGCGAGAGCCTGGGGGAGGCCGAGCGTGCCTTCAAGGAGTACGGGGCCTTCCTGGCCCGCCATCCCGCCGACAAGGCGCTCGTGGAAGAGGCGCGCACCAACCGCGTCGGTCTGGCCGCCCAGCTCTACAAGGCCGGCCAGCGTCAGCACCTGGACGTGCTCACGGCGGCCCTCGACGACCCGAGCCGCACCGTCCGGTATTACGGCGCGCTGCAGATCGCGAGCCTGGGTCCCGAAGTGGGCAAGCGGGCGCTGCCCATCCTGTGCCGCATCGTGGAGGCGGAGAAAGACGAGGACCTCGTCGACCGGGCCAAGCTGGCGGTCCTGAAGCTGGACCCGAAATCGTCCTGCCTGCAGTCCTCCGTCAAGGCCGAGGGCCGGGTCGAGGCCCCCGGCGCCGACGGGCGGATGCTGAGGGTCCGGGTCTTCGAGAAGGGTGGCTCGCGCGCCAAGGTCACCGTCAACCTGCCCATGGCCCTGGCCGACCTCCTCTTCAAGAGCCTGCCCGAAGAGGCCAAGCGGGACCTGCGGCGGAAGGGCTACGACGCCGACAACTTCTGGGACCAGCTCAAGAAGCTGGGGCCCACGCAGATCATCGACATCGAAGGCGACGAGGGAGAGAAGATCCAGATCTGGATCGACTGAGCAAACGAGCGAAGCGCGGTTCATTCGCCCCGGGGCCGCGAAGCGGACCCGCTGGATAAGCGGCGGCGAGTTCATTTCGCCGCCGCAGAAGACGCGAGAGGGGGGTCTGGGGGGTGCGCCGCTAGCACCCCCCAGCTCAACGACGAGGAGGAAGCAATGAAGGCGAGAGCGTGGATGATGGCGGCGGGGATCGCGGGGACGGCGCTGGCGCTCGGCGGGCTGACCCGCGCGGCGGCACAGGGGGCGGCGGACGACCTCACGGTGGTGAAGCGGGCGGTGGCGCAGGCGCCGGCCCCGGCCGCGCCGGCGGTCAGGGCGGCCGCGAGCGCGCCCCGGTCGGGGCGGCCCCAATGGTTCAAGGTGCGCGTCATCGACAAGGGGAGCAAGAAGGGCCGGGTCACCGTGAACCTGCCCCTCGCCCTCGTCCGCGCGTTCGGCGACACGCCCTTCGACTGGAAGTGCGGCGGGGACGAGCATCCGGGACGGCGGTGCTCGATCAAGGTCGCGGACGTGCTGGAGGCGCTGGAGGCGGGCCAGGAGCTGGTGGAGGTCGACGACGAGAACTCGATCGTGAAGATCTGGGTGGAGTGAGAGTCGGGCCGGGCGTAGACTAGCCCCAGGAGGTTGTCATGAGGAACCGCGTGCTGGCGGGCGTGCTCGCCGCGGGAGTGGCCCTCGTCCTGGCTGCCCCGGCGTCGAGCGAGGCGGGCCACGGCCGTTCGTTTCGCCGCTCCTACTATGGGCGCTCCTGGTATCGCCCGTACGTTCGGCCCTACGTGTCGTTCGGCTATCGGACCTACGTGCCCTACGTGCCCTACTCGTCCTACGGGTACCGGCCCTACGCGTACTACGACGATGACCCGTACTACACGGACTACTACTACTCGGACTACTACCGCCCGCGGCCGGTGTTCGTGCCGCGCGTTTATTATGCGCCGCGGCCCTTCTACCGGGGGTATCGCGGCCGGCCGTTCGTCTCCATCCGTCTGGGCTTCTGAACGCACGCGCGGGAGCCGCTCCCGCGCGAGCTATTGAGCGGCGGTTGACGCCTTCAGCTCATCGAGCGCGTGCAGGGTGCGCTGCCACCTTTGCTCGTCCTCCTTGGTGGCGATGGGAGCGCTGAGGTCGCCGTAGAAGGACAGGATGTCCTGCTTCAAGTCGGAGGGAACGGCGGCGAAGCCCTTCTGGGAAAGCAGCAACAGCAGCGAAGAGTATGCCTCGTCGGCCAGGCGATAGTCGCCGGCGCGGGTGGGAGGGCCGACGTCGAGGTTGATGTTCTGCAGGGTCGTCCCTGCCTTGCCGACGTCCTCGAGCCAGGCGCGGTAATCCTCCAGCGAAACGGCGAAGCTCTCGCGGAAGAGGCGTTCCCCCTCGGGCGTCGGGGGCTTGGGGATGAGCAGCTTCAGCGGGCCCACCTTCGGCATGACGCGCGCCAGGAACATCACCATGCGCGTCAGCAAGCCCGGCTCGCGGTACCGGGTCCCGAACCGCCGCCGGTACTCGGACCGGGGCAGCGTGAAGACGAAATTGGCCTCGCTGGCCTGTGGGTCGAGCCGCCGGATCTCGTCCTGACGCCTCCGCCACGCCACCCGCGTCAGCTCGGGAATGAGCCGGCTGACCGCCCAGCGGTAGGAGCCGACCGCGTGGTCCAGGTCCGCGAAGAGGTCCTTCATCTCCAGCGCGTACGTCCGCCGGAAGGCGCGCTCCAGCAGCGGGGTGGCCACCTGGAAGCCGATGAAATCCATGTAGGCCGGCGAGCCGTAGCGCCCGGCGGCCACCTGGACGACGTCGAAGCCGAACTCCACGCGGATGTGCGCCATGGGATCGTCGGCGTAGGCCACGACGTCGCCGTACTTCCGCCGAAGCTGCGGGAAGGACAGCGGCACCGCGCGGTTGGTGCCGATCGCGTGGCCGTTCCCGTCGCCGGCGTAGTGGGCGGCCGCGCCGAGCGCGAAGGCATACTCGTTCAGGTCGGCGGCCTCCGCGACGAGGGCCGCCACGAAGGCTCCCGTCCGCACGTAGTGCGTGAGGTCGGTGAAGAGGTGGTTGCCATACGGGTAATAGCCCATGTCCTGGATGAGGCAGCCGCCATAGGCGTAGGCCCGGGCGCTCTGAAGCTGGTCCGGGGAGGCGCCGGGGAAGCGCTCGCGGAGCCGGGGAAGGAGGGAGGAGTCCCAGGCCGCGTCGACGAGGGCCTCGTGGCTGAGGACGGAGTAGGCCTGGGCCGGCGGCGCGGCCGGCAGCCACGCGACCGCGCTCAGCACCAGGAGCCGCCCGGCGCCCCCGGCGCGGCGGCTAGCCGCGGGGAGCGTAGTAGCCGATCTTGTGGCGGATCTGGAGGTCATCGCGCTCCGGGACGCGCACGACGATACGCCTCCACTTCCCGTCCCGGCGCTTGTTCGAGGAGACGTACCCCAGGGTGTATTGGGTGCGCAGCTCCTCCGCCACGCGCGCGTACACGGTGTCCAGCTCGGAGAGCGAGTTGGGGAAGTGGACCTGCCCGCCGGTCTCCTGGCTGAGCGCCGTGAGGAGATGCTCGGCCTGGCTGAAGGCCAGGCGGTTGCGGTCCTGCGAGCGGGCGGGCCGGAGGCTGATGGAGTAGATGGCGATCTCGCTCTTGCGCGCGAGATCCATCACCTGGTCGTCGGTGACGAGGGAGGCGGTGTCCTCGCCGTCGGAGAGCAGGACGACGGCCCGCCGCCGCAGCTCGCGGCCGCTCTTCTGCTTGTCCAGCTCCTTGAGGGAGACGTAGAGCGCGTTGTGGAGGGCGGTGGGGCCCGAGGCTTCCGTGCGCCGGATCGCGTCCTCGAGCAGGCGGTGATCCGCGGTGAAGTCCTGCAGCACGGTGCGGCGGTCGTTGAACTGCACCACCTGGGCGAGGTCCTTGGACGTGAGCGTCTTCACGAAGCCCACCGCGGCGTCCTGGGCCACCCTCAGCTTCTCGTCCATCGACGCCGAGCAGTCCATCATCAGCACGAGCGAGATCGGGAGGTTCTCGTGGCTGAACAGCGTCAGCTCCTGGCGCACGCCGTCCTCGAAGACCGCGAAGTTCTTCCCGAGCAGATCGGTCACGTACCGGTTGCGGGCGTCGGTGATCGAGACGTTGAGGTTGATGACCTCGATCCCCACCTCGAACGTCGGGGGCCTCGGCGTAGCCCGCGGCGGCGGCGGCGCCTGGGCCGCGGCCATCAACGGGACGAGGGCGAGCAGCGCGGCGAAGACGGCGCGAGGTCTCATGAGGTCAGGGACGGATGGGACCGGTCCGGACCTTGACCCCCGGCCGTGCCACCCGGACCTCCACCTTGCGCTCCTTGAGGTCGGGGACCGTCGTGTAGCTGAGGCGGTACGGAGCCTTCAGGGCCTGCGCCACCTTCTCCAGCGAGTGGGGCACGCCCATCGCGGACATCGTGATCTCGCGCAGGCCGCCCGACTGGCGCGCGACGCTGTCGAAGACGTAGTCGTAGTCGAGCCGGCTCACCTGGTCCCCGGCGCCCTGGGACGGCTCGCCGGTCTCCTCGAACTGCACCACCATGAACGTCGCTCCGCCGGCCTTGGCCTTCTCCGCCACCTGGCGCCGCTCGTAGTTGGTGAAGCCGATGCCGATGCCCGAGACCACCACCACCGCGGAGCGCTCGCTCTCCTTCTGCTTGAGGTCCGCGGAAACCTCGACGATGGCGTCGAGGACGGTGTTGCCGCCCTGCGGAGCCACACGCCTGAGGGCGCGGGAGGCCGCCGCGACGTGGTCGCCCCAGTCCGCGATCTTGTGCGGCCGGTCGCCCGTCGTCCAGACCGCGAACCGGGAGCCCTCGGGAAGCTGGTTGAGGAGCTGCACGACCGGGTCGACCAGGTGCTGCCGGTAGAAGGTCGCCATGGGGGCGCTGGAGTCGACGACCACCGCGACCGTCAGCGGCCGGCGGTCCTCCTCGAGGCGAGTGACGTTGCGGGCTACGCCATTCTCGACGACGGCGGCTTCCTCGGGGACGAGGCCGCGCACGGCGGACCCCTTCGAATCGGTGACCCAGACGTCGAGAGTCCTCACTTCGGCGGGGGCAGAGGCTTGGAGCAAGAGTGCGGCGGCGAGAGCAATCATCTTATGGTCCACTATAGGGGGCCGCCTCGACCGTCGTCAACGCGAGGGAGGGAGATGAGATGACGCCCCGACGAGCCACGGTGCTAACCGTGAGCGACTCGGTCGTGGCGGGCGCGAGAGAGGATGCGTCGGGGCCCGAGGCCTGCCGCCTGCTCCGTGAGGCGGGCCTCGTGGTCGAGGGTCCGGTCGTCGTCGCCGACGAGCGGGCGCAGATCGCGGCTCACCTGAGAGAGGCCTCGGTGCGCTGCGCGCTCGTCGTGACGACGGGCGGGACGGGGCTCGGGCCACGTGACGTGACGCCCGAAGCCACGCGTGACGTCCTGGACCGCGAAGCCCAGGGGCTGGCCGAGCTTCTCCGCGCCCACGGCTTG
>Ga0207684_10003761_pt1 | contig 14673 bp, 9 predicted proteins | sample KBSK5501metaG_FD_184342 | JGI IMG/M metagenome (GOLD analysis project Ga0207684, IMG submission 184342) | Corn, switchgrass and miscanthus rhizosphere microbial communities from Kellogg Biological Station, Michigan, USA - KBS K5-50-1 metaG... | ecosystem: Host-associated > Plants > Roots >...
CGTCCCCCCGTCCGCTCCTCCCCGCGTCTCCGCGTCCCCGCGTCTCCGCGTCTCCCCGTCGCCCCCTCCCCCACTCTCCCACTCGGCTTCTGAATCCCCGTCCCGCGCGCGGCCAGACCCGGAATCGTGACGGGCAGCCGGCCCGTGATCGGGGCTTCGCCGAAGAGGGCGCGTGCGGCGGCGACCTGGATGTCGCTCTGACCGCCATAACCCGCGAGGTAGGTCGGCAGCTCTGGGAGCTCGCGGAGCAGGTAAGGAGTCCCGAAGGAGATCGCGACGGTCCGTTTGCTCGCCGCGGCGATCCTCGCGAGGATCCCTCGCGGAGGGTCCGATAGAGCCAGCGTGCCGCGCCCGCTCTGGAATCGCACGAAGAGGGACAGCACGACGGCATCCGCCTGACCCGCCGCTTGTACGGCGGCCTCCGCGACGTTCGGATCCGTACGCGGATCCAGAACGAAGACCTCCGGCGGATTCCGTAGCCGGGCCGCGAGCTCCCGGGAGATATCCTCGCCGACCTTCCCCTGCCCTCCGTCGCTCGCGATGATGTGAACCACCCGCAGTCCGGCCTCGAGAGGAAGGGCGCCGGGCGCCTCCCGGACGAGGGTTATCGAGCGGCGAGCGATCTCCTCGCAGACCGCGCGATGCTCCGGATTGTCCACGAGGCGAAAGATGCGCTCGAAATCGGGCGAGGGGGCTCCCACGCGAGCCTTGGCGGAGAGGATCCGGCGGAGGGACTCCTCCAGCCTCGCGGCCGGAATCCGTCCGCTCTCGACCGCGCGGCGCACTCCGGCCATCGCCGCGTCGGTGTTGGCGGACTTCACGACCTGATCGTTCCCCGCGAGCACCGCGCGGATCGCGGCTTCCGCCGGATCGGAATGCTCGACGAGGCCTCCCATGTCAAACGCGTCCGTCACGACGAGGCCCTGGAACTTCAGCTCCCCCCTCAAGAGCCCATCGATCAGGATGGGCGAGAGGGACGCCGGCAGAGTGGCGTTGGCGGTCATCTCGGCCGGGTCGTGCATGTACGGATTCTCCGTGAGCCCCTCCACGCGGGCCGGAGCCGGGGTGGCGTCCAGCGCGGGGACCGCCAGGTGAGCCGTCATGACGGCCCCCACTCCAGCGGCGATCGCCGCTCGGAAGGGAACGAGCTCCACTTCTTCCAGCCGCTCGCGCGAAGCGTTCAACACCGGCAGCGACCGGTGCGAGTCGATCGCCGTGTCGCCGTGTCCCGGGAAGTGCTTGACCGTCGCGATCACGCCGCGCGATTGGACGCCCGTGACGAACGCCGCGACAAAACGCGCCACCTCATGCGGGTCCTCTCCGAAACTGCGCACGTTGATGACGGGATTGTCCGGATTGACGTTGACGTCCGCCACGGGCGCGTAGATCTGGTTCAGTCCGATCGCGCGCGACTCTTCGGCGACGATCTCTCCTTCCCGCCGAGCGAGCTGCGGGTCGCCCGTGGCCGCCACGGCCATCGGCCACGGCCAGTAGGTCGTGTCGTTCAAGCGCATGCCCGGGCCGGCTTCCAGATCGGCGCTGAAGAGCAGCGGGATTTTCGCAGCGGCCTGGAGCCGGCGGGTCAGGAACGCCGTTTCGAAGACTTCGGAGCCGGAGGCCCAGTGAATCCCGCCGACGTGGTTGTCACGGACCTGATGGAGGAGCGCGCGAAACTCGGGCGAAGACTCGTTGTGGAAGGCGCCTTTAGCGACGACGACGAAGAGCTGGCCGACCTTTTCTTCGGGGGTCAGATCCGCGGAAGATCGAAGAGTCGTCGCGCAGCCGGCGAGGAGCAGCAAGAGGGCCAGCGCTGCGGCGGTTCTCACGGAGGGGAGAGTCTATCGTCGGACGGCGGTATGCTGCCTGCGGGAAAAGGTCATGCCTTCGTTGACGAACGGGGAGCGCGCGGCGGCCCTCGCGGAGCTCGAGGCCTCACGCGATCGATTGCTTCGAGACCTCGACGGTCTCACGCCTGAGCAGTGGGAAAGCCGGCCCTCTCCCGACCGATGGTCGATCGCGGAATGCGCGGAGCACATCACGGCCGCAGAAGTCCCGCTTCCGAAGCTGTACAAGAGCCCGATCGCCGTCGAGCCGCCGGCGCAGGAGCGCTCCCAGATTCGGACCAAGGACGACTACGTTCGGAGGGTCCTGCGCGATCGCTCCGGCCACCAGGAGGCGCCCGAAAGACTTCACCCGAAGGGCCGGTTTCCGACGCCCGAGGAAACCGTGCGTGCGTTCCGCGAGAGACGAGAGGTCAACTTGGATTTCGTGCGGACGACTTCCGAAGCGCTCCGGGATTGGTTCGCCCCGCACCCCTTCGCCGGGTTGATCGACGGCTACCAGTGGATCCTGTTTCTCGCGGCGCACACCGACCGGCACTGCGAGCAGATCGAGAAGATCAGGTCATCTCTCGGTCTTCCAACCGAGAGATAGCTCTCAGCTTTCAGCTCTCAGCTATCAGCCCGGCAGGCGTCCGTCGCTCGGCTGAAAGCTGAAAGCTGACGGCTGACAGCTTCATCCAACCGGCGTCACCGCCGCCTGATCTTCCTCGCCGGTCCGGATACGGTAGACCTTCTCCACCGGAAGCACGAAGATCTTGCCGTCACCGACGGCGCCGGTCCGCGCGGCGTGCACGATGGCATCGACGGTGGGTTGTACGAAATGGTCGGAGACGCCGATCTCCAGGCGCACCTTCTCCGAGAGCTCCATCTTCACGGTCGTGCCCCGGTACGTTTCGACGCGCTCGGTCTCTCCGCCGTGCCCTTCCACACGATGGAGCGTCAAACCGCGGACTTCGGCGCGGAAGAGAGACTCGAGGACGTCGTTCAACTTTTCCGGCCGGATGACCGCGACGACGAGCTTCAGGAGGCGCCTCCACCCGGTTGGAGCAGCGGCTCCGAGAGAGGCGCCCCGGGTGCTCCGGACTCGTGCAGGACGAGAATCGCGCCCTCGCCGCGCGCGTACGCCTCCTCGCCGTGCTGCGTGACGTCCAGGCCGAGCCCTTCTTCACGCGCTCCCGCGCGGATCGGGACCAGGAGCGCGAGACCTTTCAGGATTCCCCACGTCATCGCGGCACTATAGACAATCGTCGCTCCGACAGCCGCCGCCTGGATCGCGATTTGTCGCGGGTTGCCGAAGAGCAGACCGTTGCCCACGCCGTTCCACGACTTCTGCGCGAGGACTCCGGTCAAAAGGGCCCCGACCGTGCCGCCGACACCGTGCGCCGCGACCACGTCGAGCGAGTCGTCCAACCGCGTGCGCGCGCGCCAGAGCAGGGCGTAGTAGCTCGGAAAAGCGGCAACCGCGCCCAGCAAGAGCGCGGAGAGGGGCGAGACGAACCCCGCGGCCGGTGTCACGGCGACCAGGCCGACAACCATCGCGGTGGCTGCCCCGACGGCCGTCGCCTTGCCGGATCTCTTCAGATCGAGCAGCGTCCAGACCGCGAGAGTCGCGATCGGCGCGAGCATCGTGTTGGTGAAGGCGAGCGCCGCGATGGAGTTGGCCGCGAGCGCACTGCCCGCGTTGAACCCAAACCAGCCGAACCAGAGAAGGCCCGCCCCCAGCAGGGTGAAAGGAACGTTATGCGGCAGGATCGCCTGCCGGGCATAGTCCTTCCGGGGCTTCAGCACGATGGCCGCGACCAGTGCCGCCGCAGCCGCGTTGACGTGAACGACCGTTCCGCCTGCGAAGTCGAGCGCGCCGAGCTTTGCGAGCCAGCCCCCTCCCCAGACCCAATGCGCGACGGGCGCGTAGACCGCGATGCTCCAGAGAAACAGCAACGCGAGGTAGGGCCCAAAGCGCATGCGCTCGACGATCGCGCCGGAGATCAGGGCCGCCGTAATGATCGCGAAGGTCCCCTGGTAAGAGAAAAAGAGGACGTGCGGAATCGAGCCCTGCGGCTCGAGCCCGACTCCCGAGAGAAGGGCGTGGGAGAAGCCGCCCGCCCACGCGGATCCGTTTCCGAAAGCGATCGAGTAGCCCACCAGCGCCCAAGCAATGCCGACGAAGCCGAGCGCTGAGACACTCATCATCATCGTGTTCAGCGCGTTCTTCGATCGGACGAGGCCGCCATAGAAGAAACCCAGCGCGGGAGTCATGAGCAGAACCAGGGCTGTCGCCACCAACATCCACGCGATATCGCAATTGTTCATGGAGAATGAGGATACAAGCTCTCAACATCGGTGTCACCAAAATTTTGCTTTGGATGCAGATTTTGAATGACAGTGAGCCGTGATGAGGAGTCAATCCGGTGAAATGAACGTATCTTCGGTCGAATCTGCACAATTTCGGTGTCATTGTTGCTTCCTGAGCTCGATCCAGTTGCCGCAGCAGATCGGCCCGAGCGGGAGACTCGTAAACCCGCGATTGCGGGTTCTCCTGACCCTCGATGGTCGGTCCGTTTTGTTCAGGTGACGAGCGAAAATCTCCGGCAAATGCACAAGACCTTGGGCAAATGGATCGCACTTCTTCGGGTCTTATTCAAAAATCTGCATTCCTGAATTCCCGCTCAAAAACTTGCGACTTCACGCGGACTTCATATAAATTTCTATCGACATTCCGTCCGTGCAGAAAAAATCAAGCGCGTTTGCGAAAGCCGAAAAAAGGGAGGAGCTCGATGAGAGGAAGTGTGTTCGCCCGATGTCGCGGAGTCTTTTTCACGACTGCGGCAGCGGTGGTATTGGTGACCCCGCTGTTCGCGCAGACCGACGTCACGACGGTCCGAATCAATGGAACAGTCCGGGACGCTGAGGGAGGCGGGCTGCCGGGTGCCACCGTCGAAGCCAAGAACCAGGACACGGGCCTGCTCAAAGGCACCACGAGCCGGACGGACGGCTCGTACACGATCCTGGACCTTCCGACGGGTCGCTACAACGTAACCGCCTCACTCTCCGGATTCAAGTCGGCCGTGCGGGAGGCCATCCGCATCGACCTGGGAATGTCGCCGACCGTCGACTTCCGGCTGCAGCTCACGTCGGTCACGGAGTCCGTCACCGTCACCAGCGACATCCCGGTCGTCGAGGTCACCAATACCTCGATCGGAACGACCATCCAGACGGAGCAATTGAAGAACCTGCCCGTCAGCGGACGGGACTTCAAGAACCTCGTCCTGCTGACGCCGGAGAGCCGCATCGAGTCAGAGCGCGGCACGCTTTCCATCTCGGGTGAGCGCGGCATCAATACGAACGTCACCGTGGACGGAGTGGACTACAACAACCCGTTCTTCGGCGGCACGGTCGGAGGCGCGGAAGGGCGGGCGCCGCTCTCGCTCTCGGAAGAGTCGATCAAGGAGTTCACCGTCATCACCAACGGCGCGTCCGTCGAGTTCGGCCGCTCGGGAGGCGGGTTCGTCAACGTCATCACCAAGAGCGGCACGAACAGCGTGCACGGCTCCGGCTTCTTCTACTGGCAGCCGAAGACGCTGACCGCCAAGTTCGCCAACGGCAAGGATCCCGCCGACCAGGACAAGAAACAGTACGGCGCGTCGCTCGGCGGCCCGCTCATAAAGGACAAGCTCTTCTTCTTTGGCAGCTACGACAAGCAGATTCAGACTTTGACCGTCCCCATCAGCCCCACGGTTCTCGACCAGTCGATCTTCACGAAATACCCGGTGCTCGCGGGACCGGACAACTACGTCCAGGGACGCGACGGGTGGGTGGCGTTCGGGCGTATGGACTATCAGGCCACGAACTCCCATCGGTTGATGGGTCGGCTCAACTACTCCAAATACAACGGCGAGAACGGAACCAATACCTCGACCAACGACACGCTCCAGCACAACGGCCTCGAGGGGATGAAGTCCATTCAGTTCGTCGGAACCTATTCGGCCCAGTTCTCGGGCAGCTTCCTGAACGATTTGAACGGCAACTACAACAAGGAGGACACCCCCCGCGCGGACAAGGGCTTGAACCTGCCCGAGATCCAGGTCGGGACAGCGCGTTATGGAGAGGTCAGCTTCCTGCCCATCACCTCGACCGTCAAACGATACGAAATCGGCGACACGGCTACTTACCTCTTGAAGAATCACGTCTTCAAAATCGGCGGCGACTACAACGACACCTCGGTTTCCCAGACTTTCAAGGGCAACTGGCGGGGAGTCTTCGTCTTCAACAACGTCGCCGATCTGCTCGCCGGAAAGTACTTTCAGTACCGCCAGTTCGGCGGGCTGGCGGGCCTGACGGCCGACCAGGCCGGCACCGTGGACTTCGGCCAGAAGGAGTACGCCGGCTTCATCCAGGACCAGTGGTTCGTCAGCCCTAAACTGACGGTCACGGTCGGGGTCCGCTATGAGGCCCTGGACAATCCAAACGCCCCTGTTTTGAACCCGGACGCCAAGGCGGCTTCCGGCCAGTTTCCGTTGACCGCCACGATTCCCGACGTGAAGAACCAGTGGTCGCCGCGCGCGTCCGTCTCCTTCTCTCCGGATCCGAAGACGGCGTTGCGCCTGGCGGTGGGCCGCTACTGGAGCCGGACGCCCGCTCTGCTGTGGTCTCAACTCTTCAGCTCCAACGGGTTGAAGGGAGTGCAGTACACGAGCCGGACGAACTCGGCCGGACCTGGCGGCTCGCCCGCGGACCCGACGGATCCGAACTGCAAGAACGCCAACGGGAGCTCCTGCTTCGACAATCTGGCTCCGGGCTGGGGAACCAAGTGGTCACCGGTGGGCGTGGAGCGGATCAACCTCTCGATTCTCCCCTCGGGTACGGCGGGACTCCCGGTCTTCGCCGTGGCTTCGAATTTCACCAATCCGCACACCGATCGCGTGACGTTCGGCTTCGAGCGGGAGCTCTTCAAGGAGATCTCGACCGAGGTCAACTTCACCTACGCCAAGGGATACAACTTAGAGAGGCTCACGGACGCCAACCGCCAGTATGACGGGACGATTTCCGCCAACGGCACGCCCCATTACAGCTCGACGCGGCCCAACCCCTTCTACTCGACGATCACGGAGTACGTCTCCGACGCCCACGCGAAGTATCTGGCCGTCGCCTATTCGCTCCAGAAGCGCTTCTCGAACAATTTCAGCGCGAGCGCGAACGTGACCTGGTCGGAAGACAAGGACGAGGATTCCAACGAGCGCAACTTCTCCGGCATCCAGGCGGAGGACTTCAACAACCTCCCGCTCTCCTACAGCTGGTCCAACCGCGACCAACGCTGGAGAGCCTCGCTCAACGCCGTGTGGCAGACCCCCTGGTGGGGCATCGGCATGGCCGGCTCCGCCCGCCTCGCGACCGGGAGCGCTTACTCGGCCCGCTCCAACTTCGACTTCAACAACGACGGGCAGAGCGGAACGGACCGAATCACGCTGGGCTGCACCTCCATCGGCGGCAGCGCGACGAACTACGACTGCTCGAACGGAACGCACCTGGGCCGCAACACCTACCGGCAGCCGAGCACCTATTCCGTCGACGTTCGCTTCCAGAAGGCGTTCCACATCGGCCCCGGCGATCTGAGCCTTGCGGTGGACTGCTTCAACTGCACGAACACAGGCAACAAGTTCGTCAGCCAGACGACCTACGGCCGCGTCCCCGGGCCCGTGTCTCCGACCAATCCCACACCGAACACCGGCACGCCCAATGCCGACTTCGGCAATGCGAACAACCCGGGCACCCCGCGCACAATGCAGGTCTCCGCTCGGTTTGATTTCTAGAAGAAACGGCTTCGAGTAAAGAGGGGCGGGGGGAAGGCCTCCCGCCTTTCTCTTTTCGGGACTCGGGACGCGGGACTCGGGACTCGGGAACCAGGCACGGTCGTTCGCGTTCCGCGTCCCCCGTCCCGCGTCCCGTCTACGGCACGGCGGCCGCCCCGGTAATCATCACCTTCTTCGCGCCCGCGTCGAGCTCGCACTCCACGCCGATCGGGATCGTCGACCGCTCGCGCGTGTGGCCGAAGACGAGGCCCGCGAGAACCGGCACGCCGAGGCCTCCCAGGATCTCGTCGACCAGATCCGAGAGCGACAGATTGATCTCGTAGCTCGAGCGGGGAAAGATGGGAGAGCAGTCAGTACAAGTGCCCCAGACGATGCCCGCGGCTTCCTGCAGCTTTCCGGCGAGCTTCAACTGCGTCAGCATCCGATCGACGCGATAGGGAGCCTCTCCGGTGTCCTCGAGAAAAAGAATCTTTCCCCTCGTCTCGATCTCGTACGGAGTCCCCATCGTTGTCGAAATCAGCGTCAGGTTGCCTCCCGCGATCGGCCCCCGCGCGGTTCCGGCAGCCACGGTGTGGAGCGGGAACTGCGGCCAGGAAGGGTCTTCCTCCGGCGGATTCGTCAGCTCGCCGATCGGCTCGGCCGCAAAAAGAGCCTTCTTGAGCCGCTCCATCGTCCAGCGCGGAATGGCGCCCGCCGCCACGGGGCCGTGGAAGGTCACGACGCCCGACTTTTTCGTAACCGCCAGGTGCAGGCCGGTGATGTCGGAGTAGCCCAGGAGAATCTTTGGATTCTTTCGGATGAGGTCGTAGTCGATTCGATCCAGCAAGCGCTCCGTCCCGTAGCCTCCCTCGAGGCAGAAGACCGCGGCGACGGCCGGGTCGCGGAACATCGCGTGCAGATCCTCGAGGCGCTCGGCCTCCGTGCCCGCCATGTAGCCATGACGGGCCTTCACGGAACGGCCGAGCTTGGACTTCAGGCCGAGCGCGGAGTCCAGCCGGGCGACGGCCTCGTCGAGGCGCCAGGTGTTGAAGATGTAGGAGGAGGGAGTGATCAATCCCACGGTGTCGCCCGCCTTCAGCGCGCGCGGCTTGATCATCGGGCGCGAGGCCGCTGCGGGCGTCGGCGTCGCCGTCTTCTTCGGCGCGGTGGCTCCGGCCACCAGCGTTCCAGCGCCGGCGAGCGCCGCCATCTCCAGGATCTCTCGTCGCGTCTTCATGCCCGGATTAGACCAGAAGAGCACGGAGCTATCAGCTGACAGCTCTCAGCTCTCAGCTCTCTAGGCTGTCGGATGTCCGCCCCGAGTCACGAGTCCCGAGTCCCGAGTCCCGAGTCCCGAGTCCCGAGTCCCGCTCAGAAAATAATCCCCGCGTTCACCGGCACGAACGTAAAGCGGGATCCGCCCCGGCGCACGCTCTGCGAGAATCGATCTCCGTTGGTCGAGACGCTCGTGTAGCGTGCTTCGAGAAAGAAACGGCCGCCGCCGCTCGTATCCCCGAGCGGAAACGCGAGGCCGCCGCCGGCGTTCCATCCGAATCGGGTCGACGTCTCGGAGAACACGTTGCCCGTGTCGACCTCCTGGCCGTGGAAACGCAGGTCGTAGGCGCCGACTCCGCCGACAAAGTACGGCTCGACGCTCCATCCTCGCGGCCCGATGACCAGATCCGCCGTGCCCGAGATCACGCGGGTTTTGCCGGACCCGACGAACGCGACGAGGTTGTCCTTCGTCTTGAGCTCGTGGTACGAGCCGTCCACTCGAAACCCGAGCGGCGAGGTGCCAAAGTTGATGGCGAGCAAGGCCGTTCCGTTCCAGCCCGTCTTGTAGGCGTCCTTCTGGTCCTCGATTGGGAAATCCGCTCCGCCGCTCAAACCGAAGTGGATACCCGAACCGCCCTGCGCGAGAACTGCACCGGAGATGAACAAGCCGGCGCAGACGGGGAGCCCGATCGAGAATCGGAAAAGGCTCATGGAAACCTCCCGGATGGTCCCGCCCGAGTGCGGAACGAGTGGAAGTCTGCAATCGCGATGCCCGAAGGGAGTTGTCGGTAATCCGTCCTCAGTTTTCAGCCCTCGAGCTCCGGTGCCGAAACCACAGCTCCGGAACTGATTACTGAAAACGGAGAACTGAAAACGCTTCCCTCAGCGCGGCTGACTCTCCGCGAGCGCTTTTTTTCTCGCCGCCTCGAATTCGTCCCCTTTGTTCCAGCTCGGCATCCGGTCGGCGTTGGCGACGGAGAGGCCCAGATAGAAGTTCAGCTGCACATCCTCGACGGCGCCCGAGAGGTCCCACCAGTCTCGATACTCGTCGGAGGGCTGGTGATAATCCGTCGCCTCCCACTGGTTGATTGTCTTTTCTCCCCAGCCGGCAGGCCGGCCCACGAAGTCCACGCCCGTGTCGAGATGGGCGGCGGGGACACCGATGCGAGCCAGGTTGAACTGGTCCGATCGATAAAAGAAACCCTTGTCCGGAAAGGCGTCGGGCTTGACCGTCCTCCCCTGCATCGCCGCGAGCTCCTGGATCACCGCGTCCAGGCTCGATTTGCCGAGCGCGATCGAGACGATGTCTTTCGTCTTTCCCCAGATATTGACCGTGTCGATGTTGATATTGGCGGCGAAGTCTCCGGCCGGGACGGGAGGGTGCTTTGCGAGATACGCCGAGCCGAGCAGCCCCTGCTCCTCGGACGTGACCGACGCGAAGAGGATCGAGCGGCGCGGAGGCTTGGGAAGCCGCGTGAAGGCGCGCGCGACGGCGAGCATCGCGGCCACGCCGGAGGCGTTGTCGCGGGCGCCGTTGTAGATGGCGTCGGCTCCGGGCGCGGCGCCTTCCTTGATGCCGAAGTGGTCGTGATGCGCGGTATAGAGGACGGCTTCTCCGGCGAGCTTCGGATCGCTGCCGGTAAGCTTGCCGATCACGTTGCCGCTCTCGACGGTCTCGATCGAGTTTTGAAGAGCGAACGTGAGCTTGACGCCGAGCGGCACAGGGCGAAAGTCCCGCTTTTCCGCGGCCGCGCGAAGCTGATCGAGGTCCTTGCCCCCCAGCGCCGCGATCTTGCGCGAGGCCTCCTCCGTGGCCCACCCTTTGATCTGGACGCGAGGTTCTCCCTCGTAGGGAAGCTCGTATTGCGCCCCGGCCCACGACGTGCGCACGACCTGCCACGGATACCCGGCCGAATGGGTCGTGTGGATGATGATCGCCCCGACCGCCCCCTGCCGCGCGGCTTCGATGTACTTGTAGTCCCAGCGCCCGTACCAGAGCCGCCTTTTGCCCGCAAAGAGATTCGGGTCGTCCTCGGGATCGTTGTTCATCATCACGAGGACTTTTCCCTTCACGCTGACGTCTTTGTAGTCGTTCCAGGAGTACTCAGGAGCCACGATGCCGTAGCCGACGAAGACCAGCTCCGCCCCCTCGATGGAAGCGGATGGCTTCTGGACCCCGGAGAAGGCCATGAAATCGTCCCGATACCGGAAGCTCAATTGCTTTCCGTCCGGGCCCGAAAACGTCATCGTCTCGGGAACCTTAGGCGTGATCGCTACGAGCGGAACTTTCTGGATCCAACCTCCCCCGGGCGCCGCCGGCTTCAAGCCCAGAGCCTCCATCTGCGACGCCACGTACGCCATGGCGAGCCGATCGCCGCGCGTCGACGGAGCGCGCCCTTCGAGCAGATCCGAAGCCAGGAACTTGGTATGGGCCGCGATGACCGGGGCCGTAATCTCTTCCGCCGCGCGCCTGGCCTCCACGGCCATGGCTGGGGCCTGCGCGTAGGCAACGGACAGAGACTGCGAGGCGATCAGGAGAACACCGAGACCGACGAGCGTCAAAGGTTTCATGCAGATCCTTTTACCATCCCGCGTGACGGCGTGTCCCGCGTCTCGCGTCCCGTGCTACGACGCCGCCCTCGGCGTGGGCGCCGAAACTGGCGCCGCCGTCGGCTCGGGGCGCGCGAGCGGACCCTTCTCGGCCGGCGCGGGCTCCTCGGAACGGCGGAGCTCCGCTTTCGGCATCGGTTTTCTCGGCATCATCGCGTCGCGCGTCGCGGCGTTGTAGACAAACCAGGCCATGACGACGGAGGCCTGCATCAGATCCTCTCGCTGCAGCCGCTCGTAGACATCCTGGTTGGTGTGGTGAGTCCGCGGCTCGTACTCGACTTCGTCCTGGATGAACTGGAAACCGGGGAGACCGACCGCGTCGAAGGAAAGATGATCGGTTCCTCCGGTATTGCGGTTGGTGATGGCCGTCACGCCGAGATCCTTCAGCGGCTCGATCCACGCCTGAAAGATCGGAACGACCGCCGTATTCTCCTGCGTGTAGACGCCTCGCACCTTTCCCGTGCCGTTGTCCAGATTGAAATACGCCGAGAACTTCGCGTGGTCCGGCTTGACCGTCACGGGTCCCGACTCCGGCCTGAGGAAGGACGGCAGGTCCGAGTCGCCGCCCTGCGGTTGAGGCCGCGAGCCGAAGTGCTGCGCGACGTACGCCTTCGATCCCAAAAGCCCCTGCTCTTCGCCGCTCCAGAGCGCGATCCGGATCGTGCGCCGGGGATGGACGTTCAGCGCCTTCAGAATCCGGACGGCCTCCATGGCGACCACGACTCCGGCTCCGTTGTCCGTCGCCCCGGTCCCGGCGTGCCAGGAGTCCATGTGCCCGCCCAGCATGACGATCTCCCCCTTCTTGTCCGTGCCGGGGATTTCCGCGATCGTGTTGTAGGACATACCGTCGCCGTCGTAGAAGCGTGTCGCGACGTTGAGCTCGAGCTGCACGTCCTCCTTACGGTCGAGCATCCGGGCAACGCGGCCGAATTGCTCGATAGCCATCACCAGGGTAGGGACGTTCGGGGGCGCATCCTTCTTCCAGCCGTTGTTGACTCCCTGAACGCGGAAAGTCCCCCCCTCCAGCTGCGGCCCGGGCTCGATCACCGCGGCAACCTTTTCCTCCACGAGGAACTTCGCGAGCTCCCGCGCGAACTGCCGGCGCTTCAAGAACTCCTCGCGATTGAAGGGCGGCTGGCCCGGGCGGCGGTACGGCGTGAGTCCCGGAATCTCGTATCGAGAGAGATCGGTCAGGCCTTTCTCATCATAACGCTCCGAGAGGCCCCTCTCCTGCGGTCGGACCTCGCGCAACTCGCCGATCAGAAGGATCTTGCCCGCGAGCTTCCCCTTGGCTTTCTCCAGGTCTTCCTTCTCGATGAGCTTGAAGCGGACGGCGGGGGCGCGCAACGGGCCGTTCGTGCCAGGGGTCCACGCCACGGGCAGCGCGAGCATCTCCCACTGGTCGGGCGAGATCATTCTCGCGGTCGATTGCTCGTAGCTCCACCCGCGGCCGAAGGGACCCCAACTCTCCAGATGCGCGTTCGCGAGGCCCCAGTCCTCCAGCTGCTCGCGGGTCCAGTCGTTGGCTTTCTTCATGTTGGGCGAGCCCGTCAAGCGAGGCCCGATCGAGTCCATCAGACGGCTCGCCGTCTCCATGACCTTCGAATTGCGAAAACCTTCGAGCCGGATCTTCGTGACCATGTCCAGATCGGCGCGCTCCTGCCCCGGAAGGGCCGTGCCGATCAGGACCGCACAGAGGACGGCGGCGAGAATCTTGCGCAAGAGAATCCTCCTCATGGTTCGGGGAGCCGGCACGCTACCACGCAGCGCTCTTTGGGATCAAAAGGCTATTTGTCGGGCCGAGCAGCCTCCAACCCAAGAGGTGACGCCGATTTCGGGGAAAAGATTACGACCGGCCGTCGGCGACGAAGAGCGTCAGCGCGAACCGGGCGTCTCCGTCGACCCACTGTTCCCTCGACCGGAAGCCCGCGCGCTCTCCGCGTTCAACGATCTCTTCGATCGTGTACTTGTAGGAGCTTTCCGTCCAGATGTGCTCTCCGCGATCGAAGGAGACGATGCCGCCGGCCCGGGGAATCGCGACTTCCTGGGCGCGCCGGGAGACGAGGTGCATCTCGACGCGGCTTTGCGGAGCGTTCCAGACAGCCCGGTGATCGAAAGACTTCAGGTCGAAGTCGGCCAGGAGCTCCTGGTTGATCCTCACGAGCAGGTTCTTGTTGAAGGCCGCGGTGACCCCGAGCGGGTCGTCGTACGCGAGAAGCAGCTCCTCCTCCGGTTTGACCAGGTCTGCTCCAAGCAGCAGCGCGTCTCCGGGGCGCAGCGCGCCGCGGATCTGTGTCAGAAAGTCGTGGGCGGCCGGTGGATCGAAGTTGCCGATGTTCGATCCCAGGAAGAGCACGAGCATCGTCACACCCGGCGAACGCAGGTTCGCCGCGTGGCGCAGCCCCTCTTCGTAAGTCGCCCGGTGCCCGACGACAGAGACGTGCTCCAGCCTTCCGAGTGTTCGCTCCGAGAGCTCGAGCGCGGTCGGCGAGATGTCGACCAGATGAATGGAGACGGATCTCCGTCGGCTGCGCAGCGCCTCGGCCAACATTGCGACCTTCTCGCCGGAGCCACTGCCGAGCTCGACGAACGAGACAGGATCGGGGAGCGCCGCCACCATCGGCTCGGCCCAGCGCGAGAGGAGCCTCCCCTCCGCCCGCGTGATGCGGTACCAGGGCAGGCGGCAGATCGCCTCGAACAGGCAGGAGCCCAGGGCGTTGTAGAGGTACTTCGACTGGAGCTGCTTGGGAGAGAGCGCGAGATCCCGCCGGACGTCTTCGGCGAAATCGGCCACCGCCTCGGCGGGAGGCGCGGCCGCGGAGGTTTCGATCATGGAAGACCGGTCGGCTTCATTTCACGGTCCGAAAGGTCGCATAGACATACGGATAGTTCCCGCGGAACCAGTTGCGGAAGCTTCGCCGCAGGAGCTCCTTGGCCGTAGCGGGGGAAGCGCCCTTGATGACGTAGTGGTTTCCGTCGAAAAAGTCGGCCGAGTAGTTCGGATAGGTCGGCATCGCGCGGAATCCCGGGAACCCTTCGAAAACCGTGGAGGTCCATTCCCAGCCGTTGCCGACCAGGTCGTGCACGCCCCACGCGCTCGAGCCGGCCGGAAAGGAACCGACGGGCATCGGGTCCCAACTGGCAAAGTCGAAGTTTCCCCG
>Ga0207684_10003763_pt1 | contig 14669 bp, 10 predicted proteins | sample KBSK5501metaG_FD_184342 | JGI IMG/M metagenome (GOLD analysis project Ga0207684, IMG submission 184342) | Corn, switchgrass and miscanthus rhizosphere microbial communities from Kellogg Biological Station, Michigan, USA - KBS K5-50-1 metaG... | ecosystem: Host-associated > Plants > Roots >...
GACACTCAACGGCGCGCCAGTGGCCTTTAAGGTGCGCGATGCCAACTCCGGACGCCAGGTGTTCGTCTCGACCTCCTGTGGGACCACCGACCAGGTGAAGGTGGTCACGAGCTGACGAGCGGGCGGAGTGCTGTTATCCAGGCCGGTCACGGTCGCTGCAAGAAGCGAGCCGTGGCCGCACCCGCGCCCGCTCCGGGCTGCTGATGCCCGGAGCGGGCGCGGTTCTTTTTTTCGGAAAGCGGAAACCTCTCGGCTCTTCTCACGAGACCCTCATGTAGGGGGTACACCACCCAGGATGAAAACAGCCGTTTTCAGAAGAGAGGCCATCGCTCTTCCAGAAGAGGACTTTGGTCTTGTCACCTTTTACATCACTGCTGATGTACTGCATCATTGCTCGAATGGTGGACCAATCAATTTACCCGAAGCGCGTAACAAAAATAACAGATACAAGCGCGACAAGTGTGACAAACTACAGCAATAACGTTCGCCTTCCAAAACTACATCCCACGTACATACTTGCAATCTCTTTCATAAATATATCCAACTACGTTGCGTTGGTAACCATATTTCTGTACTACATAATTACATCTCCTTGATCATCATTTGTTAGCCACCAAAACCCTCCTTCCATACATTTTTCTCCCTCGCCATGGTCGACAAAAGTACTACACTGTTCTTACAAAATATAGCGCAAAACTACTACATTTCGATATAATGTAAATTATTAAACTAGTAGGCGTACCTCTTATTGACTTTAAGTGTATTTCCTGTTATACTTTTGACTGTTCAATAAAACTTCGTAACTGTTCAGGACTCTTCGCCGCAGGCGCTGGGGAGTCAAGAGGAGAGGAGACCTGAATAGTTACAAAACTTCTCAGGAGACGGAATGATATGCTAAGTCAGCAATGCATCGTAATCGTGGGCGCAGGAATCGTTGGGCTCTCAACCGCGTATGCTTTACTAAAGCAGGGCATGCCACATGTCGCAGTCCTGGAACAGGAGGCTGTCGATCACAGGCGCTGCAGTTCTCATGGGCCTTCACGTCTTCTGCGCCACGAATATGGGCCCGATTCGTTCTATAGCCGGATGGTGCGTTTAAGTCTGAAACGCTGGCAGAGCCTCGAACAGCTATCAAGGCGCTCACTCTATACTCCGACCGGCGTGCTCGTGCTGGGCACGGCGAAGGATAATTTCGCCCAGCCAAGCTATCATGCGCTCCAGGCATTGGGACTACCTATCGAGCGTCTATCCCCAGAACATTGCAGGCTACGCTTCCCCCAGTTCGATACGCAGCCTTACGATACTCTTACCTATAACCATGCAGGTGGCATCTTACACGCCTCAACCTGTTTGCAAACGCTGCGGGACCTGGTACTTGATCTTGGTGGAGAAATATGCGAGTCCTGCCGCGTGACCCACATAACAAACGACAGTCAATTACGTCCCGTCCGCCTGCGCCTCAATGCTGGAACCGAGATCTCGGTAGATCGTGTCGTGCTCGCGACCGGTCCCTGGGTCCATCGACTCCTTGCTGATTTACATCTACCTGTACGCATGACCCGCCAGTACCTGCTCTATTTCGCAGGTCTACTCCCTTCATTATTTAGCGCTGGCACATTCCCCTCTTTTATTTCTCGGGACCTCTACGGCTTACCCATCCATCAAGGCTGCAACGGATGGCTAAAAGCAACCTCACATGAATTTGGCTCCCCGGTTGACCCTGATGAGATTTCTTTTCCCGATGAACATGTAATTGCCCGCATCACCATGCAGCTGCGCGAACTCTTGCCTGCCCTTACGTCCGCAAAATTAGTCCGTATCGATTCAGGTATGTACGACGTGACCCCTGACGAAGATTTTATCCTTGACCACTTGCCATCCGACCCCCGTGTAATCTTCGCCACGGGCTTAACAGGCCACGGTTTCAAATTTGGTGTGCTCCTGGGCGAACTCTTGAGCAGCATGGTACGCGGTACGCAACCCATTGTTCCACTAGACCGCTTCCGCCTTTCACGTTTCCCACACCATCAACCACGCCAAACATCTTCCGTGGCATGAAAAAAAACACGGGTTTACTCGACTCCGCGCCCGAAAGCCCCTGGGATTCATCCATGGGGATGAAGGGCGCGTTCCAAATGGCGGGTGATGTGCGGGGAAACATCTAGAACAAACGTTCTTGACATAGATAGCACAATGCTGTATACTGATTGTATGGATAAGCCGTCCTACCAGAGCAACCGGAACGTGTGCTATGCCTGTCACTATCATGTGGTCTGGTGTCCCAAATACCGGAGGAAGGTGCTCGTGCCGCCTATTGATGAGCGGCTGAAATAGATCATTGGCGAGGTCTGCGAAGAACACAACGCCGAGATGGAAGCACTTGAAGTCATGCCCGACTATGTCCATCTGTTGGTCAGTGTCGTCCACAGTTCGGCATCCATCGGCTGCTGAAGCTGGTCAAGGGACGGTCTTCCCGGCTCTTGCGCCAGGAGTTTCCCACGCTGAAACGGAAGTTGCCGACGTTGTGGACGAACTCGTATGTTTGTGTGACCACTGGAGGCGCGCCCCTTTCCATCATCAAGCAGTACATTGAGCAGCAAAAGCATGTCTAAAAAGCAGCACCCCAAAAAGCCCAAAAAAGCAACGGAAAAGCAGCAACCGAGAAAAACCTATCAGTTTCGTATCTATCCGACAAGCAAGCAAATCACTCTCCTGGAGAGGTGGCTGGGGTTGTGTTGTGAAACCTACAATGCGGCGCTCGATGAGCGCAAAAGCGCGTATCGCATGGCAGGCCTCTCGCTCTCCTATGCCCATCAATGTGCCGAATTGCCAGAATGCAAAGAGGTGCGCCAGGAACTCCGTGAGGTTCCTGCTCAAGTGCTTCAGGATGCAGTCAAACGAGTCGATCGCGCCTTTGATGATTTCTTCCGGCGCGTCGAGGAAGGACAGAAACCGGGCCATCCCCGCTTTAAATCCCGTTTCCGTTATGATTCCCTGACCTTCAAACAGTATCAGAATAGTTTTGAGGTGCTCCCAGGCAACAAGAAGAACAAGGGGACGCTGGTGCTCGCCAAATTAGGGCATGTCAAGATGATCATGCACCGGACCATCAAAGGGACACCCAAGACAGCCGTTGTGAAACGCACCCCGACGGGGAAATGGTTTGTGAGTATCAGTGTGGAGATTGGAGCGGAAGAAGGAGTGGGCAAGCGCCTGCCTGTCTGCTCAGAAGAAGTGGGGATTGATGTGGGGCTCTCTACCTTTGCCTACCTCTCCAGCGGGGAGGAAATTGCCAATCCTCGCTTCTTTCGTATGGAGGAGGCAGCGCTCGCCCGCGCCCAACGCAAGCTCGCCAAGGCACCCAGGGGGAGCAAACAGCGGAAAAAGCAACGCAAAGTCGTGGCGCGCGTGCATGAGCGCATCCGCAACCGGCGCAAGGACTTCATTGAGCAAGAGGTTTGCAAGCTCATCCAGCGTTTTGGTTTCCTTGCGGTGGAAGCGCTCGTCGTGCGCAATATGCTCAAGAATCCCAAATTAGCGAAAAGTATCGCGGATGCGTCGTGGTCGATGTTCTTCACGTATTTGCTCGACAAAGCGGAAGATGCTGGTCGAGAAGTGGTGCGTGTGAACCCGGCATACACGTCGCAAACCTGCTCGGCGTGCGGGCATCGCCAACCGATGCCGCTCTCGGTCAGGGTCTATGACTGCCCCCATTGTGGCCTGGTGATCCATCGTGACCACAATGGGAGTCGCAATATCTTAGCAGAAGGTTTACAAGCCTGTGGACGAGCAGGCCGAGTCGTTCCAGAAGCCCCCGGCTTGTAGCCGTGGGGAGTCGTCACCTTGTCAAGGCGATCACATCCGCCAGCAAGCCCTGGCCTGTCTCCTTGCGCCCGGCTCCTGGCCCAATCACCGTAACTTCCGAGAGCGTATCAGCCTGGATCGTCAACGCATTCAACACACCATCAACACGAGCCAATGGATCGCTCAGCGGCAATGCGCCTGGCTCAACCCGTGCTTCAAGCGTATCTTCCCGTCCGTTAACGCCTCCAGTCAGGCGTAATGAAGCAATCAGTTTGATCCTTTTACCCTCAGCCAGCGCCGTTTGTACCTGCTGCCTGCTAATCGTTGTGATGCCCTGCCGTAGCACCTGTTCCGGTTTAAGTGTGCGGCCAAATACAAGCGCGGCCAGAATCAAAGTTTTTGCCACCGCATCATAGCCCTCGACATCCGCAGTTGGATCGGTTTCAGCATATCCCCGGGCCTGCGCATCTGCCAGGGCCTCAGTATAATTACGTCCGGATGCCATCGCGCTCAATATATAGTTCGTGGTACCATTGAGTATGCCACGCATTCCGTAAACATGTGCCCCTGCCATGCCTTCACAAATAGTGCTGATCACAGGTGTACCGGCCATAACCGTTGACTCCATGCGCAACTGTACTCCATGTTCTCGGGCCAGCGAGAGCAGGTCCCTCGCAGCCAGCGCCGCCGGTCCTTTGTTCGCAGTAACAACGTGTACACCTTTCGCGAGAGCTATACGCACATGGCTCATACCCGGCTCCGCATCGCGTAAATTTGTTGGCGTTGCTTCAACCAGCACGTCCGCGCTGCTTGCTCGCAGTCCCTCCAACGCACTATCCCAATGTGCCACCCCTGGATGTTCTGTGAGCGGGCGCTGCCTGGCCGCCAGTGCCAATACTGTAGGAATATCTAACCCTTCCTCACGATAGATAAAACCATGTCGAGCGTTACCAACACCAACAAGTTTCACATCCACCCCACATTGTTGTTCCAAATCAACATGCTTATTTGCCAGCAACTCAGCAAATCCCTGCCCAACAACGCCAAAGCCGATCAGAGACAGACGAAGATGTTTCATAATATTGCTTCCTTCCTTCAAACCCTTGACATTACGCAAGTTTCTTCGGTATACTTAACTAACAAATCGAAAGTACCCGTACAACTGAATATACGCAGCAAAATCTGCTCTCATCAAGAGAGGTGGAGGGAAACGGCCCGATGAAGCCCGACAACCCGCCTGCATGGATGCAGGAAGGGTGCCAATTCCGGCGGAATAGTCCGCGAGATGAGGGGAATAAGCAACGAAGCTAGCCCCTGAGATGCAGGGGTTTTTTATTGCCTGCGTATACTGTGTACTTTAGCAACGAGCAATCACAAAGCATGCCCAAAAACAACAACTGTGATGAGGACGAGTAAACGTTACGGACGGCTACAGAGAGTTGGTGCTGATGAGATACCAGCGCCGCACCAGCGTTGAATATGACCTCGGAGTTGCAGGTTGAACACCTTGCGGGTTAGTAGACCGTGCCGGTTCGCCCCGTTACAGGCTAGAGTGTTTTGAGAGACAATAACTACTCCCTTAACACTCATTGAGATCGACGCTGTGAGGCGTCGATAAATCAGGGTGGTACCGCGAAAACCGTTTACCCCTCGCCCCTGTCAGGGTAGGGGTTTTTTTGTTCCCATTTTCAGGCCAGGCCAAAAGAAAGGAGAGGCAATGGTGGCACAGTTGGAACACAACGTTGTGTCAGGTACACAGGTCAAACCTGTCAACCAAGTACACCTGTACACCTTTGACTCACTGCCACTGCAGCGTGGTGGTTACATCGCCCCTGTGACAGTGGCATATGAGACGTGGGGCAACCTCAATGCGGCAGGTGATAACGCGGTGCTTATTACCCATGCGCTCACCGGCAGTTCACATGCCCACGACCCTGAACACCCCCATGATCCAAAAGTAGCGTGGTGGAATCCCTTGATCGGCCCGGGAAGATTCTTTGATACTTCGCGCTACTACGTGATCTGCTCGAATATTCTGGGGGGCTGCTATGGTACTACCGGCCCCTCGTCCATTGACCCAAATACAGGCCGCCCATATGGTATGCGTTTTCCAGTCATCACCATTCGGGATATGGTGGAGGTGCAGCGAGGGTTGATCGAGCACCTGGGCGTGCGCCAGCTAGCCATGGTCGCAGGCGGTTCGATTGGCGGACAACAAGCATTGGAATGGGCCGTTGCCTATCCTGAACTTGTACGTAAGGCTATCGTTGTTGCTGCAACGGCGGCGCTTACTGCGCAAGCGATAGCTTTCAGCGAAGTCGGGCGACAGGCTATCCTGGCTGATCCACTCTGGCAAGGTGGTGATTATTTGCCTGGACAGGGTCCGCAGGCAGGGCTGGCCATCGCACGCATGCTGGCAATGATCACCTACCAAAGTGAGGAGGCAATGGAGTTGCGTTTCGCGCGTAGCCCTGCCCGCAACCAAAATGTGCCTTCCCCAAGTGGCTTCACCGACCTCGGTGAGCGTTTTGATGTAGAAGGCTATCTCTATTACCAGGGGGAAGCCCTGGTCAAGCGCTTCGACGCCAACAGCTACCTCTACATCAGCCGGGCAATGGATTTGTATGACGTCAGTGAGGGGTATTCCTCTATTGAAGCCGCGCTGAGTCGCTTACGCAGTCAAGCGCTCTTCGTTGGCATTCGTTCGGATTTTCTTTTTCCTGCCGCGCGTGTACGCTGGTTAGCAGACCGGGTGCGAGCGGTAGGTGGTAACGCAACCTATGTAGAACTGGATTCCCCGCACGGTCATGATGCCTTTCTGAAGGAGTGGCAGCAGATGACCGATGCGCTGAATCTGCTAAAGGAGTAAGGACATCTATGGCACTCAATAGTAATCGTCGTTACGGTTTTGAAACCTTATCTTTACATGCAGGTCAGGAAACAGCAGACAGCGCAACTAATGCTCGTGCAGTTCCCATCTATCAGACATCCTCCTATGTTTTCGATAGTCCCGAGCATGCCGGCGACCTCTTCGCGCTCAAACAATTTGGCAACATCTATACGCGCATCATGAATCCCACCCAGGATGCCTTCGAACGCCGTATCGCCGCTCTCGAAGGAGGCGTTGGCGCACTGGCAACCGCTTCTGGCCAGGCAGCGGAAACGCTGTCTATTCTCAACATCGCTGAAACAGGTGACGAAATCGTGAGTTCGGCCAGCCTGTACGGCGGCACCTATAACCTGTTCCACTATACACTACCCAAGCTCGGCATCAACGTTCGCTTCGTGGACAGCCGCGACCCGGAGAATTTCCGCCCCGCTATTAACGAGCGCACCAAGGCTATATTCGCCGAGACGGTTGGCAATCCGCGCCTGGACACCCTGGATATTCGCGCCGTAGCTGACATCGCGCATGAACATGGTGTACCGCTCATCATCGATAATACCTTGCCCACGCCATACCTGGTGCAGCCGCTCAAGCACGGTGCTGATATCGTTGTCCACTCTGCTACCAAGTTTATTGGTGGACACGGCACTTCTATCGGGGGTGTGATTGTTGACAGCGGCACATTCGATTGGACGAGCGGCCGCTTCCCCTCATTTAACGAGCCTGATCCTTCGTATCATGGATTGCGCTACGTTGAGGCACTAGGCCCCCTGGCTTACATTATCAAGGCGCGTGTGCAACTGCTGCGAGACCTTGGCCCTGCCATCGCTCCACTCAATTCATGGCTGTTCCTGCAAGGACTAGAAACCTTACCATTGCGTATGGAGCGCCATAGCCAGAATGCGCTGCGCGTCGCCGAGTTCCTGGAAGGGCATCCATCCGTTACCTGGGTAAGCTACCCCGGCCTGAAGAGCCATCCGCAGTATGAAATAGCGGCCAGGTACCATACGCATGGCTACGGGGCTATCCTGGGCTTCGGCATTAAGGGCGGTTTGGAGGCAGGCAAACAGCTCATTCGCCATGTTGAGTTATTCTCGCACCTGGCTAACGTCGGAGACGCAAAGTCGCTCATCATCCATCCCGCCAGCACAACACACTCACAGTTGACGCCGGATGAGCAGTACGAAACAGGCGTCACACCCGATTTCGTTCGCCTATCCATCGGCCTGGAAACCGTCGATGACCTGATCGAAGACCTCGATCAAGCCTTGAAAGCTGCCACTCTCAAAGCCAGCGCATCCATCCCCGCGTAAGAGCGGAGCCTGGGCTTTGTAGGTGAGGGGAAGCATGCTTCCCCTCACCTTTCCTCCCGCGTGGGGGCGGGAGTGGTGTACATCGAAATCATCTATCGGAGCAATCTCATGGAAAGCAGTGTACAAATCATCAAATTCGGAGGAACCTCCGTCGGCAGCGGAGAGCGCATACGGCATGTAGCAAATATCATCGCCCATAAATTAAATGATCCTGGAGAAGCCTTCCCCGTCGTGGTAGTCTCAGCTATGTCGGGCGTGACCGATCAATTGCTACGCATCGCACGCCTATCCTGTACCGGCGAGCACCAGCACTGCGCGCTTGAGCTAAGCGCATTGAAGCAGAAACACATAGAAGCAGCAGAGAAAGCCATACATAACCACGAAACTCGTCATAGCCTGCTTCATGACCTGGAAACGGCATTTACCGCGCTATCCCAAGACGTACTCGCATTGCAAGCTGCGGCCGCGCATACCCACGAGCTGCCTCTACGAACTGCGGCCGTCGCTGCCTGGGGTGAGCGTTTTTCGGTACTGCTCGTTGCTGCTGCCGCTCGCGATATTGACGTCGATACTGCCCCTGTACGTGAAGAGGTCATTATTACCACCCATCCACAGAGCGAAGCGCCACAACCTTTGGGGACAGTGATAGGCGCCGATCCCTTAATGGAAGAGACGAGGGCTAATGCTCAACGGCTCATTCACCCATTGATCGAGAGGTGCATTGTGCCAGTTGCACCAGGCTTCATTGGTCGCACAACCACAGGTTTCGCTACGACCCTCGGGCGAAACGGCTCAGACTATTCCGCCACTGTCATGGGCGCAGTATTAGACTGTCGCGAGGTTTCCATCTATACAGATGTTGACGGTGTACTCTCTGCCGATCCACACATAGTAGCAAATACTCGCCTGCTGCCACGACTTACCTATGCGGAGGCTGCCCGCCTATCATGGTTTGGAGCTAAAGTGCTTCACCCACGCACGCTTATTCCGGTAGCGCACCGCAACATTCCCGTACGCGTGCGTAATACCTTTCGCCCGCATACTCGTGGAACAGTAGTTGGACCAGAAAGAAACCAGCGCACTGCAGCAGCGGCCATCTCTATACGTCATCAACTGGCCTTGATTACCGTTGAAAATACAGATATGTTTGGCGCAGCTGAGAACGCCGGCCAGGTTTTCGCTCTAGCTGCTCGTGCAGGAGCCGCACCTGTCGCTATTTGTTCATCATCCGGCCATCATCTCTCATTTATGGTTGAAGAACAGTCCGCCGGCTCCGTTGTAGCCCTCTTGCAGCACGATATGGGCACCTGGCGTGTCAGCTGCCAGCGCGGATTAGCCGCCTGTGCCTGTATAGGCTCTGGCTTCTCTGCTGATCCTATGAGCTCTGCTCGTGCCATCACCGCCCTTGCGCGCGAACGTATTCCAGTAGTCACCCAGGGCGCGTCAGAAACAGGTATTATCCTCATTGTTGAGGATCAAGACAGCGAGCGAGCTCTGCGCAGCCTGCACCGCGATTTGATCGCACCGGTCATTCCATTAGTACGCCACGAAGCACGTGAGAGGAAGCGAGAAACCCGTTAGGAGCAATAAAAAAATGCATGCACAGTCACGAATCCCAGTCGCTGTTTTAGGCGCAACCGGCATGGTCGGACAACGTTTCATCGAGCTACTGCGCGACCATCCCTGGTTTGAACTGGTCGCCCTTGCCGCCTCAGATCGGCACGAGGGACGTACCTATGCCGAGGTGGCAAAGTGGCGCTTAGCTGGGAGTGAGATGCCCACATCCGCTGCAACACTCCCTGTTGTAGCCTGCCAACCCGAAGCGCTGCCGGTAGACGTGAAAATCGCCTTTTCGGCGCTGCCGGCGGAAGTGGCTGGCGAGGTTGAAGCCGCTTTTGCCCGTGCTGGCATAGCCGTCTTCAGCAATGCGAAACAGTACCGCATGGAGCATGATGTTCCATTGCTCATACCGGAGGTAAACGCCGATCATGCAGCGGCCATTGCGCAGCAGCGTAAGCAGCGAGGTTGGCCAGGCAGCATCATCACCAATGCAAATTGCTCAGCCACCCCCCTGGTGATGGCGCTCAAGCCCCTCCAGCAAGCCTTCGGCTTGCGTAAAGTAATGGTGACAACCTTACAAGCCATCTCAGGCGCGGGCTACCCGGGTCTACCCTCCTACGATATTCTCGACAACGCCATTCCCTACATCGGTGGAGAAGAGCAAAAGGTAGAAAGCGAAACACGCAAAATGCTAGGCACATGGGAAGAAAGCCAGGGATTTACTGATGCCCCGCTCGTCGTAAGCGCACAGTGCAACCGCGTAGCTACACGCGAAGGTCACCTTGAATGTGCCAGTATCGAATTAGCATCTGATGCAGCCCCCGAGGAAATCATTGCAGCCTGGCAAAACTACAAACCTGAACCGCAGCGCCTCAAGCTACCCAGCGCCCCGGAGCAAGCATTGATCTACCGCAACGAGCCCGATCGTCCTCAAACATTACTTGACCGTGATGCCGGGCACGGCATGTCAGTAACCATAGGCAGGTTACGTCGTTGCCCCATCCTGAGTTACAAATTCGTACTGCTCGGCCACAACACCATCCGCGGAGCCGCCGGCGGCTCCATTTTGAATGCCGAACTCTGTGTCAACAAAGGGCTCATATAGATAGAAACTCCAAACACGCCCACTCAAACACTTGACAAAGGCACAACTGTCTGGTATCATCCTACTCGCACCCAAAAAGTGCATCAACGAGGAGCCGTGGTGTAGTGGCCTAACATGCCTGCCTGTCACGCAGGAGATCGCGGGTTCGAATCCCGTCGGTTCCGCTGAGATTATTTATGCAATTTTCTATGATTTATAGAACATAAGTTCTAATATCTCGACCTCCTTATCTCTGCATAGTTACCTTGTCTCTGGATTCTCACCCATGTTCCTCGGCGAGACCTGACTGATATGTCCGCTGTTTTCGTAGCCCTCTTCGCTGGGCTACTTCGGACCGGTTGCTTATACACACTTGATGGGTTAACCCGAATGCTTCGGGCCTCCACAAAAGCGGGTGAATTACACCCTCGTGAAGCTGCCTCTCCAAACTCTTCTTACCAGCGCTTCACATCTGCCGTATAATACGGAAAAGATCAGCAGCCCGCCGCTCTCAAAGGGGTAGGCGAGAGCCGTGACAAACAAACGCTCATCGGAAGACACAGGACGATGCTAGATTAGGAGGCATGCATGCTCGATCTCCCTACGGGAACCGTCACACTGCTCTTCAGCGATATGGAAGGCTCGACGCGCCTCTTGCAGCGGTTGGGGAAGCGCTATGCCGACGTGCTGGCCGAGTGCCGAGACCTGCTGCGGCACCTGTTCGTCCAGTACCATGGCCACGAAGTGGACACCCAAGGCGATGCCTTTTTCGTCGCCTTTGCCCGTGCTACCGATGCGCTTGCCGCAGCCGCAGCCATGCAACGGGCTCTCGCAGAGCATGGCTGGCCCGCAGACATCACTGTGCGAGTGCGCATCGGCCTGCATACCGGCGAACCGCTGTTAACGGCAGACGGCTACATTGGCCTGGACGTGCACCACGCCGCCCGCATCATGAGTGCCGGGCACGGCGGGCAGATCCTGATCTCGCAAACCACCCGTGATCTCGTTGTGCAGCATCTGCTAGCCGGCACCTCCCTACAGGACTTGGGGGAGCATCGCCTCAAAGACCTGGGGCGCCCCAGCCACCTCTTTCAACTGAGTCTCGAGGGTCTGCCCACCAACTTCCCGCCGCTTAGGACCCTCGATACGCATCCCAACAACCTGCCCATTCAGCCGACGCCCTTCATTGGACGCGAAAAAGAAGTGGTAGCAGTGACTCAGTTGCTGCGACGGCCAGACGTGCGGTTAATGACGCTGAGCGGACCGGCGGGCGTAGGCAAGACCCGGCTGGCGCTGCAGGTGGCCGCTGAACTCTCGGACGAATTCACGGATGGCGTCTTCGTTGTGGCCCTGGCCCCGGTCAATGCTCCAGAGCAAGTGCTTTCTGCCATGACCCAGACCCTGGGGATCAGCGAATCCAGTGATCTCCCCCTGTTCTCACTGCTCGAAGCGGCTCTCAAAGGGAAACATCTGCTGCTGCTGCTGGACAACTTCGAGCAGGTCGTCGAGGCGGCCGTGCTGTTGGCAGATCTGCTATCGGCCTGCCCTCGGCTAAAAGTCGTGGTCACCAGCCGCAGGAGACTGCAAGTGCGAGCCGAGCATGAGTTCATTGTGCCACCGCTGTCTGTACCCACCCTCAAACACCTGCCTGATGTCAAGAGTCTCTCCCACTACGAGGCGGTGGCCCTCTTCCTCGAGCGGGTCCAGGCTGTGATGCCCGATTTCCAGCTGACCAACGCCAATGCGGCAGCCGTGGCCGCGATCTGCGCCCAGCTGGATGGGCTGCCGCTCGCCCTCGAACTGGCCGCCGCCCGCGTGAAGCATTTCTCGCCACACACGCTGCTGGCCCGCCTGGAGCAGGGTCTCTCCGTGCTCTCGGGAGGCGGGCGCGACTTACCCCTCAGGCAGCAGACGCTGCGCGGGGCCATTGCTTGGAGCTATGACCTACTCTCACCAGAGGAACAACAGCTCTTCCGTCACCTGGCCGTCTTCGTGGATGGCTGGAGTCTGGACGCCGCTGAAGCGCTCTGTATGGTGCGCGGGGGGCTCGCAGCAGATATGCTGGAGGGGCTGGCCGAGCTTCTGGATAAGAGCCTGCTGCGCCAGGAGGAGCAGGCCGCGGGCGAGACACGCTTCTGGATGTTGCAGACCTTGCGCGAGTTCGGGCTGGAGCAGCTGGCTCAGAGTGGAGAGCTGGAGACCACCCGCCAGGCGCACGCCGAGTACTACCTGCGGCTGGCCGAGGAAGCACAACCGTCGCTCATGGCAGCCGAGCAGGGCAGATGGATGGCACGCCTGGAGCAGGAGCACGAGAACCTGCGCGCGGGCCTCTCCTGGCTAGTAACACAAGCACGTGGAGGAAGCGAGCACAGCACGCAGCAGGCGGAGCGGGCCCTGCGCTTCTGTAATGCAATGTCCTGGTTCTGGACCATTCGTGGGTATAGCAGAGAGGGGCAGCACTTCCTGGAACAGGCCCTGGCGCTCGGTGAGAGTGTATCAGTACCTGTGAGGGCCAGAGCGCTCTACACGGCAGCAGATCTGGCCTGGGTCCTGGACGACCTGGCGTGGACAGAGCGATGCTGTCGCGAAAGCCTTGAGCTCTTTCAGGAACTGGGAGACACCATTGGCATGGCGGACGCCCTCTTGCTTCTGGGAACGTGTGACTGGGCAAGAGGAAGGTATCTGCTTGCCCGGACTCAGTTGGAGGAGGCGGCGACACTCTACCAGGAGTTGGGGAAGCACTGGAAGCGCGGTCGCTGCCTCACGCAATTGGTCCGCATCAGCACGGTGCAGGGTGAGTACGACGAGGCATGGGAGCTGCTGGAGCAGAGCCTCTTGCTCTATCGCGCCCTGGGCGACAAAGAGCGACTCGGCTGGGTGCTCTACTTGCAGGCCCGCCTGCTCTTTCTCTCCGGGCGCGATCCCGCTACCGCCCGCAGCCTGACCCAGCAGAGCCTCACGCTGTTGCAGGAGATCGACAATCCCTGGTCACGAGCCTACCCACTCGTCTTGTTGGGACAGCTCAGCCTACAGCAGGATGAGCAGACACAGGCCCGTGAGCTCTTCGAGGAAGGCAGAAGTGCTTTCAAGGAAGCAGGGGATCATGCAGGTATGGCCGAAGCGCTTATTGGCTTGGCGAGCGTCGCGACGATGCAAGGCGACTGCGTGGCAGCCCATGATCTCTACCTGGAGAGCTTCCCGATTCTGCAACGGATCCCCTATCAAGAATTGATTCCTCCCTGCCTGGAAGGGCTGGCGACCGTGGCAGCAGCACAAGGTGAGCCGCTCCGGGCGGCACAACTATGGGGCGCAGCCGAGGCTCTGCGCGAAGCTCTTGGCACCCCCATGCCACCGGTCTATCGACCCAGTCATGAGCAGGCAGCGGCGAAAGCCCACACCCAAGCCGGCGACGTGGCCTTTGTCAGTGCGTGGGCCGAGGGCCGCGCCATACCACCGGAACAAGTCATGACAAAGCAGAGCTGAAGGCGCTCCAACGTCTCTTCCTTTCACAGAGGCAGGAGGGAAAAGAGGAGGCAGGCCAAGCCTCATGGCAGAGCAATGGAAAGCTGGACAGAGAGCGCAGCGAACGGGGGAACAAAGCCTTACCCTGTTTGTAGCTTCCCAGCGGAGCGAAGAACACGCCTAACAGCCTCATAGGAGACATTATATATTTCGGCGACTATTCTTAGTGGTTCGCCCTTATCAATACGGGCTAAAGCGCTAGGCCACTTAGAAACAGGTATCTACCAATGGGGATCATCCGGCCCAGGGCGACATTGCGGGTAAGAGGATACTTCAGGCGGGTCAACAGTCGGGTGTTTGTAGATAATAATATCAGTTCTTCCTGGGAAAAGCTTTGCAAGTGGGATGAGTGCCAGGTGCGACCGATGGCTCGATGCCCATCGCTTCCGGTCGGTTCCGCGATCGTTCCCAGGATTCCTCTTGGGTCCTGGGAACATCTTGTTCGTCTTCCTTTTCGCTCAGGTAGGAGCCTCGCCTCGGCTCCTATTCCTACAGAAAT
>Ga0207684_10003765_pt1 | contig 14663 bp, 12 predicted proteins | sample KBSK5501metaG_FD_184342 | JGI IMG/M metagenome (GOLD analysis project Ga0207684, IMG submission 184342) | Corn, switchgrass and miscanthus rhizosphere microbial communities from Kellogg Biological Station, Michigan, USA - KBS K5-50-1 metaG... | ecosystem: Host-associated > Plants > Roots >...
CACCGTGTAGCCGTCGGGATCCAGGTTGGAGCCGGTAGTACCGGTCGTGATGGTCAGGGTGCCGGCGCCTGAACCAAGGGGGGTGCAGCTCGCCGAGAAGCCTGTAGACGCCGTCTGGCCCGCCGACACATTGACCTGTTGCGCGTTCGGCCCGCTCACTATGCAGTTCCCCGGGATGCCTGAAAGGACGACCGTATGACTGGCTGCGTACAGCTGTGTAAACGTGACGTTGCCGTTCGCCGTGATTGTCTGGCTGGCTCCGCCGTCCACGCTGACCGTGTAACCGCCAGCGGGGAGGTCCACGCCGCTGGTGTTGGTCGTGACGAACAGCTCGCCCCACGACCCGCACCCAACGGAGAAGGCCGTGGATCCCCCTACACCGGCCAAAATCGAAACGCCTCGCGGGTTGTTGGAGCCTTTATCCGGCGTGCTTACTGTGCAGTTCGGGGGGATGCTGTAGAGGGCGATTTCGTGATCGCCCGCCGCTAGCCCACTAAACGTGACAACGCCGTTCGCCCCGACGGCCTGGCTGGCGGAGTCGTCCACCCATGCGACGAACCCGCCCGGGGGGATTGAGCTTACGCTGCTGACGTCGGGGACGGCGAACGTGGTGTTCACGTTTACCGCGAGCGCGCCGCCGTCCGTCAGCAAGAGCTGTGGACGCTGCTCCGGACTTTGTGGCTGCTCACACGCGCTCACGACAACCAGCATCGCGGCTGTCACTGCCCACCAGTTTCGACCAACGGTGCGTACCACGAGGCTCCTCCAGCTTGGCGTTCACAGGAGCCGAGGTGCAAGAACCGGACCGCCTGCAGGTGGGGGAACGCAACCGACGCAGCACCGTATCGCGACACGTTCGCCAACATGGAGCACTAAATCGCTGCTGCTGCTCCGTCGCCACAGTGCGGACGCGCCCCAGTCCGGCGTGGCGCCGGCCTCACACAGGGGGCGGGGTGGGTCAGGCCTCGGGCCTTACCGCGGTAATCGCTCTCGCTAACTCCCGCACGCAGCGCTCGATGCGGGCGTAGGTCTGCTCGAACACCGCCAGCGGCTGCCTCACGGGATCGCGGATCATGCGGGTCTCGATCGACTGGGGGTCGAGGTCACCCAAGACCAGCACGTCCCGCTCGGTTCGCCCGAAGCGGATGCAGATCTCATGGCGCTGGGTGAGGTCCATGACAACGATGAGGTCGGCGGCGCGCGCGGCCTCCGCCGTTACCAGTTGCGACCGGTGGACGGAGAGATCCACGCCATGGCGCGCCGCCGCCGCCACTGCCTCGGGGGGCGGCGGCCGACCGGGGGCCGTGAAGCCCACGGAGTCGACGCGCAGCTGGTTCCGGGAGAGCCGGCGCAGTAACGCGGCTGCGAACGGGCTGCGGCAGACATTGCCGCGACAGACCACGAGCAGGGACCCAAAGGGGGGGCGGCGGCGCAGCGCATTGAGGGCGCGCTGCCGGCACAGTCGGTGCACGACGCGACGGGGCACCCGGCGGAGCCGAGCCAGGAGCTCAGCCACCGATCACCGCACGAATCGTGAGGGCTTGCCGGTCGACTCCCACGAGACACTCAGGACAACAGCGAGCCACAGGACTAGGGCCACCGCTGTTTCCTCTATCCAAGTCAGCTGAGACCGCTTCACGCGAGGCGCTCATGATCAAGCTTCGCATCCGAAACGGAGCAGGAGTTATGCCAAGGGCGGAGGGCAACCCCGGGAAGGGAGGTTGGTCTCGCACTGTCGCACCGAAGCCTCGCTTGACCACAAACGGGATACAGATTGGGCGCCGCGCCGTCAGCCGGCGGTCACGCGCTCGAGCATCTCCCGCAGCTCGTCGAGGCTGAAGGGCTTCCGCAGCACGGGCCGGTCGGCGCGCTCCAGCGCGTCACGGGTCTGCGTCGAGATGGAATCCCCCGTCGTGAACACAATGCGCTGCTCGAGCCCCTGACCTGCGGTCCGCAAATGATCGAACAGGTCGAACCCGGTGTGCGCGTCGTCCAGGTGCACATCCACCAATAGAGCGTCGTAGCGCGCGCCCGGTTGGGCGAGACGCTCGGTCGCGTCGGCGAACCGGCCGACCGTGGTGACCTCGTGACCGAGCCGTTTGGCGAGCAGCGCCATGGCGCGGCGCACCGCTTCCTCGTCTTCGACCACCAGCAGTGAGAGCCGGGGCGCGGCCGGCCGGCCGCCGCCGCGAGCCGTGGCGTCGGGGCTGCCCGCATCCACGGGGAGCTCGAAAGAGAGCCGCGCCCCGCCACCTTCGACGTTCTGCATCCACATGCGACCGCCCATTCCCCGCACCAGTCCGAAGCTGATCGCCAGGCCGAGCCCGGTGCCGTGCTCCGCCTTGGTCGAGAAGAACGGCTCGAACACGCGGTCGAGGATCTCGGGCGGCACGCCGGGGCCCGTGTCGTCCACTGTCACCAGCACGTGGTGATCGCTCGACCGACCCGCGATGGTTATCTGACCGGGGCGGCCCGTGCTCTCGATCGCCTGCCGGGCGTTCACCACGGCGTTGAGCATCACCTGCTGCAGCTCCTGCGGGTCACCCGCCACGGCGGGGACGTCGTTGGGAATCGATACCGTGGCGCGGATGCGCGCTTTCTTGAGCGCGCTGCGCTGCAGCGCGAGCACGCGGTCCGCGATCTCGCCGAGGTCCACGGCCGTCTGCTGGCGCGGCCGCTGGCGGGCGAAGTCGAGCAGGGTCTGGACGATGCGACCGGCGCGCATCGCTTCGCTCCGAATCACCTCGGCGCTCTCCTGCAGATCCGACTGATGTGGCTCCAGGGCCAGCGCCTCGCCGAAGGCGGCGATCGCGGCCAGCGGATTATTGAGCTCGTGCGCCACGCCCGACACCAGGGCGCCGAGCTGTGAGAGCCGGTCGGCCTGCAGCAGCCGCTGTTGTAGCAGCATCTCGCGCGACACGTCCAGGGCCAGGAACAGGAGCTTCGGCGCAGCACGCACGGGATCTACGTTCACGACGACGGCGCGCACCTCCCTCACTGGCTCACCGGCGCACTCAAAGGAGAGCGCCACGTCCTGCCGTTTCGTGACCGCGTGCCGTAGCCCGGCGGCGAGCATCCCCTGCTGTGCCGCGGGAACCCACTCCGTCAGGACGCGGCCGCGCAGCACCGCCGCATCCGCCCCGCCCAACAGTTTCGCTCCTTCGGAGTTGGCATCGAGGATCTGGCCGTCCGGAGTGAGCACCAGGGCGGGTGTGGGCAGCGAGGTGAACAATTGCAGGTACAGCCGGCGCTCGGCCTCGAGTGCACTCAAGAGCTGTGCGGCGCGAGACTCCGGCGCGAGGTCCTCGTGCACCGGCCGGAAAGCCAACGTGAGATGATCCCCCGGACCGCGAGTGACCCGGGTCTCCAACACGGTCCCCGGGACTTCCGGCGCTCCCGCGGGCGCGAGGAACGTGCGGGGCTCGCCGTCGGCCAGTACGTCGCCCAGCACGCGTTCAAGCTCAGTGCCCTTCGCCGCCGGGAAGGCGACCCATATGCTCCGACCCACCACCCGGTCCGCCGGCAGCGCGGTGATGCGCGCCGCTGCCGCCGACCACGCGGCGATGGTCCAGTCAGGCGCCATCGCCAGGACGCCGACGTCGAGACTGTCGAGCAGCGCGTTCGCGTCCATGCATTCCGCTCCTCTAGTTCCGACGAAACGATTGTCGCTTGCTGGTACCAGGGTGGGTTCGCCGCCGTTCCGCTGTCAAGCGGTGTGGGGCGATGCGTCGACGCAACAGGTGTGCAAGGCTGACGGCTAGACGCGCCGCTCCTTCCAACGCCCGCGACGGAAGAGCAGCGCGCTGACGACGGCGACGGTCGAGAACGCGATCGTGACTGCGAGGGCCACGCCGAAGGGTCCGAGCTTGCCATGCACCGCCAGCACGTACGCCAGCGGAATCTCCCATAGCCAGAAGCAGCCCAGGTTGATCCACGTCGGCGTCCACGTGTCTCCAGCGCCGTTGAACGACTGCGTGATCACCATGCCCCAGGCGTAGAACAGGAACCCATAGCTGATGGTGCGCAGGCACTGGGCGGCGATCGGCGCCACACTGGGGTCGCGAGTGAACACGCCGGTGATCGGTCCGGCGAACGCCACGAACAGGGCGCCCACGCCGCCGAGGCAGAGCATGTTGTAGAACCCGGCGAGCCATACCGCGCGTTCGCCGCGTTCGGGGCGGCCGGCGCCGAGGTTCTGCCCGACCAGCGTCGCCGCGGCATTGGCCAGTCCCCACGACGGCAGCAGCGCAAACACGATGATCCGAATCGCGATCTGGTACCCCGCGATCGCGTCCGTCCCGAAGCTCGAAATGATGCGGACCAGGAAGATCCAGCTCGCGGTCCCGATCAGCACCTGGAACGTGCCTGTGCCCGAGAGTCGCAGCATCGTGCGCATCACGGCGGGTTGGAGCGTGAGCTGCGCGCGCCGGATGGACACGCGGGCGTCGCCGCGCCACAAGCGATACAGCTGATACAGGACGCCGGTGCCGCGGCCGATCGTGGTCGCGATCGCCGCTCCGGTCACGCCGAGCCGCGGGAACGGCCCGAGACCCAGGATCAGGCAGGGCCCGAGCAGGATATTGATGCTGTTCGCGAGCCACAGCACGCGCATCGCGATCGCCGCGTCGCCCGCGCCCCGAAACACCGCGTTGACCAGGAACAGCAGCAGGATCACGACGTTCCCGCCGAGCATGATCCGCGCGTACGTGCTCCCGATGGTCAGCACCTCGGGGCTCGCACCCATGAGGGCGAGGAGACGCGGCGCGAAAGCCACGCCGATCGCCCCGGTCACCACGGCCACGATCACGCCCAGCGCGATCCCCTGCACCGCCGCCTCGGCCGCCCCCTCGAGATTCTTCTCGCCGATACGCCGCGCCACCATGGCCGTGACGCCGATCGAGAGCCCCATGGCGGCGGTGTAGATGAGGGTGAGGAGCGACTCCGTCAGCCCGACCGTGGCCTGGGCCGCCGGCCCCACCCGGCCGACCCAGTACACGTCCCACACCGCGAACAACGACTCCATGATCATTTCGGCGACCATGGGAATCGCGAGCAGCACGATCGCCTGACCCAGCGGGCCGGAGGTGTAGTCGTGGCGCGAGCCGCGCAGCGCCTCCCGCACCGTAGCCCACCAGCCGCCGGCCGAGGCTTGCACCGGCGGTGGCTGTGTGGCGGGTTCTGTCACGAAGACGGGCCTCGATCGAGCTGCGGCTGGACGTACTTGAGGTAGCAGTCGGGACAGATGCCATGGCTGAGCAACTGCTCGAAGTGCTCCTCGATGTATTGCTCCAGCGGCTCCCACTCTTCTTTGTCGTTCCGAATTCGCTTGCAGTAGGAGCAGATGGGGAGCAGCACCTCGAGCTGCTCGATCTCTTTGCGTAGGCCGAGAATGCGCTCCGCGACCTTGAGCCGGGCGCGCAGCTCGTCCGGGTCCACCGGCTTGGCGATGAAATCGTCCGCCCCCGCCTCCATCCCGGCCAGATACTGTTGCTTGCCGCCGCGCGCCGTGACGAGGATGAAATAGACGTACGGCTCGCGCACGCGGGAGCGGATGCGCCGGCACAACTCCGGGCCGTCCATCTCGGGCATGTACCAGTCCGAGATCACGATGGGAATGCGCGCCAGCTGGAGCAGCTCCCAAGCCTCGCGGCCGTTGTAGGCGCTCTTGACGTCGTACCCAGCCGCTTTCGCGAGCGCGCCCAGCTGGGCGCTCGATACCGCGTCGTCGTCCACGACCAGCACGGGGATCGCGTTAGCCATCCTACCCGCCTTTCGTCGCCGTCCGAAGGTAATCGAGCGCAGCCTGGGCTTCGCCGCGTACCTGCTCCAGTTTGTCACACGCCCCAGCCACATCGCCATCCCGCGCCGCGCGCTCCATGTCCTCGAGCAGCGCGGCCAGACGGCCCGCGCCGATCGTCCCGGCGGCCGACTTGAAGGCATGCGCCGCCCGCTGCAGCGGCTCGGCGTCGGCGCCGCGGGCCGCCGCGGCCAGGGCATCCAGGCGCTGCGGCATGGTCGCCACGAAGGTATCGAGGATCCCGTCCACTGCCTCCGCCGCCCCCGCCTCCTCCATGGTGCGCCGGAAGGCCGCCAGGTCCACCGCCGGTGACGGCGCGACGGCGCCATCGGCCGCCTGCGTGCCACGCCCTTCGACGGCAGCGAACAGGTCATGCGCCTTGAACGGCTTCGCGACATAACCGCTCATCCCGCGCTCCAGACAGCGCTCGCGCTCCCCGCTGAGCGCGTGGGCCGTGAGGGCAATGATCGGGAGTGTCCGGCCCTGCGGCAGGGCACGGATCTTCGCCGTGGCCTCGAATCCGTCCATCTCGGGCATCTGGATGTCCATGAGCACCACGTCGTAACCCCCTCGAACGACGGCGTCCACGGCTTCGCGCCCGTTGCTTACGACGTCTACCTGGTGCCCCCGCTTCAAGAGCATGGCTGTCGCCACCTGTTGGTTGACGAGATTGTCCTCCGCCAGCAGGATGCGCAGCGCGTGGCGCGATTCCGCGATCGAGTGGCGCGTGACGAGGTCGACCGCGCCCGGGGCCGACACGGCGCCGGCCAGCACCGTGCCGACGGCTTCCACTAGATCGGCCCGCGCGATGGGCTTGGTAAGATACGCCTGGATACCGAGCTGCCGGCACCGCTCGCCGTCGCCGCGCTGCCCCGCCGAGGTGAGGATCAGGAGCCGCGTCTCCGCCAGCGCGCGATCGGCGCGGATGGCGGTGGCGAGCTGGAAGCCGTCCTGGTCCGGCATCTGGGCGTCGAGGATCGCGAGGTCGTAGGGCGCTCTCGCGCGCGCGGCGCGGCGCAGCGCCTCGAGGCCTGCATCGGCGCGGGGCGCCTCGTGGACTGCCATTCCCTCCGCTCCCAGCATGTCCCGGACGATCCGCCGGTTGGTTTCGTTGTCATCCACCACCAAGAGCCGGCGCCCGCCGAGGGACACCGTAGCGCGAGCCGCGGCTTGGGTCGCCTCGAGCGGCAAGCGGAGGGTGAAGCTGAACTCGCTGCCGCGGCCCACCTCGCTCGTGACCGCGAGCTCGCCGCCCATCAGCGCCACCAACCGCCGCGAGATCGCGAGCCCGAGGCCCGTCCCGCCGTAGCGGCGCGTCATCGACGCGTCCGCCTGCGTGAACTCCTTGAAGATCGTGCCGAGCTGCTCCTCCGGGATCCCGATCCCCGTGTCCCGCACGCGGAACTGCACGGCCGCCCCGTCGCCGTCGCGCTGGATCACGCCGGCCGACACGTCCACTTCGCCTTCCTCGGTGAACTTGATGGCGTTCCCGATCAGGTTCATGAGCACCTGGCGCACTCGGGTCGGATCGCCCCGCACCATCTGCGGAACGTCCGGCAGCACGTCCACGGTCAGCTCGAGGTGCTTCTCGCGCGCCCGGACGGCGAGCAGGGTGGCGGTGGCGTGCACCACCTTGGGCAGATCGAACGGAATCGCTTCGAGCTCGAGATGCTCCGCCTCGATCTTCGAGTAGTCCAGGATGTCGTTGAGGATGGTGAGCAATGCCTCGGACGAGGTACGCACCAGCTCCAGGGCCCGCCGCTGGTCGGGGGCCAGCTCCGTGTCCAGCACCAGCTCGACGAAGCCGAGCACCGCGTTCATCGGTGTGCGGATCTCGTGGCTCATGTTGGCCAGGAAGGCGCTGCGGGCCCTGGCCACGCGCTCCGCGAGGTCCCGCGCCTCGCGCATCGCCGCTTCCGCCGCCTTGCGATCGCTGATGTCCTCGTACAGGGCGACGAGGGCTCCGTCAGCGGCGGCTTTCACGGCCGCGGCCGAGAGGCGGACCTGGATGCGCTGGCCGTCCTTGCGCATGCGCTCGAGCTCCACACGAACGACTTCCCCCCGCCGAACCCGCGTCTCCAAGTCGCTCGACTCGGAGCGCATGGCCTCCGGCACGATCAACCCGTCGATCCTGGCGCCCACAACCTCGGCCGCGGGGTACCCGAACAGGGCCTCGAACGCCGGGTTCACGCTGCGCACGACGCGCTGGTTGTCCAGCACGGCGATGGCCACCGGCGTGCTCGCGATCAGGGCATCGAGGTAGGCGTGCTGACGCGCCAACTCCTGCGTGGATCGTTCCAGCAAGACCGCTGCTCGGACTCGCTCGGCGAACGTGCGGTGAGCACGCCGATGCACCCGGTCCATGCCCCAAGCGAACATCGCGATTAGGACGATCGCCATGACATGTTGCCGGGAGTGGCCCTGCAAGAGGATGCCGATGGGCAGCGGGCTCAGTACGGTCAGCAGGAGGTAGAGGAAGCTGCGCCGGTCGCCGACCAGCGTACCGGTCGCACCAGCCACGATACCTGCGAGCACCACGAGGATGAGAGCCGCCTCGTCGAGACCCAGAGCCGGGATCGCCGCCGCGGCTCCGAAGCCCCATGCCAGGCCCACTCCGGCCACTGTCAGGCGTACTCCCCGCAGGGCTTCCTCGGCGGAGAGGCTGCGCCTTGTGGCGCGCAGACGCCACCAGCTCCGCAATGCCGCAGCGGCCGTGACCGCGCCGACCCACCCGAGCGTGAGCCCGATCGGCTGTGAATTCCACACCACGGCGGCGACGACCGTGACGAGGACGATGTGGACCGACTCGGCGAGCGGGCCGCCCGCGACCAGCTGTCGGAGGGCTGCACGTCGTACCTCGGCTTGGACGCGGGGCTCCTCGTCGGCGGCCAGCACCACCGGGTCTCGTGACATGGCTCTATTTGGGGTAATCACGGTCGGTTGCGCAACATCGCGATCCCACCGTGGTCAGGATAGGGCGTTTTTGCGGCACCGTGGGGCGCCGGTGCGACAGGCTTACCCCGACGTGGTCTCCAGGGCCTCGCTGATGGCGGCCAGCAGCGCTTCGGTCTGTACGGGTTTCACCAGGACGGGCGGGACGCCCATCCCCTCCACACGCTTCCGTGTTTCGGCGTCGCTGCGGCCGGTGATGACGAGCACGGGAATGGCAGCGAGCGATTTGATCTTGCGCAGCCGCTCCAAGACGAGAAACCCATCGCCGGCGGGGAGTCCCAGGTCGAGCAGGATGAGGTCGGGACGCTCGCGGTTCACGACCGTCATGGCCGAGGCGGCGTCGGCCGCCCAGGCGACGATGTAGCCGTTCGCCTCGAGCCGCGCCTGCAGCTCCGCGCGAGCGACAGGGTCGTCCTCAATGACGAGGATTTTCTGGCGGCCGGAGCCTCCGCGCCGACGGGACGCTTTCATCCCACGTCGCTGTGGTCGCGCACTGTTATCTATCTATATAAGGCGGCCGTGCCACTCGCCAGAGTTCCCCCGCGAGGGCCAGCGCTTCTGCTACCGCCCGGTCCACAGCTTCGAGCAGCTCGCGGCCGGGCTTGCTGTCGGCGAACTGCGGGCTGGTCGCGTACACCCCGCTCGCAATCACCGTGGCCCCGAGACTCGCGAATAGCGGCCGCAGCCCGTGATCTACGGCAAGCGCATGGGCGGCCCCATGGCCCGTCACGAGCGGCACGCCGATCTTCCCGATCAGGCTGTCCTGCGGTAACAAATCGAAGAACACCTTGAGCAACCCGCTGTAGGTCGCCCGGTACACCGGGGTCCCCGCCACGATGATGCCGGCGCGCGTCGTCGCCTCGATCGCCTCGGCCACCGCGGCACTCGCGCCTCGGCCCAGCAGCGGCTCGGCGGGGAGCGCCGCGAGGTCCACCAGCTGGGTCGTCGCCCCCCCGGCCGCCAGCTGCGCCAGGGCGTACTCCACCAGCACGCGCGACTTGGACGTCTTGGACGGGCTGCCGGAGATCCCTACCACGGCCAGGCGCTTGGTCGACTCGCTCACGCCGGCAAGATCCTCCCTCTCGGCGGGGCCGGCAAGCCCTTGGCGGCGTCGCCTCCACTCGACATCGTAGTGCACCTTGACCTCACGCCTACCGGACCGCCTCGCCTTCCGGCTCTCGCCGAGCGCCTTGGTGCTCGTGGCGGCGAACCTCGTCCCGCTCGCTGGCGTGCTGTTCTTTGGCTGGAGCGTGCTCTCGACTCTGCTGCTCTTCTGGGTCGAGAACGTGATCGTCGGCGCGTTCAACGTCCTGCGCATGCTCGTGGCGCAGCCGCAGATCGGCGCGATGTGGGCGGCAAAGCTGTTCATGATCCCGTTCTTCACGTTCCACTATGGGATGTTCGTCACCGTGCACGGCGTGTTCGTGTTGACACTGTTCGGGGGTGGGTTTTCGGGGAGAGGATTCCCGACGGCGGCGACGTTCGCACACGCGGTGCAGGCCGCGGGGATCGCCCCGGCAGCTTGGGGGCTCGCGTTGAGTCACGCCGTTTCGTTCGCGTTCAACTACATCGGTACCGGAGAGTACAAGTCGGCGCTCGTCCCGGCGCTGATGTTCCGTCCCTATGGTCGGGTCATGGTGCTGCACGTCGTGATCCTGGGCGGCGGCTTCCTGGTCGCGACCCTGGGATCACCGCTCATCCCCCTCGCCCTGCTCGTGGTCCTCAAGACGGGGCTGGATCTGTTCGGCCACCTGCGGGAGCACGCGGGCCTGGGGCGCCCGGCTCCCGCGACGTGACGCTCCCATGAAGCAGCCCGACTTCCGCCTGCTGTTCGAGGGCGCGCCCGGCCTCTACCTCGTCCTGACGCCCGACTTGAAGATCGTGGCGGTGAGCGAGGCGTACCTCCGGGCCACGATGACGAAGCGCGCCGAGATCATCGGCCGTGCCTTGTTCGACGTCTTCCCGGACAACCCTGACGATCCGGCGGCGACCGGCGTCGCGAACCTCCGCGCCTCCCTCGACCGGGTGCGCGCGCAGCGCGTCCCCGACACCATGGCCGTGCAGAAGTACGACATCCGCCGGCCCGAGTCCGAGGGTGGTGGATTCGAAGAGCGGTTTTGGAGTCCGACGAACTCTCCCGTGCTCGATGCCAACGGGGAGCTGGCCTACATCATCCATCGGGTGGAGGACGTGACGGAGTTTCTCCGGCTCAAGACCATCGGGAGCGAGCTGGGCACACGCGCGGAGCAGATGGAAGCGGAAGTTTATCTCCGCGCTCAGGAAGTGGCGGAGGCGAACCGCCACTTGGCGCAGCTCGCCGCGCGACTCGAGACCTCCAACCAGGAGCTCGAGAGCTTCAGCTATTCCGTATCCCACGACCTCCGCGCACCGCTGCGCGTGATCGACGGCTTCTCGCTCGCCTTGCTCGAGGATCATGGAAAGTCGCTTCCTCCGGAGGGGCAGGACCTCCTCTCCCGGATGCGCCAGCAGGCCCAGCGCATGGCACAGCTGATCGACGACCTGCTGGAGTTCTCCCGTTTGGGGCGGAAGCCGCTCGACGTAGCGTCAGTCGACCTGGCCGCCCTCGCAAGAACGGTCGTTCAGGACCTGGGGCAAGCCAATACGGACCGGAAGCTGGACGTCACAGTGGGAGAACTCCCACCCGCCATGGGCGACCGCGCGCTGCTGCGTCAGGTCCTCACGAATCTCATCGGCAATGCCTTCAAGTTCACGCGCCAGCGCCCGGACGCGCAGGTCGAGATCGGCTGGCGCGATGATGACGGCGAGTGTGTGTACTATGTGAAAGACAACGGCGCGGGCTTCGACATGCGCTACGCGAGCAAGCTGTTCGGCGTATTTCAGCGCCTGCACCCGGCCGCCGACTTCGAGGGCACCGGCGTGGGGTTAGCCTTGGTGCAGCGCATCATCCACCGCCATGGCGGACGCATCTGGGGCGAAGGCCGGGTGAACGAGGGCGCGACATTCTCATTCACGCTCAGCGCCGGTTCGTGAGGCGTGCCGTGCGGCTGGCCGCAGCGGCGCTACTCGGCGTCGTTGTGGCGTGCGGAGACGGCGCCGGTCCTAGGGCCTCGCGGTCGTTCCTGATGGGGTTCTCCGCGTTCCCGCCGCGCCAGGACACGGCGATCATCGTACCCGCCATCAGCTACTGGGCGCAACGGGCGGACGCGGCGATCATTCACGCTTCTCCGCCCTGGGCGGCGCTCGTCGGGGGCGTGTCACCGGCGACGGCGGTCGACACCGTTCAGGTCCCGCTCGCGAATTACTTCCGGGCCAAGCGACTGGCACTGGTGTTCACCGTCGATGCGACCGACGGCCTGAACCGCGTTGCCGAGGCTCCCGAGCTCGTCGCCCTGGGCCGGAGCGTGACCGACACCGCCATCCAGCGGCTGTATCGTGAGTGGGTGTTCGCCGTCGCGAACAAGCTGCGACCCGACTATCTCGGCCTCGTGGCCGAGACCAATCTCATCAGGGCGGCGGCGCCCGACTCGGTGTATCAGGCGCTCGTCGTTATGGCCAATGCTGTCGTGGCGCAGATCCGCGCCGCGGCGCTGCCCTCGCGGCTGTACGTGAGCGTGCAGGTGGAGACGGCGTGGGGTCGACTAACCCCCGGGGGGGGCGGGTCGTATCAGGGGATCGCGCAGGACCTGGCCGATTTCCCGTTCGTGGACGCGATCGGCCTCTCGAGCTACCCGTACCTCGGCGGCTTCGCGCTCCCCGAGGATCTCCCGCTCGACTATTACAGCCGCATCGCTCAGGGCACGACGCTGCCGGTCCTGGTCGTGGAAGGCGGCTGGCCGTCGATCACCGTCGGCTCCGTCGTGTCGAGCCCGGCGCTCCAGTCCCGTTACATCGCCCGTCAGGTTCAGCTCTTGGGCCAGGCGCAGGCGCGTGGCCTGTTCCAGCTCACCTTCTACGATCTCGATCTCACGGGCGTGACCCTGCCACCGGGGTCCGTCCTTCCGCTGTTCACGCACCTGGGCCTGGCGGACAGCGCGATGAACGCGAAGCCGGCACTGGCGAGCTGGGACTCCGTCTTCGCGCGCCCCTACAGACCGTGAAGGCCATTCGGATTGATTTCTGCGACTTCTGGCCCGGGTTCCGGAAGGACGACAATCGGATCTACAACCTCCTGAAAACGCGTTATGCCGTGGAGCTTCACGACCGGCCGGATTTCGTGATCTATTCGAGCTTCGGGGACCATCACCGCCTGCACTCCTGCACACGCATTTTTTTCACGGGCGAATCCCACCGCCCGGACTTTACAACGTGTGATTACGCGTTCACCTGCCATTACCTGGACGATCCGCGTCACCTGCGCTGGCCGCTCTACTCCTTCTATTACCAGCCGGACATCCTGCTCCGAGACCGCGATAATGTCGACGAGATCCTGGCCGCCAAGACCCACTTCTGCGCTTTCATTGCGAGCAACACGCGTCACCCGCGAACCACCCGCAACCGGAACGATTTCTTTCATCGTCTCAGCCGGTACAAGAAGGTGGATGCCGGCGGCCGCGCGTTCAATAACATCGGGTATCGGGTGCCGGGGGGGCCGTCGGGCAAGATCGAGTTCTTGAAACGGTACAAGTTCAACATCGCCTTCGAAAACGCTTCCCTGCCGGGGTACACGACGGAAAAGATCGTCGAACCCATGGCGGCCCGGTGCCTGCCGATTTATTGGGGCAATCCCTTGATCCACCGCGAATTCAATCCCAAGAGCTTTCTCAATTACTTCGATTTTCGAGACGAGGCGGCGCTGATCGAGCGGATCATCGAGCTCGACGAGAACGATGCGCTGTATCGCCAGTATATAGCCGAACCGTATTTCCACGAGAACCGACCGAACGAGTTTTTCAACCTGGATCGGGTGCTGGACCATTTTGACATGATCTTTTCCATGACGATTCGCCCGGTGGCCCGCCGACGGCGGCTGCTCTCATTCGGACGCTGGACCCTGGCACGCAGGGATCCCACGTGAAGCCCTGGGGGCCGCTCGTCAGGTTCTTCGTGCTCACCTACGCCGTGATGTGGATGTGCTTCTTCACAGTCGTGGCGGCGCGGATTCCCGCGTACGGGCCACTCGGTGTGGTGCTGCTGCTGCTGGGCACCTTCGCGCCCTCCTTAGTAGCTCTGTGGCTCACCGCGCGGGCCGATGGGGACAGCGGCGTACGGACCCTGGTGGGTGGCGTCCTCAAATGGCAGGTGGCCGGACGCTGGTACCTATTCGCCCTGGCCTACATTCCCGCCATCAAGCTCACCGCCGCACTCATTCATCGCGTCGCGACGGGCGCATGGCCGCGCTTTGGCGACGAGCCCTGGTATTACATCCTGGGAGCAATCGCTGTGTCGACGCCGTTCCAGGCGGGCGAGGAGATCGGCTGGCGCGGGTATGCACTCCCCCGCCTGGCGGCGCGCTTCGGGCTGGCGCGCGCCAGTATCCTGCTCGGCGTCATTTGGGCCTGCTGGCACCTGCCGCAGTTCTTCATTCCCGAAGTCGACACGTACGGCCAGTCATTCTTCGTATTCGTATTGCAGGTGACCGCGCTGTCCGTCGCCATGGCGTGGCTCTACGCGCGCACCAACGGTAGCCTGCTCTTGGTCATGCTGCTGCACTCGGCAGTGAACAATGCCAAGGACATCGTGCCGTCCGCCCTGCCGGGGGCCAACAGCACCTTCGGCCTGAGCGCTTCGCTCGTGGCCTGGCTCACGGTCACGCTCCTGTGGATCTGCGCCGGCTATTTCCTGACAACGATGAGACAGCCAGCAGAGCAGCTGGAATGATCGGCGACAATCGCCTCGGCCTCAACGAGTCGATCTCCCGCCGCGACTTCCTCAACGGCACCCTCCTCGCCGGCGCGGGGCTGCTCCTCCACGGTAAAGCGTCAACGATCTCCCC
>Ga0207684_10003766_pt1 | contig 14658 bp, 21 predicted proteins | sample KBSK5501metaG_FD_184342 | JGI IMG/M metagenome (GOLD analysis project Ga0207684, IMG submission 184342) | Corn, switchgrass and miscanthus rhizosphere microbial communities from Kellogg Biological Station, Michigan, USA - KBS K5-50-1 metaG... | ecosystem: Host-associated > Plants > Roots >...
GTGAATTGGCGATTGTCGATTGTCGATTGTCGATTGCCCAGGGAGGCAATTGGTCGGGGATTGATGATCATGTTTTTAGGGCTGGTGTCGGCTGGAGGGCTGGCGGCAGGGGGAAATAGTTCTTTGTCAGAATCCAAGATGGAAAACGCAGAACACGCGGCAACGGCGGACCCATTGCTCGATCAGAACGAGCAGTTGCGAAGGCAATTGTCGATCGAGCAGGAATCGCTCAAGACGTTGACGAGCAGTCTTGCCGAATCCAACGCAGAAGCGGAATTGTTTCGCCGCAAGTATTCCGATTTGGAATTGCGTATGGAAGCGCTGGGCCTGGCTTCAGCGAACAAGGATCGCGCCAAGCTGGAGCAGCGTTTGCTGGCGGCGGTGAGCGATCTTCAGCTGGCGCAGAAGGAGCGCGATGAGTATCGCGATCAGATGCTGCGGCTGAACGAGGCGATGTTGCGTTACCTGCGAACGTCGCAGGGTGGCGATGCCCAAGCGCGGATGGATGTGGAAACGCAATTGCGCAGCACAAACGATCTCGTGACAAGATCGGCCAGTGCGCCGGATGTTCCGCAGCCGAGCTTGATGGATGGGAGCGTGATCAGCGTCAAGGACGAATGGTCGTTCGTGGTCGGCAACCTTGGCGAAAAACAAGGTGTGAAAATTGGTATGCCAATGCGCGTAATGCGCGACGACCGGAAGATCGCGACATTGCGGGTGGTCGATGTGCGTCAGAAAATTTGCGGCGCTGTGATTCAAGAAATGGATTCGGCGAAGGAAAAAATAAGAGTAGGGGATCGCCTCCAGGTGGATGCGCAACCCAGTGTGAGCTTAAAATAAATGGAAGTAAGATCGATATATAAGTATGCGCGGATTTCGCCGTTCAAGGTGCGCGAAGTCACGCGTGAGATCCAGGGTTTGCCGGTTTCGGCTGCGCTGGACGTGCTCGCGTTCACGCCGAAGAAAGCCGCATTTCTGATTGGCAAAACGCTGAAGAGCGCAATCGCCAACGCGGAGAACAACGCGAACCTGAAACCGGACGGGTTGGTGGTGAAGGAAGCGATTGTCGGCGAAGGCCCAACGTTGAAGCGGATCATGCCGCGCGCTCGCGGCAGCGCCAGCCGGATTTTGAAGCGCACCAGTCACATTCGCATCGTGCTAAGCGATGAAATCGAAGTTGAAACGCGGGAAAAGAGGAAAAAGAAACGAGAACAGGAAAAGAAGGAGTCGCGAAAGCCGGCAACAACCGGGGAATCAGGCGAAAAACCGACAAGCGTGACGGAAAAGACGCCGAAGGCGAAAAAGTCGACGGGAAAGAAAGCGAAAAAGTAATTTATGGGACAAAAAGTCAATCCAATTGGATTTCGGCTCGGTGTGAATCGCGACTGGCGCTCGCGCTGGTATGCCTCGCCGCAGGAGTTGCCGGCGTTTTTGCATAGCGATCTGAAGATTCGCAATTATGTGAAGAAAAAGCTGCAGTTCGCCGCCGTCTCGAAAATTGTGATCGAGCGGGCGTGGAACAGTATTCGCGTCACGATTTTCACGGCGCGTCCCGGCATCGTTATCGGGCGCAAAGGCGCGGAGATCGAGAAGATGACCGAAGAGATCTCAAAAATGGCGCAAGGCAAGCAAATCAAGATCGACATTCAGGAAATCAAATCGCCCGAGCTTGATGCTCAACTGGTCGCGGAAAATGTTGCGTTGCAGATTGAACGCCGCATTGCTTATCGCCGGGCGATGAAAAAGGCCGTGCAGACGGCGATGGATTTTGGCGCGGAAGGAATTCGCCTGCGTTGTTCGGGGCGTCTCAATGGCGCGGAGATCTCGCGCTCGGAATGGTATCGGGAAGGGAAAGTCCCTCTGCATACGCTGCGGACGGCGATCGACTACGGGTTCGCCGAAGCGAACACGGTCTACGGCAAGATCGGAGTGAAATGTTGGATTTGTAAAAAGGAAGAGGCGCCGGCCCAATCGGCCGCGCCAGCGCCGCCACCGCCACCGTTGGCAGTCCCTGAGCAGGTTTAAGGAGAAATTGCCATGCCATTGATGCCGAAACGTGTGAAGTATCGCAAATCCCAGCGAGGAAGTCGCAAGGGGACAGCTTCGCGCAACCTCAGAATCGACTTTGGTGAGTTTGGTTTGCAGACGCTCGAACGCGCCTGGATCACCAACACGCAGTTGGAAGCGGCGCGTGTGGCCCTCACCCGTAACATGAAGCGCAAAGGCAAACTGTGGATCCGCATCTTCCCCGATAAATCAGTCACAGGCCGTCCGCCGGAAACCCGCATGGGGAAAGGCAAAGGACAACCTGAATACTGGGTTGCCACCGTGCGCCCGGGCAACATCTTGTTTGAGCTCGACGGCGTGCCGGAATCGGTCGCGCGAGAGTCTCTCAGACTGGCGGCGGACAAACTGCCGGTGCGCACGAAATTTCTAAGCCGGCACCATGTTGTGGCTGCCTGACGAACCATGAAAATGAAGGAAATCACCGAGTTGAGCACGGACGAGTTGCTGACCAAGAGACGCGACTTGCGCCAGGAAAGCCTGCATCTGCGTTTGCAACAGCAGAGCGGCCAGCTCGAACAGCCAAGCAGGTTGCGTTTGCTGCGGCGCGATGTGGCGCGAATTCAAACAGCTCTGGCGCAGCGCGCAAAGGAGACTGAGAAGAAGTAAATTTATGGCCGAACAAGACGAGCAATCATTTCCCAAACCGCCGCCGCTGCCGGCGAACGTCACCCGTGGTTCGCGCAAGACGCGCACCGGGCAAGTGGTTTCGAGCAGCATGAACAAGACGATTGTCGTGCGGACGGTTACGCGTGTGCCGCATCCCAAATTCGGCAAGATCGTCAACCAGATGAGAAAATTTTATGCGCACGACGAAGAGAATAAGGCGAAAACAGGCGACACGGTTCGCATCATGGAGACGCGTCCGCTGAGCAAACTGAAGCGCTGGCGACTGGTGGAGGTCTTGCAGAAGTAGAGAGAAGAGGAAGAGGGAGAGGGAGAGGAAGATTCGATGGTGCAAATTCGATCCAGACTTGATGTGGCGGACAACAGCGGCGCGCGCATGGCAACAATGATCGGTGTGATCGGCAAACAGACGCGTTATGCCGGGATCGGTGACGTGATCACCGCGAACGTAAAAGAAGCGAGCGCGACGGGAACAGTCAAAAAGGGCGAAGTCGTGCGTGCGGTATTAGTTCGCACAAGACAACCAATCCGGCGTGAGGATGGTTCTCTGTTGCGCTTCGATAACAATGCGATCGTGATCATCGACAAAGATTTGAATCCGCGCGGCACCCGCATTTTCGGGCCGGTCGCCCGTGAATTGCGCGATCGTAATTTCATGAAAATTGTGTCGCTTGCCCCGGAAGTTTTATGAGCCGCATCAGGTGTCACGTAAAGAAGGGCGACCAGGTCGAGGTAATCTCGGGGAATTTTCGAGGTTCCTCCGGAAAAATCCTGGCGGTGCTTCCCCAGAAACAGCGTGTGCTGGTAGAAGGAGTAAGGATTATCAAGAAACACCTTCGGAAATCGCAGGACAACCCGAGTGGCAAGATCGCGGAACGCGAAGGTCCGATTCATATTTCCAACGTGAAATTGATCGAGCGGGACGGGAAGCCGGTGAAAGACGCCGAATCGAAAGGGAGAAAACACGGTCATCCCGACAGGAGCGAGGGAGCGCGCAAGTGATCCTGGATGTTGAGATTCTTCCCTCAACCAGAATGACAATTTGAAAATGAAAAACGAATTTTATCGCGATTACATAGAGCGCGTAATGCCGGCGCTGCAAAAACAGCACAGCTATAAAAACCTTCACCAGATTCCGAAGGTGGAGAAGGTCGTGATCAACACCTCCGTCGGCTCGCAATCGGACGTGAAACAGGCGTTAGAGGAAGCCAAGGCGGAACTGGCCTTGATCACGGGCCAGCGGCCGGTTGAAACGCTGGCCAAGAAAAGCATTTCCAATTTCAAACTGCGAAAGGAGCAGGCAATTGGAGCGAAAGTCACATTGCGTGGTGAGCGTATGTATGAATTTCTCGAGCGCTTCATCAAGGCAGCGCTCCCGCGCATTCGTGATTTCCGCGGCGTTTCGCCCCGCTGTTTTGACAAGCACGGCAACTACACGCTCGGCATCTCCGATCAGTCAATTTTTCCGGAAGTGGAGCTCGATAAAATCAAGCGCAACATCGGATTTGATGTTACAATTGTCACCACGGCACGAACGGATGAAGAAGCCAAATCGCTCTTGAGCGAAATGGGTATGCCGTTCAGCGATCGGGCGCGAAAGCCCGCCGTGCAACCTGCCTGATTTTCATGAGCACTGTTACAGATCCTATTGCCGATTTTTTGGCGCGTGTCCGCAACGGCACACGTGCGCAAAAGACCGAGATGTTTGTTCCGTACTCGAAGATCAAGGCGGAGCTTGCACGCATCTTGAAGGATGAAGGCTACATTTCCGACTATTCGATCGACACGAGCGCCGCGCATCCACGCATTAAAATTACCAACAAATTGGCCAACCGAACGAGCGCCATTGCCGGCCTGCGGCGAGTGAGCCGGCCGGGATTGCGCCGGTACGTGGGCGCGGATGAAATCCCACGCGTGCTTGGTGGAATGGGATTGGCAATTCTGTCCACGTCGCGCGGTGTTTTATCGGGGCGCGAAGCAAGAAAACAAAAAATCGGCGGCGAATTGCTCGCCTACGTTTGGTAATTTTATGTCGCGAATCGGAAATAAAGCGGTCGAGATTCCCGAAAAGGTCAAAGTCAACATCGACAACGACGGAGCGGTCTCAGTGGAGGGGCCAAAAGGGAAGCTCAGCTGGAGACTGCCGCGCGATATCAAGGCGAGCGTGAAAGACAATCGCGTTTCAGTGGTGCGCGAAGCAGAAACACGGAGCGTGAAAGCGTTACACGGGCTGTCGCGAAGTCTCGTGCATAACATGGTGCAGGGCGTCAGCGAAGGGTTCTCCAAACAGCTTGAGATTGAAGGAGTCGGCTTTAAGGCCGCGGTGCAAGGATCGACACTCAACTTGAGCCTCGGGTTTTCGCACCCGATTCCATTTTCGATTCCGAAAGAGATTAAGATTACTGTTACGGATAACACCAAGATCAACGTCCAGGGCATCGACAAGAAATTAGTTGGCCAGGTGGCGGCGGACATACGCCGTTTCTATCCGCCCGAACCTTACAAGGGCAAAGGTGTCCGTTACGCGGGCGAGCAGGTTCGTCGCAAGGAAGGTAAAACCGTCCAGTAATATGGTGACGACTCGTAAGCTCGCGCGTCAGCGCGTCCATCAGCGGATCAGGAAAAGAGTCACCGGCACTGCTGAACGGCCCCGGCTCGCGGTCCATTTTTCCGGCAAACATGTTTACGCGCAGGTGATTGACGATGACGCCGGCCGCACGTTGGCTGCGGCATCGACGGCCGAGCGCGGCTCAACCGAAAAGAGTAAATCCGCGGCCAATCGCGCAGCCGCGGAACAAATCGGCAAAACGATCGCCGAGCGTTTGCTGGCGAAGAAAGTCGATCAAGTCGTTTTTGATCGCGGCGGGTTTCTTTATCACGGAAAAGTGAAAGCTTTGGCGGATGCAGCGCGAGCAGGCGGTTTAAAGTTTTAATTCATGGCACAAACATTTTCAGGCAGGCGACCAGACTCGCGTAATATCGACAGAACTCCCGCAGCAAAGGGCGACACGACCGAGAAAGTCGTTTTCATCAATCGCTGCGCGAAAGTGGTAAAGGGCGGGCGGCGCTTTAGCTTCAGCGCATTAATCGTGGCCGGCGATCACGATGGGAAAGTTGGCGTCGGCTTCGGTAAAGCGAACGAAGTTTCAGAGGCGATTCGAAAGGCCTCCGAAGCGGCGCGCAAATCGATGGAGAAAATGTCACTCTACGAAAACACGATCCCGCATGAAGTGATCGGCGAATACGATGGAGCGCGGGTGCTTTTGCGACCAGCGTCGCCGGGAACAGGCGTCATTGCTGGGGGAGGCGTGCGAGCGGTGGCGGAGGCCGCGGGCATTCGAGATGTCCTGGCCAAATCGTTAGGCTCAAGCAATCACGCGAACGTGGTGAAGGCGACGCTTGCCGCGTTGCGATCGCTCCGCCGGCGCGAAGAGATTCTCAAGGCGCGCGGAATTCATTCCGGCGATGGAAAGGCGAGCAATCATGATGCGTCTCCATAATCTACAGCCGCGCCCCGGCTCGCGACATCGGGTCAAGCGTCTTGGTTGCGGTGAAAGTTCGGGACATGGGAAGACGAGCGGCAAAGGTCACAAAGGACAAAAGGCGCGCTCGGGCGGCAGTATTCGGCTCGGGTTCGAAGGCGGGCAAATGCCGCTGATTCGGCGATTGCCGAAGCGCGGATTTAACAACGCTGCGTTCCACAAGAATTATGCCATTGTGAACCTTGACGATCTCAATGAGTTCAAGGCCGGCACGGTTGTAAGCGAACAGCTACTGCGCGAATCGAACCTCGTCCGCGGGCATTTTGCCGGCATAAAGATTTTGGGAGGCGGCGAATTAAAGCATGGCCTGACGGTGGAAGCCGATAAGGTCAGCGCGGCCGCACGAGAAAAAATCGAGAAGGCGGGCGGAACAATCATCCCGCGACCGCGGGACGATCGTCGAGTCCAAAGTGAATCGGCCTCGGTGGACGATGTCGATCTAACATCGAACGAACCGCGGCAGAAGCCAAGTGCAGGCAAACCGTCGAAGGCAAAAGCGGCTAAATCCAAGCCGCGGGCAAAGAAAACATCGAGGAAGAGATAGCCGCTCGGAGAACTTGCTCCAGATTTAGCGAATGGTTTCGGCGTTTTTAAATACGGTCAAGATACCGGAACTGCGCCGGCGGATTTTGTTTACGCTGGCGGTGATTGTCATCGTGCGTCTGGGCGCTGCGATCACCACGCCGGGGGTCAACCAGGCGGTTTTGCAGGAGTGGTTTCGCTCTTCCTTGAGCCAGCGCACCGGAGGCGGTCTCGCAGCGCTCTTTAATTTGTTCAGTGGCGGGGCGCTGGAAAATTGCGCGGTTTTTTCCTTGGGTATTATGCCCTACATCAGCGCATCGATCATGATGCAGTTGCTGACCGCAGTGATTCCGCAGCTTGGGAGAATGGCGCGCGAAGACGGCGGCCGGCAGAAGATCATGCAATTGACGCGGTACGCGACGGTCGGGTTGTGCATTTTCCAGGGATACCTGCTGGCATTATCTTTTCAGCATCCCGAATCGTATCATACGATGCTGCCGGGAATCACCGACACGATCAGGAACCTGGGCGTTCCACTCGTAGATGATCTTGGCTGGAGATTTCGGATCGTAACCGTGATTTCATTGACGACCGGTACCCTCTTTCTGATGTGGCTGGGCGATCAAATCACCGAGCGCGGTGTCGGCAACGGAATCTCGCTCATCATCACCATTGGTATTGTCGCGCGTCTGCCGGCCGCGTTGGCCCAAGCATGGAAGACTTTTGTGCCTTCGGCGCAGACCGGGTCGAGCCAGGTGAATCCAATGGTCCTGGTGTTGCTGGTGTTGTTCCTGATCATTGTCATTGCGGCGGTGATCACCATCACGCAAGGCGTGCGTAAAATCACCGTGCAGTACGCCAAACGCGTGGTTGGCCGCAAAATGTACGGCGGCCAAACGCAGTATATGCCCTTGAAAGTGAATTACGCAGGCGTGATGCCGATCATCTTTGCCTGGGCGCTGCTCCTTTTTCCCGCTACGATCGTCAGCTACGGTTTTAAGAACAGCCCGATTGCCAACCGCATCGCCGCCGCGCTCTCCAGCGGCTGGCCGCACTACGTCATTCTGGCGGCGATGATTTTCTTCTTCAGTTATTTCTGGGTTGCCACGCAGTTTCAACCGGCGCAGATCGCGGACGACCTGAAGAAATACGGTGGCTATATTCCTGGCGTCCGCCCCGGGAAACCGACTGCGGATTTTCTCGATTTCACCATGACGCGACTCACGTTCGCCGGCGCGGTCTTTCTTACCCTGATAGCGGTCCTGCCAAGCCTTCTCAGCCAGGGACTGAACGTTCCGGTGATTACCGCGCAATTTTTCGGCGGCACGAGCCTGTTGATCATTGTCGGCGTGATGCTCGACACCATGCGCCAGGTGGAGACACATTTAATTCAGCGACATTACGATGGCTTTTTGCGCAAGGGTCGCATCCGAGGGCGCTCGTTTGATCGCGCTTCCTACGCTCGTGGTGAAGCAGCGGCGAGCGGCACGCTGATGTGGCTTTATGTCGGCATCGCGGTGCTCGTGATTGCCGGGGTCGCAATTTTCCTCTACGGCCGATAGTCTCATAGGTGAAAAGACGACTCGTTCTCCTTGGCGCTCCTGGTTCCGGCAAAGGAACCCAGGCGGAAATGATTACCCGCCAATTCGGTATTCCCGTCACTTCGCCGGGTGCGATCTTGCGCCGCGAAAAAGACCTTGGGACACCTCTGGGGCAAGAGACCGCCGAAGTTCTTCAGCGCGGTGACCTCGTCTCGGATAAGATCATCGTTGAGCTGATCGAAGACTGGCTGCGGTTGCACGGCGGGCACGGGTTTGTCTTTGACGGTTTTCCCCGAACGCTGCCACAGGCGGAAAGTTTGATGTCGATCCTGACGCGGCTGCGCACAGCTCTCGATTTAGTGATTTGGCTCGAAGTGTCGCAACAGACTGTGCGCGACCGCATCGCGGGCCGTCTCCAATGCGGCGCCTGCGGGTTCACCACCAGCGTTAAAAGCGCGAAATTCGCTGAGCGTCCGGTTTGTCCTTATTGCGACGGGCCACTGGTGCGGCGGAATGATGATGACATGGCTGTCTTACAGAAGCGGCTTTCTGAATTTGAAACGAAGACCCAGCCGCTCGCTTCGTTTTACGGCAAGATGTCGATCTTGCACCGGATCGACGGCAATCGCGATCGCGAAGCAGTGTTTGCCGATATCTCGCGGCTCATCGAGAACAAAGTTTCCGCATGATTCCGATCAAGACCGCGAGAGAAGTTGAGAAAATGCGCCAGGCGTGCCGCACAGCGAGCGATATTCTCGATCGTGTGAGCGAGCTGGTTCGGCCCGGAATCTCGACCAAAGAGGTCGATGAAGCGGCTGCGGTTTTCATGCAGGAGGCGAACGTGAAGAGCGCCTTCCTCGGTTATCGGCTCGGTCACCGCATGTTTCCGGGCAACATTTGCATTTCGCTTAATGACGAAGTGATTCACGGGATCGGGAGTCAGCGCCGTATTCAATATGGCGATATCGTGAAGCTGGACATCGGCATCATTGAAGATGGCTGGGTCGGCGACAACGCGACGACCGTGGCGGTGGGAATGATTGACGATCGCGCAGAGCGTTTACTGCGCACCACCGAGGCAGCCCTGGCCCGTGCAATTGCTGTGGCTTACGCTGGAGGCCGGCTTGGCGACATTGGAGCGGAGATTGAAGAAGAAGCCAGACGCAATCACTTCAACGTGGTGCGCGAGTTTGTCGGCCACGGAGTCGGCCGCAAATTGCACGAAGAACCCCAAATTCCAAACTACGGAAGACGCGGGAGCGGTCCGAAATTGAAACCCGGCATGACATTGGCGATCGAGCCGATGCTTAATGCCGGAACCGAATCGGTCATCCTGCTCGATAATGGCTGGACCGCTTGCACGGCAGATGGAATGCCCTCGGCCCATTTCGAGCACACCGTCCTGATCACAAAGGATGAGCCGGAAATCCTGACATGGCGCGCAAAGACGCAATTGAAGTAGAGGGAACAGTCGTCGAGTTGCTGCCCAATACGATGTTTCGGGTTGAGTTGGCTAATGGTCATCGCGTGCTCGCCCATATTTCCGGGAAAATGCGGTTGCACTTCATTCGCATCTTGCCAGGAGACAAAGTTATGCTAGAGATTTCACCTTACGATTTGTCGAAAGGGCGAATTACCTATCGCCATAAGTGACAACGCGGAGGACCCTTCGCGTTTCCCATTTCGCGGATTATGAAAGTACGACCATCAGTTAAAAGACTTTGTGCCAGTTGCAAGATCGTGAAGCGCAAGAACGTGGTGCGCGTGATCTGCAAAAACCCGCGCCATAAACAGCGTCAGGGATGATTTTATTTAACGATTCAACCTTCTAACTTTTTTAACATTCTCCCATGCCCAGATTACTCGGAGTTGAAATCCCAGCGGAGAAACGCATCGAAGCGTCGCTCACCTACATTTATGGGATCGGCTTGAGCACGGCCAAGCGAATTCTGGAGCAGACCAACATCGATCCGAACTTGCGCGCGAAAAATCTTACCCCGCAGCAATTGAACGAAATCATTCACGCGATCACGAACAACAAAATCAAGATCGAAGGCGATCTCCGCCGCGACGTGCAGGGAAATTTGAAGCGTTTGCAGGCGATCAATTCCTATCGCGGCATCCGTCATCGGAAAGGTTTGCCCGTCCGCGGCCAGCGGACATCGACAAATGCCCGGACACGCAAAGGCCCGCGCAAAACCGTCGGCGTGATCCGCAACCCGGAAGCGAAAGCAGGCAAGGTTTAATAGAATTATGGCTGAACCAGAAAACGAAACGGAACCCAAACCGGAAAAGCCGAAAGCAAAGAAAGCGAAAGCGGACGTCGCTCCGGTTGAATCGGGCAAAACCGAGGCAGCACCAGTGACACAAGAGACTGCTCCGGCAGGTTCCGAACAGCCGACTGCCAAGGCTGAGCCAGCGGTCAAGCCAGCCAAAAAGCCGGCCAAAAAGAAAAAAGAAGAGGCGGCGCCTGTCGCAGCGGCGCCGGAAAATCTTTCACTATCGGCCGACGAGATTGAGAAACCGAAGGTGGTTAAAGCCAAAGGCAGCAAGAACGTTCACACCGGTATCGCACATGTTCTTTCGACCTTTAACAACACGATCGTGACGATCACCGACATGAAAGGCAACGTGATTGGATGGTCGAGTGCCGGTAAAGTCGGTTTTAAAGGCTCGCGTAAAAGCACGGCCTACGCCGCGCAAATGGTTGCCCAGGATGCTTCCCGCCAGGCGATGGGCCACGGGCTGAAAGAGGTGGAAGTGCTGGTAAAAGGGCCGGGAGCAGGGCGTGAATCGGCGGTCCGAGCATTGCAGGCAATCGGCCTCGATCTCACCGTTATTCGCGACGTTACCCCGGTGCCGCATAACGGCTGCCGCCCGCCAAAACAGCGCCGCGTCTGACGCTTCAACCCTTCAACGCTTTAACGAATCACGATTCAACGAATCCCATGGGCAGATACACCGGACCAAAAACAAGAGTCAGCCGCCGTTATGGCGTGCCGATCTTTGGCTCCTCCAAGTCGTTGGAGCGCAAAAATTATCCGCCTGGCATGCATGGCCCCAGAGGCTCCCGTCGGAAACAATCCGATTACGCAATCGCGCTCGGGGAAAAACAGAAGCTCCGTTATCAATACGGACTGCTCGAGCGTCAATTCCGTCGCATTTTCCAGAACGCGCTCCGCAAACGCGGTGTGACGGGTGAAACGCTTCTCCAACTTCTCGAAACGCGGCTGGACAACATCGTTTATCGTCTCGGCCTCGCCAATACGCGCAGCGCAGCGCGACAACTGGTGTCGCACGGTCACGTGCTGGTCAATGGGCGGACTGTCAACGTCGCCTCCTATAACGTGAAAGCAGGCGACGAAATCACGATCAAAGACAGACCGAAATCGCGTCAGCTCGTCCTCCGCAACCTTGAGCTGACCCAAATCGCTCCCGTGCCCGATTGGCTGACCGTCGATCGCGATGCGCTCAGCGGCAAAGTCGCGCACATCCCGTCTCGCGAAGAGATGCAGCCAATCGTCAACGAACAGTTGATCGTCGAGTTGTATTCGCGGTAGAAGCGTCTGCAGCATGCATTCCTTTTATCCGGAGCGTTCCCTGGATAAGAGCCGAAATAGATGAAACCTTGTTTCGTCTAATTATAGTTAGAGCTACAGGCGCGATGTCTCAGCAGAGCGACATGGCTGAAAGAGTTTACCACCGGCTGGCGCAGTCTGACGTGTCGGCAGTCGAGCTCGTTCAGGAGCTACGCACAAAATGGGGCCCAGCGCACGGCGTGGGCGAGGTCCATCGGTTCGTTGAGGAGGTTGCGGCTTGTCTCCTTCACGACGATGTCGTGGTCGGCGAGACGTGCGGCGGGCAGTTCACATCGTGGAGACTTGAGCCTTGGGACGCACACGCGAGGATCGCGCAAGAGCTGCTGGCGATGGACAACTTCCTTGATGAGAAAGACCGATATGTGTTCCGGAGAACGCGAAAGGCCTAACCAATCGATGAAGCCAACGGCCCCCTGATCGAATGATCGCGTGCGTGCTTGCTACGACACCCTGGATTTCATCCAGGTGCCCGGCTTCCCTAGTGCGATTCGCGTCTTCGCGCTCACGCACTCCCGCCGTATTGTTTTTCAACGCTAGCCGTGGCTTATCTCTTTCTCGTTAGGCGTCTCGATCGCCGATGGACAGCGGATCGCAGCTTGCCAGGAGAAGGGGCTCATGAACATTGCCGGACTTCGTTCGATTGGCTCCGCGCTGCTGCTTGTTTTGCTCGCCGGAGCTGGCTGCAATCGGCCCAAACGAGCGTCGTCAGAGTCGGGCGCCGCGCCGACACCTCTGGAGGTTCGCCCGAGCATCACTGCGCACGCGCCAGATGCATTCTACGATCCGCCGTCGGACCTGCCGCGGAAGCCTGGCGCATTATTGCGAAGCGAACCGCTCAAAGACGTAATACTGCCAGCCGGCATGCGAGGCTGGCGTATCCTTTACGCAACCACTGTGGACGACAGCACGCCAGCGACGGCGGTCGCGACCGTGTTCGCTCCGACCGATCCTCCCGCTGGCCCACGTCCTGTCATAGCGTGGGAGCACGCCACGACGGGCCTGCTGCAGAAATGCATGCCGTCGCTTTTGTCGGCGCCAACCAAGGGCATCCCCGGGTGCGACCAGATCGTAATGGCTGGCTGGGTCGTGGTCGCGACAGATTACTCCTTCGCAGAGAAGGGTGGCCCGCATCCGTACCTAATCGGCGAAGGCGAAGCGCGCGCGGCGCTCGATTCGGTTCGTGCCGCGCGGCAGATGTCCGAGCTTACGCTCGACAAACGCTTAGTGGTGTGGGGTCACTCGCAGGGAGGGCACGCAGCGCTTTGGACCGGCATTGTCGGGCCACGCTACGCGCCGCACCTCGAAATCCTCGGCGTCGCGGCAATCGCACCGGCCGCGAACATTAAGAACATTCTTGCAACGAACGTCGCGGTGGACAAACGGTTTGGAGCGTATCTCGCGCTATCGTACAGCCGGTTTTACCATGACATCACATTCGAGCAAGCGCTTCGACCCGAGGCGCTCGATGCTGCGCGTCAGATAGTAAACTTATGCGACCTCGTGCCGCCCGAGGACCCGGAACGCATCGAGGCACTCGCGGCGACGTTCGACGGTCCAGCATTGGCGACGAGTTCGAACAAAGCGCTTCAAGCTCAGCTTGAGCAGAACACGGCGGACGGCCTGATAAAGGCTCCCGTCGTAATCGCGCAAGGCCTCTCGGACAACGTCGTGCCGCCGTCTGCCACCGACGCGTATGTCGAAGAGCGCTGCTCTGCTGGTCAACGACTCGAGTATTGGACATTCGCGGGGCGCGACCACTTCACGATTGCCCAGCCCGGTGCGCCGCTCGAGGAGCTGCTCATCAGATGGACGATTGCGCGTTTCGCGAATGAGCCGCCAGCGAGCGGTTGCGTCCGCGAGTCTTTCTGATTGTCGCGTGGGCTCGGAAGGGCCCGGCTGTTTTGCTCAATCCAATTTTCGTTGGCCAGTTACTTTGATCTGATAGCTGTCGACGGCCAGTATTCACTCGTAGCAGGTGACAAATGTTGGATTTGAAACGATGAACCGTTTCCCGCGCCACGCTGCTTCAGGTGTTTAACCGCCGACGCTAGTTTTGCCAAACCTTGTTCGATTTGCGCTTGCGACCAGGCCGCGAATCCAAAAACGAATGCCGGATCCAACTGAGCCTTGATGCAGAAGAAAGAAAGAGGCCGGGGCCAAACGCCGGTTTGCTCACGAGCACGCATGAATAACGGTAAATCTTCCCTGCATCGCAGCCAGGCTATGAAGTGCAAACCAGCCGGCGTTACTTCCAGATCGAAATAGTCGCCCAGCCATTTTTGGAATTGTTCGATAAAGAATACGCGTCGCTGGGCATAGAGTTCGCGCATCCGTTTCACATGGCTGAGGAAAAATCCTTCGGTGATGAAACGCGCCAGGGTTGCTTGATCAATCGCTGGGGAGTGCTGATCCATGACCGCGCGCACCTTGACGAGGGTGTCGACAAGTTGTGGCGGTGCGATCAGAAAACCGAGGCGCAGCGATGGGTAAAGGATCTTGCTCATAGTGCCGGCATAAATCACCCGGCCACTATGGTCCAAACCTTGAAGACATGGCAGCGGCGGCCCATCGAAACGAAACTCGGAATTATAATCATCCTCCAGGATGTAGCTGTCGCGCGACTCTGCGAACTCGATCAGAGCTTTCCGCCGCTTCAGGCTCATCGTCACACCGAAGGGAAACTGGTGCGACGGTGTGACAAGAATGAGTCTGGGAGAATTTTGCCGTGAGCACTTCCCGATTACCAGCCCCTCACGATCGATC
>Ga0207684_10003767_pt1 | contig 14656 bp, 10 predicted proteins | sample KBSK5501metaG_FD_184342 | JGI IMG/M metagenome (GOLD analysis project Ga0207684, IMG submission 184342) | Corn, switchgrass and miscanthus rhizosphere microbial communities from Kellogg Biological Station, Michigan, USA - KBS K5-50-1 metaG... | ecosystem: Host-associated > Plants > Roots >...
GTCTCGGCCGGGGAGGCGGTGTTCCTGAAGCACGGTGAAGGACATGAAGAGCGGATCGACGACGACCGTACCGTGAAGCTGCATAAGGGAGAAGCATTCGAATCGGCGCCGGATGGAAGCGTCTCGTGACCGACGCAGGAGCTCAGGACACCGATGGTTTCGGGACCGCGGCCCGCGCGGTCGCGGCCGCGTTTCCGGGGGCCAACGTGCTGGATGTTCCGGGGCGACGGCTGATCCGACTGCCCAACGTCGCGATGGCCGCGCCATGGTCACCTGCTTCCGTCCGCGCCCTGTTGGTCTGCGACTCGTGGCCCGGTGAGCGTCCGCGGCTGCTGGCTGGCGACGAGCTCCGCCGGAACGGTGCAGCGCCAGCCAACTTCAGCGCGGAGTACATCGGGGGGGAAGCCTGGTTCGGATACAGCTTCAATGCCCCCTACTCCCCCTCCCACCCCGAGCTGGTACCCGTGATCCGCGGCTGGTTGGCTCGGTTCGATGGGAGGTCGGATTGACCCGAAGCGGGCGACCGGTCATCACGTGGGAAGAGTGGCTCGGTGCGACGGAAGGCGACCTGGATCTTCGTCTTGATCTCGGTCTGTGGCAGAGCATCATCGAATGGGTCTTCGATTTCGATTCGGGAGAGCAGGCCGGAGCCCTCCTCGCTCGAACCGATGCCGTGAAGGACGGAGCGGTCCTCGTGGGGGAAGGGTTCGTTCCCGTGACCGAGGAATATGTCCTGGATCGGACGCACGGGCTCCGGTTCGACGGCCGCTTCAACCTGCGGGTCGCCGAGGCCGCGGAGCGGGCGGGGTGCGGCGCGATCCTCGTTCACGCGCACGCGCTTGAGAATCCGCCTCTCCCTTCATCGGAAGATGCCACCTTCGGCGTCAACTTCCTCGCGTTCATGCGACGCCGACGGCCGAACGATGTGCATGGACTGCTGGTGCTCGGCGAGGAGTCGGTGACGGGGGTATGCGAGACGCAAGCCCAGCGCCGGGCCGTCCGTCGCCTCACCGTAGGTGGGATCCCGACTCTCAGCCTCCCGCATGAGCCGTGGGTCGATCCGGTAGCCGATGCACGGGATCGTCAATTCCTAGCGATCGGCCGGGCGGGGCAGACAGCTCTCGCACATGCGACGGTCGCCGTGATCGGGGTCTCGGGAGGCGGGAGTCACGTAGCTCAGCAGCTCATCCACGCTGGAGTGGGGGCGTTGATCGCCGTGGACCCAGATATCGTCAACGAGCGTAATCTGCGCCGTGTCGTAGGAGCGATCCGCGACGACGTTGGCCGCACGAAGAAGGTGAGGATACCCGTGCGCCTCGCGGACGCCGTCCGGCCAGAAGTTGAAGTCACTCCGATCGATGACAGCTTTCCATCGACGGAAACCATCCGTCGGCTGCGCTTCGCGGACGTCCTCGTCGGATGCGTCGACGGATGGGACGTTCGCGACGCCATCAATGAGTTCGCGCTCCAGTACCGCATCCCATATGTCGACATCGGTGCATCGATAACACCCCCGAGTGATAGCCAGGGCGTACGGCTCAATGGTCAAGTTGCCGTCGTCGCGCCCGACGGTCCCTGCCTGCGGTGCATGGGCCTCGTGACCGACGGAAGAGTCGCGGCCAGCCGCGAGCAACGGCAGGGGTACGCGGAAGGTGTCGACGAACCCCAAGTCGTGAGCCTCAATGGCGCCCTCGCATCGGAGGCCGTCACCGCCGTGCTCATGCTGATCGCCGGCGATGATCGGTTGACCAGATGCCGGCGATACGAGTATCCACCGGGGAAGCTGATCGTCGTGGGGACGGAGCGTCGGATCGATTGCCCAGCTTGCCGAGCGGCGCGGCTCGTCGAATAAGGGCGGGCGGCGGACGAAACCGGCTGAGACAACCACTCCCGGGCCAGGTTCACTCGCGCCTTAGGACACGGAATCAACCTGGCTACCGGAACCAGCCTCTTCGAACAGTTCGGTGCCGGTCCGGCACGAATTCGCCCGCGCGTGCGCAGCGGCACAAATGGCGCAGAACGTCGTTTCCTAAACCGTGTGCGGAGGTTCGATTCCTCCCGGGGGCACCGAATCTGTCGTGTTCCGGGTGATGCTCGACGTTCCGGCTCGCCCCATCGCCGACAGCTCCGGCCGCTTCAAAGATCCGATTTCATGGTCCGGCCGCTTCGGATCGGTGGATCCAGGCTTAGACGCCGGCGAAGTGCATGGTCGTGCCCACGCTGATCTGGACGTAGGCCTCTGGCAGAGCCCTGGCCAGATCGTGAGTAGCTCGCCAGCCGGTGCAGTGCCCGGGAACTACCCAGTCAGGACCAATGGCGACCAGTTCAGTGATGGTTTGGGGGATGATCGGCTCGAAGAGCCCGCCGGTCAGGTGGAGACCGCCAACGAAGGCGTGGATCTTCGTGACCCCGGTGACGCGCTGGGCATTGCGGAGCACGTTGATCGCCCCGGAGTGGCTACAGCTGGACAGTACGACCAACCCCTTGCCTCGGACGTGGACGATCAACGACTGGTCGTCCCAGATCCACGGGTCGGGCTCCCACCCATCGTCGGTCCGAGCGTCTTGGAAGGGGAATCCCTTCTCGAAATCAGTCACCCGTTCCGTCTGGCCGCTCACGAGCACCGTCCCGTCGAGGAGCAGCGAGGGGCCGCGTTCTTCGACCACGTCGACACCCTCGGCGGCGAGGTCGGCTCGACTCGGTGGGGGCATGTGGATCTCGGTCCCGGTGGGGAACACGATGCGGCGATCCCGCCAGGCGTCGGGGTGCAGCACCAAGGGCATGCCCGGCCGGCCCAGTCGCCGGAACATCCCCTCAAGACCCGTGTGGTGATCGGCGTGTCCATGGGACAGGACCACCGCCCGCAGGTCGGTGGGGCGGATCTCGAGGACATCCATGTTGTGCACGGCGGTGTCCCGGCCGAGGCCGGCGTCGTAGAGGATCGACTGGGTCTCCCCCCCTCGTTGCACGGCAAGGAGCAGGGCGAACCCGTGCTCGGCCCGCAGCTGATCCTGCTCGGACCACTCATAGGCGAGCGGCGCTCGGCGGGCGGGCTCCGTGCTTGCCAACAGCACGTCGACGAACGTGTCGACGAGTACGGTCACGTCGGCCACGTCGACCGGCACCGGCGATGCCTGCTCCATCGACCTGCCTCCCTAGATGGCGGGATACATCCGCGAATGCTCCGGCATCGGAAAGTCCTGCGGAACTCACCCGTTCCACCTTGAGGGACTCCTACCCGGGGGCTACCCTCGAAGCCTGCCACATCGCCAAGGCCAACAACGTGACAAGTTCGCTACGACGATAACCATGCATCGTCGTACGAGACACCTCCACAACGTAGCGGCGGGCGCCGGTGAGAACCCCCCTCGCCAGTCGCAAGGATCGCCGATCGCCTCTGGCCTCTCGCCCGACGCCCGCTCCGCATCGCACCTAGCACTTGTTGCCGCTCAAACACCGCGGCCTCGAGCAGAATGAATGCTCACAACCTTCCTGGGGCTACACCTAGGACACGACGATCGAGATGTCGTCCGCGTAGAAACAGGTCCCCACGGGGGCATTCGACACCAGCCCCAGGAAGTCGAGGGTGGAGGTTCCGGGCATCGCTGGAACATAGCTGACGCTAACCATCTGCCAGGACGTGGTGAGCTTGAGGGAGGCCGTCTTCAGCCCGACCAAGGTGGAGGCGTTGTACTCCCTCAGTTTGATCGTGAGCGTCGCACCGGGGCTGTCGGCGCGAACCCACATGCTTCCGGTGTAGGTCCCCGCGGAAGTCGTTGTGACCCAGTTGGGAGAATCCTGCACCTTGCACGTCGCGGCGGTGCCGGAGCCGCCGTTGGCCACGAGACCTGACCAGCCGCCCGAATGTCCGCCCGATACCCTGGTCAAGGTGACCCCGGCGTCCGAACCGGAGGTGTTCCACCCGCTGGTATCTGTCTCGAACCCCGGGTTTCCCACCAGGTTCTGCGATGCCGGGTTCACGGTCACCGTAAGGTCGTCGCTGCTCTGAAGGGCGGAATCGTCGGCCGTCAGTCGCAGCACGTAGGTTCCGGAGGCGGAGAAGCTCGCCGTGGTGGAGAGGGACGAGGCGTCGCCGAAGGTCACGGTCCCGGCCCCGGAGAACTCGGACCACGTGGTGATGAGGGTTCCCGGCGGGTTGGGAAGACCGTCGTCGCTTGCCGCTCCGGAAAGGGTCGCGGAGTTCGGCAGGATCACCGTCTGGTCCGGCCCGGCGTTCGCCGTGGGCGGCTGGTTCTGCGATGCCGGGTTCACGGTCACCGTGAGGTCGTCGCTGCTCTGAAGGGCGGAATCGTCGGCCGTCAGTCGCAGCACGTAGGTTCCGGAGGCGGAGAAGCTCGCCGTGGTGGAGAGGGACGAGGCGTCGCCGAAGGTCACGGTCCCGGGCCCGGAGAACTCGGACCACGTGGTGATGAGGGTTCCCGGCGGGTTGGGAAGCCCGTCGTCGCTTGCCGCTCCGGAAAGGGTCGCGGAGTTCGGCAGGATCACCGTCTGGTCCGGCCCGGCGTTCGCCGTGGGCGGCTGGTTCTGCGATGCCGGGTTGACGGTGATCGTCGCGGTGTCGCTCGAGCTGAGCACGCTGTCGGAGGCCTGGAGCTTGAGGACGTAGGTGCCCGCCGCGGAGAAGCTCGCCGTCGTGTCGACGGCGCTCGCATTCCCGAAGGTGATGGCGCCCGGGCCGCTCACCTCGCTCCACGTTGTGGTGACCGTGCCGGGCGGATTCGGCAGGCCGTCGTCGGTGACGGTGCCGTTGAGGTTGGCACTCGAGGGCAGCGTGATCGTCTGATCGGGCCCGGCGTCGACGACTGGGGCCTGGTTCGTGCTGCCGCTGCCGATCGAATAGGTAACCTCGTCGAGGACGCCGTTGTACCAGTCGCCCCCGTTCTTGTGCGAGCCGAGGCGGATCGGATCCGTCACGGTGATCGCGCCAGTCGCCGTCGTCGTCGAGAAGCTAGAGCCGTCGACCGTCTCGATGATCTGAGTGCCGATGCGCTGGCAGATCACCTGGTGCCAGTGCCCGTTGACTACGTTCGGTCCCGCCGTCAGCTGCTTCCCGCCGAGCGCACCGCGGAACATGCACGACGCCTGCCCGTTCTCCTGGACTTCGATCTTGATCTGGCCACCCTTGCTCGAATGGTCTCCCTTCGTGAACATGTCGTAATCGACGCCGTTACAGCATGGGGGCAGGGTCGTCGAGTTCAGCCAGTAGGAGATCGTGACATCCGCCGTCCCGGGTTCGAGATCGGGAGCATCTGGGACGATGACGGTGCTCTTGGGGACGAAGCTGTAGGCGGTGTTGAGCTCGCCCGGGACCCCGAGCGTGACGGGGCCACTGATCGCGCCGTTGTGCCCGTGTCCGCTGCTGTCGTAGGCGGTCGTGCCGGAGAGTTCGTCGAGATGCCATAACCCGACCGCGGATGGCTGAGTCTGCAGTGTGGTTACAGCATCCCAGGGCGCCGACTGTGGCGAGTAGTTGCCGACGGCGTCGAAGGCGGCGACCGTGTCGGCATCCGATGTCGTCCAGCCGCTCGTCCCCGACTGGAAACTGCCGTTCGGGAGCAGGTCGGGGTTGGCCCGCGCCGGGGGCGAGAGCGGGAGCGAGAGCAGGACGAACAGCGCGGCGGCACCGGCTGGTCTCCTGACCAGCCGGGAGCGCTTGAGCTTCGACCCTTGCTTCATCGCCTCCCCTCCCGGAGCCATGCGGCATCCGATGACGCAGCCCGTTGTGGCGAATACTTTGCGCGCTCGCCTCTGGCGGCCGCCTCAGGCTTCCGTCACCCCAGACTTCTCCCCCCGGCCGCCTGTCGCTCGCACATTAGAGGCTGTCGCTCGTGACCGCGACCCAGGAGCCTGGCTGAAGCCGGAACGTGACCGTCGGGGCGAGGTGCGATGCAGCTTGCCGGATCCAGTAAGACCGTAGCTATCCGGGGGAGGGTGGTCAAGACGAAGCCTGTCACCATCAACATGAAACGCGTTGGCTCGAGTATCGGCCAGAGCCGATCCAGGACGCCGAGCAAAGGATCAGCCGGCTATGACCGCTAGCCACTTCGTCGATTTGACCGGTGGTCACGGCGTTCATACGGTGCGGCCAACCGAGCGAAGGGGGAGACGATGCATCGGTCGCGACCGGTCGGGCGGGTAGGCATGAGGCAGCGGTTCGGCCGGAGTCGAGCTCTTCTCGCGATCGTCGGTGCGAGCGCCGCGATCGTGCTGCTCAGCCCCAGCGTCCAGGCGGCGACCCCGGGCTGGGCGGGCGAGACGATCATCTCGTCGACCGCTACCGGCGATGGATGGGAGCCGGCGATCGCCGCCGACCCGAGCGCTCCCTATGTCTACACGGGCTGGATGCAGTATGTCGGCACCAAGAGCATCATCTGGATCCGCGTGTCCGCAGATGGCGGTGCCACTTGGGGGACCGCGCACGCCCTCACCCCAAGCAACCAGAGCCAGTTCGACATCGTGCTCGCGACGACGTCGGCCGGCGCCGTCTACGCGACGTACATGCAGGGCAACCACGTCCAATTCACGAAGTCGACCAACCACGGATCGACCTGGTCCTCGCCGATCCAGGTCTCGGGAGGAACGTGGGCCGACAAGCCATGGCTCGCGGCGAGCGGCAGCGGGACGGACGTGTACATCACCTGGACGACCCGCGGGAACCTGTACGCGGTCAACTCGCACATCGCAGGCGCGTCATGGTCGTCGCCGCTACAGGTCACGAACGAGAGCAACGTCTACTACTACTCGAACGGCGGCACCGTTCTCCCGAACGGAACCGCTGAGATGGTCGGTTCGGAGTATCCCGAGAACGGCAACAACACGAAGAACACCGGACCGGTGCCCATCGTCGCCTTCCGGACGACGAACGGTGGCACGTCCTGGACGCGGACGGTCGTCGACACGCTGAACACCGGGGCGACGTTCGCGACGTCGTCGGTCACCACCGTCGCGTCGGACGCGAACGGGACGCTCGTGTTGGTGTACAGCGGGTCACTCGCCGTCGGCGCCAATGGCAAGGTCTACGTCCGGCGCTCGACCGACTCCGGTGCTACCTGGGGCGCGCGGACCGAGTTCACGACGTCAGCCGGCGGAGCGGATGCGACCTCGGTCGCCGCGGCCGGGCGGGGGAACGGTCTGTTCACCGTGACCTGGATGGACGCCCGGACGGGAGCGTGGAACGTCTGGCAGCGAGGATCGATCGACGGCGGGCAGACGTGGTCCGCGGACGCCAAGGCCTCCGACGCCACGAGCGGCGCAAGCTACAAGACCGCGAACGGGTTCGGGTTCCCCTACGGGGACTACGACATGGTCGCGTTCAACTCCGCGGGGAAGACGGTGGCCGTCATGGGCGAAGGCGACACCAGCCAGCTCCACGGAGACATCTGGGTCAACCGCCAGACGTAGCTGGGCGGGCGCGAGCTCGGGGCGCTGAACGCGCCCCGAGCTCACGCCTCCGATCGAGAACCTGATCGGTTGCTGCATCGCTTCAGCCATTCGATCCGAAGAGGAGCGTTGGGGGCCTCGGTGTCATCACCGCGAAGGTCCCTTTGTCGTCGACAGCGTGCTCGGTGTCGAGCATGGGTTTGGCGACGAGAGAAGCGGTTACCACGCCCCTCCACTTCCAATCTATGCCGCACAGGGGGCTTGCGGCAAGGCCTGGGTCATGCCGCATAATCGCCGGCCGAAGCCAGCAACGGACAAGATGGGTGTCGTGAGATGCGTCTGTACGTGACGACGTATGGGTCGCCCGGGCATGCGAGGAAAGACTGCGAGGGCAGAAGCACGTGATCGACACCGACGTGATCATCGTGGGCGCCGGCCCGACCGGCCTGATGCTCGCTTGTGAGCTGTGCCTGGCGGGGGTGCGACCACTGGTCCTGGAGCGGCAGCCGCAGATCCGAGACATCCCGAAGGCCGGCGGTCTCAGTGGGCAGATCTTGGAGCTGTTGCGCTACCGAGGCGAACTCGAGCGATTCGAAGCAGCCAGCACCGCTCCCGAGCTCATCAAGGCCCCCCGGCTCCCGTGGGGCGGGATGCACGTGGACTTCACCCCGCTCGCCGATCCGCCGATGCAGGTGCTGCCGCTCCCGCAGCCGCAGCTCGAGCGCGTCCTCGACGAGTTCGCCCGCGAGCTCGGCGCCGAGATCCGCCGCGAACACGAGGTGATCGGGCTGCGCCAGGACGACGAAACGGTGACCGCCGAGGTGCACGGCCCGGACGGGCCCGCCCGGGTGATCGCCCGCTACCTCGCCGGGTGCGACGGGGCGAGTAGCCGGGTGCGCGACCTCGCCGCCATCCCGTTCCCCGGCATCACGTACCCCGAGGTCCAGCGGCTGGCCCTGGTCACCGTGCCCGAGTCCGTGACCCTCCTCGAGAACGGCGACATCGAGGTCGCCGGCCTGGGCAGGATCAGCTTCGGGTTCACACGAACCGAACGCGGTGAGTTCGCCCTAGGGTCGACCAACCCCGAGCTCATGGGGCTCTACACCAGCGAGGAGGAGGCCGCCGAGTACGACGACGACGAGCCGATGACGGTGACCGAGCTCCGGGACAGCATCCGCCGGGTACTGGGCGTGGATCTGCCCCTGGGAGAACCGAGCCGACTGACGCGCTTCACCTTCCACGCCCGGCAGGTGGAGCGATACCGCGACGGGCGGATCCTGATGGCCGGCGACGCCGCCCACCTGTTCCCCTCCCCGGGCGTCGCACTCGGCGCCGGTCTGCTCGACAGCGTCAACCTCGGCTGGAAGCTGGCTGCCGACACCCAGGGCTGGGCGCCGGGCGGCCTGCTGGACACGTATCACGTCGAACGCCAGCTCGCGTGCGCACGCAATATGCTGCACGCCCAAGCCCAGGTCGCGATCAGACGCGGACACGACCCGGCCGCCGTAGCACTCCGGGAGCTCTTCCAGGAACTGATGGTCGACGAGCAACCGTTGCGCCGGCTCGGAGCGCTCATGGCCGGCTCCGACATCCGCTACCCGCTCCCCGGCTACGACCACCACGCCTTGATCGGGACCTTCTCACCTGACCTCGCGCTGCACACCGACCAGGGCACGACGAGCGTCGCGGAACTCACGCACACGGCACGGCCCGTCTTACTCGACCTCGCCGACCGCCCAGAGCTCCGTGAGATCGCCAGAGGTTGGCAGCATCGCATCGACATCCACACCGCCGGAATCGATCACCGACCAGCCGACGCCCTCCTGATCCGCCCGGACGTCCACATCGCCTGGGCGGCAACCATCGACGAACCCACCGACACCGCCGCGCTCGGGCTGCGACAAGCGCTTTCCGGCTGGTTCGGCACACCCGGATGTTGAAGCGGAGCGTGCGTTCCCGTGTCTGAGTCCAACGTCTTCATCCCCATGCCCGATGGGACACGGCTCGCTGCGACCCTCTACCTTCCGGAGTCCGGGGGTCCGTGGCCGGCGCTGCTGGAGGCGTATCCGTATCGGAAAGACGACCTTTCGACTGGAGCCGCCGAGTACCGGCGGCTGCGCGACGAGGGAAGCTATGCGGTTTGCCGGATCGATGTTCGCGGCACGGGAACCTCCGAGGGAGTCGCCACGGCTGAGTATCCACCGCAGGAACAGGACGACCTGTACGAGGTCATCGATCGGCTATCTCGACAGGAGTGGTGCACCGGCGCCGTGGGGATGTTCGGCACCTCTTACTCCGGGTTCAACACGATCCAGGTCGCCATGCGTCGGCCCCCGGCCCTGAAGGCCATCATCCCGATATACGCGACGGACGATCGCTACACGGATGACGTCCATTTCGGCGGCGGGGTCCGCAAGGCGATGGAGTTCGGCTACCCGCTCTCCATGGTTTCGATGAACGCTCTTCCACCCGTTCCGTCCCTCGCCGGAGAAGACTGGCGTCGGCTCTGGCTGGAGCGCATCGAGGAGTTGGTGCCATGGTTCGGGTCGATCGAGGAGCAGAACGACGGGCCGTTCTGGAGACAGGGATCGCTTCGGCCCGACTACGACTCGATCACCGTCCCGACGATGATCGTCGCCGGCTGGGCCGACCTCTACCGGAACGCCCTCCTCAGGATGTTCGAGCATCTCCGGGTCCCGAAGCGTCTCCTTATGGGGCCCTGGTGTCACATGTGGCCGAACGACTCGATCCCCGGGCCGCGGATCGACCTCGTCCCCGAGATGATCCGCTGGTGGGACCGCTGGCTCCGCGGGGTCGAGAACGGGGTGGACAGGGAGCCGCCACTCGCTCTGTTCATCCGTCGATCGACTCCACCGGAGCCCGACCTGAGTGAAGTTCGGGGCGAATGGCGCTTCGAGCCCGGATGGCCCCTCGCCAGAGGCCGGGAGCTGGAACTTCCCCTTCGGGCGACCCTCGGCGGCCCCTCTGGTGGCCCGCTCGAGCAAACCCTCGGCGTGCGCGGCGACGTGGGCACGACCGCGCACATCCGCGGATCCTATGACCCTCCCTATGGACTGTCGATCGATCAACGCCCCGATGAGATCCACTCTCTGCTCTACGAGTGGCCGGTCTCGGAGGAGTTGGAGATCCTCGGCGGTCCGGTTCTGGTCGCAACCTTGCGCCTCTCCCATCCCGTCGCATCCCTGTCGGCCAAGCTCTGCGACGTGCTGGAAGATGGGACCTCTGTGCTGGTGAGCCGTGGGATCCTCAACCTGACCCACCGCGATTCCCACACGACGCCGGAACCCTTGGTTCCCGGAGAGATCGTCGAAGTCTCCCTGGAGCTGGACGCGACGTCGTGGGTGTTCGAGGTTGGACACACGATCCGACTGGCGATCGCGGGTTCCGATTGGCCGAACGCCTGGCCTCCACCGGAGGCTTCGGAGCTCACGGTCGTCTTGGATCGATCCCGACTGGTCCTGCCCACGGTGGGCGGGGAGCATCCGATCAAGGAGCGACCGCGCTTCCATCCTGTGACGGAAGCGCGCGGCGCACCGACAGCTGGGGATCAAGAGCGGCTAGAGCCGATCTGGAGGATCGAACACGATGTCTATGCGAGGGAGACGCGCGTCGTGACCCATCAGCTATCACGGAGTTCGATCGCAGATCGGGGGAGCTCATGGAGAACCGAGGATGTTCGGGTCGGGGTCAAGCCGCTCGCACCAGGCGAGGCGTGGGTGGAGTCCGACGTTGAGACCGAGATCGCGTGGCCGGAGGTGACCGCCCGCACGAACGCGCGCCTCAAGCTCAGGAGCGACCCGACGACCTACTACTTCGACCTCGTCCTCGATGTCTACGAGAACGACACGCTGATCACCACCCGACACTGGGAGACAGTGACGCCACGGAAGCTGCAGTAGTTCCTCGGACGGCCGAACGGCTCCGTCATGCTTCGGGCTGGCGACGCCACGGGGCGACCCCTTAGAGTTCAGGAACCATGGACGATGAGACGGTCCGAGTCGACGTGAGCGAGGGGTCACGAGGAGCCCGTCTCAGCGGCGAGATCGACATGGCGTCGTACGAGGAACTGCTCGGAGCGCTGGCGCCGCTCTTCGACGGTCAAGGCGACGTGACGCTCGACCTTGCCGAGGTCTCCTTCGTCGACAGCACCGCCATCCGGCTGTTCGCTCAGCTGCAGCGCTCGCGCACCGGTGAGGACCATGTGATCCTCGTCTCGCCACAACCGCACGTCGCACGTGTGCTCGAGGTGGCGGGGGTGTCGGATCTCGGCATCAGGATCACACGCCGGGAAGATGTCTGAGACCAGAGCGTTCGTCGCGGACGATGGCCGCGTCCTGCGAGATATCCGACGGTTCGTCGAGACCGAGGCGGCGCCCCACCTTCCCCCATCCTCCGTCGAGGACCTGAAACTCGCGGTCACGGAGGCATGCGCCAACGCTCTTCGCCACAGCGGAACGGAACAGATCCGCGTGTCGATCCGTCGGGACGGTCGGTGCATCAAGGTCGTCGTCGAAGACGACGGGGTCTATCTGATGACGCTCCAAGCGGTGGACGGGGATCCGGAAGGTCACCGTGGCTTGCCGATCATCGCCGCCATGGTGGATGAGTTCTCGCTACGTCGAGGAACGGGCTCAGGGTCGGGCACCGTCGTTCGTATGCGAAAGTGCGCGAGCTGAGCGGGACAACCGTGGCGTCATCGGGCACGAACGATCAGCACCGCGATGTCGTCGTGCAACGCGGGGCCTAGTCCGTCCACGAAACCGAGGACACGGTCACGGATCTCAGCGGCGGACCGCCATACCCTTCCTCGTAGATCCCTCAGCAGTCCTTCGGGCTCCTCGCCCGACGATTCCTGTTTCGGGATGATCCCATCCGTGAACATCACGAGCGCATCGCCGGACTCGAGCTGCAGACCGACATCCTCGAGTCGAACGTCCTGGATCATCCCGAGCAGTGTCCCGTGGGCACCGATCCGTCGTGTCGAGCCGTCCTTGGTCAGGTGCTGAGGCAGGGGATGCCCGCCGGATGCAACCTCGACCCGCGCGCCGCCGCCGACGTCCGGCTCGATCAGGACGTACGCAACCGTACAGAACCGACCGTCGAGATCCGCGCGCAGCAAAGCTCCATTCAGCGCTGCGAGCGCTTCGCTTGGGTGGCCGACGTCGGGGACCGCCCGAAGGGTGTGACGAGCCATCGCGGTGAGGGTCGCCGCTTCGACTCCCTTGCCGCAGACGTCGCCGATCACGGCCGCCCAGCGGCCGTCCCCAGTCGCGAAGACGTCGAAGAAATCACCGCCGATCTGTCCCCGTTCCGCGGGCCGGAATACCGCTTCGATCTCGATACCCGGCACCTCGGGCAGTCGGGGCGGCAACAAGGCCTCTTGCAGCGTCTCGGCGACATGATCCCGCTCGCGGTACAGGCGGGCATTCTCGAGAGCCCTCGCCATCCGACGGACGACCTCCACAGCGAGATGGAGGTCCTCCGGATCATCCAGATCGAGGATCGGATCATCGATCACGAGCGCACCGGAGACCGAGCCGGCGATATCGAGGGGCAGGACGAGGCTCTGATCCGCTGACTCCGAGCCCGGCGCGATGCTTGCCGGAACGAGGGCGTAGCTGCTCCCGTGTGCTCGAGCGTGATCGATGACATCGACGATCTGGGAGGCGGGCAACCTCGCTGGTCCTCCATCTGCCCGCCGGACCATGGGCCCCCCCGCCTCGGTGACCACCCGGCCGTTCCGTTCGAACCGCAGCAACCGGACGGACGTTCCGAGATGCTCGGCCGTGAGCCGCAACACGTTCGCGATCGTCTCATCCAGATCGAGCGTCTGAGCGAGCGCCTGGGATGTCCCCGCCAACGCGACGAGCCGGGCGCGCGCCTTGAGGGCTCCACCACGTGCTCGACTCCGGTCGATCGCTTGAGCGCATTGCTCGCCGATCGACCGCAAGAGCGACAGGTCTTCGTCGCCGAAGGCCATGCCGGGCGGGTACGACGCCGAGAAGCCGCCCACGACCTCGCTCCCAAGCATGAGTGGGACGCAGACGAGCGCATGATCACGCTGCTCCCCCCGACCTGCGAGCACCGGGTAGAGACGATCGCGCTCGGGCGTCGTGGAAAGGACGATGACGCGATGCTCACGGATCGCATCAGACATCGGGAGTGGATCGTCGAGGTGGAATTCGTTCCAGTACGGCTCATCCCGTGGTTGGTATCCGGTCAAGCCCGCCAAGACCACTCGACCGTGCTCCCGCAGGATGCCGACCGCTCCGGCTTCCGCCCCCGCCCGACGGATCCCTTCCTCGAGCATGACCCTCACGACCTCGTCCAGGCTGGCCGCCGAGCCGAACGCGGCGGTCGAGTCCTTCAGGATCTCGTTCCGGTGGGCCTCGGCGAGGGCCGCCGCGCGCGCCTCCCTCTCGGCCGCGAACAGGCGAGCCGTGTCTATGGCGAGGGCGGCACGGTCGGCGATCTCTTCGGCGACGCGGAGGTCGGTCGGTCCATAACGCTCATGCGTCTCTGCGCCGATCATCGTGATCGCTCCGATCGTCCTGCCCCGAGCCTTGAGCGGGAGCACCATCGCGCAGCGGAGGCGAAGCCGTCGGATCATCCCCAAGAGCTGCGGATCGTCGATCAAGGCCCGCAACATCTCGTCGGTGATCGCTGCCGTGAGCTCGGCGGTGCCGGTGCGGATCACGTTGGGCACCCCCGTCGGGGCGTTCGGATCCGAGGGGAACCGCTGTTGGAGCTGTCGGGCGAGCTTCACTTTCGCAGGGTCCGGATGCATCACCAGGACGTTCGTTATCGTGTCGTCCTCCAGGAGATCGACGGCGAACCAGTCCGCAACCGCAGGCACGATCACATCGCCCAACCGAGCCAACGCTTCATCGATATCGAGAGACGCCGAGAGCGCTTCGCCGGCACGCCCGAGCAGGTGAAGCCGGTCTCGTTCGTCTTCGTCCCGCGGTGTCACAACATCGCTCGCATCCGTTGAAGTGCCAGGCACACGCGCGGTCAGTATGCCAAGGTTGACCAGGGCGAGCTCTCTTGCTCGTTCCTCGAGCCTCGGCATAGCATCGACACCTCCCACCCCCGGTCTTCGAGGAGGCCCCCCGGATGAACGCTCGTCGACTCGTCCCCAGCGTCGCCGCCTTGCTCCTTGGCGCTGCCGTCCTCGCCTTCGTCCCCGCGCACGCAGCGACCTTCAGTGCCAGCGTCCTGGTGCAAAGCCCGG
>Ga0207684_10003768_pt1 | contig 14651 bp, 17 predicted proteins | sample KBSK5501metaG_FD_184342 | JGI IMG/M metagenome (GOLD analysis project Ga0207684, IMG submission 184342) | Corn, switchgrass and miscanthus rhizosphere microbial communities from Kellogg Biological Station, Michigan, USA - KBS K5-50-1 metaG... | ecosystem: Host-associated > Plants > Roots >...
CGCGAGGCCGACGACGAGGATGACGACGAGCGTGGGGAGGGGGATGGCTTGCACGATGGCGATGGCGATCAGGCCCAACCCGATAGCCGATGCTCCGTTCACCACTGCCCACGCGGTCATGCCGCGGCTCCAGACAAGTCCTTCGCCTTGGCAGTCCGCCGCCACTCGGGCGTGAACGCGGGCGCGGGTCGAGGCGCTAGGAGCAAGTCCAGGTCACGGACGCACTGCGGGCAATAGCGCTGGTCGGGGGTCAGGCGGACGGCATCGGCGCCGCAGCGTCGGCACTTCATGCGACTTCCCTGACGGCGCGTCGGTCACGGGTCGGGATGCCGTACTTCTTCATCCACTCGACGACCGTCGCACGGCCGACGCCGACGCGATCAGCTACCGCGGCCTGGGACAGGCCCGAGTCGTAGAGGTCCCGCAGCACGACGCGGATGTCGGCGCCGAACCGAGCTTCGACCAGTTGCTCTTGGCGAGACTTCGCTATGAAGGTGTCCATCACCGGCCAATGTACGGTGCGAAACACTTTATGTCAAGTCGCGACCATTGACACCGGGAGCAAACAGGCTACTATGCGGTGCGCGCGTGCACCACCGCGCTCGGTGCAGGATGGATAGGGTTGGCTACACTGTCGGCGTGGCACGACAGGCGCTCCGTAGCTCCGCTCAGCGCTATCGCGAGAACGTAGGGGACCTCGTCAGGCGCGCTCGCCGTGACGCCGATCTGACGCAGAGCGACCTAGGGACGCACCTGGGTGTGTCGCGACAGGCCATAGCCGATTACGAGAAGGGTCAGTCACCGATGCTTCTCGAGCACCTGCCGATCCTCGTGACCACGCTGCGCCTCGACCCACGCCGCGTCGCGGCCCCACCCGAGAAGGCGCGCTATGAGCGGCCCGTCAGTGACTTCCTCTTGGACGCCGCGGCGGTCGAAGCCCTGTTGGATGCCGCCGCAGATTCAGGGTTCGACGAAGGAGTGCGACGGGTTGATGACAGCCCAGGGACAGCAGATCGAGATAGGCGCGCTCCGTCGCCGACGCGACGTCCTCCCGATAGCGGAGCAGGACCCGAATGACCCGCGGGTCCAGAATGAGAACGGCCCAGCAGACCATGTCTCCGTCCATCGCGTCCCCCAATGAATAAGTGCGGTCTGGACGATTGTCCGTCGCCGGGACGTCGACTACCCTGCGTCATCCGGCCCATTAGCCGGTAGACGTTAGCGGGGGCGCGTGGATGCAACGGACGCTGAGCCATCCGGTCCTCGCGTGGTCGGGACTGTGGCTCCTGCTCGTTCCCCTGTTCGTCGTCAATGCCGCATTGGTCGGTGTCCAGATCGGCAGCATCGTCAACGGCGACACGGGAGCTGACTGGACGACGCTCGTGGAGGCGAGCCGGCGTGTCTGGACGACCGATCTCTACGGACGCACCGACATCTACGGCTACCAGTGGTCGCCGGTCTTCGCGATGGCCTTCGCTCCAATCGCCTGGGTTGGGCTGACCGTATGGCGAATGCTCCACGCGATCGCGATCGCCACGCTCCCCGACCGCCGCGTCGGGTTGGTCGCGCTGGCGCTGTGGCCGTTCTGGTTCGACGTTGCGCTCGGCAACGTCCTGACGTTCGTCCTATGGTTCGCCGCCTGGGCCATGGTCGGTCGCCGGTGGGCCGTGGTCGGGTTGTTTGTTGTGGCCCTGCTCGTACCGCGACCAATCGTCCTGCCTCTGGTGGCGTGGCTCCTATGGCGACAGCCGTGGAGTCGTCCCTTTTTCGCGGCCCTCCTCCTTGCTCACACCGCGCTGGTGGCCGCCTCGGGCTGGGGCGACGAATGGCTCGCGCGAATGCTGTCGCTGTCCGACGAGATGACCTCCATCTTCAACATCGGGCCATCGCGACTCCTCGGCACCATTTGGATCCCCGTGGGAGTAGTGCTTGCCGCCATCGCCTTCTGGCGGGGCCGCCCTGGCCTGGCGGGACTGCTGCTTTCGCCGTATTGGCTTCCGTACTACCTGCTTCTCCCGTTGGCCGATCAGTTGCCCCAGTCCCAGTTCTTGCGCAGGAAGCGGACGTGGCAGGCCACGTCGACTGTGTTGCCCGCGCTGTACGCGGCAATCCCGATGCGGGCGATGGTGAAGCCCGGATTGAGCGCGCTCGACAGCTTGCGGAACTCCTTGCCCGAGAACGAGATGTAGTTGTCGAACGACGTCGAGCTGTTGCGCTTGATGCGCAGGAAGATGCCGCCGTTGAGCACCGCACCGACGATGCCCGGGTTCTGGTAGTTCGTCGCCGCGCCACCGCCGGTGCCGGTGTTCGTCCAGTCCTTGAGCTGGGGATAGACCCCGCCGGTCCCGTCGTGGACGAGCGCGATCGACCACGCCTCGGTGAACGTTGAGTCGCACACGTACATGCCCACGGCCTGGAAGTCCTGGTACAGCAGGCCGTCCTGGATGCCGATCGTCCAGTGGTCACCGTCGCTCATCGTCTCGGCCCAGTCGGTGCCCGCCAGTCGGTCCCCCGTGGCTCCTGCCTTGGTCACGCTGATGAGCCCGTTGGCCACCGACGACGTGACGGATGCGCGGTCGGTGGCGCCTGTCAATGCACCCGCCGATGACCCCTCCCGGTCGGAGCCGTTGGGCGAGTTGGGCAGGTCCCACGGCGAGTAGTGCGACGAACCCCCACCCCCTCCGCCGCCCGTCCCTGTGGCGGAGATGGTCAGCGTGTTGGACGCCGCCCCGAAGGCGATGCCCGCGCCGGAGTCGAAGTTGACGAACGGCCCCAGGAGCGCGTTCGACGAGTTGGACGTGATGATGGCGACGTTGGAGCCCCACGCCACCACATTCGAGCCGTTCGACGTGGGCACCTGGCCCGACGGTCCAACGCCGCCGAACGAGCCCGCGACCTCGCCAGTCAGCGTCAGCAGCGGACGGGTATTGGCAAGCGCCGTGATCTTCATCGTTCCTGGAGCTCCACCGTGCCGAGGAGCTCAAACCCGTAGAAGCCCGACAGCGCGATGCCGCGCATGGCGAGGTCGACGCTGGTGGTAGGGCCATCGTAGGTCAACCATTCGCCAGTGATGATCGAGCCTGGGCCATACATGTTGTTGGGTGCGGTGCCACCCGAGCGGATGGGCGAGCGCACGTTCCAACCGATACCCGCGTACTGCAACGAGGCGGTCATCGTGCCGTCGTCTGGCGTCCAGTTGTAGCCCTCCGACTGGACGATCTGCGTCTCGGTCGCGGTAGGTTTGAAGATCCGGCAGTTGAAGCCGTTGATCTGGTCATATTCGCGGGACGGATCAGTGACGCGGCAGTCGGTCGACGTGAACACGATGCGGTACTGCTTGCCCACCGTGAGCGTGGCGGTCTGGCCGTGCGAGGAGCCGTAGTCGGCCTCGCGGTCGGCCGGTAGTCCGAGGAACACGGCCGAACCGATATGCCCCGCGAACGACAACAACGTCGTCGGCGTGCCAGCGGGGGATTCGGGCAGCGTGCCCGACGTCAGGGTCAGGCTCACGAGGTAGCCGACGCGGTCCGTCTCGGCGACGTGCTTGATCTTGCGCGACAGGACCCGCAGCCACTGGTACGACTCGTACTGCGGCAGGTGCGTGGCGCGGAACTGGATGCGCATCCCCTCGCGCACGAAGTTGACCTTGTCGGGCGGGCACCAGAACGCCGTCTCGATGCGGTCCTCCTCGGTGGCCGACTGGGTCAGGTAGCGCAGCGCCCGCGCGGTGGCTTTGGTCGACGACTTGACGTTCGACGCGTCATACACCGCGTCGCGGCGGGTGAACACATTGGCGGTGGTGATGTTCTCCTCGTACACCGTCCCCCCGTCGTAGCGGACGTACGCCCCGGAGTAGACACGAGACGGGTCGCGCGTGAGGCTGGTGTCCTCGGCGATGGCGAACGTCCACGTGCTGTCGACGTCGGCCAGCAGGTTGGTCAGCCGCAGGGGTGAGGAGTAGGCGGTCGACTCGACGAAGTCGTACCACAGCCCGAGGCTGAGGCTGCCGCCGAACGACGTCGCGTCCTTGGTGTAGATGAAGTAGTTCTTGCCCGAGATCTGCGCGCAGTCGTCGATGACGTCACGCACCCGCTGGCCGCGGTAGTCGACCGCGTCCATCTGTTTGGGACTCGACGCGTTGACGTACTCCGACACGGTGACGGGGTTCAGCTCGGTCGTGGTCAGCAACCATTGGATGCGCTGCACGTCGGTCTCGGCCGGGCGGTTGGCGTCGGTGCCGTTCTCGATGCGCAGATCCATGACCGTGTTGTTGTCGACCATCGTTACGTTCCATGACCGCGCCGCTGCGGTCAGTGCGGACGTGCCGCGGGTGATCTCACGGTCGGCCACCCAGCCGTTGTACATGAGCGTGTTCGACGACGCGGCCAGCCCCTCGTAGATGCGCACGCGCCGCCAGCCGACGACGTCGTAGTCGCCGTCGGGGTCCTCGACGAGGATCGACGACGACGCGACCGAGCCTTCCTCGGCGTTCTGCGCCACGTCGAGCGTGTACAGCTGGACGCGATCGGTGATCTCCTCGGACGTCGAATAGATGCCCGCTTCGTAGAAGACGCGGAAGGCCATCAGTGCCCGGACGTCTGGCCGTACGAGCCGTTGGGCGGGCCGTAGCGGTTGGTGATGGTCGTCGTCTTGGTGACGCTGGTCACGTTGACGATGGGCCGCGCGGCGTAGATGGCCGCCACGATCGACGACGCCGCGCCGTGCGTCGCGCCGACCACGCGCGAGGCCGCGCCGTCCTCGGCCGTGCGAATGGCACTTTGCGTCGCGATGGCCCCGCGATCCACGGCACCCGATACCGTGCCCGACACCATGTCGAGATCGGGGCCAAGCTGGTCGAGGCCCCCGTAGATCTGGGAGAACTTCGGGTCGAGTGCGGTGATCGCCGCAGTCGTCTGGCCGGTCCGTTCCTTGATGGCCGCTAGTTGATCCTGGGTGAGCTTGAGATCATGGCCGGGTGGCAGGTTGCGCGGTTCATTCGCTCTAGGCGGCATGACCGCGTGGAGCCGCGACTGTAGTTCCTTGATCGGCCCATTGACGCTGGCCGACAGCTTTCGGTGGAAGATGTCGAGCGCTTGGTTCAGGTCAGCCTCTGAGATGACGACGCCCGCACCGATGGCAGGCGCCAGTGCCCCGGTCGTGGGAGTCGGTGCTCCCGGCTTACCACCCGGTATCCCGCCGCCGGGGATGCCACCGCCGACGTTGACCACGGCGCCCTGCACGTTGACGACGCCTGCCACGAGCTGCTTGAGCACCGCCGAGATCAATCCGCCGGCGAGGTTGGTGACGATGCCGCCGGTGAGCTTGTTGACCGCCAGCGCGCCGATGGCGATCTTCTGGATCTCCGGTGGCAGCGACTGGAACAGGCGGACCGCCGTGGCCACCACCTGGCCCGCGACCTTGGCGCCGGCGATGATGCCGGGAGCGGCTTCCTTGGCCGCGCTGAAGAAGTCCCCGAGCAGGCGTGCGCCCTTGGCGAGATTAGCCTGCGAGAACAGCCCCGCGAGGTCCTTGCCCAGCGCCTCGACCGAGGCGATTACCTTGGGGTCGGCCAGCAGCTTGGTCAGCGCGTCGGCCACGTTGCCCAGGGTCGGCAGCAGCGCCTTGGCCAGCGCGCGCTGGAGGTCGTCGATCGAGTCGCGGAACTTGGCGATGCGCCCCGCCGTGGTCGCGCCCTGCTTGGCGAACGAACCGCCGAACTCGCGGTTGAGCTCGGCGAGGATGAGCTTCTGCGCCTCGTACGCCTTGCCCTCCTTGATGAGGGACTTGATCTTTTTCTCCTGCGCCTTGGTGAAGTTGACGCCCGCCCGGCGCAAGGCGGTGATGCCTCGGATCGGGTCCTGCAGCGCCTTGCCGACCTGGATCACCGACTGCTGCAACCCACCCTCGCCGCGGCCCAGGGCGGTGTTCATGTCGAGGATCGCCGTGAGCGCTGGCTGGAAGGCGCGGCTGCGCACGTTGGTGAACGTCAGCAGCAGGTTCTCGGCCGAGCGAATGACCTCGTCGCCGATGAGCGCGTTGAGGCTCTCGTACTTCTCGGCGAGCTTGCCCACCGCCGCGGCGTCGACGTTGGCGATGCCCTTGGTCGAGCGGAGCACCGCGTTCGTCTGGGCGACCTGCTGCTCGAGGTCGATCAGCGAGTCGAGGCCCTTGGAGACGTTGAGCGCCAGAAACGCCAAACCACCGGCAGCCAGCGCTGCGCCGCGCCGGATGCCGGTGCCGATCTGTTGCCCGAAGCGATATGCCCGCGTCTGGCTGCGGTCGAGACGGGAGTCGAACGTGTTGAGGTCGCGCGACACCTTGGTCAGGCCGCGCCCGAAGTTGCCGCGCAGGTTGAGGTCGACGATGAGCGATGCGGTCTCGGCGAGGGCCATCGGGACTCCCTACTTCACGCGCCGCAGCGCCTCACTGGAGCGCCGGAACTTGGCGTCTTCCTCGGCCCGCTCGCGGGCGATTGCGGCCCGCTCCGGGCCGAGCACGAACTCCTCGGCCAGCACCACGCGGTAGGCCTGCCAGCGTCGCCATGTCACGCGCTCCGACGCACCGGCTCCGTAGTAGCGGTCGACGATGGCGACGGCCGCTTCCGGGTCGACGCCCGGCGCGTGGAGGTAGAGCCGTTGGTCCGCCCAGAGGGCGATGTGCTCCTGAGTCGTTCGACTAAAGGGGCGAGGATCTCCTCCGAATACAGGTCGTCGGCGCGCTCCGCGACGAGGCGCCCGCCCTTGCCGTAGGGGAGAGCCCGACTGACCGTGTCGGGGTCGGTCGGTAACGGCGACCCCTCTTCGTCGACGAGGTTCCAGCCGACCACCGCATGACGGATCCACACCGCGGCCAGCAGCTCCTGGAGGCGGAGCTGGTCGCTATCCGCGTTGCTGATGGCCGCCAGCGCGGCCATCCCGCCGGCCATCGACAGCGACGGGCGGAGGTACACGAGGTCCGTTTCGTGCGGTGTTCCGGGGCAGTAGCACGCGCCGAGGCGGACCTCGACGTTGTCGGTATCGAACGAGCGCATGGGGCGTCTCCTAAACGTGCTCCTACGCTCGGATTCCGGCCCCGACATGACAAGCTGACCCCTGCCGCGACGTCATGACGCATCGTCAGATGTCAGGGCAGGGGTCAGCGGTGGAGGAGCCGGTAGACGTGGCGTTCGGTGCGGTCGAGGCGGAGCGCGATCTGGCGCACCGTCAGCCCATCGGCGCGGAGCCTGCGGGCCACTTCGGCGCGTTCGTCGGTCGAGCGGCGGACCGCCGCACTGGCGGCGGCCGTGCGCGCGGAGAAGCGGTCGAGCAGGCGCAGGATGTTGGCGTTCGCGCGGAACAGCGCCTCGTCCTGGTCAGCCATGGGCGGTCTAGTAGGTCGTGCTGTTGGTGGTCACCGTGACCACCCTGATGGCATAGGCCAAGGTCGAGTTGTATCTGGCGCGGTAGGTGAACTCGTAGCCGGTGTTGTTCTCGCCGAACTCCACGTCGGTGGCGGTGATGAGGCGCACCGGGCAGCGGACCGACTGCGAGTACGGCGTGGTGCCCGTGATGATGACCTTGCTCGTCGAGCGCAGCTCGATGTACCGCTCGGCCGGCGGGCCGTCGTCGATGCGCTGGCGCTCGGCGGTGGTGACGGCCGTCTTGGCCACGCCCAGGACGATCTCGATCTCGCGCTGGCCGCGCCCGATGTTGGCGAGGGTGAAGCTGGTGTTGGAGCCCGCCGCGACGCCCTGCGCGAAGCGCTTCGGGTCGTTGTTGGGGGTGACCTGGATGGACGCTCGGTGGACCGACGCGTCGAGCCGGGTGACGCCGATGGAACCGGGAGCCGAGTCGAGGAATACCTCGCTGTCGTCGCCCAGCACCCACGTCGGGTTGGAGTCGACGTTGAGCCCGCCGGTCGGGCCGCCGAAGTTCGCGCGCGCGAACAGCGTGTCAGCGTTCACGTCCCACGCGCCGAGGTCCTCGTCGAAGCCAAGGGTCAGGCCGTTGAGCACGCCCGACCCGCCGACGATCCAGTCGGTGACGACGTCGTCGCCCCAGTAGTCGGTGAAGTACGGGAAGGTGTCCTGCGTCAAGGACGCGGCCTGGAACGTATGCGTCTTGGCCGTCGCCCCGGTTGGCGCCACGCCGCCCTTGAGCAGGCCCGCCCACAGGTCGGGCGCGTCATTGTAGGCGAGCTTGCCCTCCCATGTGCCGGTGTAGCTGGCGGGTCCCGGGAACGGTGCGAGGATCGGGTCGAGCGAGCCGACGTCGACATCGGGGTCGGTCAGCTGCGGGTCGATCTCGATGGCCCCGCGATAGGGCAGCACCTTGGTCGCCGGCACGTTCGACGTGAACGACGCCTGGAACCCAATCAGGTGCCGTCGGAACCGTTGCAGACCTGAAACACTCACCTCTAGAGACCTCCGCTATCCGCTGTATCGCAGCGGTCTGAGTGGTGAGCGCATCAGTTCCGGCCTTCCATGATGGACACGTTGTTGAACGTGAACCTCGTGGCGAAGAAGTGGCGGACCGTGCCGTCGGCCGAGTCCACGGTGTAGTCCTCGTCGCTGATCGCCATGCGGTCCCAGACCGTGTTGGTGGCGAGCTGCGCGTAGGCCGTGAAGTGGTCGACCAGCGCGTCCACGAGGACGTCGTGGCGCTGAATCGTCTCGGCGTTGTCGGCGAGCGGCGAGACGACCACGACCGACGGCGTCATGACCCGCTCACGGATGCCCGAGGAGAAGCTGATCTGTTCCTGGCGCCCGTCCACGAAGGCGAGCGGCAGATCGCCCACGACCGACGGCGGGCGGACGACCTCGGAGCGCCGCAGCAGCGTCGGGTTGGCGCTGATGAACGCGTCGATGGCGACGACCAGCTGGTTGGTGATGTCCTGCCGGAAGGTGGTGGTCACGCGGCCGAGTTCCAGCGCTTGATGATGAGGTCGCGGAAGCCATGACCGCGCAGCGCCTTCTCGGCGGCGGGGATGAGATACGGCTGCGCCTTGGTACCGGGGTGGTTGACCTTGGTGGCGAACGCCGTGGGACCGGTCGGCTTGCCGTCCCTCGTCCGGGCACGGCCGGACAGCCGCCGGCCGCCCTCCGACGCTGGCCACGCCAGCACGCGCGCGTGCCTTGGCACGATGACGTGGCGCTTGGTGCCGAACTCCACCGCGGCGGCGTAGGTGGTGCGCGCCTCCACCACCGCGCTGTCGCGCGACACCCGGCCGGGCAGGATGCTCCGTCCGAGGTGGCCCGTCTTGCGCGGGACGAGCCGCTTGGCCTCGGCGATCGTCTCCAGCTGCAGCTGCTGGAGCAGCGTGCGCGTCTGGCCGATGGCCTTGAGGCGCGCCTGCAACTGACGCTTGCCCTTGAGGCTGCTCACGGCGAGGCCACGGCGGTGCGGATGCGCCAGTTGCGCACGAACTCCTGGTAGCGCGGTGGCTCGGCCTCGAGGTCGAGCGATTCGCCGGTCGGCAGCTGGACCACGCCCGACGCGCCGGACTTGGCGTTCCAGTACAGCCATGCCTCGAGCAGGCGGATGGCGCCGACCACGTCGTTGTGCGGGAACGGCATGCCGCCGATGCCCGCGATGACGAGGTCGTTGGGCGTGCCCGAGAAGTAGCGCGGGTTGTCGAGGTTCTTGTCGAACCACTGGGGGTCGGCCTTGTACCAGTCGACCCGCGAGCGGTCGTAGTACCTGAGTTGGATGGTGGCCGTGATGTTCTGGTCGCGCCGGTCGGGCAGGAACCACACGCCCGTGCCCTCGGTCATCGACGCGCCGCCCAGCTGCACCGTCCGGGACGGGTCAGCGTATGGGCGGTCGTGGATGATGAGGCTCGACTGCCCGTCCGTGGAATAGCGCGTGGTGACGTTCGAGGCGGCCGCGAACGTGCGCCCGGTATCGCGCTCGGCCTTGCCCACCGCGTCGACGATCGTCTGCGCCAGCAGGGCGTCGTCCTGCGTCCCGGTGATGCCGAGGTACGTCTTGAGATCCGCGACGGTGGGCAGCGGTGGCATCAGGCGGCGGCCTCCGAGGCTTGGCTGAACAGGTCGACGAACTGGCTCGCGGCGACGTCCCAGTCGAACGAGCGCTTCACGTGCAGTCGTCCCGCCGCACCGAGGTCCCGCCGCGCCTTGCGGTTGGCCAGCAGGTCGAGCGTCGGCTGGACGAACCCCCGCGCGTCCGGGACGCCGAAGTCCATGCCGTAGGTCTGGTGGTGGAAGCGCACCGGCTGGCCGTAGGTGTCGTGCAGCGGCGGCACGAGGATGCCGCCATCGCCGACGGTCTCGGCGTCGGCCGCCCAGTCGGTCACCACGACGGGAGTGCCCGCCGCCAGCGATTCGGCGAGGGTCAGGCCGAAGCCCTCCCCGCCGGTGGTCGAGAAGTAGACGTCGGCCGCGTTGTACAGCGCGTTGAGCTCGGGTCGCGAGAAGCCGACGTAGGTGTCGTGGCCGAGCGTCCAGGACACCCGCTGGCGGATGAAGGCGGGGTAGCGCAGCAGCTCCTGAATGAGGTCCGGTCCGTCCGCTCCGGGGTCGATCGGCCGGCAGTGCATCACGAGGTCGACATCGGGTTTGCGCTGTGCGATGAGCGCGAACGCCTCGAACGTCTTGGGGTAGAACTTGCGCATCGCGTTGCGGTCGGCGCGCAGCAGCAACATCCGCTTGGGGTCGCGCTCGAACAGCAGCTTGCAGTCCTCCTTGGACCGCAACGTGTTGCCACGGACCCGGATCGGCCGCCCCGGCGAGACGGGGTAGAACACATCGGTGTCGACGCCGTGGTAGATGCGGGAAACGGGTCGGCCGATGTGCTCGCCGATGATGCGCGCGCCGTAGTCCGACATCGCCACGGGCTCGATGAGGTCCCACAACTGGCGCCACATCGGCGGCAGGTTGTCGCCCTCGATCGGGACGTAGTGGTAGACCCGCGCGTTCTTCCAGACGTCGTGGCGCGCCTCGGTCAGTCGGCCCATGTGCGCCAGCAGGCCCGACACGTCGGACACCACCAGCACGACGTCCGGCTGCCAGTGGTCGTCGGGGTCGAACGTCGTCCAGAACGTGCCGTCGATGGCCTCGGCCGAGATGTTGCCGCCGAACGCGTCGCCGTTGATGTTGGCTGGCCACATGCGCCCGGCGAGCGGTCCCTTGATTGGCTCGCCGCGGTGGTTGACGGCCAGCACGCGCAGGTCGATGCCAAGTGCCACGAAGCGCGAGCCGAGCTCCAGGGTGACCGTGCCGAAGCCTGTGTGAGACCAGTGCGAAAAGAGCAGCAGGCGCATCAGGGCAGGACCGTCTCGAACATGCGCCGGATCTGCTCCTCCTCCTGGTCGAAGTCCACAACCTCCCGGAATCGCGCGGCCATCGCCTCGGACATCCGGGCCACGAGGTCAGGATCCCCATGCAGCCGATCGATCAGCGCCACCACGTCGTCAACCGGCTTGTCGGTGATGTCGAACGACGTGACGCCCTCCTGCCACAGCGGCCCGGCGAGCTGGGAGCGGTAATACCACTCGTGGCCCACCAGCGGCCGGCCGACCGCCGCCCAGTTGTGGACTACGTGGCCGAAGCCGTCGGACCACTGCTTGGTGTGCCACGCCACCGACGCCGCGCGCATCGCGTCGCCCACCGCAGCGCAGCGGTTCAGGTTGCCCGCCGCCCATTCGTCCTCGGGCACCGAGCCGTACGCGCCGTACACCCGCCAGTCGTAGTCGGGCCGCTGCGAGGCCACGGCCTTCCAGCCCGAGTACGCGTCGAAGTTCTCCGGGAAACAGTTGACGAACGACGACACCCGGAAGTCGGCAGGCGGTGGTTCATGCCGGAAGTCCTGCAGGCTGAACTCCTGGTGGACCACGACGTGGGGCACCGATACGGGTCCCGGCAGGATGCTGGTGACGATGCCGAAGTCGGCGAGGTCCCAGCGGTCCTCGGCCATGTCGATCGGCGAGAAGCGCACGTTGCCGAGATGGAGCCCGAACTTGGCCCCGACCTCGCGCGCGAAGCGGGCCAGCCCCTCGTGGTTGTGGGCCACCGATGCCATGACGACGTCGGGCGGGTCCTGCCGTGCCTCATCGAGAGTGAGTAGGTTCTGATACCGCTGGTGGAAGGTGTTGAGCCGCCGCCCGTCGGCGTCCGAGCCCCACGGTTCGAGGTATTGCTTGGCTACCGCGTCGCCGTGCCACGCCCGTTCGAAGTTCCAGTAGCCCTCGTCGAACCACTCCATGCCCATCGGCCGGTACAGCGTCCAGCCGAGTCGATCGGCGAGGAGGCCGAGGCTCTCGAATAGGCAATCGTGGTGAAAGTCCGCCAGCAGCGTGGTCATGCTGTCGATCCCAGAAAGTCCACCCACTGCGCGCCGACGGTCTCGATGCCGAATAGCTCGATGGCCTTGGCGCGCTGTTCGGCACCTCGCATTGCCGCGTACTCGCGGTTCTCGAGATAGGCCGCGAGCGGGATGTCGTACAGCATCAACCCCGGATTGACGATGTCGTGTGCCTCAGAGATGGTGTGAAGCCACTGGTGGTCCAGCGAGTCCGTCTTGAGGCCGATGGCGACCACCGGCACGCCCGACAACATCGCCTCGATGAGGCCGAGCGTGTAGGACGCCGGGATGGTGCCTGTGTAGAAGTACGTCCGAATGTGGCGCAGGTAGTCCAGCATGTCGGGATACGACAGCGCCCCGATCCCACCCGGCAACGCCTCGGAGCCCTTGCCCGCGGGCATGGCGGGGAACGGGTCGGTGAACTTCCGCCAGAACCCCAAGCCGGTCGAGTCGCCGCGCGCGACCATGTCCTGGGTGACGTTGCCGATAACGGCCCAGTCACCGATGTACGGCCCGTAGTCGTCGGGGTACTTGCCGAAGCGGATCAGCGCCGTCTCGCCCGCGAAGCAGCCCACTCGCTCGAACGCCGCGCGCTCCTTCGGGGAGTAGCGCACGATCTGGAGGCCGTCGAGGTCGGCCATGACCGCCTCGGTGGCGGGGTCCGATTGGCCGCACGTCCGCCACACCACGCGCTTGTGGCGGATGCGCTCCCACTGCTCGGCGATCCACACCTTGGGGAAGTGGTGGACGATGATGACGTCGGCCCAGTCGATGACGTCGTCGTGGAGGCGCGCCTTGGCCCAGTCGATGTGGTAGCCGGGCTCGCCGAACGCCTCGCGCTGCTCCCGACACCGCTGGGCGAGGTCGGCGTGGAACGGCACGGAGGGGAGTGGGGGGCGAATCCCCTCCGTGCCCTGTCGGGGATCTTCGTAGCCCCCCGGTGTGAACACGTCGTAGCCCAGGTCGTGGAACATGCGCGTGTCGTCGTATTCGGCTACGGCATGACTTGCGAGGACCAGGACGTTCACGAATCGCCCCACACCTTCGTGGCCCAGTCCGCCGTATCTGCGTTCGCGATCTCCATGCTTAGAGTCCTGACGCGCCATTCGTAAGGAGGATCGACGGTGAGGCCCATGTACCGATCCAACAGCAGCAGATCGCCGTTGGCCAAGATCGCTATGACGTAGCGTTCATCGTCTGATACCCAGCGGTGCTGCACCTTGAACGGCGTCATCGGAGCACCGCCCGGAACGTGCCCGGCCCGCCCTCGTCCGATGGCACCTCGACGTCATGCGTGGCGTCGAGCGCCCGATGCACCCGTGCCAGCCAATCGGATGGGTGGCCCTCGCCTGTGATGCGCTCCACCCGTGCGATGGCGGGGTCCGCGAGCAGGTCCCACTCGCAGCCCTCGCAGTCGACCTTGAGGAAGGCGCAGCGCCCCTCGAATAGGTCGCCCAGGCGTACGGCGGGCACCGTGACCGTGCTGTGATCGGCGCCCTTGCCCAGCGTCAGCCCGCCGATGAAGCGGTGGTTGCGCAGGTAATCGGGTCCGTCGAAGTCGTAGGCGATGCGCGCCTTGGAGCCCTTGGCGATGGCGCCCTTGATGACGGTGGCGCGGTCCGTCCAGTCGTTGGCGGCGAGGTTCTGGCGGATCAGCGCCACGTTGTCGGCCAAGGGTTCGACGGCGACGACGCGGAGGTCCGGGTGGTCGGCCAGCAGCGCGAGCGTGATGGTGCCGATGTGCGCGCCGATGTCGATGGCCGTGCCCGACAGCGGCGGCAGGGAGCCGAGCTGGTATTCGTCGACGAGGTTGCCCCACAGCCGGAACGTGGAGCCGACCGTCGAGAGGTCGGAGGTGTCGTCGCGGCAGTGGACGGTGACGTCCCTGCCTCCGGGCGACTGGACGACGATGGTGGTCATCGGACTAGCTGGAATGCGAAGAGGATGAGCGTGGCCACGAGCAGTCCTACGGCAACGCCGAGCAGGAACACCGGACCATAGAGCGAGTTGGACACGGCTGAGCGCCTCCGTGCATGTGAGCGCTGTCAGGGAACTCCCGGCCGCGCGCTCAGAACGGCCGGGAGCCCATGTAGTTACCGGGTGATTGAGTTCGTAGGCTCACCCGGCGAAGCCCTAGTCGCGTGCTAACTCGGCACGCACGCGCAAGCCCTGCCGAGACAGGGGCAGTACTGCCTGTGGGGTGGGGCGAGCGGAGCCCGCCCCTGTGGGGCTACAGGCCCAGGACCTTCTGGACTCGACCCGTCCGAACGTACGGCTCGGCGTTGAAGGCGAACTCCTCCTCCGCGCGGAAGGCCGTGATGTTCTGGTCGAACCGGTTGCCCGCCTCCGACG
>Ga0207684_10003769_pt1 | contig 14649 bp, 10 predicted proteins | sample KBSK5501metaG_FD_184342 | JGI IMG/M metagenome (GOLD analysis project Ga0207684, IMG submission 184342) | Corn, switchgrass and miscanthus rhizosphere microbial communities from Kellogg Biological Station, Michigan, USA - KBS K5-50-1 metaG... | ecosystem: Host-associated > Plants > Roots >...
AACGGAGCAGCCGACGAACGCGTTGCGACGCGAGCCGGTGGCGCACCGCTGCTGGCCCTCGCAGCAATCGGGGCCGCGATCGCGATCGGCGCGCTTGCCGTGGTGGTTGCGCTCGGGAGTGGCGGGGCTGCTGTCGTCGCGGGACCTGGCGGCGTCGGGGCCTCGGATGCGCCGGAGCTCGGCGCAGGTGAGCTCGTCGTGGACGTTGGAGGCGCGGTCGTGAGGCCGGGCGTGTACCACCTCGGCACGGGATCCCGGATCGAAGACGCGATCCAGGCTGCCGGCGGCTTCGGCCCGCGGGTTGACGCCGGGCGAGTGTCCGCCGAGCTCAACCTCGCCGCCACGCTGACAGACGGCCAGCAGGTCCGGGTGCCGTCGCGCGACGACGACCAGGTCGGTGCCGGGAGTGGTGGCCCGGGTACGGGTGCTCCCGGCGGCAGGTCCGGCCCGCGCATCGACCTCAACGCGGCGACACAGGCCGAGCTCGAGTCGTTGCCGGGGATCGGGCCGGTCACCGCCGCCAAGATCATCGGCTCGCGCACGGAATCGCCATTCCGCACGGTCGACGAGCTTCGCGAGCGCGGCCTCGTGGGCGAGAAGACGTTCGACGCGATCCGGCCGCTCCTGATCGTCGGCTAGCCATGCCGCGGCCGGCCTGGCTCGCGCTGGGCGCCGCAGCCGCGGCACTGGCTTCCGCGTCCGTTTCGCCGTCGGTCATCGCCCTCGCGGCGGGCGCCCTCCTCGCCGTGGCATTTGCGCTCCGGGCGTCGCAACGGGTCGTGCCGGCTCGCTCGACCATCGCGTTCGCCCTCTGCGTCGCGGCCATCGCGGCGCGTGGTGCGCTCACGTCGGGTCCTTCGTCACCCGCAGCGGCGATCCCGACCGGGGACGGGCCTTGGACAGCGGTGGTCCAGGGCGTCGGTTCCCCGCGAGCCGGGTCGCGTCCCGTAGTCGTGCTGCTCGAGCGAGAGCCGCCGATCGTCGTGGCGGCCACCCTGCCGTGGTATCCGTCCGTCGTTCCCGGGGATCGCATCGAGCTCCGCGGTCGGATCCGAGCGCCGCCGGCCGATGACTACGGGGCCTACCTCACGCGGATCGGCGCGGTCGGCACGCTGCGCGCAGACGGTCTGCGTGCCCTTCCGCCACAGGGGTCGCTCCAGGCATCGCTCGAAGGCCTCCGTCGCGGGGCCGCGGACGGGCTGGACCGATCCATGCCCGAGCCGGAGGCGGGGCTCGCCGCAGGCGTGCTCATCGGTCTCCGCGACAGGGTGGATCGCGACCTCGCGGCCGACTTCACGACCGCCGGTGCCAGCCACGTCGTGGCGATCTCGGGCTGGAACATCGCGATCGTGGCGTCGACGCTCGGCGCTCTCGCCGGCGGGCTGCGGCGCCGTCGTCGTGCGGCGCTGACCGCGGCGGCGATCGTCCTCTACGTCGCCTTCGTCGGACCGTCGCCGTCGGTCGTACGTGCCGGCGTGATGGCCGGCGTCGCGCTTCTCGCGCGCGAGCTCGGCAGACCGGGCACTGCGGCGGTCGCGCTCGGATGGGCCGTGACCGGGTTGCTCCTCCTCGATCCCGGATATGTCGACGACGCGGGCTTCCGGCTGTCGGTGCTCGCGACGGCGGGCATCCTCGCGTGGGGCTCGTCGCTCACCGCGCGCCTCGCGGGACCGGCCCCGGGCCGGCCACGACGCTGGCTCGCCGAGATCCTCGGCGTCTCGCTCGCGGCACAGGGTGCGACGACGCCGATCGTGCTCCTCGATTTCGGGCGGCTGTCACTCGTGGCGCCTGCAGTGAACCTGATCGTGGTGCCGCTCGTCCCGCCGGCAATGGCCGCAGGAGCGATCGCACTCGTCGTGGGCCTGCTGGCAGGGCTCGGCATGCCGGGGATCGTGGCGACACTCGTGGGCCTGCCGGCCTGGGCGATCTACGCAGCGATGGTGGCAACCGTGCGAACCGGAGCGAGTCTCCCGCTCGCCAGCCTCCAGCTCGATTCCCCGTGGGACCTCGTGGCCGCACTGGTGTCGCTGGTGGCGATCCTCGCGATCGCGCGCTGGGGCGACCGAGCGCTCGGCGCCGCTCAACGAGCCTGGCATCCCGCGAGCGGGCATCCGCCGGCCGTACGCGTGATCACGGGCACTGCCAGCGGGCGGAGGCGCGAGCGAGGGCACGGGACCTCCCGTGCGGTTCGCCTCGCCGCCCTGATCCTCGCTGGCTCGACGATCGCGTTCGGGGTCGTGCTGGCCCACCGCTCAGACGGGCTGGTGCACGTCACGGTCCTCGACGTCGGTCAGGGCGACGGCATCCTCGTGGAGGGCGAGCGCGGTGGACGGCTCGTCATCGACGGCGGGCCGGACCCTGCTCGCCTCCTCGTCGCACTCGACGAACGCCTGCCGCCCTGGGATCGTCGCATCGACATCCTCGTCCTGACGCACCCGCACGAGGACCATGTGGCAGGCCTCCCAGCCATCCTGACCCGGTATCGCGTCGGGCGGGTCTACGAGCCAGGGATGCGCGGCCCGGGACCCGGCTACCAGGCGTGGGCCGCGGCATTCGCCCAGGGCGGCCCACCCCGAGGGCGGCTTTCGACCGGCGATCAGCTCCGCCTCGATGGGATCGTGTTCCACGTGCTCTGGCCGGACGCGAACCGGGTACCGGATCTACCGGCCGACGGCGGCACGGCAATCAACAACGTCTCGATCGTCCTGCTGGGCGAGGTGGGTCCGCAGCGCTTCCTGCTCGCCGGAGACATCGAGGAAGGGGTCGACCCGGTGCTGCTCCAACGTGGCCTGCCGCGGGTCGACCTGCTCAAGGTTGCCCACCACGGTTCACGAACGTCGAGCACGCCGGCCTTCCTCGCCGCCGTCCAACCGACGGTCGCCGTTGTCTCGTCGGGGGCCGGCAACCCATACGGCCACCCGGCCCCGGCCACGATCGACCGGCTGCATGCCGCTGCTCGTTCGACCTACCGGACCGATACCGACGGCACCGTAGAGGTGACGTTCGACGGCGCGATTCTCCGGGTCAAGACGAGCGGTCCACGGCGGACGTCGGCCGGCGAACCCGCCTCGGGAGGGGCCGTCGCCGTCGCGAGGTCGGCCGTCGCTATCGCCACCAGGTTCCTGTGCAGCGTCGTGGCCAGTGGGTCGACGGTGCCCGGAGCCGGCGTCCTGACGCCCGTGCCCGAGGCGCCACTGTCGCCGCGTGTCATCCTCGGGCTCGTGGACGCCCGCCGGGCCGGGGTCCAGGGCATGCCGTCGCTCCCGAGGCTTCCGCCACGCGTGACCGGCGGGCGGATGGACCTTGTCTACCATCGGACCGGTGCAGATCTCCAGGGCGCCCGCAACCTCATCGCGGGGAACCGCTCCCCTCGCCTACTACTGGGGCGACGACGCGTACGGCCTCGAGGCGGCGGTCGAGGCGTTTCGGAACGACGCTGCGCGCTTCCCCGAGGGGGCACCGGAGCGCTGGCGGCCCGAGGCCGAGCGCACCGAACCCGGCCGCCTCCTGGGCGAGCTCCGGGAGCGGCTGGCGACGGGCGCGATGTTCGGCGGCGGCAGCCTCGCGATCCTGCGCGGCGCTGGCGTCCTGGTCCGGGGCAGCGAGGGACGTAACCTCCTGCTGAGCGCGTTCGACGTCCTGGCCCCGGGCAACGGGCTCGCGGTCGTCGAGGAGACCGAGTCGGGTGTCAAGGATCCGCCGAGCAAGGTGCTCGCCGAGGCGATCCGCGGCGCCGGTGGCGACGTCCGTCGGTTCGAGGCACCTCGCCAGGACGCGCTCGCGGCGTGGATCGACCAGCGCGCGCGGGAGCGGCAGATCCGGCTGGCAGGCGGCGTCGCACGAGAGCTGGCGACACGCGTCGGCGGCTACGTGCGCGAAGGGGACGTCGAGCGCCAGCAGCAGGGCCGGATCGCGGTCATGGAGCTCGAGAAGCTCGCGCTCCGCCACGCCGACGACGAGCCGGTGACCGTCGAGGATGTTCGAGCGCTTGTCCCGGAAGCCGTCCCTGGGTCGATGTGGGCGTTCGTGGACGCCGTCGCGATGCGCCAGCGCGTCCGCGCCCTGGAGCTCCTCGAGCGCCTCATCGAGGACAAGCCGGCGCCGGTGCTGCTCGCGGTCCTCCACCGCCGTCTCCGCGAGCTGATCGAGGTCCAGGATCGGCTCGAGCGCGGCGAGTCGCCTGGATCGCTGGTGCGGTCGATGCGGCTCGTGCCGTTCCGGGCCGAGACGCTGGCCCGCCAGGCGAGGGGCTGGACGGCGCCGGAGCTCGATGCGGCGCTCGACGGGCTCGTCGAGCTGGACGCGCAGGTCAAGGGCGTGGGCGGCAGGGCCTCGACGGACGCTCGCGATCGGCTCGCGTTCGACCTGTGGATCGCCGACCTGGTGGCGTCCGCCTAGGTCGGGCGGTCCGTGGCACCCGATCGGGTGCCGCCGGCGGTCAGTCGCCGGCTACGTCGACCAGGCTCGCTCCTGGAGGACGATGTCGGTCTCGATCGCGAACGTGCACCGGCCGGGCGCGAGATCGAGCAGCTCGATCAGGTCAGGGTCGATGTACAGCTGGTGGCAATCGGAGCACAGCCCACCCGGGATGCCGAAGCACAGCCGCTCGCTCTGGTCGGGCATCCGGAACGTCGCGTCGAACCGAGTGCTGATCAGCAGCTTCGTGCAGGCGGGACAGCGGTCGCGAGCCGAGGACATGCCCCGATGCTGGGGCCGGCCCCGGACCGCCAACATGACCCGTCGGTACTCCGCCCCCCGGTACGGCCGTCGAGCCGCGCGTATACGCGCCGGAGCGAGCTACTGCACGCGCAGGATGGTCTTCGCCTCCGCCCAGTGGCGCTCCAGCTGGTAGTAGTCGCGCTCCGGCGGCGTGAAGACGTGGACGATGACCGAACCGAAGTCGACGAGCACCCAGTGCGAAGCTGCCGTGCCCTCGCGCCCGAAGGCGTGCACCTTCTCGTCGCGCATACCGGAGATGACCCCATCGGCGATGGCCTCGAGCTGCCGCTCCGAGCCGCCCGACGCGATCACGAAGTAGTCCGCCATCGTCGTCAGGCCCGTGAGGTCGAGCAACACGATATCGGCGGCCTTCTTGTCCTCGACGAGCTCGACGATCCTGCGCGCAAGCTCGAGCGCGGGCATCTCATCCGAGACAGCCGGGCGTGCGGCGGGCTTCGCGGCGCGCCTCGGCAGGCCGGTCGGGTTGCGGGCGGGCTCGGTCACGATGCGGTGGTCCTCCGTTGGGGCTGGCTGGCGTCGGTTCGGTAGAGGCGGTGGGCGGCGATGTAGGCAGCGACCGCCCCCGGGACCAGGTAGCGGATCGAGCGACCGGCGGCGACCCTCGCCCGGAGCGCGGTCGACGACACGCCGAGTCGCGGGCCCTCGAGATAGCTGACGCGGTCCTCGCGACCGGGGAACGTGGCGGCGAGCCATCCAGGGTCTGGCGCAGGGTAGCCCCACCTCGGCGCGACCGCCACGCGGGCAGCCTCGAACAGGCGCTCCGGCTCGTGCCAGGTCGGCAGCTCCGCGAACGTCTCCGCAGACAGGATCACGGTCAGGCGATCGCCGTCGGCCGCGAGGCGCTCCAGCGTGTCGACCGTGTACGACGGTCCAGGCCGGTCGATCTCGATCGAGCTGAGCTCGAACGCCGCGTTGTCGGCGATGGCAAGCTCGACCATGGCCAGGCGGTGCTCGATCGGGCCGACCTCCGCTGCGGGCTTGTGCGGTGGTTGTCCCGCGGGGACGAACAGGATTCGATCGAGGGAGAGGACCTCGCGCGCCTCCTCGGCGACGGCGAGATGGCCGAGGTGGATCGGGTCGAACGTCCCGCCCATCACGCCGAGGTGCTGCGGGCCACCCCTCACCTGCGCGCTGCCCAGGGCTCCGCCTCCCACTCGAGCTCGACCGTCCCGACCCGGACGGTATCGCCCGGTTGGATGCCGGCGCGCCGGAGATCGGCATCCGCGCCGCTGCGCTCGAGGTCGCGCTGGAACCGTTCTGCCGACTCCTCGATCTCGAAGTCCGTCTGCGCTGCGACCCGTTCGATCCGCGTGCCTGCCACGCGGAAGCCGCCATCGGGATCCCGGGATACGAAGATCCTGTCCGGTGCCGCGTCGATCCGGTGGACGACGACACCCGCCGGCTCGGGCGGCGTGCCCAGCTCCTCCGCCGGCGGCAGGAGCTCGGCGAGCGCGGAACGGAAGCTCGCGATGCCCTCGCCCGACGCCGCGGCGATCGCGACGGCAGGAACGCCCTCGCGCGATCGCGCCCGGCGGAAGGCCGGCCACGCCTCAGCAGCCGTTGGCAGGTCGATCTTGTTGAAAGCCACGAGACGGGGCTTGTCGAGCAGCTTCGGGTCGTGGGCACGCAGCTCGCCGAGGATGACGTCGTAGTCCCAGCCCGGGTCGCGACCCGAGCCATCGACAACCTGGACCAGGACGCGTGTCCGTTCGACATGCCGCAGGAACGCGTGCCCGAGCCCGGCACCGCTGCTGGCGCCCTCGATGAGCCCGGGCACGTCGGCGATGGTCGGCCGGCGCTCGTCATCTGCGGCCAGGTCCATCACGCCGAGGTTCGGCTCGAGGGTCGTGAACGGGTAGTCCGCAATCTTCGGTCGGGCGGCCGTCACAGCGCCAAGCAGCGTCGACTTGCCCGCGTTCGGCAAGCCCACGAGCCCGACGTCGGCGATGAGCCGGAGCTCGAGACGGACCCAGCGCTCCTCGCCCGGCTCGCCCTTCTGGGCGTGCTTCGGCGACTGGTGGGTCGAGGACTTGAAGTGCGTATTGCCGAGACCACCGCGCCCACCACGAGCGACCATCGCTGCCTGCCCTGTCGCCAGGAGATCCGCCAGCAGCTCGCCCGTCGCGTCGTCGTAGATCGCGGTGCCGGGCGGGACCGCCAGGACGAGGTCGTCGCCGGCCTTGCCGTGCCGGCGGGCCCCCTCGCCACGGCCACCCGGGGTGGCGCGGTAGTGGTGCCGGTGCTGGTAGTCGCGCAGGGTCGTCTCGCCCGGGTCGACGCGGAGGTGGATGGACCCGCCTCGACCGCCGTCCCCGCCGTCGGGGCCGCCCCGGGGGACATGTGCCTCGTGCCGGAATGTCGCGGCGCCTGCGCCGCCGTCACCGGCGCGCAGCCAGACTTTCACGCTGTCGAGGAACATCCGGACCTATCTTCGCATGCCGCCCGCAGGCAGCCGGGCGAGTGGCTCAGTAGTACCGAAGTGGATTGACTCGGTACGAGCCTGACTCCCACGGGGAGCCGACCCAGACCTCGAAGTGGCAGTGCGGCCCGGAGGCCCAGCCGCTCATGCCGATCCGCCCGACGCGCTGCCCCCTGGCGACGTCCTGGCCCGCGGACACCGTCACCGCGCTCATGTGGTACTGCGCCGTATACAGGCCATTGCCGAGCGAGATCCACACCTGGTACCCGCCGCCGTTGCTCTTCCAGCCGGCGAAGATCACGTGCCCGGCGAGCGGCGCGACGATCGGCGTGCCGTAGTCGGCGGCGATGTCAACCCCGTAGTGGCCGTAGTGGAAGTACTGGCTGATGTAGTTGCCACCGCCCACGACCGGCCACGCCCAGGCCCCACCGGAGTAGCGCGGCGCCGGGCCGGTGCCACCACCGCCGCCGCCGAATTGCGGCGCTGACGTCGGCTTGGGGGTCGGCATCGGGGCGCCCTTGGCGCCCGGGAGGACGAGCACCTGGCCAACGATGAGGTTCGTGTCGGTCAGCTTGTTGACCGAGACGATGTCCGCGGCGGCGATCTTGTTCGCGGCGGCGAGCGAGTCGATCGTGTCGCCGGCCTTCACGGTCACGACCAGGCCGTTGACCGGCGGGATGATCAGGTCTTCGCCGGCCTTGAGCGAATCCTTCGAGGTCAGGTGGTTCGCCCACCACACCGTCAGCATCGAGACGCCGTACCGGCTGGCGATGCTCGTCAGCGTGTCGCCATCGCGAACGGTGTAGTGCGCGAGCATCCCGGCCGAGGAGGCAACGCTCGTGTCGACGGCGACCGGCTTGTACAGGGTGCCGTCGTCGACCGGTGCACCCGCAGCCGCGAGCAGGTCGGCGTTGAGGCCGTCGAACTCGGATGGCCCGCCGTTGCCCCCACCGATCGTGATTCGCACGCCGTCAGCCGCCGCGGCCTCCGCCTGCACTGCGCCGACCGGCGCGGCCGCGGGGGCGAGGCTGACGCCTGCCGCGATGAGGACGACGAGCGCGACGGAGATCGGGATGGCGCGGTCGGTCGTGAGCCGCAGGAGGACGTGACGCCGATGCAGGCGCCGTCGCTTCGTGGTGCGGGCGGGCTGGGCGGCGAGCCGTTCGCGGCGGCCGCGGATCGTCGCAACGGCACGCTCCCGGGCGCGCGGGGTCGCAGTGAGCGAATCAGCCAGGAATCGGGCAACGCCGATGGCCCGCCGCCGGAGGCGTCGCGTCGTCGCGGGGCTGGCGGGCTCGATCACCAGTTGATCGGGCCCAAGAGAGCGGCTCGGCGCGGTGGCGCGCATTACGCCGCTCAAGGCGTTCAGCAATATCTTCTCCTGGCAGGCAGTCCGTGCGCGCTATCGGGCGGGCGTGGGGTTTGGACCGCCGGCGGGTCGCGATCTTGAGCTGGGGTCTCGCTTCGCGGCCGAGTCCGCTCCTCCGCGGACTGCGACGTTGCACAGAACTTACCACGCGCCGTTCAAGCGCTGCAAACGTGCAAATGCCTTACAGACGTGGCCCTTCGGGCCTATGCACCGGCGCACCGCGGCGTCGGGCGCGAGGACCTACGAATCGAGGCTCTTGGTCAGGCCACCCAGGAACTGGACGTTCGTCTCGGTCTTGGCGAGGCGGTTGAGCAGGAGCTCGATGCCCTCGTTGGTCCCGACGGCCGAGAGCATCCGGCGCATCGTCCAGACCATCTTGAGCGTGCCCTCCTCAAGGAGCAGCTCCTCGCGCCGGGTCCCCGAGCGCATGACGTCGACCGACGGGAAGATCCGCTTCTCGGCGAGCTTGCGGTCGAGGATGAGCTCCGAGTTGCCGGTGCCCTTGAACTCCTCGTAGATAACGTCATCCATGCGCGAGCCAGTGTCGACCAGGCAGGTGCCGATGATCGTCAGCGAGCCGCCCTCCTCGATCTTCCGCGCGGCGCCGAAGAAGCGCTTCGGCGGGTACAGGGCGATCGGATCGATGCCGCCCGACAGGGTTCGGCCCGATGGCGGAAGCGCGAGGTTGTAGGCGCGCGCGAGGCGCGTGATGGAGTCGAGGAGGATCACGACGTCCCGGCCGGTCTCGACCTGGCGCTTGGCGATCTCCAGGGCCATCTCGGCGACGTGGGTGTGATTTTCGGTGGGCTCGTCGAAGGTCGAGGAGATGACCTCGCCCTTGACGGACCGCCGCATGTCCGTGACCTCCTCCGGCCGCTCGCCGATGAGGGCGACCATGAGCAGGATCTCGGGGTAGTTCGCCGTGATGCCGTTGGCGATCGCCTTCAGCAGCATCGTCTTGCCGGCCTTCGGCGGGCTGACGATGAGCGCGCGCTGGCCCTTGCCGATCGGGTTGACCAGGTTGACGAGGCGCTGGCTCAGGTTCTTCGGGTCGCTCTCGAGGTTGATGAGCTCGTCCGGGTGGACCGGGGTGAGGTCGTTGAACACCGGGCGGCGCCGGGCGGTCTCGATGTCGACGCCATTGACCGAGTCGACCCGGAGCAGGCCCCAGTACTTCTCCTGCTCGCGCGGAGCGCGGACGGCGCCCGCCACGCGATCGCCGATGCGCAGGCCAAACCGGCGCACCTGGCTGGAGCTGACGTAGACGTCCTCGAGGCTCGGCAGCAAGCCGTGGCGGCGCATGAAGCCGTAGCCCTCGTCGACGATGTCGAGGATGCCCGTCGCATAGTCGAGTCCGGCTCGCTCGGTCTGGCGCTGGAGGATCCCGTCGACCAGGTCTTCCTTGCGCTCGTCGGTCCGCATATCGAGCTCGAGCTCGCGCCCGACCTGGCGCAGCTCGGTCACGCTCATCTCGCGGAGGTCGGAGACGTCGAGGTCATTGCGCTCGCGCGCTGCCTCGAGCTCCTGCATCTCGTCGTATTCGGTCACGGGGGCGCGACCGCCGCCGCCACCTCCGCCGAACTGGCCGCGACGACGGGGCCGACGATTACGGATGCGCTGATCTGGTCCTGCCATGGGGAAAGAGGTCACCTGCTGGGCAAACTGGTTATGGAGCGTCGCCACGAAGGGCGTAGGGCTCACCCACGCCAAGACGAGTCCGCGCGCGGACCGGGGTGGGGATGCATGGACTATAGGCTCGCGCCACCGCGTCGTCAATCACCTTGGGATGTCATCGGCCCCGGCTACGATTCGGGCCCATGCCAACCACATCTCGCGTCGAAATCCGGCCGTTCGCCAACGTCGACCTCGAGGCGGCGGCGGGCCTGCTCGCCGCGCGCCATCGCCGCCACCGGAGGTCGGAGCCGGCCCTCGATCTCGCGTATGAGACGAGCGAGGCAGCGAGCCGGGAGGTCGCGGCCGCGCTGGCGGTGGGCGGCGCCACGGCATGGGTCGCGACGCGGGGAGGAACGGTCGTCGGCTACATGATCGGCAGCTCGAAGGCCGATCCGACGTGGGGGCCGAACATCTGGATCGAGGCCGCCGGCCACGCTGCGCTCGAGCCCGAGATCGTCCGCGAGCTTTACGCCACGGCGGCCGCGGCCTGGGTCGCGGCCGGCCGGACGAACCACCACGTCCTGGTCCCCGCAACCGACGAGGCGCTCGTGGACGCCTGGTTCCGGCTCGACTTCGGCCAGCAACACGTGCATGCGGTACGCGAGCCACCGTCAAGGGAGTTCGCGATCAGCCCGCGGAGCGAGCTGATCGTGCGCGTCGCGAGGCGTGAGGACATCCCGGTGCTCGCCGAGCTGGAGGTCGTCCTCCCCACCCACTCGCAGGCATCGCCGGTGTTCTCGCGCCTGCCGCCGCCCACGCTCGAGGAGGCGCGTTCGGAGCTCGAGTCCGATTGGGGCGATCCGAAGTGGACGATCTTCGTCGCCGAGCACAAAGGCCGCGTGGTCGGGTCGTCGGTCGGGTGCGCGCTGGAGGTGTCGAACGGCCACACGCCGCTCATGCGGCCTGCTCGAGCCGGGTTCCTGGGCTTCGCGGCCGTGCTCGCCGACGCGCGCGGTCTCGGCGCCGGACGGGCGCTCGGCGAGGCGGTCCTCGCCTGGACGCGGGACGCGGGCTACGACTGGGCCGCGACGGACTGGCGCTCGACGAACCTCGAGGCCGCGCGCACGTGGACAGCGCTCGGCTTCCGGCCGACCTTCCGGCGGCTGCACCGCATGATCGGGTAAGGACCAGCGGGCCGCGACCGGAGAACGGGTGAAAGGGCCGCGACAGCCAAGGCTGCCGCGGCCCTTTGGCTCAGGGCAGGGTCAGTGCGTACGCACCTCGCCCGTGGGTCGCCGCGTACAGCACGCTGCTCGTGCCGGTGTCGGCGAGGACGATCCCGTAGACCGCCACGCGCGGGAGGCCGGAGCCCGCCTGCTGCCACGCGGTCGCGCCGCGCGGGAGCCGGAGGACGCCGAAGTCCGTTGCCGCGTACAGGTCGCCGGTGTTTGCGTCCCGGGCGATCCCGGTGACCGGCTGGTCGCCGATGTCGTACGAGCGATCGACGAACGTTGCCTTGTGGGCGTGGGGATCGAACCGAGCCTCGACCACGTGCTGGGTCGTGCCCGGTGTGTACGCGCCATACCCGGAGAACGAGATCCAGGCGTGGTTGGGATCACGCGGATCGACCGTGATGCCGGACACGAAGCGCCCGGGCGTCGCCGCGGTGTCGATCCGGTAGAAGTGGACGTTGCGCGGGTTGGCCGCATTGGCGTCGCTGCTGACCCACAGCCTGCCAACACGCGTCCCCGCCCAGATGGTTCCGGGGTCACCGGGCGCTTGGGCGATCGCGACGACGAAGTGGCCGCCGCGATCGTTGATCGCCGAGCCGGCGGTGAGGTTATTTCCCATTGGCTGCCAGTCGCCGCACGGCCCGGCATCGCGATGGAGCGCGTTGCAGTGCTCCTCGAGGAACTCGGGGTCGCCACCGCTGTCATCCGTGCGCCAGATGTGCTCGAGGCCGATGAAGGCTCGGCCTGGAACGCTCTGATCGGTGACGAACGGGACGTAGAAGGAGCGAGCCTCCTTCGTGGCCTGCAGGGGGTCGTAGATCGCCAGCCACTCCTTCGGGTCCGTCCCGTGGAAGTTCACCTCGGGCGTCGCGTCGTAATAGTTGTGGTAGCGAGTCGTGGGATCCCCGACGTCGAAGCCGGACTGGCCGCCGTCGCCGCCGACGCTCTCCAGCCAGGTGTCCGACCCGGTGTAGGAGAACGTGCCGTTGTCCTGGGTTCCGCCGAGCAGGTCGCCCGTCGGGTCGGCCGGGTTGAAGGACAGCGACTGGAACTGGATGGTATTGAGGCCGTTGTTGATCGGATCGATGGTCGTCGGGATTCCGGCGAGCAGGCGCTGGCAGTCGGCGAGGTCAGGAGCCGAAAGCGGGGTGCTGCTGGTCTCCGGGTAACGCCGCCCGGCGCAGTCTGCGGACGCATCCCGCGGAGTCCGGATGTCGATCCTGACGACGCCGCCATCGGAGCCGACGAAGGCGATCCCGGGATCGGCGGAGTCGAAGACGACCGCGTGCTGGTCCGGGTGGATGCCCTGGGTAAAGCCGAACGCCGGACCGGCCCCGAGGGTCGCGGTCATGTCCTGCCACGTCACGTCGGGCGCCGAGGTGCCCGCGTTCGTGGATCGGATCACGGCGCGACCGTTGGAGCGCGGCGGCTGGCCCGCGTATGCGGGGAGCTCGTCGTAGTTCATGGAGCCGCCGAGCCACAGCTCGTCGGTGTGCCCGGCACCCACGCCCGGCTGGCTGGCCGGGCTGGTGACGAAGTCGTCATACCCGCACTGCCCGTTCTGGCAGTAGCCATACGCCAGGAAGCCGTTGGTGCCATTAGTCGAGCTGGACAGCTCGGTCCAGCCGGTATTGTCGTAGCCAACGGTGGCTGACCCGGCCACGGCGGCCGCGTCGTCCGTGCGCCAGACGCGCGCGATGCCGAGGTCGTCGGACGAGTCGCCGAGGAAGATCCGCGTGTTGCCGCCGCCCAGATTGACGGCGTCGAACTCCGTCCGGTCACCGAAGGTGTCCGCCGGGTTGATGGTCGCGAACACCTGTCGCCAGGTCGTCCCGCCGTCGGTCGATCGCCAGACGCCGTAGCCGAGGACGCCTGCGTACAGGGTCGTCGACGAGTTGGGGTCGAACTGGAGCCGGGTGATGCCGCCCTGGAACCAGTCCACGCCGCTGGAGGCGGGCGCGGGGTTGACCGGCGTCTTGCCCTGCAGGTCGGTGGACAGCGTGAATGTCGCGCCACCGTCGGTGGACACGTACACGCCGAGCGTCGGCGCGTTCGGGGGCGTCCGGCGTCCGCCGTTGACGGACGACGATCCGTGGCGTGCCACGGCGGTGCCGATGATGATCGTGCCCGGCTGGCCCGGTTGGACCGCGATGGCACCGATCGAGCGATTGGTCGCGACGGGCGCCGAGCCCGCGACGAGCGTCCACGTGGTCCCGCCATCGGTGGACTTGAACAGGCCGAGGCCTGCCTCCGAGTCACCCGACCCGTTCGGTTCGCCACTGCCGGCGTAGAGCGTGTTGCCGCTCGCATCGTTGGAATCCACGATCAGCGAGCCGAAGCTGTTGGTCGGGAGAGCGTCGCTGGGTGCGATCCACGTCGGCGTCGAGGCGAGGGCGTCGTTGGTCCGCCAGATGCCACCGCCCGCGGCAGCGACCCACAGCCGACACGGCTTGCCGGAGGGCGCGGATACCTTGCCACAGTTGGGATCGATCGCCAGCGCGGTGACCCTGCCCGACTCACTCGTCGAAGGTCCTGTCTGGCTGACGAGATCGAAGAACTGACCGGCCTCGCCCGGGATATTGGTGTTGACGGGGCCGAGCGCCTGCCAGGCGCCGGGCGAGTTCGCGAGCGCCGTCAGGTAGGCATGCGTCGTACGGAAGTCGGAGCGGTGCAGCCGCTTGGGCTTCGCGTCGAAGGCCTTGCGACCCTTGAGCGCGCGCTTGTCGTCAACGTACGAGCGTGGGAACGCCCGGTTGTCGACCTGCTCCGCGGCCGGATTGGTCGGGCCGCCACGGTCGGCCTCACCGACCGTCCGCTCGAACTTGGCCTCCTTGCGTGGGTCGAAGTAGCCGTCGGCGAAGTCGCCGTCGCCCTCTTCGCCAGCGCTCGGCTCCCCGGCTTGCGTCGCGGGCGCCTTCGGCGTGCCAACGGCGACCGGACCGGGGGTCTTTTGCAGGGTTACGAGGCCGACGAGCGCCAGGACGGCGACCGCCACGAGACCAAGGCGCAGCCAGCGCTGCCGGGTAGCACGCATCGCGAACAGCTCCTCCAAGCCGGTTCCGCTCGAATCTGCTCGCTCCGCCGTGCTCCGGGCCCGATGCCCGGTCGGGAGGACAGGTCTGCGTCGCGCCGGCAACCGAACCGCCCGCGAAGGCCCCGTACCTCGGCAGCCCTCTCCCCGTGAGCGGTCTGCGCTTGTCTACCGCGTCCCGGGATGCACGTCAAACGCCCCGGCCCTCCCGGAGGGAGTTCCGGTGCGGGCGCGCAACGCTGAG
>Ga0207684_10003770_pt1 | contig 14647 bp, 16 predicted proteins | sample KBSK5501metaG_FD_184342 | JGI IMG/M metagenome (GOLD analysis project Ga0207684, IMG submission 184342) | Corn, switchgrass and miscanthus rhizosphere microbial communities from Kellogg Biological Station, Michigan, USA - KBS K5-50-1 metaG... | ecosystem: Host-associated > Plants > Roots >...
GGCATCTCGCGCTGCCAGCGCTTATAGTCCTGGCGGCGGCGCTTGCGCGTGCGCGCGGGCACCAGGTGACGGCGGACCAGCACCCGGTAAACCGTGGACCGCGACGGCACCGGGCTGATGCCTGCTTTGCCCAGCTCGAACACCAGCCGCCGCGGGCCCCACCGTGGGTGCGCCCCACGCCACTGGCAGATCAGCGCCTCCACCTCAGCGTCCAGCTGCCGGGGCTGATAACGCGGCCGGTGGGAATGATCGGCCAGTCCCGTTAAACCATCGCGCTCATAACGGCCGAGCCAGCCGTGCACCGCCTGACGGGACACCCCATACCGGCGAGCCACCTCCGTGACCGGCGCACCGGACACGACCTCCATAACGGCGTGATAGCGCTGCTCCATGACGCTCAACTCCACGAGCATGGCCCGGCCACCCCCTACCGCGAACGACGTCACGGCGGGGCATGCCCAGGCGGGCGGTGTCAAGCATCAGGTGAAGCCAACGTGGCAACGATCAGTCGGAGTCGGACAGTCGGACACCTTCCTGTCGGTGAGAACTTTCCATACGGCTTCAAGGGCGCGCGAAGCGCGCCGGACCTGGCTGGTCGCCGTTCCTGGGTAGCGCCGCGCGAGGATAGCGCTGATCCGAACGCGGCGCAGCTCCCGCCGGTCACCGTGCGGGCTTTTCGGGAGGACGTTGCGCGCCTGGGCGCCGCCTGCCGCTCTTAGGCCCTCCGGGCCACGGCGGCGTCGGCGCGCGACACCTGTCCCCGCGGCCCGCCGCACCGGCTCAGCGCCGCAACGATCAGCGCCAGGCGCGCGAACTGCAAAAGCGGGCCATCCTCCCGGCGCTCCAGTGTGAAGCCGGGCAAGATCACCCGCAAGGGCGCTTCGCGTCACACGTGATGGCCTACGGCCACCCTTGCGGGTGATCTTGCCCGGCCCGGGTTGGCGCCTATCGGAAGGATGGCTACGACTGCACGGATTCGTCAGGGATCCAATAGTGGCAAGCAGGGTCACTTCTCCGGCCGCAGCGATGCCAGAAGCTTCTCAGCGAGAATCCTGTCAGCTCTCTCCGGTTGCATTCCAGCCTGCGCCCTACTCGGATCCAATTCTGCAATTCTTATCATCCATTGCGCAATTTCTTCTGAGCTAATGGATTCTGGATCGAATTCAGCAAGGTCCGTAATATATCTATTATTAGATCTAGAAAGGGCCACTGCTGTCGCAACCGGAAGCAGGTAGCGATGAGGCCTGTACAGTACCACCGTCTTGCCTCGCCGCCTTCGATGACGTCGTTGCGCTGGTGACAGGCCAGGTAGTTCTTCTGGCAGCGCGCCCGGATCGCCTTTCGCTTGTTCGCGCTCTCGATATTTGTTCCACTCGGCCGTTACTTGGTCATCCCGGAAGCGCAACTCCACAAGGCGGGTAATTTGTGCGCTCTTAAGATAACCAACAAGGGGAACGGAGCTGTCGAAGATTCGTTCATAAACATCCTCAGCCTTCAGAAAGCGACCGCCGAGCCTTGGGCCTCCAAGGTGGGGCTCCCGCAATATGATCGCAAGTATGGCTTCTGCAAGGAAAGGGATTGTAATAATTCGCGATATTGGTTTATTCTCATTTTGATAACGATTCTTGCGTCGTTCGTAATACCAGTCTTCGCGAAGGAAATAGTCCTCCAGGTCTCTCTGTATCTTATCGGTCGCGCGAAGCGCCACGCTCGGTATGGCCGTCTGGCTATTCGTTGCGCGAATGATTCGGTCGCGACTGTCGTCGTTCGGAGGCACGACTACTCTTATCAGCACAGCTCGGCGATCTCTTACGGTCCCAAATTCCTTCTTGGCGGCTGTAACATACTCGTAGATTTCACGGCTGGTTTGTAGCCCGTTTACGATTTGTGGGTACTCTAGCGTGAGCGTCTTCCCGTATTGTGCAGCTCGTGATGCCACGATCGTCACGCCGTTATTGAGCCACCAGAAGTCTTCACCAGAATCGCCTTCGAGGGTCTTCCTGATCGATGCGTTAACCCCTCCGCTACCCTCATAATCGCGAACATTAGATTCAAATATGACGTTGCGCAAGTCGCCATTATCAGCACATATGAATTCAAAATATCGAGATATGGAGGCAAGGCCGACGAACCCCCCAGTTGCTGTGGCCATGGCCTCTTCGAGGTGGAGATCGAGAGTAGTGGGACGCTGCCGTCGCGCAAGGGCCACGAGCTCGCTGGGGGTAACGAAATTGAATTCGCACGTTGATGCTGAGAATAGGGCATCTATACTCGCCTCTAGCTCGGAAGCCTTCTTCTTAACCTTGTGATTAACGTCGAAGCCACGGCTCCCATAGTAGATACGTATATCCACCGAAGGAAAGGTGCTTGCGCTACACAGATAATACGACCGGAATCGATCGAACCATGATATGACATCAGAATTGTACAGCGAGCGCATGTCTTTAAGGTCTTTGTCTAGATTCAACAAACGAAGCAAGGATGCACTCAGCTTCTCGATGGCTGCTTCGCCAAAACTCGGGCTTCGTTTAGCCTGGATGATAATCAATTCAAATGTTGCCGAAGCCTTAACGGGAAGCGACAAATCCACGTCAGCATCCAAGAGGCGCCCGTTACAGAAAATGTAGATGGCATCCATCCCACCATCGTCCCCACCTCCCGTCAGACCCGACTGCAGCTCATCCCAAGACAGATCATGTTCCCAAAGAAGTTGCTCAGCAAGGAATAGCTCGAAAAAATCATCTTCTGCCATATCGGGCGCTATCTGCGAATGCTTGTCCTTAACTATACTGTCGAGCAATACCCGGTCATTAATCGACATGTGACCTTGTTCACCCCTCGCGAGTTAGGGCATATATGCTACTTCAAGCAGGGCTAGCCTGGGCAGAACCTTAACCCTGACAGGTCCGCGACCGGGCTCAGTCAGCCGAGCTGACACCCGCAACCGACACCAACGGGATCGGATGCCATAACCCCCTGCCGGACAGATGCAAGCTATCTCCGCAGGTGAGCGACCGTCTCGGACACTTGTGCGGCATCTTCTAAGCAGCGGGTCGCGGGTTCGAATCCTGCCAGGCGCACCAGGTAGGAGCCATATTGGGATCTTGGCTAGCGCGGCCGGGAGCCATACGGGGAGCCAGTGAAGTAGGCTTCGACCGTGACGCAAGGTAAAGGTAAGCGCCGCGGACAAGGCGAAGACTCTATCTACTGGGACTCGTCCAAGAACCGGTACGTCGGCGCGGTCAGTCTGGGCTTCAGCCCGTCCGGCCAGCGCATACGCAGGAAGGTCACCGGGCGCACCAAGGCCGACGTGCGGGACAAGCTGCGGGAGCTGCACCAGGAAGTCGACAGCGGCCTACGGCCAAAGCAGGGCTACACGGTGAATGACGTGCTCGATGACTGGCTAGCCGACGGGCTGGATGACGTCTCCGCCCGGACCGTGACCCTGTACAAGGGCACCATCGCGCCGGCGCTGAGAGAGCAGCTCGGCATTGTGAAGCTGAGGGACCTGACGGCGGGCGACGTCCAGAACGCTCTCACGGCATTGGCGTCCCGGACATCCACGCGGACCGTCCAGATCTCGCGGAACGTGCTGGTCCGGGCGATCAGGCAGGCCGAACGGGACGGCCTAGCTGCCCGGAACGTGGCAGCGCTGGTCAAGCCACCGAAGGGACGGCGCGCTGGGCGCCCGTCGGAGTCGCTCACCCTGGAGCAGGCGACAGCCCTAATGGATGCTGCCAAAGGCACCCGGCTAGAGGCATACGTCACCTTGTCACTGCTCACAGGTCTGCGGACCGAGGAGGCCCGCGCGTTGCGCTGGGATCACGTTGTTGCATGGATTGGTGATCAATGGCAGCCGGCTACGGACGCTGGTTTCGATGACGAGCAACTCGCGGTCTTCGTGTGGCGGTCCGACCGGGCCGGAGGCGACACGAAGACGGCCAAGTCCAGGAGGACGCTGGCCCTGGCCCGGAGGTGCGCAGTGGCGCTGCGTGAGCAGAGGCTTCGGCAAGCAGCGGACCGTCTCGCCGCTGGCTCGCTATGGCAGGACCATAACCTGGTATTCGCCTCTACCATCGGCACGCCGCTCGATGATCACAATGTCCGCCGACAGTTCCGCAAGATCACCGAGGCCGCCGGGCTGGGCAGCACGTGGGTGCCCCGGGAACTGCGGCACACGTTCGTGTCGCTCTTGTCCGCTCACGGCGTGCCGGTCGAGGCGATCGCGCTCCTCGCCGGGCACAACCAGACCGCCACGACGGAGATGGTTTACCGGCATCAGATCGTGCCAGCCCTAACCAGGGGCGCCGAGGTCATGGACCAGATCTTTGGTTAGCACTTCGGCGAGCCCAGCGCTCCCGACCACAGGCGAGAAGTCCGCAACTACTGGGCCTCCGCCCCTGGGCGCGAATCTAGCCACCTGCCGAGACACAAACAGGACGGATCCAGCCCTCGTCACGAGGATGAGAGGACGAGCGCCTCGCGGCAGAAGAGGGCATTCTGCGAGCATCACGCGGCCTTCCGATTTGGCTTGGACGTTCGCAACGATCGTATGGTTATCCCGCGAGCGTCTGGCCTGGCGGGGACTAGCCTTACGGTGCAACCCCTCTTCAGCCTCACGCATCCAAGATCAGCTGAGCTGATCGGCCAGCCCAGGGCCACCATGATCTGGAGCAGAATCTTGTCCCAACAATGCACTAAACACGCTTGTATGAAACTCAGGACTGGGAAAGAAATGTTGGCGTGACATCTGAAAGTCCGTAGTGCATGCGAAACTCTCTAACGCGACTTGCCGCCAAGGCGGGGTTCACGGCAAGCACCGCGCGTGCTTTTGCGAGAACTTGGAGCGCGGTCTTCGCGTCCGCCTCGCGAACTATAGTGGTATCGTACGCTCGTAGCTCGCTGACGATGTCATCAATTCGAAGCTTAAAGACCTCGCGAACGGTTAGAAAGAAGAACGTTCCCGCTGCGAAGCTGTCACAGACGCTGCCGACCGTGGCCAATTTATCATTCGTATTCGTAGAAGAGGCAATGCGAGAGAGCACGTCAGACATACGCGATACATCGAGCTGGAAATCACCGGTCGGCCACTCGCGATCGTCAAGCAGCCCTACAAAGTCTGGCGTTCCCGGGAGAGCCAATTGGGCCGCTATCGGAAGCAGGCCTTGTCGGATCGACTGAAGTTCACGTGATACAACCTCGTCAGCTATAGTACCGCAGTCAACCTCTTCCTGAGCGGCGCAGCTTTTACTATTACGCACATCAAAAACGCTACGGGCTATACGCATGAGTTCCCGAGGTACCCCACCAGACAACACATGGCAAAGCGCTACAAATGGATATGGTAGCCCGATGACACGCTGCTCTACCAATTGCCGGGTTGTTTCCATGTCTAGCGGATCCATGCGTATCATGGTGTCGAATGCCGTGTCGAATGCAGTTCTTGCTGTCACCGCACGTCGCTCAAACTGTGCCAGCGCGTCGGCAGAAAGCGAAGCAACGTAGAAGCACTGCAGCACACCAAATATTGACTTAATCTCATTAATGAACTTTTCTGCCTGTTCCGCGCTCTCAATCCGGTCGATCTCATCGATACCAACTATCAGCCGCACGCGGTCAACAGCGGTGATGCCCGCTCGCTGCGCTACCTTTTGTAGGGAACTGACCACCTGCTTAGCAAACATGCGGTAGTCCGCAACAAGGTCAGGGAGCGCCATCTGATTCTCGGTCACCGCGCGGGACCGGGACCTTGCGAGCGTCAGTCCGAAAGGCCCAGTTATCGATCCCGCATCTAGCCCACTGGTTTCCGTTATCTGGTATTGAAGCCGACGAAGGCGGTCACGGGCGATTACTGCGACAATGCTTCCGTCACCCCTCTTCCGCAAGCTCCACAAGTAGGCGAGCGCAAACAGCCCCGCAGCAACGAATCCTGCTGTTACTGATGCCCGCCATATACTGTCAGGTCTAGCGGCCCAAAATTCGTCCAGCAAGCGGCCGAATAGAAGATGGAAAACTGCCAAGGCACTGAAAGCGGCGAGAATACTAGCTATTATCCCAAGCATATGACGCTTTACATTATTCTTCCAGTCCGTCTTATCAGGCGTCAGGCGCTCATCCAAGAGCACGGCCTGGCAGAGGCGCGCGTAAAGATGTATTAGAAAGTCACGAGCCTCATATTCTACTGGGGCGCGCCGCTATAGCACTGGATGCGCCGAGCAACGCCAGAGCTATCAGGCCGACTCTTCGACTCTCCCCCACATGCATAGCCTGCCATACAAGGGCCCTCGCAGCACCATATCCGCACAGATGCTAGTGCCTTCCAACACAGCCTGCGCCTCTGCAGAGCTATGGCCTCCAACGGCACGGGCGGGAGCGCGCTCATCGGCAGATCCGCGTGCGGCTTCTCGTCTGCCGCGCCCGCGGCGAGGCGTGCTGCATGCCGCTGCTGGCGGTGAGGGGCCGGAGGTCATCTGGGCGGGGCGGTTTGGACCTTGCGTGTGCCCGCTTGTGTCAGGATCCTTTGGTGGCGGCTTGGTACTGCTCAACGACACTCGCGGGGATGCGCCCGCGGTCGCTGACCGCGATGCCCTGGCCTTTCGCCCACGCCCGGATATCGCCGCTGCGCTCCCGGCGTGCTGCGGGACGCCCGGGCCGGCGGCGCTGTCCCGGCCAGCCTTGCGGGCATGCTCGATGAACGGCGCGAGCTGCTTCCGGAACGCCCTGGCGTTCTTTTTGCTCAGATCGATCTCGTACTCGGCACCGCCCAGCTCGAACCGCACCGTCTCATCGGCTGGGCCGCCATCAAGATCGTCTTCGAGCGCGATGGTTATCTTCTGTGCCATCCCGGCCTCCCCGACTGCGATCGGCTCCCTGCACCGTGCAAGATCAACTGCCTGCCACTGTAACCGCCACACCGCCAGTTGTTAGCCACCACTGGACGCACTCGCCCGCCGGCATCGTGCCCGGGCCGCGCGGCACATGAGTGCGGCGTTGTTCTGCTGGCTTCGATCGTGGCGCTGGCCCGGCGGCGGGCGGGCGGTGCGGGGACGGGTCCGGGGGGAGAATGAGAGGGTGACCGCCTCCGCCGCTGATCTGGTTCGGCGCCGCCTGGGTGCGGCGATCGTCGAGCGGGTAGCCGGGCCGCAGGCCCCAGCGCGCCGCCGGGTGATCCATGACGCCGCCGGGGAGCGCTGGTTCGCGGAGGACCGCCCGGTCCGCCGGGTCCACGGGGACTCCTCGATGTTCGCCGGCGGGATCACGGCGTTGCTGCTGCAGTCCTTGCACCCGCTGGCCATGGCCGCGGTCGCCGGGCATTCGGGGTACCGCGGCGACCCGTGGGGGCGGGCTGCAGCAGACCAGCTCCTTCCTGGCCGTCACCACCTTCGGCCAGGCCAGCGATGCCCGCGCGGCGATCGCCCGGGTGCGGGCGATCCACCAGCGGATCACCGGCACCGCGCCAGACGGACGGCCGTACGCGGCATCCGACCCGCACCTGCTGGCCTGGGTTCATCTCGCCGAGGCCGACAGCTTCCTGCGCGCGCACGCCCGTTTCGGCGCCCACCCTTTGGACCAGGCCGGGCGCGACGGTTACGTCGCCGACCTGGCCCGGATCGGCGCCGAGCTGGGCGTGCCCGGCCCGCCGCGCACCGAAGCCGAGCTCACCGCCCGCATCACCGCCTACCATAGTCAGCTGGCCAGCACCGCCCAGGCCCGCCAGGCGGCCCGGTTCCTGCTGCTCACCCCGCCACTTCCGGCCCTCGCCCGGCCGCCCTACGCCGTGCTGGCCGCGGCCGCGGTGTCGCTGCTGCCGGGCTGGGCCCGCCGGCCGCTTCGCCTGCCCCGCCTGCCGGTGACCGAGGCCGCCCTCGTCCGCCCCGCAGGCCATGCCATGGTTCAGGCCATCCGCTGGGCCATCACGCCGCCCCCACCCGCTCCTGCCAGCTAAGACCAGGCCCAAGGCCCAACGAAGGACCGTCATCGCGGCATGACCGAGCGTCTGGTCGTCACGCGGGCCTGCATGATTATGCAAGGCCTGGGTCGGCTGACCGTGATGCTGATAGTCAGGACTTTCTGGCAGGTCACGAAGTACTCGGTCGTGCCCTTGAATGCGACACGATCGTGCTCTGGTAGGCAGTCCCATCGGTAGTCCCGTGGTCTGAAACCGGATGGCAGGCAGGCCCGGCTACACGCTCGGGCCTTGCTGGCCCGGATCGGTATCCGGAGGGCTTGCCGGGTAGATCTGGCTGTCGGTGCCTGCCTGCGCATTGGGTCCGCGAGACGGTCCGTACCTGCGGGAGATCGTGATCGGGCATGCTGCGTGGTTGGAGAAGGCCACCGTCCCTTCAAGGCCCCGTTCCCACGCACCATACGCGCCCCGGGCGCTCTGGTTGAGCACAAAAGGCCAGGTCAAAGCGGTACACAGCAACGCCCTCCGGAGCCGTGGGCGTGTTGCGTAGGCCTGGTCGTCACCCGGGAGGGAGGTATGAAAACCTCCTGGCCCGGGGGGACGAGGCGGCCGGCGGCGCCAGCTTCCATCAGAGCCGCTAGGGCAACTGGTACCTGAGTTGCGTCGAGGTCTGCAATGCACCGCGCGTCAAGGTCAAGGTGGCATCGCCGGTCGCGCCTGGGCCAAGAGCGGCGGGCGGGCTGCCGGCACGCAGGGTGAGCTTGTCGTCGCGGTACGGCCCCTCGACGCTAATGGGCCAGGGGATGCCGGAGGCAGTCAGGGCGGGGGTCAGCCCTCCGATGGTGGGCGAACCCGGGCCGGCGGTCCCGGACGGTGTACCCGAGGTCAGCAGCAGGTACCCCATCACTTTGATGAGGCCGGGCCCGGTGATTGGCTGCGGTTGCACCTGTGTGATGAAGGGCTGATGGGCCGATCGCAGATATCCCAGCAGGCCGATGTCGTGGATCTGGTATTCCTGGCCGATCACGCGCAGAATCCCCGCCGCGCGGCAGCACTCCAGGAATCTCATGAGCCGCACCGGAAGGTCTGTCCTGGCCAGCGCCAGCCACGAGATCGCCGCAGCGTAGAGCGGCCATTCCGTTTCCAGGAATCCGAACGCCACGCCGACCACGAACCAAGGCAACAGGTAGGCGGCCACAAAGTGGAACGGTGCGCTGACCCCGAAGGAGACCGTGAACGTGACCCCCAGGATCAAGGGACGTAGGATCGCCCCGGCCAGGTCCAGCCGGGCGGCCGACCGCGGATCGGTGCCTGGGGGGGCCCTGAACCACTGCCGGGACCAGCGGAAGAGCCAGGCGCCGACGGCGAAATCGATGCCCGTAAGCAACCCGGTACCGAGCGCAGGCCAGATCGGCGGAGTTGGGGCGCCCTCGTTCCTGAGCACGGCCGAGACTCCCCAGAGCAATCCGAACACCATACCGGTCAGCACCGCCGCCGTGAACGTCCTGATTCCATCGCGGCTGGGCCGGGGAAAGTCGGAGGCGCGCACCGTGCGCGGGGCGGCGGGCACCCCGGCGATGACATAGATGAGCACCAGCAGCACGGCGCCCTGGACAAGGCCATCCCAGATCCCGGTCCGTACGCCAGCGAGTACCGTGTGCCGTGTTTCCAGCGCTACACGGAGCCCGATCATCGCGCCGAAGCCGCAGAAGGCCAGAAGGGCTACCAGGACGATCCGCCCCCACCGCTTCCGGCCTTCGTCACCGCCTGGTGGCTGACCAGCTCAAGGCAATGTACGGCCAGGCGGTGAACTCGAGCTGTGTGCCCCCGGCAACCCCGCCACTCAGCCTTGTCCCGTGATTATGAGGTCGTACATAGGTCGCTGAACTGGGCGAACGCTGTTACGTGGGCTGTTTGACTGGTAGCGCGCTGAGTTCGCATCCAGGGGATCAAGGGGACACAACGCGAACCGGCCCGCGATCGGCGACGGCTGCCGACACCGAGCCAACGTCTATGCAGTTCAAGTGCCTAATGAGGCTGCTTGAGCGACATCTGGCGATGCCCGGGATGTGACCCGGGGCAGGGACAAGGGCATGGAGACGGATGGCCATCCGCACCGCGCTGTGCTGAGGAGTGCGTCAGCGCCCGCCGGTTAGCGCTTCGTACTGCGCCACGATGCGGGCCGGGATCCGCCCGCGGGCACTGACCGCAAGGCCCTCCGTGTGCGCCCACGCCCGGATCGCGCCGCTGCGGTCCGGGCTCGCCCCGGTCCGCGCCGCCGGCGCCGTGGCCCTCACCCAGCCTTGCGGGCATGATCGAGGAACGGGGCGAGTTGCTTGCGGAACGCCCGGGCGTTCTTCTTGCTCAGGTCGATCTCATACTCCACGCCGCCGAGGGCGAACCGCACCTCTCGTCGGCCGGCCCCGCCGTCCAGATCATCCTCGAGGGCGACGGTGACCTTCGTTGCCGTCGCCACCTCCACGGGTGCTATAGCTAACCGCACTCTACCGATCGACGCCCCACCCCGGCAGCAACGGCGCCGATGGCGTCGGGCCCACGGAACAGCGGCATCCGCCATGCGCGGAAAGTGGCTATCCGTGACGTCGCGAGGCTACGAATGCTTTTGCGCTCCTTTGGCTCGACCGTCGGTCGTGCCGGTCTGAGAGTGCGTCGGCGAACCATGCTGGACCGCAATCAGCGCTCGCCCGTAGCCGCCGTTATCTCTATCGGGGGTTTCGCTGTCTACGATGTAGTTGACGTAGGCATTTTGTGGGCTTTTTGCTGCGTCGTGGACACGTTACCTGGACAATGTGGCCGACGCAGACCCGGCGCAAATCCCATTGTCGTTGCTATTTTTCGAATTAAGCAGCTGGTCGCAGAGCGCTCTTCAGTTACATGTCAACGACGCAGGAGCTCTTGCCTCGTAGGGCTTCCCGGACACGGACTAGAGATAACCGCCTATGCGTGGGCTTCCAATGGGTCCTGGTCAGGATCCGCGCCGGGCAGATCCGGTCGTTATGCGCGCCTGAGTTTGCCGGTCACGCCATGCCTTGGCTCGTTGGCTGGTACCAGGAAGACGTTGCGCGACGGTAAACCCCCCTCTGCTCGGGCACTTCTGGGAAGCCGTCTGGTGCGCGCTCCGGGATCCTGAAGTGCAGTCGCGGCTCCGGCACATCCAGGCCAGCGTTGATGAGGCAGCCGACCTATCCCTCTTGCGAGTCCTCGACATCGTCGTCTGGATGTCCCGAGAACCCTGCCCGCCCGTAGAGTGAACACGCGAATCGCATGCAGATGTGTGCATCCTGATGACGCCCACACCTCAGTCTGACCCAGCCCGGGGGTCACGCCCTTTGGCAGTTCCCGACAATGGCGGCACCAGCGCGTGGATCATCGCCGCTTCAGAGCTGATCACTCAATCAGACCATCCGCTGTCGCGGTGTGGTCGATGCTGGACCGCATGAGTGGCGAGAAGACGCCGGTCGATCGGTTCAACGGCGTGTGGCGGCGGCTTGAGCGGTACCTGAACGGGCTGTACCCAACCGACCGGCGCGGAGGCAGCGACAGCGAGGCGCAGATACGACGTGCGATGGCCGACCGTGTGGTCACGCGTGAACAAGGAGCGTTCCTTGAGGCATGCCGCCGAGTCCGCAACGCCTTCACGCATGTGAGCTTCGACGAGTACGACGGCCCTGCCGCGGCCCCACCCCAGCCAGTCGTCGTCCGGCTAGAACGGCTCGTCCGCGAACTCGTCGACCGCGTTCGGCTCGAAGAGGTGACGAAGCCGGCGCTGACCTGCCGAGCCGATAACCAACTACAGGACGTGCTGCGAGAGATGAAGGAGCACGACTACACACAAGTTCCCTACCACCTGGAAGGGACGGGCTGGGTGCTCCTCACTCGTGACCAGGTCGCCCGGTGGGTCGAGGATTCCGCCCAGGAGAACCTCGTCATGGTCGACCTGCACACCACCGTCGGTGAGCTGTCCGAGGCCGTCGGCCCGGTCGTGCCGACTGTGCTGGCCGCCGACAGCTACGTCGTTGACGCGCTGGCGCATCTGGAATGGAGCGAGGGGGAGGCGTATCCAGCGGTGATCGTTGATCGTGGGCAAGGGAAGCCTCCGGGGGTTCTGACCGCGTGGGACATCCCGGAGCTGTACCGGCGGCTCGGCCGATAGCTCCGTCAACGGGCTGTCGAGCCGATGGTCGCGACCGCCTGACCTCTCGCTGCGCAATGTTCGGCACTCTCAGCAGCAAGAGACGTACCCCGCGGCATGACCGAGCGTTTGCCGTGGCCGGGCCGCAATGGATAAGTATGCGGTCCGGGACACCTCTCCAGTGACGTGCCCTAGCCCGCGCCGCCCCGAAACGGCGGCTGTCGGCATTCTGATGGACGAATAACCGCGCGCCTCCCAGACGATCTGCGAGTAGCAGCCAACGGGGACGCTGCATGAATCAGCCCCAGATAGCCGTGTCTGTGCGATGGGAGGCAACCTTGGGCTTGTGCGAGCGTTTCTGATGTGTGGAGGGCGACATCGCGCGTCTGCGTGACATCTCGGGTGCCTCCCGGGCAGGCCGTTGGAGGGCTGCAGTGAGGGGGACGCCGGATGGCATGAGCGATGTCGGCACGGTGGCGGACGCGGGCCTGGCGGTGACGGAGCTGTACCAGGCTCATGCGCTGGGGCTGACCCGGCTCGCGTTCGTCATGCTGGGAGACCGGCAGGCGGCCGAGGATGTGGTGCAGGAGGCGTTTTACGGCCTGTACCGGGCCTGGGGGCGGCTGCCCGACCATGGCAACGTGCTGGGTTATCTGCGGGTGTCGGTGCTGAACGGGTGCCGGTCGGCTGTTCGCCGCGCCCGCCGCGCGCCCCGTCCGCTGGCGGTGCCCCCTGCCGCTTCAACAGAGGCCGTAGTGCTGGTGGGTGAGCAACAGCGTGCGGCGGTGGCTGCGCTGCGCCGTCTGCCGCCCCGGCAGCGTGAAGCCTTGGTGCTGCGTTATTTCGCGGATCTTTCCGAGCGTGAGATCGCGCTGGCGATGGGGGTAAGCCGCGGCACCGTTAAGTCGACCACGGCCCGGGCGCTGGCCGCGCTGGGCCGGATGCTGCGGGAGGACTGGTGAGCGCGCTAGAAGACCGGCTCCGGAGGGAACTGCGAGCCGAATCCGAACAGATTACCCCAGACAGCATTCCCCCCTTGAGCCCGCCTGCGCACAACGGGCGCCGACGTCGCCTCCTGTCTCTCGCCCACGGTGGCGGCGAGAGGCAGGGGGCGCCGACCCTCGACTGGCGGGGGTGGCTGACGTCGGTGGCCGCGGCGATCGTGGTAGCCGCCGTGATCGCCGGGTCCGGGGCGCTGTCCCATGCCCTGTTCCGCCCGAAAGCACCAAGAGCGACCCCGGCAGCTGTCGTGGGGGAGAGCCCGGCAGCTAGCGCGGCTGAGACTGCGGCTAGGAAGGCGGCCGTCACCTGGATACTGCACCAGGTCAGCCCTTCCGAGGTCGTGGGATGCGATGTCCTGGTATGTAGGGACCTCTCCAACAGCGGCTTCCCAAGCGTGAACCAGCTCGGGAATGCGTCGAACGACCTCCTCGGTAACACTGTGGTGGCGGCCACTGCCACGATCCGAAACCAGTTCGGCAGTCGTCTGGCCAGCTGGGCTCCGGCCATCCTCGCGAGCTTCGGCAGTGGGAAGGCCAGGATCGACATCAGGTGGGTCTATCCCGGCGGCGCCAAGGTGTACCGCACCGACCTACGCACCGGGCTGCGCGACAGGAAGGCTATCTACGTCCTGCTGCTGAAAAATAGCGGGGTCAGGCTCTCCGCCACAGCCAAGAGGCAGGTCCTCAGCGGTCAGATCGATCCTCACCTGGCTCAGCTCATCGCCTTTATGGCCGCTTACCATCGGGTGCGCGTCGTGGACTTCGCCAGCCAGTCCCCTGGCGGCGGGCCCGCCAGCCTCCTGCGGTGGGTGGACTTGGCGACGACCGTCCGCGCGGCGCACCTCACGCCTAAGGCATATCTCAGCTGGATGCGGTCGATCATCGGCGCGCAGCAACCCGCGTACCATCCGGCCTGGGTCCGGCTTGTCACGCTGCCTAACCGCCAAGCCGTGCTGAGGATCGGGTATGCCGCGCCGAGCCCGCTAGGATAAACTTAAGCCGCGCTGCGGCGGCCTGCACGGTCGTCTGGCTAGGGATCTCCTTTGAGGAGCCCGATCGCAGCCTGACCACCGACACCACCATCACCCGGGCTGCCGGCATCACCGCATGGATGGATGACTGCGGTAGGTTCACGGTATGGGTGGCCAGGCGAGCGCCCCCGCAGGCACCGAGCTGGCCGGCCCGGTACCCGAGCCGGGCCCGCCGCCTGAGCAGCACTACGGGCCGCTGCCGGCTGACGCGGACCCCGACCGTGCGTGGATTGAGGAAGGCCTGCGCCGCGCGCTGGCACAGGCGACCATGGGCGAGCTATCCGCCTTGGTCGCGCTGCTGGCCGTGGAGTCAGAGTGCGCGGATTCCGTGGCGGGGTGGCTCGGCACGCTGATCGCCGAGGAGATCGGCCGTCGGGTTGCCAGCGTGCTGCCCGGCCACAGCCTTCCGTGAGCCACGCTGGCCAAACGCAGGCTCGTACGCAGCCACACACCGATAGCGGCATGAGCGGGCAGTGCCGGTACCACGCGGTAACGAATATTCATGCAGGTGGACGCTGACAATCCTTAGGCAGTTTCGTCCCAGACCATGGCCTGG
>Ga0207684_10003772_pt1 | contig 14644 bp, 14 predicted proteins | sample KBSK5501metaG_FD_184342 | JGI IMG/M metagenome (GOLD analysis project Ga0207684, IMG submission 184342) | Corn, switchgrass and miscanthus rhizosphere microbial communities from Kellogg Biological Station, Michigan, USA - KBS K5-50-1 metaG... | ecosystem: Host-associated > Plants > Roots >...
AACGGCAAAAATGCTTCCCGCTGAAGTGATTTCCAAACCTACCCCAGCTTATACGATGGAAGCCAGAAACTTGCGCATCGAAGGTGAAGTAGTGCTCGAAGTGGTCTTCGAAGCCTCCGGCAGGCTTCGGATTGTGCGGGTGGTGCAGGGTCTCGGCCACGGTTTGGATGAGTCGGCCGTTCATGCCGCCGAGCAGATTCGCTTCAAGCCAGCGAAGCGGGATGGGCAACCCTCCGATTACACCGCGCTGGTGCATATCGTGTTCCAGTTGGCTTGACAACTTCCTGAAGCATTTTGATTTTTGGGATGGCGCATCACCCCTCCCCGGGGCCGATTTGCGCCGCCCATATACCCTTGGGTGCAAGCAAGATCTGGGTTCAAAGCGGAACGAGGTCGAGCCCCACCCGAGAGAAAAACCCCGCGAGGCTATCGCCGACAGTCGAGGGAAAGATGAAAGGGATTCCAGGCGTGAGAATGGGTTGGAGGCTGGAGACCAACTTAGTCGAGCTTACTGAATCGCGCTTCCGACTGACGAAAACACGTTATTGGCGTTGGAGCCGATCAACCGGATCGTGCCCACTACAATCACCAGAATGACAGCCAGCATCACGGCATATTCAGCCACGTCCTGCCCTTGATCGTCGTACCAGATATTCCCGAGCCACTTCGTCATTGCCGCCCTCCTTGGAACTACGGTTCGTCCCTTCTGAGTTCTTTGCCTGCCGACGCCGCAACCACGCCGCAGGCGCTAAACCCAGAGTTGCAAATCTTTTACTAGGGTAAATGTGGCGTACCGAACTGCCAATAGCCCAATTGTGGAAAGACATAGCACCAAAGTGCTAGCCCTTTAGGCGATGGTCTTGATGGGCAAGGCTTGGTTGACGGCAAAAAGGGCCAACTCCAGGCGGGTCGAGACCCCCAGTTTGTCGAAAATGTTGCTCAGATGGTGCTTGACCGTGTCTTCGCTGATCTTGAAGTATTCGGCGATTTCCTTGTTGGAGTAGCCCGCCACCACTGCGGAGACAATCTCCAACTCTCGGGGCGTAAGACCGAACTTTTTTTGCTTCGCTTCTTCCCCGGAGGACTGCACCAGATTCCTCAAATATTGCACCAGGTTGGACACGCTCTCCCGGCCCACCCAGTACTCTCCCGACATGACCGTGTGGATGCTTTTCAGCAGGAGTTGGGTGGCAGAATCCTTCAGCACGACTCCGCGCGCCCCCAGCTGCAGGGCCTCAACAATCTGTTTCTTCTCGGCGGCAGCGGTCAGCAGAATGACCCGAACTGAGTTGGAGACCGGACCGGAACTCATCTCCCGCAGTGCTTCCAGTCCCGGCATGCGGGGCATCGCCAGATCTAGAAGCAGGATGTCAGGCTTCAACTGTTGGGCCATTTTTACTGCTTCGGCCCCGTCGCATGCTTCCCCGATAACCTTGAGATCGGGTTCGGCTTCCAGAAGTCGGCGCAGGCCATCGCGAAAGATAGGATGGTCGTCGGCGAGCAGAATGCGCACGGGCTGGGATCTTCGGTTATCCATAGGCCGCTTCCGGCTTCTGCGGGACGCTGATTTCGAGACGCGAGCCCTGTCCCGGAGTTGATTCTATCGCGAGTTCGCCTGCAATAACACGCACCCGTTCCTTAATAACCAGCGGCCCTCGTCCGAGCGCGTCCAGTTCCTCTTGAGACAGGCGGCCGCTGAAGGGAAAGCCACGGCCGTCGTCTTCTATCACCAGCGTCCAGCGGCCATTGGCCGCACCCAGCCTTACCAGGACGGCGTGCGCACGACTGTGCTTGCGCACGTTGACCAAGCCTTCCTGCACAATGCGGGTTAACTCGCGGCAGACAGGCTGGGGCATGTCCGGCGCTTCCAGATCGGAGGAAAACCGCGCAGTGATCCCGGTTTCGCGTTGAAATCTTTCCACCGTATCTGACAGAAATCCGATCAGCTTTCTGGAGTCTATATCGAGCGATTTCATCTGTTGCATCAGTTCCCGCAGCTTGAGAACCTCTTCCCGCAGGAGCCCCTGGATCCGGCCCAACTCCTCGGGTACCATCTCGGCCCGGGTTGCGGACTGGCGTCGCAGCACATCCACTTGCATTTCCACCGCAATCAGCGACTGAACCGCGCCGTCGTGCAGTTCGCGGGCAAACCGGGCGCGTTCCAGGGCTCCGGCCCGCAGCCGCAAACGTCGCAACAAATACACGTTGTATACCGCGGGACCGATCTGGCGTACGAGCTCCTGCAGGAAGCGCAGCTCTTCCGTCATCTCTCCGGTCAATGACGGGTCAAGAAAGAAAATCCGGCCCCGCCATTCCTGGCCGAAGATGAAGGAAACCGTCATGAGATGGTCGAAGGCATGCTGGTTTGCCAACCGATCAAGAGATTCCGAAGCCGCATCCGGAACCTTCAGTCCGGCATGGTCCAGGCCCAGCAGCGCGCAGCTTGAACTGCCTGCATGACCGTTGCGCCAGGCATACGAAGTTTCAGCCGGGCTGTTGAACAGGTACATTTCGCGGTCGGAAGGCAGAGGTTCGAGCCAGCGGAAAAAGGAAGGCTCACCGTTTCGAAGCAGCATTTCACCGACATACACACGTTGGCCGCTGGCTTCCTGCGACGCGATCAGGGCTCGCCCCGCGCCGTACATGACCAGCAACTCGCCCACAATCTCCTGCAGCGTGCCGCTGAGGCCGGCCTCGACCCGCACTTTCCCCATTATGCGCGCGATCACCGCCTTTTCCGAGCGCAACTGCTTCTGCTGCTCGGCTAAATATCCCAGCAATAGTCCCATGACCAGAAGATAAATCGAGAGCATGAAAAGACGTTTGGGCTCGAAATCTGTAGGTTGCACCCGAAGCAACGGCAAGTGGAAATGCGAAAGTTGCTTGTCCACCCAGTCAAAGAACCCCAGCTGAAGTGCCAGGCTTTCAAGCCACAACAGACACACCGCAGAGGCTGCCGTAGCCACGGTCTCCCATAAACCCCAGCGGTAGGCGGCGGCAGCCAGCACAAAGACGAAGAAAAGGAAGAAGGGATTGGCTTGGCCGGTGGCGAAGATTGATATCAACGCCGGCCAAACTATGTCCGCCGCGTGAACCAGGCGGCGAAATGAAACCGTCGACTGTTCGCGGCGCCGCAACAGCAAGATGACAATTACGCCCTGGGCAATATAGAACGCCAGCAGGCCGTAGGCCCAAAAGGAGTAGCGGATCTCACCCGGATCCATCCGGATGGCCACCAGGGCAGAAATAGCCAAAAAAACGCGGGCTGTCGCCAGCCATCGTTCAATGCGGCGTATTTCGCCGGGACCGATGGGAGCCCTCTGCCGCCACAGAAACCGATGTCGCAGCACTTGAAATGGCAATCGAATACAACTCACGAGTCGCTGCCCACGATACTATTGGCTGGATGCAAAGAAGAGCAAGCGGAACTTGTTACCACTCTGCTACCCGCCTGCAATCACGGTCGCTTTCGCGCACTCGCCGGTTTCAGGTTCCGGTCAAAAAAGTCAGAGGTCGCGTGATAGGCTTTAATCCAGTCCTTCCACATCAGGAAATCGTGGATTTCATCCGGAAAGATGAGCTCTTCAAACACCACGTGCCGTTCCCGCAGCCGCTGGGCCAGGTCCACGGTCTGCCCGAACGGGACATTGCGGTCGTCATCGCCATGAATCAGCAATACCGGCGACTTCCAACTGGACACGGCCGCATCCGGCGAAGAGTCGAACGCCAACTTCTCGGCCTCCTTCGCATCCGGCGCTCCCGGACGATGCTCCCAATGGGGCAGAAACACTGACCAGTCGTGCACACCGTGCAGGTCAACTCCGGCGACAAAAACATCGGAGTTGCGGGCCAGCCCCAGGGCCGTCAGATATCCGCCATAAGACCCACCCCAGAGCCCAATTTTTTTGGGATCAACCGTCGCCTGACTCTGCAGAAACCTGGCTCCCCCGAGAATGTCCTTATATTCCGCTGCTCCCCGCCAACTCGCGTTGTCGGCCTCCCGGAAAGCACGGCCATACATGATTCCAAGACGATAATTTATGGAGAGCACAACGTAGCCCTGGCTCGCCAGGTATTGGTTCATGGCGTACGCGTTGTGGTAGTAGTACATGTAGTGGAAGCCGAGCATCATCTGCCGCACCGGTCCGCCATGGGCGAAGATCAGAGCCGGCCCCGGTTGGTTTCGTCCCGCAGGAACAAACAACTGGCCGTGAATCTCCAAACCATCTTCGCTGTTGAAGACGACTTGCTTGGGCGTGACCAATTGTTTTGCGGGAAAGTCGGCAGGCAGCGCTTCTTGGGCCAGCAACTCCCTTCCCCGCGCTGTCAGGTGAACCGGCATCGCAGGAACGGTCGCGCTGGAGCCAAGGCATACCACCTGAGTTCCCACCCCGGTTTCCACCGGACTCCACTCGATTGTCTCCCCTTTGGTCAGTGACTGCGGCTTTCCCCCTTCCAGGCTAACGCGCCAGAGGTGCCGGCGCTCCATGTCCTCCGGATTCGAAGACTGCTGATTCGAGGAGAAGATGACCGAGCGCCGGTCGGCGCTGAGCGTGACATCTTCCACCTCAAACGATCCCGGAGTGAGCAGCACCGGCGCGCTGCCTGACGCGGTGACGGAGTACAAGTGATTCCAGCCATCCTGTTCGGAGGCAAACAGCAGCTGGTCGTTGCCGGCGAAGTAGAAGGATTTGTCAGCCGTCTCCTTAGGAAACGAATCGTTCGCTTCCCTTCCACTGCGCCAGATTTCCTTCGCCTCTCCGGTCGCAGAATCAGCCACCCAGATTGCCCAGGGAACAGGACGCACCGGAATCAACGCAAGCTTCTCTTGAACGCCGGGAAGTCGCACAAAGCCAAGCTGACGCCCGTCCGGCGACCAGCGGGGCATGACATCACGATCCGCGCTCGGAGTAAGATAGCGCACACTCTCGCGCCCGAAGTCATAGATGGCGATGAAGCTGTGATCGTCACGCTTGCTGACCAGCGCGATCTGGCGTCCATCGGGAGACCATCGTGGATCCGAATTATCCCCGCGAAGATCCGTGAGCTGATGAGCCGGGGTTGCTCCCATGACCGGAGCTATCCATAACTGTTTTCGCGCCGCCCACACCGCGAATTGTCCGTCGGGTGACAGTTCAACGTCTTCACATTCTTCCTCGCCGCAGCCCATCTCACCCAGCATTCGGGGAGCGCCTGCGTCTACCTCGACCGCCCAAACCTGTTGCTTCCGCGACCAAACTCCGTTGGTGGGATCGGCGACGCGTCCATTTTCGTTGGTCTCGCTGCCGCGAACGAACACCAGAGTGCGGCCATCCGCAGTAATGCGCAGGCTGGCGATGGGCAAACCTTCGTCGCCCTCATAGCGCGTTACCTGCCGGGCCGCGAAGTTGGGCGCGTCCGCCACCCATAGGTTGCGAACTCCTTTCGCATCGAACACCCAGGCTACCCTTCCGCCGCGGGACGCCGCGACCAGGTTCGAAGGAAAGGGCGAACTCATCACCTGTTCGAGGGTGAAGTTCACAGCTGCGGCCCCAGGGGCGGAGACAAGGAACTGGATGAAGAACAGCAGGAACAGAATGGATCTACGTCGCGGGAAAATGTGCGCTCCAAATAACTGCATAGGAGAAGAAGCCTACTCTGTTGATTTGTGACCTGCCAAGCCCTTCTTCTTACGGATGCCTTACCGCCTTCAGTCTTAGCGCTTTCAGGTCGTCCCCAGCTGTGTTCAAGCATCCGCGGAAGGCTCCGCCGAACTGGTGTAAAGTGTTGGCCCATGGACGCACTGCTCCTCCATCGGCTGCATTTCGCTTTCACAGTTACTTACCACTATCTGTTTCCTCAGCTGACGATGGGGCTGGCTTTATTGATCGTGGTTCTCAAGACGATCGCGATCACCCGGAAAGACGAGCGTTACAACGAAGCGGCACGGTTCTGGGCTAGGATCTTTGCCATCAATTTTCTTATCGGCGTAGTGACCGGAATTCCCATGGAATTCCAGTTCGGCACCAACTGGTCGCAGTTCGCCCGGGTCACGGGAGGAGTGATCGGCCAGCCCCTTGCCATGGAGGGCGTCTTCTCGTTTTTCCTGGAGTCGACATTCCTGGGGCTGTTTCTTTTCGGAGAGAAGCGGCTTTCGATGTGGGGCCATTGGGCGTCTGCGTTCCTGGTCTTTCTCGGGTCCTGGATCTCGGGATTTTTCATCATTGTCACCAACGCGTGGATGCAGCACCCGGTTGCCTATCGTGTCCTGCCGAATGGTTCGTATGAGGTGACGAGTTTTTGGGGTTTGCTGACAAATCCATGGGCGTTGCTGCAGTATGCGCACAACATGTCGGGCGCAGTAATCACAGCCGCTTTTGTCATGTGTTCCGTTGGCGCATTTTATGTTCTAGAAAATCGCTTCTCCGAGCATGGCCGAATTTTCTTGGGGGTGGGCGTGATTGCCGGGCTTGTCTCGTGCATTACACAGATTTTTCCCACCGGAGATATGCACGGCCGTTACATGGCCAAACATCAGCCCGTGGCAGTGGCTGCCATGGAAGGTCTGTTTGTCTCCGAGAAAGGCGCTGGCATCGTGCTAATGGGGCAGCCCGACGAGGAACGCCAGCACATCGACAACCCGGTGGTGGTGAACGATGTCTTGAGTTTCCTGATTTACGGCACCACGCGAGCCGAGGTCAAGGGCCTCGATCAATTTCCCCGGGATCAGTGGCCCACGCCGTTTCCGCTTTTGTTTTACGCCTACCACATCATGGCTGGCCTGGGCACGTATTTTGCGTTGCTGATGACCGTGGCAGCTGTTCTACTCTGGCGCGGCAAACTCGTGCAGAGCCGCTGGATGCTGTGGCCGCTGCTTTTGAGCTGCCCGCTTCCGTACATTGCCAATACAGCGGGATGGATGACCGCGGAAATCGGCCGTCAACCCTGGATTGTCTATGGCCTGGTGCGAACCTCGGAAGGTTATTCGAAAAGTGTGTCGGCCGCTAATACTCTGTTTACCTTGCTGGGATTCATGGGCATGTACACCGTACTCTCGATTCTGTTTATCGTTCTGGTCTATCGCGCTATCGATAGAGGCCCGGGCGGGGCGACAGGCACGGCGCATGGCGCACGGGTAAGTGTGGGTTGAGGAATGCAAATGGGATTCGTATGGTTCTGGCTGGTCGCAATCATGCTGGTCGCCTACGTGGTGCTGGACGGGTTTGACCTTGGGGTAGGCATTCTGCACCCGTTTCTTGCCCATAATGAAAAGGAGCGGCAGCTCATGTTGCGCGCCATCGGCCCGGTATGGGACGGCAACGAAGTGTGGCTGATCGCCGCGGGGGGCACGCTATATTTCGCATTTCCACTGCTCTATGCCTCCGCCTTCAGCGGTTTTTATCTTGCGCTAATGATCGTGCTATGGCTGCTGATCATGCGTGGCGCCAGCATCGAACTCCGCATGCAGGTCGATTCTGGGGTCTGGCGATCTTTTTTCGATGGGCTGTTCTTTTTCTCGAGTGCGCTACTCGCGATTTTTTTTGGCGCCGCTCTGGCCAATGTCATTCGCGGCGTTCCCCTAGCCGACGATGGTTATTTCTTTCTTCCCCTTTGGACGAACTGGCGCGTTGGTGACGAACCCGGCATCCTGGACTGGTATACGGTGATGGGGAGCGTTGTTGCTCTGGTCGCACTGGCAGTTCATGGAGCACTGTACGTGGCCATAAAAACAGACGGCGACCTGCAACAGCGTGCCAGAGTCCTGGTCCGGCGCCTGTGGATCGTGTTGCTCGCAGTCACAGTCCTGAGTTTGCCGGCGACGATGATTGCACGCCCCGACTCGGTTGCGAACTACCGCATGTATCCGGTGGCCTTCGGGATCCCTGTGCTGGTACTGCTAGGGCTGGTGGGGATCATTCATTTTTGCGGTCAAGAAGCCGAACACCAGGCTTTCGCTTGTTCATGTGTCTATCTCGCGGGGATGATGGTGGGAGCGGCTGTGGGCCTGTATCCTCGTCTGCTGCCTTCCAGCGTCGACCCCGCGCACGACCTCACCATCCAGAAGGCTCTTTCCGGGCCGTATGCTCTGCGCGTAGGGCTGGCTTGGTGGGTGCTCGGGATGCTTCTAGCTTTCACTTACTTCTTCGTTATCTATCGCATGTTCCGGGGCAAGGTTTCCTTGGAGGACGCTGGCCACGAGCACTAAACAAGGACTCTCACTCGGTTCCGCCCAGTAGGAGATTCCCGCGGCGGGAAGCCCGGGACTTACTGGCAGCCTAGGGTTACTCCCACAGCCACGCTATGTTTGTTAAGATCAGTAGCTGAGGGGGTTACATGGCAAATCTGAAAGGACTGGAGTCAGTTGTCTCGCAACTAAGATTGGAACGAACCAGTTTGGTTAACCAACTAAGACATGTGGACGCTGCTCTTTCAGTTCTGGGCAAGTTGGATGACGGACGTTCCTACACAAAACCTAGACGGAGAACACTCTCTGCCGCTGCCCGAAGAAAAATCGCCGCAGCCCAGAGGGCACGTTGGGCGAAGGTGCGACAGGCGAAGAAAGCGGCCTAGCGGTCAGTGCGATTAGAATCAGAGAGCCCCGTCAGGTAACTGCCCTGGCGGGCTTTTTTGTTTCGGGGCTGAAGTCCTGTTTCCTACCCAGCCGCCGCAGCCCTGAAGGGCCGCACTTCCGCGGCCGCCCCAAGCACAATCGCCCCAAGTTCACCACTCCATCGGCAGACCCACGTAGTTTTCCGCCAGGCTCTGGGAGGCTGCGCGCGAGCTGGTTACGTAGTCCAGTTCGGCGAGCTGGCGGCGACTGTCGAAGAGATTTTCGTCGGGGAAGCGGTGCAGCATGGAGGTCATCCACCAGGAAAACCGTTGCACCTTCCAAACGCGCCGTAAGCAGGTTTGAGAATACGCATCAAGCAGGTCGTGATGTCCGGTGGTGTAGAAGTGCGCCAGCGCGCGGGCCAGTACGCGAACATCAGCGACTGCGAGATTCAGGCCTTTGGCGCCGGTTGGCGGGACGATGTGGGCGGAGTCACCGGCGAGAAACAGCCGGCCGTACTGCATAGGCTCGACCACGAAACTCCGCATTCCGGTTACGCCTTTTTGAATAACCGGACCTTGGGTAAGTTGCCAGCCCGCTGAGGCGAGGCGGGTATTTAGTTCCTCCCAGACCTTTTCGTCGGGCCACAGATTGATGTCTTCGTCCGGCTGGCATTGCAAGTACAGGCGGCTGATTTTTTCTGAGCGCATGCTGAGCAGGGCAAAACCGTGATCATGATAGGTGTAGATGAGTTCTTCCGAGGAGGGCGGCGCTTCCGCCAGAATGCCAAGCCATGCGAAGGGGTAGACCCGATCATACTCGGCGAGAACGACAGCGGGGATGCTGGGCCGGCAAATGCCGTGAAAGCCGTCGCATCCGGCAATAAAGTCGCAGGTCAGCTCGCAGTCTAGGCCTTCTTTCTGGTATCGGATTTTAGGTTTCGAGCCATCGAAATCGTGCACGCTGACGTTTTCGACCTCAAACAGGACCTCACCGCCGGCCGCGAGGCGAGCGTTGGTGAGATCTTTGACGACTTCATGTTGGGAGTAGATGGTGATGCCTTTTCCTCCAGTCAGATCCTTGAAATCGATGCGATGGCGGCGTCCATGGAAGCGCAACTCAATTCCATAGTGGACCATACCTTCGCGCTTCATGCGCTCGCCCACTCCGGTGTCTGTGAGCAGGTCAACGGTGCCTTGTTCCAGAACGCCCGCGCGGACGCGTTCCTCAACATATTGCCGGCTGCGATTTTCGATCACGACCGATTCAATTCCCTGCAGATGGAGAAGGTGGGAAAGCACCAGGCCAGCTGGTCCCGCGCCTACGATTCCGATCTGGGTGCGTGATGGGATAGGCACCGGCGTTTTCCGACGTCGCAATCAAAGACTATCAAAAAGACCACGGTTGAGCCGGTTTCGCCGGCACCCAAAGTAGAGACAGATAGCGGTATTTTCCGATTCTCGACGAACACACTGGCGACCATGACACACTGCGAGTCAGGTCCGAGGATCACCAGCATTCCCAGCGTAGCGCGGGAGAGGTTCGGCTTGTAGGTTGGTTCATTCATCGGTGTCGGCCGACCAACTCTTCGGAATTTCAAAGTGAAATGCCCATCCCGCCAATCTGCCCCGGTTAGTTGCCATTGAGAAGAGGCTGCTGGTGCCGGCGAAGGTGCCGAGCCGCTTGACCAGGCGAGGGTCGGACTCGTGCTTCATCGAAGGTAACTCTTTCGCCGCCAGCCGATTAGACAGACGAGGAACGCGGGGGACAAGATCGCACTGAATGCCCATGTGTCTCAGTCATCGGCGGTTCAGGCGCCAGCTTTACGGAAACGCTGTGGGAAATTAACCGAACGCCTCGCGTTCTTTCGATAGAACATCAATGCCACCCCCGGCCCGTGGGACATGTCCTTTCGGGCCGCGTTGCTCGGAACGCCGCACCAGTCCCATTACGCTATGCGCAGCCTAAAGGAGAATCGCGTCTTGCCGAAGAAATCAGTGTGTCTAACCTTGTGTGCTCTCATTCCCAGAAAGGACTCACCTGGCTATCTTCGCCGTGACCGCTCACGCCTTGAAGGGTAACTGCCAACGTTGTTTGTAAGCTGGAAGGGATGGATGCATTGTGAAACCAATACACCTGAGTGATATCGAAGAAACTCTCTCCCGTGTCTCAAGCGCACCACCTGACCCAGTCCCGAACCCTTGCGGGGAACTATTGTGGGGCAAGGCCGAGGCACTGGAGCGCTTGGGCGGAGATGAGGATCTTCTGCGGGATCTATGCCAGATTTTCTTGGAGGAATCGCCCAAGCTGTTGCAGAAGCTGCGGGAGGCAATCGCTGCGGCTGATCCGGAGGCAATCATGCGGGCAGCTCATAGTATCAAGGGAGAACTTGGCTATCTGGGTGCCGCGAAGGCGACGCAAGCTGCCCAAGAACTGGAGGACATGGGGCATGAGAAAAATCTGTCCCGGGCCACAGAAGTGTTCACACTTTTGGACCAGGAATTTACTGGGTTGCGCCTCACCCTCAAAGAATTTGCCGGAGCGGTGTCGTGAATGCTGTGCCACCCGGCGAAGATCTGGCCCTCAATGCCAGTGGAAAATCATCGCCAGATGCCGTGTTGATCGCGGAGGACGACCCCATTTTTCGCCGCATCCTGCAGAGCTGGTTGCAGAAGTGGAACTACCGGGTCACGGTCGTGGAAAATGGCGTGGGATGCCTGGCGCGTGCTGCAACAAGAGGATTGCCCCCAGATGGCAATCCTGGATTGGATCATGCCCGGTTTGGATGGTATTGAGTTATGCCACAGAATTCGCAGCCACCAACACGGTCCGTATAAATATGTACTACTGCTCACTGCCAAGGGAGCCAAAGAGGATGTGGTAGCCGGCTTCGAAGCAGGGGCCGACGACTACTTGACCAAGCCCTTTGATGTAAATGAGCTACGTGCCAGGGTGCGCGCTGGCAAACGAATTCTGGAACTGCAGGCGGCGTTAGGGAAAGCCCACACGGAGCTGCAATTCGAGGCTGCGCATGACCATCTGACAGGCCTCTGGAATCGAGGCGCGATCATGCGTCTACTGCAGAGGGAAACCCAGCGCACGGTTCGAATCGGTGAGCACATCGGGGTGATTATGGCCGACCTTGATCACTTCAAACGAATCAACGACTCCTACGGGCATCAGACTGGAGATGCTGTACTGCGTGAAGTAGCGCGCCGCTTGGTTGAATCGGTGAGAAATTATGACTATGTGGGCCGTTACGGAGGAGAAGAATTCCTGATCACGTTGACGGCGTGCGCGCCGTCAGATCTGGTCTTGACCGCGGAACGGATCCGAATTTACGTCTCCGCAAAGCCGGTCAACACCGAGGCCGGGCCGATTCCTGTGACCATCAGCATAGGGTTGGCAACGCAGCACGCGGTTGAGCTCGACCCCTCCCACGGGAGAGGAACTCTTGCGCGCCGCCGATCTTGCTCTTTATAGCGCCAAGGCGAAAGGCCGAAACCGGGTCGAACGCGCCCCCGAGAGCTCTGCAGCCAGTCCGGCCCGCACGGGAGCCCTTCAATAGATGGGCTCGTTGGTGGCATGATTTTGGCACGCAAGTGCTATTCCCAGGCATCAGCCCTGACCTCTACTGCTTTCATTGCCGAGCAGTCTGGGGGAAGGCTGTCGGGCCTCCGGCGACTGGCAAGAGTCGGGACGCCTGTTAACTTTTTTGCCTGAGTTACGGTAGTACGTTCCTGGCGCCCATGCCGGTTCAAGACTTTGACCACTAAGCTAACCGAAGAATGGAAAACCAGGAATGAAAGTTCTGCGCCCCAACTAGCGCTGGTATTTCCCCATCCACTCCGCCTTGCCCAGGATTCGACCTTCCATCGCTTGTTCCAATTCCTGCTTGCTCGCACCCGGTTTGAGGTCGAGCTTGCCGTTGAGCGCATAGAGTTTGTAGAAGTAACGATGAGGTTTGCCTGGAGGCGGACAGGGGCCGTTGTAGCCGATCTTGCGGAAGTCGTTGCGCCCTTGCCGTTCGCCGCCCGGTAATTCGTCAATCTTATTCACACTTTCCGCCAGAATGTTTGTGGCGGGCGCCAGGTCGAATAGCACCCAGTGGGTCCAGGTCCCGGAGGGAGCGTCGGGATCATCGGCAATCAGGGCAAAGCTCTGTGTGCCCGGAGGCGGCTCGGTCCAGGAGAGTTCAGGCGACACATCGGCGCCGTCGCAGGTGAATTTCTTCGGAATATCACCACCATTGGAAAAACTCGTACTGGAGATTGCAAATGCCATCTTGGCGGTTACCACCTAGTGTTAGCCGGGCGCCCGCGGTTCGCGTCATTCGCGAAGAGTGGGGCACGTCCGCAATGATCACTGGGTAGAGATAGTGAAGTTTACCGTAATGCGAGCCTCAGTTTCGACCGCTTGACCGGATTGCAAATAGGGCTTGAAGCGCCACTGCTTCACGGCTTCGCGGGCTGCGGCCGAAAGAATCGCAGGTCCGCTGAGTATATGGAGATCCTGGATGTTCCCGTCCCGGCCAATCAGGGCTTCCAGCACGACTGCGCCTTGAACCTTCATCTGCTTAGCCAGGAGGGGATAGTTAGGTTCAACCGGGCGTGAAACGATCTCGGCAGTGCCCGGGGAAAGATGGACTCGGGCGGTGGCATCGGCCACTCCCCCCGAATCAGAAGGCGACGGGGCGGAAGTCACGGGTGTGCGGGGCTGCAAGTCCACCTTGACCGAATTTGTGCCGGCCCGGATTGTCCGGTGCTCGTCGCCAGCCACCACTTCGACCTCCAGTGGAGGAAGCACGGTTCGGTTGGTAACTACCGGCGCCAGAGCGGGCGCTGGACTTGGAGCGGCAACTGCCGCGGGTGGCGTGCGAGGCCTGGCTTTTGAGCGCGCTGGAACTGAGGGTTTCGAGGTGGTGGTCGCGGCTTTGTTTTGCGTCTGTGCCTCGGGCGCAATCTGTTCTGCCGGCTCCGATTCTGACTCCGTAGCGGCCGCCGGGGGGAACCAGAATTCGCGATCTTTGACCAGAACCAGGATCAACGCAATGAGCAGAAGAGCCAGGGCGATAAGCATCTGCCGCCGCTGCTTCTGTTCAGAATCATCCCCGAACGAGGGGTTCAACTCCGGTAATTCATTCTCCTCCGGCAAGGGCATGACGACGAGGCCTCCCGCCCGTGGGGAGACGGGCCTACGATCTAGTATGCCTTGAAATTTCCTTAGAGGCCAGCGAAACCAGCGCTGGTTGTGGTCCAGATTGATTTTACGGGCAGCTCTAGGGGGACAGGAAAACAACAAAACGCCCGGCTCGCGTTTGAAACGGCCGGGCGTTGAACTCAACTCTTCTTACTTTCCTAGGCGGACTTTTTCAGGTCAGTTGGGAATGTGATAACTTTCCCGCGCTGCTCTGGTGGAATCCACTTCACTTTCGATTTGAAGCTTGCGGGAATGTAAAACTCAATCACCTGTGCCATAACCTACCTCCGATCCACTGCAGGCTGCCCGTCTTACTGCAAACTCACCGCGACGGGGGTTCTGCTCACTTACCCGATTAGATGCGGGTTGGACTGACAAAGTGTCAGGAACTATGTCAACGATGAAGCGCAACTTTCTGCGGGGAACCGGGTTGCTATCGGGAAGTAAATTCAGCAGGCGAGTTGATCGCGCGTCAGCTTCAAACCATTAAGATTTCCGAGCACGGTTACGGCAATTGATTGGGTCTGAAAAAACTCGTTGGCCAGCACAGTTAACTCCTCTACCGTGACCCTCTCGATGCGCTCGATCAGTTCATCCAAGCCGTAAAAGTGATCGAAGTACATTTCCTGGCGGGCCAGGTTGGACATGCGCGCGCTCGATGATTCCAGCGACAGCATCAAGCTACCCTTCAACTGGTCTTTCGAGCGCCGGAGTTCCTCTTCAGGAACCGGCTCTGCCTTAAGCTTGTGGAACTCTGAGACAACGGAGCGCACAACCTTGCCTGCCGATTCGCGCGAGGTTCCCGCATAAACCGATAGACATCCGGTATCGCGATAGGGCGAAAGATCGCTGTAGATCGCGTAAGCCAGGCCCTGGCGTTCGCGGATGTTCTGGAAAAGCCGTGAGCTCATGCCG
>Ga0207684_10003774_pt1 | contig 14639 bp, 11 predicted proteins | sample KBSK5501metaG_FD_184342 | JGI IMG/M metagenome (GOLD analysis project Ga0207684, IMG submission 184342) | Corn, switchgrass and miscanthus rhizosphere microbial communities from Kellogg Biological Station, Michigan, USA - KBS K5-50-1 metaG... | ecosystem: Host-associated > Plants > Roots >...
CCGTTCGTTAACGCAGCCGCGACCGTAGCATCTCGCGCTCCGTTCGGAACGTAGTCAAGATCGCATTCCGGATCGGGCGTGTGATAGTTGATTGTCGGAGGTAGCTTTCGATGGTGAATAGCGAGCACCGTGATGACCGATTCCACGCCACCGGCAGCGCCAAGCAAATGACCCGTCATCGATTTGGTGGAGCTGAAAGCCAACTGGTAAGCGTGCTCGCCAAAAACCTTTTTGACCGCGAGCGTTTCGCTTTTGTCACCGAGCGGAGTCGAAGTGCCGTGAGCGTTGATGTAGCCGACTCCTTCCGGAGTAATGCCCGCGTCCTGAATCGCTCGCTGCATGGATCTGATAACTCCGCCCTGTGTCTCATCCGGCGCGGTAATGTGATAAGCGTCGGCCGTCATGCCGTAGCCAACAATCTCGGCGTAGACTCGCGCTCGGCGCCGGCGAGCATGCTCAAGTTCCTCGAGGATCATTATTCCCGAGCCTTCACCGACTACGAATCCGTCACGATTTAAATCGAAAGGACGCGACGCACTTCCCGGATCTTGGTTCCGCGTCGACAGCGCGCGCATCGCCGCAAACCCCGCGATACTCATGGGCGTGATGGTCGATTCGGCGCCGCCACAGATCATGGCCACGGCGTCACCGCGCTGAATGATCTTGAAGGAATCGCCGATGGCATGATTGCCGGCTGCACATGCAGTGGCCGTCGCCGAATTGGGACCCTTCGCGCCATTTCTGATCGAGACCTGTCCGGCGGCCATGTTCGCCAGCACCGAAATGATGAAGAAGGGCGAGATGCTATTAGGACCTTCGCGCAGGAGCTTTAAGTGTTCGCGTTCAATTCCCCAGAAGTCGCCAATGCCGCTGCTGATATAAACGCCAATGTCTTCGGCGTTCGCCTCAGAAATCCTTAATCCGCTATCGGCAAGCGCCTCATCTGAGGCGGCGATCGCGTAATGGGTGAACGCGCCCATCTTGCGCGCTTCTTTCTTCTCAACGTAGTTGAGCGGATTGAAGTCTTTCACTTCGCACGCGAATCGCGCTGGAAAGTTGCTCGCGTCAAACTTCGTGATCGGCCCTGCGCCGCTCTTGCCGGCCATCAAGCCGCGCCAGGTTGACTCAGCCGTGTTGCCGAGCGGAGTTACCAAACCCAGGCCAGTGACGACGACTCGACGTTTAATCAAGATCTGATCTCCTGGATACCACTTTCATTCCCTTTCTCTAGTTGTTTGAAACACCTAATGGTTCTGGAACAGTCATTCCAGAACACGCCAAAAAAATTAATCCAACCCTGACAGCGTTACCTTGACCACGTCACTCAGCAATTTACGGTCACCCGTGGCCTTCGCTAAAAGCAGCACCCCCTGAAGGTTGCAATAGAGAAAACGCGCCACCGCGCGCGTATCCCAAACTCGCGACAATTCCCCTTGCTCTCGCCCGCGTTCCAATGCCCGCCGGAATATTTTCTCCGCCGAGGCTACGCTGCTGCAGGTTCTGTTGGCCGTCGCTTTGCAGCAACTCGGACATCGAGTTGCCGACAAAACAGCCGCGCCGCCCTTCCGCTGACAGAGCCGGGGTGACTACTTCTTCGAATAACTGACGCAGATTCTTCTTCACCGAGCCAGGCCTCTCGAGCACGTCAAATACCTTTCGGCTCTGAATCTCACGATAACGATCCAAGGACTGGAGGAAGAGCGAATGCTTGTCGCCAAAGGTGTCGTAATGACTCTGGCGATTGATTCCCATGTACTTCACCAGATCCTGGATAGACGTTCCCTCGTAACCGCGCATCCAGAACACCTCCATAGCCCGATAGAGGACCTCATCGCGATCGAACTCTTTCTGGCGCGCCATTCTTACCTCCCAAACTCTCTTATACTCTTTCTGGAATGAACGGTCAAGAACGGAGCTACTCAGGGATTTGGGGTAAGCGCGCCGAAATTGAGGTTCTCTAGGTCGGCTTGCGTTCGATTGTGTACAGGCCTCGTTGAATGCCAGCCGTGGCCCTCTTGGGAAAAGTTTCGACTCCTCGCTATAGCCAAGGTTGCATAAGAAATTCGACTTGACGTGGCTTGCGGGGAGGACTGCAAGCACAGCTCGACATCCTGGAAGAAAACCGCACACGATTAGAATCCGCAATTGCCACGGCAGACAGCGCCGCCTACATGAAGTACGGACAGCCTTCACCAACACCGCCGACAATCAAACCTGATGACCGTCGACCTAGGCCTCGCTAACTTGGCCAACGGATCAAGACTCTGCGGCGGTAACTTGCCTACAAAAACAATTGATGAGTGAAGCTCTGCTAAGAACTATCAATTTCAGCCTTGTTCTAGAATCGAGGATCAAACGAAATTAATCTGACGAGGCATTGAGTTCTCTTGGCTGATCGGTGACGACGTATGGTCACGCGGCAAACTATGGTCACCACAAACACTCTTGCCGGAGCAGCAATTTACCGGGCTGAGAGCCTCTCGCAAAGCTTACAGGCTGTAACGCCGATCCCAAGTCCCGGCTCGCCCAGCGCTTAGACGTGGCGAGGCACTTGCAATGTCAACGAATGACATTGGAGTAGAACTTTAAGAGAACGATGCCGACGCGCATTACACAAATTGAGAGGCCAAAGAGCGAAACGTTGGCGTTCAGATGTATTGCTGAGAACGGTGATCAGCCCGATACTTCCGTACCGACAGTGTTCAAGGTGGAGGGTACGCTTTATCTGAGAGACGCTGAGTTGTTGGAGAAGATTTGCCGAGATGTCGGTAATCATACCAAGCGACCCGTGATTCTCGAACTTGCCGGACTTAGCTATCTCGACAGTGAGAGCGCTGCTGTGCTCTGCCGAATGAAGCGGGAGCAAAACGTAAGTCTCGAGGGGTTGCACCTCTTCATAGAGAAGGTAATTGAGCTGACAGAAGAGAGTGAAAAGGTGACAAAGTACCTACCGAAACCAAAATCGTCTGTGGAACGTGAGTAGAGCAATACGTTACTGTTCGCTCGCCGGTCCCCTTTGGATCAGAGAGCGCTCGTCAGCACTCAAGGTTTCGCAGTCAGCACCGCCAAATCGCCCACGCGTTCTTGCTGGTAAGGTTGGGACATCTGCACGTTGTAATGATCCATCAACCACAGTTCCGGAATGATTTCAGCAACCAACTTGCCGTCGTCGAAGACCCTCACCATCGAACTCTCCGAAACGACAATAGCAACTGCATCGGTAACTTGAGAGATCGAAGCACCTGCCAGATGACGACTAGCCATTCCGTAGGGCAAAGCAACATCCGAGGCCGCAGCATCGAGATAGCGACAAGCTGACAGCACAATTCCCTGGTCAGAGACAACAAACGCGCCGTCGAGCTGCGCGAGTTCCTTAATTGTGCCGCGAAGGTTCGGGTCTCTGATCTGGCGCGACTGTTCGGCGTGCCCAGCCAGTGGATCGAGAATCAGCGGCCGAGAACGTGCCAGCACTGCATCAGCGTCGCCAAATGTGAAGAGAGTTCCAATCCGGCGACCTTCGCGACCTTCGCGCGCGATCTCGACAGCTAACTCGATCGTCGGTTCGAGATTCTTCTTGTCGCACCGACGCACTCGCCGGCAAATTGATTTGAACATTCCCTCACTGCGACCGTTCGCCGAAATGTCGCCGATTAAGGGTAGCGGCTAACGTGAAACCCCGCCGTTCTTTCCAGCGCTGGCAAGTGTCAACGTGTCAGTACTCATTAGGCCCTCCCTCTCAAATAATGGCGTGTCGTTTTTCTCGACTTGAGACGCAACCACAATCTCGTCGACGTAACACCAACGCCAATGCTCGCTCGGTTCAAGAGACTCGATGACCGGGTGACCAGTTAAATGAAAGTGGGCAGTAGCGTGCTTGCTCGTTGAGTCATCACAACAGCCAACATGCCCGCAGGTAAGGCACAACCGCAGATGCACCCAATCTCTCCCTTCCCGCAGACACTCTTCGCATCCATCCGTCCGCGGAGTCGACGTCGTCCGAATTTGATCGAGATGGGTACACGTCATTGTCACAAGATCTCTCGAAAACCCAAGATCAGAACGTTACTGTTGCCAGCCGCCGCCCAGCGCTTTGTAGAGTTGGACCAGCGATAACAACTCGTTTCGTCTGGTCTGCGCCAGGTTCAACTGTGAGTTGAAGAGTTCCCGATCTGCATCGAGAGCGTTGAGCAAGCTGTCAACACCGCCTTCATATCTCAAATAAGCCAACCGCGATCGGTCCTCGAGCGTCGTTACCAACAGTTCCTGCTGGGTGCGAATTTCTTTCACTTTGCGATATTGCACCAGCGCATCCGAGACTTCGCGGAAAGCGGTCTGAATCGTTTGCTGATACTGAACCAGCGCGAATTCCTGCTGCGCCTTCGCGAACTTCACATTTGATTTAAGCCTGCCCGCCGTAAATATCGGCTGCGTAATCTGCGGGACAAAACTCCAGGCGCCGCTGGGACCACTAAACAGGCTCGAAAGCTGATTGCTTTGAAATCCCAGAAACCCGGTCAGACTGATCCGCGGGAAGTAGGCGGCCTTAGCGGCATAGACCAGCGCGTGTTGAGCTTCGAGGTTGTTCTCGGCGGCGCGAATGTCCGGACGCCGCTCCAGCAGTGAAGATGGTAAACCCGCGGGCACCGTCGGTAGCATCTGTTGCTGCGTTAGCGATTGGCCTCGGGTAATCGATCCCGGATTATTACCCAGAAGCAAACTGATCTGGTTCTCCGTTTGCTCGATGGCTCGTTCAGTATCGGGGATTGTCTCCGACGCCTGATAAACCAACTCTTCTGCCTGGCGAACATCAAGCATGGTAGCCAGGCCGCCCTGCTGCCGCAGGGTAATTAGTTTGAGCGAGTTCTCGCGAGTTGCGAGCGTGCGCCTGTCAATATCGAGTTCGCTGTCAAGTTCGAGCATACTGAAGTAGCCGGTAGCCACATCACCCACAACAGTCGTCATCGCTGCTCTGCGATCTTCTTCGGAAGCTCGCAACTCCGCCCGCGCCGCTTTGGTCTGCTGGCGCAGCCGTCCCCAAACGTCCACCTCAAAGTTCAGTAAATTAAGTAAGACACTGCCGAAACTGCGCGTTCGGCCGCCCTGACCCGAGGCGCCTAACTGGCCGTTGCGAGAGGTACGTGTCGTGGTCAGATCAGTACTAGCCTCAAACTGCGGAAATTGATCAGAACGCGCAAGGCCCAGATTGGCGCGCGCTGCATTGATGCGCGCGACCGCCGCACGCAGATCGTAATTCTGGATCAGTGCCGTCCTCACCAGCTTCTGTAGCTCTTCGTCTTTGAAGACTTCAAACCACTTGAGGTCGCCGATAGAAGTCTGGTCAGTTGGCGCAGCAGCGTCGCTACCGCGAAATGTGTCGGGCGTTTTGACCGCCGGACGCTCGTATTTCTTTTGGGCGTTGCCGGTGCCCATCAAGAGACTTGCGATTAGCGTTACGGTGATTAAGCGAAAGCGCCAACGGCGCGAAATGTAAAAGCCTGGGCCAACGGCCCAGGTTGAAACCGCGTGTCTCGTTGAGCGCTGAAGGCGCGAAATTGCAGATACGAGACTAAGTCGATGGGTCTTAACTGACGGTTGATATTTCGCGCCTTCAGCGCTTTGCAAACTCGTCAATTCCCAACCCAGGGCGTTGCCCTGGGCTCTTGCATTGCGCGCCTTTGGCGCTTTACTCCTCCTCATTATTCAATCTCCTACCAATGGCGCGGGCTCTGGTGAATCCGTCTTTGTTTCGCGCCGCCTGCTGAATCTCATGGTGAACTTTTCCACCAAATAGAAAGTTGCCGGGATAACAAAAATTGCGATGGCAGTGGCCGCCAACATGCCAACGATCACAACCGTGCCCAGGATGCGCCGGGAGGCGGCACCCGCGCCTGACGCAAACCACAGGGGGGCGGACCCGAAGATGAAGGCGAATGAAGTCATCAGAATCGGCCGCAAACGCAAACGCGCTCCCTCGAGCGCCGCATCGATCAAGTCACGGCCCTTTTCCAATTCAGCCTTGGCAAACTCGACGATCAGGATCGCGTTCTTCGCCGCCAGACCGATCAGCACTATCAGTCCGATCTGAGCATAGACATCGAGGTCGTAGCCGCGGAGCCAGATGCCGAGGAATGCGCCGAAGATTGCGATCGGTATGGTGAGCAGGACTGAGAACGGCAGCGACCAACTCTCGTAGAGCGCTGCCAAAATCAGGAACACAAACACCAGCGACAGGCCGAATACCCGAGTTGTGGTTCCAGAGGCTTGCCTCTCTTGATATGAAAGATCGGACCAGTCGTAACCGAGTTCCGGTGGCAGTGTTTGCTTAGCCACTTCTTCGAGCGCGGCCATTGCTTGTCCCGAGCTGTACCCGGGCGCGGCCGATCCAATTATCTGGGCCGCGCGATACACGTTAAAGCGGTTGGTATACTCGGGGCCGGAAATTCTGCGGGTCGATACCAATGATGAAAGCGGCACCATGTTGCCGTCGTTGTTGCGCACGTAATATTGTTCGATGTCGCTGGTGCTGAGGCGCTCCTCACCTTCTGCTTGCAGGAAAACGCGCCATTGTCTGCCGAAGCGATTGAACTGATTCAAAAAGAGCCCGCCCAGATAGGCTTGCATCGTTTGATACACGTCGGCTACCGCGACTCCCTGTTTGAGCACCTTGTCACGATCCACGTCAGCGTAAATTTGCGGCGAGCTCGCCGAAAACTGTGAGCCGACTCCGGCCAGCTCAGGTCTCTGCCGCGCGGCCGCGAGAAACTTTTGCAAATTTTGATCTAAGAGCTCGACAGATCCACCACTGCGATCCTGGAGCCATAATGAAAAACCGCCTGCGTTCCCCAGGCCCGGAATCGCCGGCGGACTGAAAGCAAAAGCCATCGCCTCAGGGACTTCGCTCGCGAGCCTGCCGTTAATGCTCTTTAGAATCTCCGGCGCCGTATGCTTGCGCTCGCTCCACGGCGCCAGCGAGATAAAGCAAAAACCGTTGTAGCTCGCCGAGACTCGATTCAAGAGACTGAATCCGTTAATGCTGGTCACATACTGGACGCCATCAGTTTCCTTAAGAATCTTCTCGACTTTGCGTGAGACCTGATCCGTTCGCTCAAGCGAAGCCGCGGGCGGAAGTTGGATGTTCAGAAAAAGATATCCGTAGTCCTCTTCGGGAAGAAAGCTGCTGGGTAACCGGTTCCCGAAGAGACCATCGATAGCCGCAAAGCCAACCAGAATCAAAACGGCGATCAACGCCTTGCGGATTAGTCCGCGGCTTACGGTGACATATCCGTGTGTCGCTTTCGCAAACCAGCGATTGAAAGCAGCAAAAGGACGCGCCAGTAAGCCACGCGCTTCCTTGCGCGGCCGCAGCATCAGTGCCGCCAGCGCCGGCGACAGCGTCAGGGCGTTGAAGGCTGAGATCACCACCGACACGGCGATCGTCACGGCGAACTGTTTGTTCAAGCGCCCTTGAATTCCGCTGACCAAAGCTACCGGGATAAAGACCGAAGCCAGGATGAGCGCGATGCTAATCACGGGTCCGGATACCTCTTCCATCGCCTTAAACGTCGCCTCGCCCGGACTCATGCCTTCTTCGATATGGTGTTCGACCGCCTCCACAACGACGATCGCGTCGTCGACTACCAATCCGATTGCCAGCACCAGCGCGAAAAGTGAGAGCGTGTTGATTGAGAAACCCAGGAGCGGAAAAACCGCGAAGGTGCCGATTAGCGAGACCGGGACCGCAATCATCGGGATCAGTGTGGCGCGCCAGTTCTGCAGAAAGATAAAGACGACCAGGATGACCAGCACGATCGCTATCAGTAACGTCTGCACGATTTCACTGATGCCTTCGGTAACTGAGCGTGTGGTGTCGAGCCCAATTGCGTAATCGAAATCAGCGGGAAACCGCTGTTTCAAGTCCGCCATCGTCTTCTTCACACCATCAGTCACAGCCAGCGCATTCGAACCCGGCGCCTGAAAAACGGCGATGATGCCGGCAGGCTGGCCGGTGAAACGAGCAATCTGCTGATAGTTTTGCGCGCCGAGTTCAATCCGCGCTACGTCCTTAAGCCGCACGACGGAGCCGTCCGGATTTATCCGCACCACGATTTGTTCAAACTCTTCCGGACTCTGAAGTCGCCCTTGCGCCCGCAGGGTGTAAGTCATTTCCTTGCCCTTGGGCGCAGGTTCAGCCCCGACCTGACCGGCGGGATTAACCGTACTCTGTTGCTGGACGGCGCGGGCTAGATCGGGGACCGTCAGCCCCAGTTTCGCGAGCAGATCAGGTTTTACCCAGATCCGCATCGCATAGTCGCTGGCGCCAAACAGGCGCACCTCACCTACACCAGGAACACGATAGAGCGCATCGTTGATGTTTATGTTTGCGTAGTTTGCGAGAAAGAGTGAATCGTGAGTTTGATGCGGCGAATAGATCGCGATCGCCAGCGTAGGTAGACCCGTTGACTTGCGCATATTCAGACCGAATTGATTGACGTCGGCGGGAAGATTCGGTCTGGCCTGCGCTACGCGGTTCTGTACGTTAACCTGATCGATGTTGGGATTAGTATCGATGTCGAAGGTCACAGTCAGCGTCATCGTTCCGTCATTCGCATTCGTTGATTGCATGTAGAGCATGTTGTCAACACCGCTCATTTGCTGTTCGAGCGGCGTCGCTACCGATTGCTCGATCGTCACCGCATCGGCGCCGGTGTAGGTCGTGTTGACGATGATCTGAGGCGGTACGATTTCCGGAAACTGGGCCACCGGCAGCCCCGCCATTGCCACGAGTCCACCGATAACCGTGACAATGGCGATCACCATCGCAACAATCGGGCGGTTAATGAAGAGCTTCGAAATCATCGATTAGTCCTTCTAAAGTGCGACGCGCTTCAGGTTGTCGCTATCCTGCAATCAAACTACGTCCCGCGCAGCAGCGGGGGTAAACCGCCCTTCCTGACCTGGAGACTTTGCAGCGCGCTCGGTGGATCGCATCTTGAAAGTCTTTCAACCTAAACCTTGGCGCACAACTCTGATCAGCTCAGGGTCAGGAAGGGTGGTTCACCCCCGCTGCTTATTCGCTCATCCACTTTTCTTGTCTGCATATGGTTTCGGATTGACTACCGCCCCCGGTTTGATCTTTTGCGTCCCTTCTACGACTACGGTCTCGCCGGCTTTCAATCCATCTTCGATAATCCACTGTGTCCCGCTACGCTCGCCGACTTTTACCGTGCGCATTTCAATCTTGTTGTCGGCGCCGACTACGGCGACCTGATAACTGCCCTGCAACTCACTGACGGCGCGCTGCGGAACCAGCAAGGCGTCGCTCCTGGTTGCCGTCACCGCTCGGACGCGACCGAATTGTCCCGGCCGCAGCACATTTCCTGGGTTAGGGAATATTCCGGCCATGCGGATCGCGCCGGTTTTTTGATCGACCTGACGATCAGCAAAAAAGAAGCTTCCCTTCTCGGGATAAGTGCTTCCGTCGGAGAGGATCAATTCGAGCTCGATCTGGACCACACTAGCGCCGCGCCGTGCTTCAATGAGATTCCGCTTGGTAAAGTTAAGGTACTGCTGCTCGCTCAGCGTGAAATAGAACTTGATCGGATCGACGGTTGAAACCGTCGTTAGCGGAGCGCTCGTCGTACTAATCAAGTTTCCGACCTGTGCCTGAGCGATGCCGGCAATTCCATCGATTGGCGAGATGAGGCGAGTGAAACCCAGATTGAGTTCGGCCGTCCTCGCCGCCGCTTTAGCGTTTTCAACCTGTCCTTTTGCAGTATTAATCGCGGCCTTCGCGGTCCCAATCTGAGCCGTCGCCGCGCGGAGTTGTGCGCGTGCTGTCTCTACTCCGGCCTTGGCCGCTTCCACTTGTGCCTTGGCAACAACGTTACCCTGCACGGCGTTGTCCAGATCCTGTTGAGTGACCGCCTTCTGCTCAGCGAGCGGTGCGTACTTGTTCACGTCGAGTTGAGTCTTGACCTGATTCGCCTGCGCCTGCGCGAGCTGTGCCTGCGATTGCAATAGTTGACTGTTGGCTTGCGCCACTTGCGCCTCTGCCTGTGCAACTTGCGAGATCGCCTGCTCGAGTTGTCCCTGAAACTGGGCGACCTGACCGTTGGCTTGATCCACGGCGGCTTGAAACGGCCTGGGATCGAGCTCAAACAATAACTGGCCCTTCTTTACGAATGACCCCTCTTTGTAGTCCTGTTTGAGTAGATAACCGGTAACTTCCGCTTTAATGTCGGCGTTGACAATTCCCTCAGTTGTGCCGATCCACTCGCTGTAGACGGGAACACCCTTTTGCTCGACTCGGACCACTTCAACGTCGAGCGGTCGCGGCGCTGCCTGCGCCGGTTTGTTTGATCGGCCAGCGACAATGAAAGCGCCTATAACCACAACCGTTACGCCTGCGATCGCTGAGAGCAACACCTTGTGTCTCAACAGAACGTTCTGTAATCCCGTCAAAATCTCACGCATTTCCTTTTGCATGGAACCTCATCAACTCACCTTCTTCAGACTTGAATCCGATAGTGCCTGTTTACTCGCATCGAGTTGACCATCTAATGTGCGATTACGAATTCTCGTAACGCCGCTTCCGACTTCTCGTCATGTTGCGGGGCACGTAAATGCGCGCCGAGCGGATGAACTGGCACATGAGCCCCCACTTCTCAGTTCCAAGTCCACCCGCTCTGCGAACACAGGCCGAGTCCCCTTTGATCTCAGCCTGTGTCCCCCTTGAGAGTTTTCCCGCTCTTGTGCGCTCATAAACTGTGACTCGTCTTCGTGATTTCGAATACACGCCTCTCTCTAGCAACAGCCCTGCCACACAGTTTTCGACTGAGCGTATCCATGAATTCCACTGAACTGGATGAATTGATTGCTGAGGAGCAGTGACGGGATACTGTCAGGTGACAAGGGGCTGTCACGAGCGGATACTATTGTGATATTGGAATCAGCAGCTTCACGATTCGCCCTTGCCGAAAGACGCTAATCACAAGATTGTCTCCTGGCTTAAGCCTGCCGATACTCGAATAGATCTCATCGTAGCTGCCGCTCTGTTCCACTGGAACCTCATTTATTCTTAGGATGACATCTCCACCCAAAACGAGTTCTTGCCCTTCGACATTGGCTCGCAGGCTTCCGGCATGTATGCCACAGCGCCAGGCAAACGACCCTTCCGCCACGCGCTGAACGAGCAGGCCGGCTGACTGCGGCAGATTGACAGCCTTTGCGAGATCGCCGTCGACAAGAAGATCTTCAATCCCAGACCAGAACGGTTTCTGTTCCAGCAGCAGCCGTCGGGCCGTGTTTGAAGTCGCGGCGAAAGCCAAACCCTCAGAGCCCCCAGACCTGCTCATGATATTGCTAACAATTCCCATGACTTCGCCATTCAAGCTAAATAACGGGCTGCCGGAGTTGCCGCTGTTGATCGCGGCATCGGTTTGCAGAAATTCAACGGCCGTCGTGTTCTCACTTCCCTTCTCCAATGTGTGACGTCCGCTGACGTGCCCTGCGGTCAACGTATGACTGAGACCGTAAGGAGCTCCGACCACAAATATCTGATCTCCCACATCTACCTTGTCCGAATCGCCTAATGTCGCGGCCACGACATTTACCGGGTTGCGCCCGAGTTGCAGCACTGCGACATCGGCGGAAAAGGCCGAACCTGAGACGTGCGCGGGAATAAGTTCACCACTGGAGAACTCAACGACTGTTCTATCTGCTGCCTGCACCAGGTGCGTGGCGGTGAGCACTTTGCCGTCATTGGAAATTAGAACTCCCGATCCCAGGCCGTTCAGGCTCACCATTCCTTGCCGAGGAAAAGGCGCCAGCCCCTTCTGTTCCGTCCTCACAATCACAACTGCTTGCTCCACTTTGCGAAATGCGTCGCGCAGCTGTTGGCAATTGCTCTCCGTCCCCACGCACAAGATGAAGAGCACGATCAGTGGAAGGGTCACTCGCATCTTCCTGAATGCAGACGTGGCGAGATAAATGGACGAGTGCTAGGCTTGATCTCTTAAGCGCTTGGCCAGTTAGCGTGACAGTGACGACATGCGGCCAGATGACGAGCAGGGGTCACGACTCTTGCGGTTGTGGTCGATTGATGCCGAGTTTGCGCATCGGGGTTATGAATTCTCCTAAGTTAAGATTCGATCGCGCCAGTAACCAGGCCGGCGGCTGGAATGCATCACTGCATAGATGGAAATTCGATCGTGCTCCAGCTCCCACCTATAATAGAGCGAATATGGGAATCGCCTTAGCAGGTAACGACGGATTTGAGGCTCTTCGACTACTGGCCAGGTTGTGGGAGAAGCCATCAGCGTTTGAATAGCAGCTTCTACCTCTCCTACAAACGCAGCGGCGACCAGAGGCGAGGCGTAATCAAGGTAGTACTGCGTGGCAGCCACATATTCATCTGCTGCCTCCGAATGAAAGCCGTAGCTCGTCATGCGCTAGCGCGAGGGAGATGTTTCGCGAGCAGATTTCTTACTCGGGCCAAGACTTCATCACCCGGAATCAGCGTGGCGTCTCCCGACTCTACTTCAGCAATGCGCCGCCGCACTTCGGTAAGCTGCGCACTGGTAATCTCGGGCGAAACATCCTCCGCCAAACTCGCAATCAGGCGCTCCGTGAGTTCGGCGCGAGCTTCGGGCGGCAAAGCCACGGCGTCACGAAAGATTTCTTCAGGTGTAGCCATGGTCAAAGACTACCCGCTCCAATGGTTTGTGACAAGGGCAAGAACACCAGTCGAGACTTTCTCGCTTGACACAATAGCCGCACGCTGCTTTAATGCGCTCGTCTGCTATCGGTGATAGCCAGATGAGGCTCAACAGAACTTAGGTTCTTTGAGAACTCTTAACCATCTAAAACTTTGGAGGTTCAAGAAAATGGAAACGAAAGCTATTTCTTTACCCGCCGCTCTTCACTTACCAGTCAAACCTGAACATGTGCGAAAGATAACTGATCCGACGAATCAGTTCGATACTTACTACGCCCTTTGTCCGGTTGAAAGAGTTCCGGACATCCCTGTGGAAGAAACCAATCCACGCGAGCAAAACCTAGAAAGCAAGGTTGCAAAGGAAATCAAGAACAGCTTGCTGAATTTGGATGGCAATTTCCACTTGCTGAATCGTGGAATCACAGTTTCTGTCGGCAGCGCAGTCTATGATAACAAGACTGAGCGGCTGAGATTAGAGTTGGAGAAGCCTGATCTGCACGGAAATATCGACGGTGGTCACACACAGCGAGTGATTCGCGAAACGGTTGGTAACTCCGACTGGGAAGCCGCCCGACTGCGCAAGATTGAAATCGGCGAAGAGATCAAACAGCAGTACGTTCGTTACGAGATTATTTCTGGGCTGTCGCCACAATTGCTCGTGAGTCTTGCCGAAGCCCGTAATACTTCAGCGCAGGTCAAGGAGTTTGCTCTCGATAACTTGGCTAAGAAGTTTGAGTGGCTGAAGACGCAGATTCCCGATTTGGAGCCAGTGATCGTCTACAGGGAAAACGAGAAGAAACCCGTTAACGTGAGGGACGTGATCGCCCTTCTAACCCTTTTTAACGTGCGTCTCTTCCCAAACAATGGCTCTCAGTATCCTACTCAAGCCTATTCGTCAAAAGCGAAGCCCTTGGAGTGGTTTGATGAGAAGCAAGATACCTATAGAACCATGCGCCCGATTCTTCGCGATGTTCTTGAACTCTACGACTACGTTCGCGCGAAAATGAGGGATATTTTTAATGAGCAAGGCGGAAAGTTTTTAAAGTGGGACACTGTCGACACTAGATCTTCCACTCAATTCTACTTTGCTCCAAGTTTGGATGAGGTCGATTATCGCGTTCCTGATGGATTGGTTTATCCCCTACTCGGAGCATTTCGTTTCTTGGTTCGCGAACGAGATAATGAAATGGTTTGGAAGGTGGATGACACCAAGAAGTTCTATGATAGATTTGGCGAGCGATTGATTCGAACAGCGCTCGAAACTGTTCGAATGAGGGGCAACAATCCCAACTCCGCCGGTAAGGATGCGAGCTTTTGGGAACAACTGTACAACCAAGTCAAGTTAGCTTACTTCGAACTTCGCGATATCGATGAAGATCGCGACGTTCAGGTGTAAGTTTACCGACAAGTCCTTCAGGCAGGCATGGGGCAGCGAGTCGTAAAATGACTCGCTGCCATTTTCTACTCAATCGGAGCCATGCTAAGACTGAGTTTAAGGACATCCTCTGGCTCTATGTATTGAATAATTCGCTTAGCCCTAACGACTAACGTGTTCTACGCCGGTTGAGGTCGATTGATGCCGAGTTTGCGCATGCGGTGGTTGAGAGTAGTGCGGTTGAGGCCCAGGCGCGCGGCCGCTCCGGTGGGACCACCAATCACCCAACCAGTCTCACGCAAGATTTTCACGATGTGCTCACGCTCGACTGTCTCGAGTTTTGTTGGATCCTGAAGCTGATTAACCGGACTGCCATTTCCCGATTGCTTTAACTCCGCGAGGGGAACTTCCAGCACCGAGCTGCGCGAAAGAATCACGGCCCGTTCCATGAGATTCTGAAGCTCGCGAATATTACCGGGCCAGCCGTAGGCAGCCAACTGCGTCATCGTTTCGGTCGGAATTGTCTTGATGGGTTTCTTCATCTGTTGC